>Ga0307373_10001062_pt1 | contig 51956 bp, 51 predicted proteins | sample OX2MG_FD_202534 | JGI IMG/M metagenome (GOLD analysis project Ga0307373, IMG submission 202534) | Soil microbial communities from Risofladan, Vaasa, Finland - OX-2 | ecosystem: Environmental > Terrestrial > Soil > Coastal area > Acid sulfate soil | place: Finland: Risofladan, Vaasa | collected... | reverse complement strand
ATCCTCGGCCCCGGGCTCGCCGGCTTCCTCATCGCCGCGCTCGGGAGTGAGGCCGCCCTGGCGGGCGCTGCCGTCGCCTACATCGTCGGAGCGATCGCTCTGCAGGGCGTCATCGAACCGGCAGGCTTCGGCGAGGTGTCGAGCAGGATCCTGTACGAGGCTCTGCGTGGCCTGCGCTATGTGATTGCCAATCGAACGCTGCGCTGGATCGCTGTCTCGATGTCGATCCTCAATGTCGGTTGGGGCATGGTCATCGTCGCGCTTCCGGTGATCGTGTTCCGCCTCCACGGCACGGCGGCGCTCGTGGGTGTCCTGCTGGCGATCAACGGCGCGATCGGGATTCCAGCCGCCTTGTTCGCAGGCCGGGTACGAACGGAAGGACGGGAGCGACAGTTCATGGCCATTCTGGGCACGACCATGGGCCTCGCCACCCTCCTGTTGCTCGTCCCGTCAGTGGCTGCGATTGCAGTGGGGATCGCGATCATCGGCGCGGCTGACGGACCCTTCAACATCTGCACGTTCTCCCTCCGTCAGCGCCGAACCGCCCGTGCATGGTTCGGACGCGCATTCGCGGTCTCGATGGCGCTCAACTTCGCAGGCGTCCCGATTGGATCTGCCCTCTCGGGCCCGATCCTCGGCGCCTCGATCCCGTTCGCGATCGCGCTGGCTGCCTTGCTGATGGTGAGCGGAGGCGTCCTGATGGTGCTCAAGATTCCCGCGGTTGAGGAGCCTGCGTAGCACTGGACGCCTCACCCGCGCGACGGTCTGCCTCGGTGCCGGAAGTCGGAGACCTTGGTCGAGGCGACGAGTGCGTTGAAGTCGTCGCCGTGGGGCATGTCGATCCGACCGAATTGCTCCACTGCGTCCGTCATCGTGCGTTCGCCTTTCGCGATGGGTCCGCCGGCGAAGCAGCCGCCGAACCGCGTCCCGGCCCACCGGCTGACGCTCTCGAGGTGACGATCGCAGCAGAACATGAAGGCGACGCCATCGCGGTGCGGGAAGAACAGGAACTTCATCGCCTGCTCGCCGCACGCCTCCGCCGGCAAATCGGTTTCGGGATTGATCGGGCCGATGCACTGTTCGCTCATCGCAAGGAAGCCTACCGGCGTCAGCGTTGACTGTCTCGATCAGCCAAGCTGCTCGAGCAGTGGCACCGTTGCCTCGGGGCCCGGCAACGCGTTGACCTCGTCGCGTACCAGGACGTCAGGTCGCCACGCCCGGCCAAGCTCGACGATGGCCGGGGCGTGACGCCGGGAGCCCCGCCGCGCGAAATGCTCTCGGAGATCCCCGTCCTCCCGTTCTGGGTCGACCTTGACGAGCGTCGCGGCTCCACCGACCCGGCGCGCGACTCGCTCGTCGGAAACGCCGTGAAACCAGCAGCGCTGACGGCGAACTGGAGATTGCCCGAACCGGCACCCGCAACGGTGTGACCGGCACGTTCGGCGGCATGGGCAATGGGGACCAGCGGCTGGAGGTGACCAGGGCCGCCGATGAACGTGCTCAGGATCCGCACCGCGAGCAGTGTATGGACGTTGCATGACCGCGCCCGCGCAGCAGACTTCGGGCGCCGTTGCTAGGCTGACCCCATGCCTCATTTCGACGCACCGTCCGGGGCGGATCCCGCGGTCGGCCGGCAGCTGAAGCGCGTCATCGTCATCGGGACGAGCGCGCGCACGGACGAGCGCGAGCAGCGCGACATCGAGCTCGACGAGCTCGAGGAACTCGCGCGCACGCTCGGCACCGAGGTGATCGAGCGCAGCCTCATCGCATTGCGGGAGCCGCACCCGGCGACCTTCTTCCGCTCTGGTGTCGTCGCGGCGTTCGCGTCGCACCTTGCGGAGCTCGGCAATCCGGCCGTGCTCTGCAACGACCAGCTGACCCCTCGCCAGCAGCGGAACCTGCAGGAGGAATGGGGAGTCCCGGTGCTTGACCGTACGGAGGTCATCCTGGCGATCTTTGCCCGGCGGGCGATCACCGCCGAGGGCCGCGTCCAGGTCGAGATGGCGCAACTCGAGCACCTCCTCCCCCGCCTGGCGGGCGGCTGGTCGCACCTCGAGCGCCAGCGAGGCGGTGTCGGGCTTCGCGGCGGACCTGGTGAGAAGCAGATCGAGGTCGACCGCCGGCTCATTCGCCAGCAGCTGAAGCGCCTGCGCCAGCGTTTGGTCGTCATCGAACGCCAGCGCCAAACCCGGCGGACGGCGCGCACCAATGTCCCGCTGGCGTCGTGCGCGCTCGTCGGGTACACGAACGCCGGCAAGTCGACGCTGCTCAACGTCATGACCCATAGCGAGGTGCTCGCCGACGACCTGCTCTTCGCCACGCTCGACCCCACGTCGCGCCGGCTCGAACTGCCGTCGGGCAAGCTCGTGATCCTCACCGACACGGTCGGCTTTATTCAGAAGCTGCCGACCGAGCTGGTCGAGGCCTTTGCCGCGACGCTCGAGGAGGTGCGCCAGGCACACATGCTCTGTGTCGTGGTCGACGCCTCGCATCCCGATGCCGAGCAGCAGCTCGAGACCGTGCTCGAAACGCTCCGCTCGATGGAGTGCGAGCAGCCGATGATCCTCGTGATCAGCAAGGTCGACCGGCTCACGACCTCGGAGGTCCGCGCCGCACGTCTCCGCCTCGGCGACGTCGCCGGCGTGTCGGCACTTGCGGTCAGCGCGACCCGCGGCGTCGGGCTTCGCGAGCTGCGTCAGCGCATCGATGGGCTGGCGGCGGAACTTGTCCCCGACATCAAGGCGAACCGTCCGAGCGCGGCCTCGCAGGCCGTCGCACCGGACTCCGAGATCGAGGCAGCGGCGGGCTGAATCAGCGCTTCAGCGCACGATCCATGTCACGTTGCGCATCGCGCTTGGCGAGGTCCTCGCGCTTGTCCCAGAGCTTTTTGCCGCGAGCGAGCCCGATCTCGACCTTGACCCGGTTGCGCACGAGGTAGAGGCGCAGCGGGATGATCGTCAACCCCTGTGTGTGCACACGCGCGTCGAGGTACTCGATCTCGCGCTTGTGCAGCAGCAAGCGGCGGCGGCGCTCGGGTTCGGCGTTGTGCCGATTGCCCTGCTGATACGACGCGATGTTGACCTGCATGAGCCAAGCCTGCCCGCCTTCAATGCGCACGTATCCCTCACGCAGCCCGATGCGACCGTTGCGCAGTGACTTCACCTCGGTGCCGGTCAGCTCGATGCCGGCCTCCAGGCTCTCGACGATGCTGTACTCATGCGTTGCGCTGCGGTTGCGCGCGAGCAGGTTGTCTCCTGGTTTCCGCGCGGGCGTCGTCATGACCGGCGACCGCGCAGAAACGCCGCCGGCGTCATCGCACGCTTTCCCGGCGGCGTGATCATGTCGATCCGATAGCCACCGCCCCACGCCGCGACGACGACCGACTCACCCTCATGCCGGGCCACCTCGCCGGCCCCGACCATCTCGAACAGATCGGTCACCGCACCTTCCTGCACCTGGACATCGACGCCGGCAAGCGGTGCCACCACGCCTGGCCATGGTTGCAACGCACGGACCATCCTATCGACCTCGACGGCACTGCGTACCGACCAGTCGACGCGACCGTCGTCGCGCCCGAGCCGCGGGGCGTACGTGACACCGACGGTCGATTGCGGTTGCGCCACCGCGGTTCCCTGCGCGAGGGCGTCGAGCACACCGAGCAACGCTTTCGCGCCCACGTTGGCCAGCTCGCGCGTCAGTGCCGGCGTTGTCGCCGAATCGCCGGTGGCAAGACGCGCAGTTGCGTAGACCGGTCCGGTGTCGAGTCCGGCTTCCATGCGCATGATCGAAACGCCAGTCTCGGTGTCACCGGCGAGGATGGCGTGCGCGACCGGGGAGGCGCCGCGCCACCGTGGCAGCAAGGACGCATGCACGTTCACCGATCCATAGCGCGGGGCATCGATGAGCGGCGACGGCAGGATCTGCCCGTATGCAGCGACGACGAGGCAGTCGAGCTGCAGCGCGAGCACCTCGGCGACCGTTCCCGGAAAGCCGATCTTTACGGGCATCAGCACCGGAAGTCCCATGTCGCGCGCGGCGTCGGCGACCGGGCGCGGCGCCGCCCGTCCGCGGTTCCCCGGGCGATCCACCCGCGTCACCACGGCAGCCACGTCATGATGCTCTGCGCATGCCTGCAGCGACGGCACCGCGAATGCCGCGGTGCCACAGAAGACGAGCCTCACACAGCGCTGACGACGCCGGGCTCCTCAGCCTCCTGTGCGGGTTCGATCTCGCGGAGCGTTCCCTCGTTCACCCGGCTGGTGAAGAGAATCCCGTCGAGATGGTCGATCTCGTGCTGGATCGCGCGTGCGAGCAGGCCGTCGCCTTTGATGCGCACCTCCTTGCCATGGCGGTTCAAACCCTTGGCAACCACCCGCTGACAGCGAGTGACCTCGCCGACCCATCCGGGTACGGACAGGCAGCCCTCGAGGCCGGTCTGCTCGCCCTCGCAGCGAACCATCTCGGGATTGGCGATCTGATAGATCTGGTTGTCGACGCGCAGGACGATGACGCGCAGCGACACGCCGACCTGCGGTGCGGCCAGGCCTACGCCGTTGGCCTCGAACATCGACTCGACCATGTCATCCATCAAGCGACGAATCGCATCATCGACTCGCGGGACGCGAGTCGCCTTGGTGGTCAGGACGTCGTTGTGATCCGACGTCAGGATGATGGGAAGGACTGCCACGGTCTATCTCCGTTCATGGCCCAGGATCAACGTCGATGCTCCAGCCTCGACCCCTGGGAAGATGTGCAAACGCCCTCTCGATGTCGGTGCCCCGCACCGTGATCTGCCAGCGATACTCGCCGCGCAGGCGATGCAGAAATGCCGGCGTCGGACCGAGGACCTCGAGCCCGGCGCCAATTCCGAGTGTATCAGACAGTCGCTGAGCGTCCCTACGGGCCTCGATCTCGGCTTCGGCGTCGTCGCGATGCGTGAACGTGCAGACGCAGAGCCGTGCGTATGGCGGGAAGTGCAGCGCTTTGCGAACCCGGATCTCGTCGCGTGCGAATCCGAGATAGTCGTGGGTGGTCGCGTGCCGGACCGCGTAGTGCTCGGGACTGTACGTTTGCAGCACCACCTGCGCGGGCTCGTCGCCCCGCCCGGCCCGCCCTGCCACCTGCGTGAGCAGTGAGAAGGTCAGCTCGCCGCTGCGGTAATCGGGGAAGTGCAAGGACGTGTCCGCGTTGACAATGCCGACGAGCCGGACGTTGCCGAGGTCCCACCCCTTCGCGACCATCTGCGTACCGATGAGACAGTCGGCGTCGTGGCGGCGAAAGGCGTCATAGATGTCGAAGTACGCGTCGCGGGTGCGCGTGGTGTCGCGGTCCATGCGGATGAGACGCAGGGTGGGGAAACGCTCGCGTACCTCTCGCTCGAGCCGTTCGGTGCCCATGCCCAGCGCGCGTATCGAGCGCGACCCGCACGCGGGACACGCGTCCGGCAGTGGGATGGAGAGCCCGCAGTAGTGGCAGTCGCAGCTGGCGCGGTCGACATGGTGCACGAGCGACACGCTGCAGTTGCTGCACGTCAGCGCCTCGCCGCACGTGCGGCACAGCACGACCGTCGCCGTGCCCCGGCGATTGAGGAACAGGATCGATTGCCCACCCTGCGCGTGGCATTCCTGCATTGCACGATCGAGCGTCACCGACAGCGGACCGGTGTTGCCCGCGCGCAGCTCGTCGCGCAGGTCGACGACCTCGATCGGCGGCAGCGCGCGGCCGCTGACGCGCGCCGGCAGCGTCGCGAGCTCGAGGTCGCCGGTGTGCGCGCGATAGAAGCTTTCCACGCGCGGCGTGGCGCTGCCCATCACCACCGGCGCGTCGCAGAGCGCGCCGAGCATGAGCGCGACGTCGACGGCGTGGTACCGCGGCATGCGGTCCTGCTTGTACGCGGGGGCGTCCTCCTCGTCGACGACGACGATGCCGAGGTCGGCGACGGGCGCAAACACGGCGCTGCGCGAACCGATGATGACGTCGTGCGCCCCGGCGCGAATCCGACGCCACTCGGCGGCGCGCTCGGCGTCGGTGAGCGCAGAGTGGACCACGGCGATCCTCCCCGGGAAGCGGACCGCGAAACGCCGGATCATCTGTGGTGTCAGCGCGATCTCCGGGACGAGCACGATGGCTCCGCGCCCGGCCGCGAGCGCGGCGTCGATTGCCGCGAGATACACCTCCGTCTTCCCACTCCCGGTGACGCCGTGGAGCAAGACGCGGCGGTGCGTTCGCGAGGCGATTGCTTCCAGCAACGGCGCAACGGCCGAGCACTGCGCGTCGTTAAGCACCGGCGGGGGCTCGGGTGGGCCTGCCGCGCCGGCTTCGGCGACCGCGCGCGACATCGAACGCGGCCCCGCCCGTCGCGAGGGACGTGTCCGGACTCCCTTGGGGAGCATGGCCCGGAGCACCTCGCCAAGCGGTGCGCAGTACCGTTGCGCGATCTGCCGCGCGAGCGCGAGATGGTGGTCCAGGATGAGACGAGGCTCGTCGATGACGAGGTCGATGGCGCGCACATCGGCGTGATCGGTCAGCTCTGAGCGCTCGACGACGTAGCCGAGGATGGACCGCTTGCCGAACGGGATCTGCACGCGCACGCCCGGCAGCACGAGCTCGACGAGCTCGTCCGGGATCGAGTACGTGTATGCGTCGCGCGGCAGCTGCGAGCGCGTCTCGGGGACGACTGACGCGAAGCTCATCGCAGCCGGCTTGCAATCATGCGCAGGATCTCGTCCGCAATGACCGATTTCGGCGCGCGCGCGATCTTCTGCGAGCCGCCGTCCGGGTCGATCACGGTCACCTCGTTGTCGTCGGCACCCATGCCGATGCCGGACTGCGACACATCGTTGACGACGATGAGGTCGAGTTGCTTCGCCGCGAGCTTCGCCTTGGCGTGCTCGATGAGATGCTCCGTCTCGGCGGCGAACCCAACGCGAAACACGCCCGCGGCCGCATCGTCGTCACGAAGTGAGCTGAGGATGTCGATCGTCGGCACAAGCTCGAGCGTCATCACGCCCGAGCCCTTCTTGAGCTTCTGCGCCGCAACGTCGCGGGAGCGCCAGTCGGCGACGGCGGCGGCCATGATCAGCACTCGCGCGCCGGGGAGTGCGGCACGCACAGCGGCATGCATGTCGGCGGCGGTCTCCACCGCGACGATGTCAAGACCGGCCCGCGGCGCCGGTGGATTCGCCGCGGTGACGAGTGTGACCGTCGCTCCGTGGCCCATCGCCGCCGCCGCAAGCTCATTCCCCATCTTCCCGCTCGAACGGTTGCCCACATAACGGACGGGGTCGATCGGCTCGCGGGTCCCACCCGCGGTGATGACGAAACGAAGGCCGGCGAACGAGGGGTCAGGCCCCGGCGCCAAGGAGGTCTCCCACCGCAAGGACGATCTCGTCCGGCTCGACCATGCGCCCCGTGCTCTCGTGGCCGCTGGCGAGCCTGCCTCGCACCGGCCCGATGATCCGCGCGCCGCGCGAGGTCAACGTCGCCGCGTGACCCTGGGTGGCGGGGTGCTCCCACATCGCCGCCTCCATCGCCGGGGCAACGAGCATCGGCGCGCGGCACGCGAGTGCCGTTGCGGTCACCGGGTCGTTCGCCAGCCCGAGGGCGAGGCGCGCGATCAAGTCGGCCGACGCCGCGACCACCACCTGCGCCTCGCACCACTCCGCAAGGGACAGATGGCTCATCCCGTGCCCGTCGCCCGCTCCATCCTCGTCCCACATGCTCGAGGCGACAGGGCTGCCGCTGAGCGCGCGCAGCAGCATCGGCGTGACGAAATGCGTGGCGGCGTCGGTCATCGCCACACGGACCTCGGCGCCCGCGCGGCGGAGGTCGGTGATCACCTCACAGGCTTTGAAGGCGGCGACGCTGCCGCCGACACCGACGAGGACCCTCCGGCCCTGCAAGTCGACGGTCATGGCTGTTCTCCGTCGCGGACGGCGCGATCCGCCTCGATGATGGCGAGGATCTCCCGGGCGGCGCGGGTTGCATCGTCGTTCACGACCTGATGATCGTACGTGTCCTTGAGCGCCAGTTCCGAGATGGCCTGCTGATGGCGTGCCTCCAGGCTCGCCGGATCCTCGGTGGCGCGATCGACGAGGCGCTGCTCGAGGGCCTCAGCGCTGGGGGGCAGGAGGAAGACGTAGATCGTTCCGTCCACGAGGCGGCTGCGTACCTTCTCCGCGCCCTGGACGTCGATCTTGATCACGGTGTCCTTCCCGGACGAGATCGCCCGGTCGACGCTCTCGAAGGTCCGCCCCTTCAGCTCGCCGTACACGGTCGACCACTCGAAGAACTCGTCGCGATCGATCATCGCCCTGAAGGTAGCCCCGTCGACGAACCAGTACGCAACGCCGTCGACCTCGCCGGGGCGGGGCGCGCGCGTCGTGTACGACACGCAGTACGCAAGCGTCGGATCGAGGGCGAACAGCTCGCGCAGGACGGTGTCCTTGCCGACGCCGCTCGGACCGGTGAGGACGATGAGGATGCCTCGAGCGCTCAAGGCTCCGGACTCCGCAAGCGGTCGCGCGCTGCGACGAGCTCCTGTGGCAGCGCTGAGTCGAAGGTGCGCTCCGTGGCATCGGCGGGATGAACCAGGCGCAACCGCATCGCGTGGAGCGCGGGGCGTGCGAGCGTCGCGTCGGGGCGCCCGTAGACGGTGTCGCCGATGATCGGATGTCCAATCGACGCGAGGTGCACGCGAATCTGGTGCGTACGGCCTGTGCGCAGCGACAACTCGAGCACGGTCGCCCCGTTGAGCCGTTCGACGACGCGAAAGTCGGTGACCGCCCCGCGGCCTCCTTCCATGATGGCCATGCGCCGGCGATCGCGGGGGTGTCGCCCGATCGGCGCGTCGATGGTCCCCGACTCCTCACGGAACCCGCCATGGACGAGCGCCCAGTACGTCCGCCCGAGCGTGCGATCGCTCAACTGCCGCGCCAGACTGCGGTGCGCGGCCTCGGTCTTGGCGACCACGAGCAGACCGCTCGTGTCTCGGTCGAGGCGGTGCACGATGCCCGCGCGCTCCACGCCGCCGAGCAGCGACCATGTGGTCCCGCGCTGCTTGAGCCCGTCGGCGAGCGTTCCCGAAGGGTGTCCCGGCGCGGGATGCACGACGAGTCCCGACGGCTTGTCGATGACAGCCAGCGCGTCGTCCTCGTACACGACGGTGAGGTCCACCTGCGGCCGAGCCGGCGTTGGGCCCGGGGACCCCGTGTCGGCGATGTCACCCGGTTCGACGACGACCGACGCGGTGTCGCGCACCCGCTGTCCGGGGCGTCCCGTCCGGCCGTCGACGGTCACGAGCCCAGCGTCGATCATGGTTCGAGCGGCATGGCGCGTGACGTTGCGATGCTCGGCGAGCCAGACGTCGAGTCGGGGCAGCACCGCGGTGGCGGCGTCGCTCATGACGATTTCGGTGTTGGCGTGAAACGCTGTGACGGCAGGAAGCTGAGCACCAGCAACACGACGATCGCGATGACGATGGAACTGTCGGCAACGTTGAACACAGGCCAGAAGTGAAAGTCGACGAAGTCGACGACGTAGCCCTGCACGAGACGGTCGACACCGTTCGAGAGCGCGCCGCCGAGGATCATGCCGATGAGCACCTGGCGGTACCACGTGGTCCCGTAGCGGTAGCCGAAGAAGATGATGTAGAGGCTCACAGCCAGCGCAACCGCGAGGTAGAACCAGTGGAGTTGCGGCAGCACGCTGAAGGCGGCGCCGGTGTTCTGCACGCGATCAATGGACACGATCGCGTTCGGCCAGACCTGCTGTCCGAGGGCGAGGTGTGTGGCGATGAGCCACTTCGTGAAGTGATCGAACGCGGCGACGAACGCGGCCGTGCCGATGATGACCACGTAGATCTGCCGGCGCGAGACGCGGCGCGGGTCGGCTACCGCTTGACTCCCAGCCAGCATCTGGCACCTCCCACCTCACCTTCCCACTGCGCGAGATCATCGCCTCGCTGGTCCTCGATCGCCAGCGCGAGCGTCTCGGCCTGCAGCCACGTGCCGTGCGCGTCGACCGCGCGACGCACGTCGCCGTCTGCGTCGACCATCAGCGTGATCCGGTCCTCAACGCGCAGTCCCGCCTGCTTGCGGAGCTCGTTCACCTTGCGGCTGACCTCGCGCGCGAGCCACTCGAGGCGGAGCGCATCGGTGATCGTCGTGTCGAGCACGACCGCGGCGTGTCCTTCTGTCGGTTGGACGTACAGCACCTGCTTGACGTTCAGCTCCTCGCAGAAGATCGCTTCAACCTCGGCGCTGAGCGGCTCGCTCGCCAGCGTCGCGGAGGCGAGTGGCTGGCGCACCCGGACACCCGCGGTCGTCCGCGCCGCCAGTCCGTCCTCGACCAGATGGCGGAGCCTGCTCATCTCCGCGAGCACGTCCGGATCGCGCCACGATCCCGACACCTTCGGGTAGTTGGTGAGGTGCACCGAATCCGGCGTTCCCGATGTCGGCGGCGGATCGCCGTTGAATCCGCTGAGGTTGCGGTACATCCGCTCCGCCATATAGGGCATGAACGGCGCCACCAGCCCGGACAGCGTGATGAGCACGGTGTGCAACGTCGCGAAGGCGGCCTGTGCGTCCGAGCTGGTGCCGGCGCTCTTCCAGAAGCGGCGACGTGAGCGCCGGACGTACCACTTCGAGAGATCCTCGACGAATGCCTCCACCGCGTGACAGGCGTCCGACGCGTCGTAGCGCTCCATCGCCTCGCGCACCGACTCGACGGTCTCCGCCAGCCGCGACAGACACCAGCGGTCAAGCACCGGCCGCTCGGTGACCGGCGGTCCCGCGGATGCCGGGTCGAACTCCTCGGTGAGCGCGTACGTCACGAAGAAGGAGTACACGTTCCAGAGCGTCAGCATGAACAGGCGGACGACATCCTGGAACGAGTTCGCGCTGACCCGCAGCTCGGCGTTCTCCACGCCCTGAGCGAAGAAGTACCAGCGAGCCGCATCCGCGCCGAACTGGCTGAAGATGGTCTCCGGCTCGATGGCGTTGCCGCGCGACTTCGACATCTTCTTGCCCTGTTTGTCGAGCAGCGTTCCCACGACGACACAGTTCTTGTATGCGGGCGAATCGAACAGCAGCGTCGACTCCGCGAGCAGCGAGAAGAACCAGCCACGAGTCTGATCCACGCCCTCGCAGATGAAGTCGGCGGGGTGCGTGTGCTCGAACAGCTCCCTGTTCTCGAACGGATAGTGCTTCTGTGCGAAGGGCATCGCACCGGAGTCGTACCAGCAGTCGATGACATCGGTCACGCGACGCATCACGCCCTTGCACGCCCTGCACTCGAGCGTCACCTCATCGATGAACGGGCGGTGGAGATCGTCGTCGACGGTCAACCCGACGTCGGCCGTGCTGCCCGCACAGAACTTCTCGTCGCACGACTCGCAGACCCAAATGGGCAGTGGCGTGCCCCAATACCTGCTCCGCGACAGGTTCCAGTCGATCAGGCTCTCCAGCCAGTTCCCCATGCGCCCGTCGCGGATGTGCGCCGGCTGCCAGTGCACGCTGCGATTGTTGACGAGCAGCCGCTCCTTGACGGCGGTCGTCTTGATGAACCACGAGTCGACCGCGTAATACAGCAACGGCGTGTCACAGCGCCAGCAGAACGGATACGTGTGCAGGATCCGCTCGGACCGGTAGAGATTACCCATCGCGCGCAGGTCTTCGACGATCGTCGGGTCGGCGTCCTTGACGAACATCCCCTTGTACCGGGTCTGCCCGTCGAGGAAGCGGCCGTCGAGCCCGACGACGTGCCGAACGGCGACGCCCATGCGCTGGCAGAGTTCGAGGTCGGCGACGCCGTAGGCGGCAGCGGTATGCACGATCCCGGTGCCCTCATCCATGCTCACCAATTCGGGCGCATCAAGCACGATGAACGCCTTGCCTTCGGGGAGCATGTCCGTGAACAGCGGCTCGTACGTCAGATCCACCAGGTCTCGACCGTCCATCTCGCCGAGCACTTCGTACTCGCCGTCGAGCACGTCAAGTCGCTGCTTGGCCAGGATGTACGATTCGTCGCCCTGCGCGACGCGAACGTAGCGCTTGCCTGAGTGCACGGCCAGTGCGACATTGCCCGGAAGAGTCCACGGCGTCGTGGTCCACGCCAGCAGGAAGGTCTTTCCGTCCGAATCGTTGACGCGAAACTTGATGTACACGGACGGATCCGGCGTGTCCTCGCGGTATCCCTGACTCAGCTCGTGCGATGACAGCGTCGTCTGGCAGCGTGGGCAGTACGGTGTGACCTTGTAGCCCTTGTACAGCAGGTCCTCGTTCCATAGCTCCTTGAGACTCCACCAGACCGACTCGATGTACGAGCTGTCGTACGTCCGGTACGGATGATCGAAGTCGAGCCAGAAGGCGAGCCGCTCGCTCATCTCGCGCCATTGGTCGATGTACTCGTTCACCGACTCCTTGCAGCGCGCGTTGAACTCAGCAATGCCGTACGCCTCGATCTGCTTCTTCCCGCTGATCTTCAGCGCCCGCTCAACCTCGAGCTCGACGGGCAGTCCATGCGTGTCCCAGCCGGCCTTGCGCGCCACCGAGAACCCGGTCATCTGCTTGTAGCGAGCGAACACATCCTTGTAGGAGCGGGCGAGCACGTGGTGGAGCCCCGGCAACCCGTTGGCGGTCGGCGGCCCTTCGTAAAACACATACGGCGGCGCGTCGCGGCGCATCGCCAGGCTGCGCTCGAAGACGTGGGTGCGCTTCCAGTGCTCGAGGATCTCGAGCTCCGCCTCGGCGAAGCCCGCGCGTGCACTGACCGATGAATACCTGGGCATCACGCAAGGATACCGGCAGATCGTTCGCCGCCGGAGACTGAGGCCGCGTCCTACCCCGGGGTGCCGAAGATGGCGCGCCCGACGCGAACCATGGTGGCTCCTTCCTCGACGGCGATGTCGAAATCGTCGCTCATCCCCATGCTGAGCTCAGGGAGTGCCCATCCGGTGACGTGCTCCATGTGGTCCCGGAGGTGACGCAGGCGCACGAAATAGGGACGCGCGCCTTCGGCATCCTCGAGATGTGGAGCGATCGTCATCAGCCCCATCACGTGGATCGACGGGACATTGACCAACTGCTCGATCACCCCCTCAACGTCTGCTTCCGCGACGCCGAACCGGGTTGGCAGGCCCGTCAACTCGACCTCGATGAGCACGACGAGCGGATCGCGATCCGGCGGTCGGTTCGACGAGAGTGCTTCGGCGACGCGCCTGCTGTCGACGGAGTGCACGACGTCAAAGAGCCGTGCCGCCCGTGCTGCCTTGTTCGTCTGCAGATGGCCGATGAGGTGCCAGCGCGCATCCCGTTTGACGAGCTGCTGTTTGTCCGACGCCTCCTGGACGCGGTTTTCACCGACATCGGGGATGCCGGCGGCGATCGCCGCGTCAACACTCGCTGCAGCCGTCCCCTTCGTGACGGCGATGAGCAGGACACCGGCGGGATCGCGATTCGCTCGCTCCGCGGCGGCGGCGATGCGAGCGCGCACGCGCTCGATGCGGACCGCTACGGGTGTCGTCTGCACGTCACTTCCCGAGGTCGAGCGGGAGCTCACGGCCCTCGGTGTCGCGACGTTTACGTTGACGGCGCACGCTATCGGGACGAGTCCCCGGTGGATGTGCCAGGACATCCTCGATGGTGGCGCGCATCTCCTGCGCATCCTTGAACGAGCGGTAGACGGACGCGAACCGGATGTAGGCGATCTCGTCGCGCTCGCGCAGCCGCGACATCACCATCGCGCCCACCTCGCGGCTCGGCACTTCGGAAATGTTCTGGCTGCGCAGCGTGTTCTCGATCTCGGCCACCATCAGCTCCAGGTTCGCCGGTGTCAGCCTGGTCTTGGTCGCTGCCATGACGAGGCCGGACAGCATCTTCGCGCGGCTGAACTCCTCGCGACGGCCGTCCTTCTTGACGACGTAGAGCGGTGGTACCTCCACCCGCTCGTACGTTGTGAATCGTTTGCTGCATGCGAGACATTCACGCCGTCGTCGAATCGCCTCTCCCGTTTCGGAGTCGCGCGAGTCGACGACCTTGATGTCCGTCTCGCCGCAGAACGGGCATTTCACGTTCGTGCCCCTTCACGGGTCTATCGACGGTCCCTCAGGAAGGCCGGGATGTCGAGATCGTCGACGCTGTACGGACCGGTCGGCCGGCCGCCCACGGTGAACGCGGGCTGACGCTGATCTGATGCAACCGGACGAGCGGATGGCTCGTAGCTGAGCGTCCCGATCACGTCGATCTGCCCGGTGAACCCGGTGGCGATCACGGTGATCTTCACCTCGCCCTTCATGTGCTCGTCGATGACCGTCCCGAAGATGATCTGGGCGTCCGGATCCGCGGACTCGCTGACGAGCTGCGCCGCCTCGTTGACCTCGTACAGGGTGAGGTCGGGGCCGCCCGTGACGTTGAGCAGGATGCCCTTCGCGCCGGCAATGGTGGTCTCGAGCAGCGGGCTCGCGACAGCGTCCTTGGCGGCATCGGCGGCGCGCGTGTCGCCACTGCCGAAGCCGATGCCCATGAGCGCCTGGCCCTGTCCTTGCATGATCGTCTTGACGTCGGCGAAGTCGAGGTTGATCAGGCCCGGGAAGACGATCAGGTCGCTGATGCCCTGCACGCCCTGACGGAGCACATCGTCCGCCACCTTGAACGCGTCGCCGATGGGAGTCTTCTTGTCGACGACCTGCATCAAACGCTCGTTGGGGATGGTGATGAGCGTGTCGACGCGGCCCTGGAGGTTGGCGATCCCCTCCTCCGCCGACTTCTGACGGCGCAGGCCCTCGAAGCGGAACGGCTTGGTGACCACACCGATGGTGAGCGCACCCGATTCACGGGCGATCTCGGCGATGATCGGCGCCGCACCGGTGCCGGTCCCGCCGCCCATCCCGGCGGTGATGAAGACCATGTCGCTATCGGCGAGCGCTCGGGTCAACTCGTCGCGAGACTCCTCGGCGGCTTCCATGCCCTTCTGCGGATCGCCGCCGGCGCCGAGTCCGCGCGTGAGCTTGCCTCCGATGCGGATCTTGAGGTTCGCGCTCGACGCGCTGAGCGCCTGATGGTCGGTGTTGATCGCGATGAACTCAACGCCCTTGAGGTTGCTCCGGATCATGCGATTCACGGCGTTGCTGCCGCCGCCGCCGACCCCCACGACGCGGATGCGGGCGTTGCCTTCGAGTGTCCGGTCGAGGTCTGCCATGAGTTTCTCCTCGCGTTGCCTGTTCGTTTCTTGGGTGTGGGGCGAAAGTGGTGATGTCTTGCGGCGGGCGAGCGCATCCCCCGGCTGATCGAGCCCGTGGGTGCGCAGATGATCAAAAGAGCTCACGGAACCACCTCGAGAACTTGGCCCCGTTGGCACCGTTGCCGTCGGAGCTCCTGGCGGTGGAGCGTGAGGGTCTGCGGCCGAGGTTGCTCCGTGCACCCCAACGCAGGAGGCCGACCACCGTCGCGTGGCTCGGACCGCTGATCTCGTCGTTCATGCCGTGCAGCCCTTGCGGCGCGGCCACGCGTGCGGGCAGGTTGGTCTGCTGCTGCACGACTTCCGCGAACCCTCGCAGCAGCGCGCCTCCGCCGGTGATGACGATCCCGCCCGGGAACATGCCCAGCGGCCCGGCGCGCTCGACCTCGGCCGCGATGAGCGATGCCATCTCTCTCGCCCGTGGCCCGATGATCTCCGCGAGATACCGCTGCGGCACGCCGACGGGCTCGTCGTATCCCATCGGGGTGAGCGTCACCTCCGCGTCGGCGGGGAGCGTGAGCTGCAGACAGTGACCGTAATTGCGCTTCACCGTCTCCGCAGTCTCGAGGTCGCAGCGCAGACCGACCGCAAGATCGGCCGTGACGTGGTTGCCACCGACCGGAATGACGCTCGTGTGCACGATGCTCCCGCGCGCAAAGACGGCGATATCGCTTGTGCCGCCACCGACATCGATGACCACAACGCCGCGCTCGATCTCGTCCTCGGTGACGACGGCCTCCGCTGATGCGAGCACCTGCAACACCATGTCGTCGACGCTGAGACCGGCCTTGTGCACGACCTTGACGACGTTCTGTATCGCCGTATTGGCACCGGTGATGATGTGCGCGTCGACCTCGAGGCGGTTGCCGGCCATGCCAATGGCGTCGCGCACCCCCTCCTGCCCGTCGATGGTGAACTGCTGCGGCAGCACGTGCACGATGCGTCGCTCCGACGGGACGCTCACCGCCCGCGCGGCATCGATGGCGCGGTGCACATCCTGGTCGCGGACTTCGCGGTGGCCGGCGGCAACCGCGACCACTCCGCGGCTGTTCTGGGAGGTGATGTGGCCGCCGGCGATGCCGACGACTGCCGAGTCGATGGGAACGCCTGACATCTGCTCCGCCATGTCGACCGCCTCGGCAACAGCCTCAGCGGCCCGATCGATCTCCACCACCGCGCCCTTGCGGACCCCTTTGGACGCGACAACCCCGACACCCAGGACTCGGAGACCGGTACTCTCCAGGTCGGCTGCGGCGCAGCAGATCTTGGTGGTCCCGATATCGAGTGCGAATATGCGGCGAGGACGGGTCACAGTATCGATCTCCGAGTGTAGCCGTCGCGGGTGCGCCATTCAAGGGCTTTTCGGCGCAAAACCGCAAGATGCTGGGTTCGCGGGCCCAGTATGCCACAACATGTTGGTTGTCCCAAGGAGACGAACAGCCCGTCAGGGGCGCCCCGGGAAGGGCTCGAGCACCCGGCCTGACCGACCGGGTTAACGACAACAGGGCCCCGTCACTGCACCTGTCAGACGAGACCCTGTACGCCGCGATCCGTGAGGACCGGCAAGGCTGCGCAACCGTAGCACCGCTCGGTTGCCCCGTCTACGCCTGCCACGAGGTCGTTCGGCGGGCGCGGCGGCCGCGACCACGGGCTCCGCCACCCCGGCTCAGGCCTCGACGACGATCTTTCCGCGCAGGTCGCCGCGCGCCATCTCGGCAAAGCCCATAGCCGCATCGGCAAGGGCGTGGGTGGATCCAATCAGGGGTCGGAGGGCGCCGGTGGCGCAGAGGTCCACCAGGCGGCGCAACTCCCCGCGCGTCCCCATCGTCGTCCCCGCAATCGTGATGCTGCGGAAGAAGACCCTGTTGAGCTGAGCGGGCGGGTTCGGGCCGCCCGTCGCCCCGGGCACGACAACCGTCCCGCCCGGCCGCACCGCCTTGAGGCTCAGGTCCCACGTGGGTTCGCCGACGGTGTCGATCACCGCATCCACGCCGATGCCCCCGGTCGCGCTGACGATCGCACGGGCAGTCGCCCGCTCCAGGGGGAATGCCGCCTCAGCGCCGAGGTCGACCGCCAGCGCACGCTTGGCCTCGTCGCGTGACGTCGCGAACACGGTGATCCCGGCCAGTCTGCAGAGCAGGATGCAGGCAGTGGCAACACCGCCACTCGCGCCCTGCACGAGCACGCTCGACCCGGGCCGCAGGGCGGCGCGCGTGAAGAGCGCCCGATACGCGGTGAGGTACGCGGTCGGCAGGCACGCCGCATCGGCAAAGCTCACCTGGTCCGGCAGCGGCACGAGGTTCTCGCTCGGAATCTCGACGTACTCGGCGAGACCACCCGCCAGCGGCCCCTCGCTGAGCATCCGGAAGGAGCGGCACCCGAGCGGTTCGTCGCTGAGACATGCCGCGCAGTGCCCGCAGGTCGTGATCGGGTAGACGACGACGCGGCTGCCCGGCGGGGCGGCTCCTTCAGGAGCGTCTCCGCCGTACCCGGCCACCTCTCCGGCGGCGTCGCAGCCCAGGATCTGCGGCGGTGTGACAGGCGCGGACGACACGCCGCGCAGGGTCCAGAGGTCGTGATGATTGAGGGACGCCGCGCGCACTTTGACGAGCGCCCAGCCGGGCCGCGGGTCGGGCTTCGGCAGCTCTCCGACGGTGAGATTCACGAGAGGGTCGTCGCCGCCCACCGAAGACGCGTATGCCGCAAGCACCGAATGACCGTAGCATGGTGTCGCAATGCGCCTTGACAGCCTGCTCGGAGCCCGGACGCAGCCCGTCTTCTCGTTCGAGTTCTTCCCGCCCAAGACCGACGACGGTGTCCGGCAACTCTTCGAGACGATCTCGCACCTCCGCGAGCTCGAGCCGACCTTCGTCTCGGTGACCTACGGCGCGGGTGGGTCCGTGCGCGCGAGAACCGTCGATCTGGTGACGCGCATCCGCCGTGAACTGGACATCGAGCCCGTGGCGCACCTGACGTGCGTCGACGCGACGGCCGACGAGTTGCGCGCAATTCTCGACGGCCTGCGCGACAACGGCATCGACAACGTCCTCGCGTTGCGCGGCGATCCCCCCGACGGCGCCGACTCGTTCGTCGCGACTGAGGGAGGCTTCGCGCACGGCAGCGACTTCATGGAATTCATCACCTCGGCATACGGGTTCTGCGTTGGTGGCGCGTGCCATCCGGAGAAGCATCCGGAGTCGGCGGGCATCGACGAGGACGTCCGGTTCGCCAAGCAGAAGGCCGATGCCGGCGCCAGCTACCTGATCACGAACCTGTTCTTTGACAACAACAAGTACTTCGACTTCGTGTCCCACGTTCGCGCGGCCGGCGTCACGCTTCCGATCATCCCCGGGATCATGCCGGTGACCAATGTCGGCCAGATCCGCCGCTTCACCTCGAAAATGGGCGCCACGATTCCGGAGCCGCTGCTCAATGCGCTGCGCTCACGCGAGGCGGATCCGGAGGCGGTGCTGCAACTCGGTGTCGCGTGGGCGACGTTGCAGGCGGCGGAATTGCTCGCCGGCGGAGCACCCGGCGTGCACTTCTACACGATGAATCGCTCACCCGCCACGCGCGCGATCCTCTCGGCGCTTCGCGCTGCGCGCCCCTGGGATCGCGTTCGCTAGGACCCGGCGCCGGTCATGGCGACGGGGAAGGGGATGGCGACGGCTTCGGCGATGGTGAGGCGTTCGGGCTGACGGTCACGGTTCCCGGCGTCGGCGTTGTGCCCGGCGACGGCAATGGCGTCGGAGTGGGCTGTGGCGTCGGCGGCGGTACCGACGAAGCGGCCGGCGGCGGCTGAGTCGCGGGAATGATCGGCAGGAGCGCGGCGCGGACCTCGGCGGGGAGTCCCGGCAACCCACCGCTCACCGGGTTGCCGGCCGATTCGACGTCGAGGTATCCGAAATCGGCATGCGCGAAGTTGAGCTGGCCCTTGAGCGCGGCCAGGGTTTCGATCTGCTTCGGCAGCGACTGGAGGGATTCCTCGGTGTCGAGCGGGCCGAGGACCGCGCGCCAGCCCGTGCTGGTCCAGATGCTGACAACGTCGTCGGCTCCCCAGAGGTAGGCGGCGACCGAGCAGCCGAACACCGCCGGGAAACGCCGCGCGATCGTGCCCAGCATCTGGACGAGCTGGGGATTGAGGGGCTGCTGCGAGCCCGCCCGGTCATCGATGAGGACCGGGATGCCGGCGCTCGCCGCAGGTGTCGCATCGATGCCCGGCAGGGTCGCGCCATTGGCCGCGACCAGCGTATCGGCGCCGTCGCGACGGACGCGGAGCAGGGGCGAGCGTTCCACGATGTCGATGCTCACCGTTGCAGGCAACTGCGTGCTGACGACAGCGCTCTGTACCCATGGGAGCCCGAGCACGCGGCTCTGAATCACGGCGCCGTTGATCGTGAAGATGCTCTCCTCGGGGACTTCCGCCGCGGCGACCACGGCGCTTGTTGTGACCAGGCGAGCCCCGACGACCGTGACCTGCCGCACCTGGAAGGTCGGAAGCGTCAGTACCAGCACGAGCAGGGCCACCTGCACAGTGAGCGCCCCCACGGCGATGATGCGTCGTTTCCATGAGGTCCGGCGGCGTGCGACCGGCGGCGCCGGAGCGTGACCTCGGCGTGAGTGGCGTCGCTTTCGTGGCGACGCGTTCAGGCGTGTCCCCGGGCTGACGACGAAGCGGCGCACTGGCCGCGAGGAGTCGACGATGAGCGATGCCTGCGCCCGAACGAGGGCGACGTGGCGCGCTCGCTCGTCGAGCACGTGCTCACGAGGCGGGCTCGGTGCGGTGGAGAAATGCATCAACGCAAGCTGAGACGTGAAGTGAGACGTTGCGGCCGCCCGGGGCCGGGCCGATTATCCCCCAGGCGACGCCGGAGTGACCGCCTTGGCGCGTGACCCGCGCGACGCCGGCAGGTATGTGTCAGGGAGATCGTTGGCGAAGAGGACGACATCGCCGGGTTTGGACAGCCGCTGGAGCACCGCCGTCGCCGCTTCGAGCGAGTCGGCGACGTGGATACGGTCCTCGCTCATGCCGCCGTCGCGAAGACCGGCACACAGCGCTGCGCTCGTCTTCGCCGACATGACGATCACGTGGCCGCACACGCGCGCTGCGTGCTCGCCATAGCGGCGGTTCTCGTCGTCCTCCACGCTGCCGAGCTCCACGAGCCCGGGTGTGACCAGGAACTTCGTGCCGCCGTCCATTGCCGCGAGCACCTCGAGCCCGTTATGCACACCGACGGGGTTGGCGTTGTACGAGTCGTCGATGACGGTCATCGGACCCGACGTCGCCATCAACTCCAGACGATGCTCGACCTGCGGCAGCGATGCGGCCGCGGCAACCGCCGCATCGAGGTCATACCCGAGCACGTGCACCGCGGCGAGTGCGGCGGTGACGTTCGCCACCTGATGGCGTCCGAGCAAGGGGATCGTGACCGCACGATGCAGCCGTTCCGCCGGCCATCGCCACTGAAACGCTCCGCCATGCGCGTCGATGCGGATCGCGGATGCGATCACGTCAGCATCCGACGCGGCGCCATCGTCCGCCAGCGCGTAGCGAATCACCCGGCGATGCTCGGCCGCCGCGCGGTGCGCCAGCGCGACACAGAACGCGTCGGCCATCGAGACGATGACGGTGCCGTCGCTCGGCAGTGCCGCGACAACCTCGTACATCGCGTCGGCGATTCGGTCCAGCGTCCCGAAGCGCTCCATGTGCTGAGGGCCGACCGCGGTGACGATCGCGAGTGACGGATGAACGAGCTGACTGATCGCGGCGATCTCCCCCAGCGCGTATGCGTCCATCTCCACGACGAAGACGCGATGCTCGGGCTTGAGATCCTCGTTGACGGCGCGGCTCACCCCCATGAGCGTGTTGAAGCTCTTGCGTGTCGGCAGCGTGCACACGCTCGGTTGCAGGAGCTGGGCCAGAATGTGCTTGGTGCTGGTCTTGCCGAAGCTGCCGGCCACCGCAAGAACGGTGGGGTCGACGTGGCGCAGCTTGGTGGCCGCGAGCCCGAGGTAGTGCTTTCGGATCCGCGCCTCCGCAGGCTTGGTGACGACATTGGCCGCAACCAGGAGGATCTCGCTGAGGCTCGTGACCAGACCCACTGCGATGAGCACGAGCACCACCGATAGGACCGGGTGCAGCGTCACGATCCCGAGCGCGACACCGGCGGCGAGGATGACCGCCAGGAAGCCGCCGGCGATGAGCAGCCGGCGCATCCGCGCGGTCATGACGAGCGGTCGCTTCGGCGAGGTCCAGCGCCACGTCAACTGCGCTGCCGCGCCGGACGCCAGCCACGCCACCGCGATGGCGAGGGTGCGTGCTGCGGGAAGCACAGCGGCGACGCTCAGTGCGAGGACCCCCACAGCCAATCCGAGCCAGACCGCGCGATGCGCGAGCCATTCGCGGGTCAGTCCCCAGCGCAGGAACCGGATCGACTCGTACTCCTCGATCTGGAACATGCGGGCCGCAACGAGCGCGATGCGTGCGACCAGGAGCAGCCAGACGACTGCGGCGACGGCGACGAGCGGTCCGAGGAGCGGGTTCATGACGGCGCCGCGGACGGTTCGTCGCGGAGGAACACCTCGACGATGCGGCAGAACCGCTCCGCCTGCTCGAGATATGCGTAATGGCCCGCGCCCTCGAAGACGACGAGACCGGCGTCGGGAATGAGTCGCTCCATCAACCGGCCATCGTCGATCGGCGTTTCCGCATCGTGCTCACCCCAGATGAGCAGCACTGGGATGTTCACCTGCGGCAGCACGTCGCGCAGATCCTCGTTGACGAGGCGCACGAGCGTGCCGCGCATCGTGCCGGTCGCCGCTCGATAGTCCGCGGAACCGCGCTGGTCGGCGCGGCGTCCGGCGCTGCGGCGCAGCGCCGGTGGTAGCGCCGACGCGCGCTCGACGGCGCGAAGCGCCTTGTATGTCCGCACTCGCGCTGAGCCCGCGAGCGTCCGTCGCGACCTGATCCCCGCGCTCCCGGCAAGCACCATCCGTGATACCCGCCCTGGATGCTCGGCCGCCATGACGATCCCGATGCGGCCGCCGTTGGAATGTCCCACCAGGTCGCAACGCTCGATCCCGAGGCGGTCGAGCAAGGCGATGCACCAGGCCGCGTATTCATGCACGGACCAGGGGGTATCGGGCTCGGGAGTGGCACCGAAGCCAGGAAGGTCGGGGACGATCAATGTGTGCCCCGGCTGGAGCCCATCCAGGATCGGTGCGAACAGCTCGGACGACACACCCCAGCCATGGAGGAGCAGGAGCGGCCGCCCAGTGCCGCGGACCGTCACAGCCGCGCTGGGATGCTCGCTCGTGACCTCCGCCATGCTCGCCCGGTCCCCGCTCGAGCCGGCGTTCAGCCCGGCCTCCCGGTGAGCAGCCACGTGTCGATCGACGACGTGGTTGCCTCGCGCTCGCGCTGGCGCGCCGTCGCCATCTCCACGAGCCGGATGAGGAGTGTCTGGAATGTCATGCCGGACGCCTCCCAGAGGTAGAACGAGAGCGAGCCCGGCAGGGTGTTCAACTCGTTGATGAGGAACGAGTCCCGGTCGGGCAAGACCAGGAAGTCGACACGCGCGACCCCTGCGGCCCCGATGGCGCGGAATGCCGCCTTCGCCGCCTCCTGGATCCGCCGCGTCAGCGCTGCCGAGAGCGGCGCCGGGATGACGCGCCGTGCGCTCTTCATCCCCGTCGCCGAGGCCTTGGCGCCGCCTTTTCCCTTGCCACCGCTGAGATATTTGTCCGCATAGCTCAGCGTACCGTTGCTCGTCGGTTGCTCGCACACCGAGACCTCGAGATCGTCCCCGTGGCCGAGCACCGAGCAGTTGATCTCGACGATCCCGTCCTGGGCGGCTTCGGCGAGGATTGAGGTGTCATATCGAAAGGCAAGATCAAGCGCGGCGTCGAGCTGCTCGCGGGTCTCGACGCGCGAGACGCCTATGCTCGACCCGAGGCGCAGCGGCTTGACGTACATGGGATATCCCGGGCTGCTCTCGAGCTCCGCGCAGACCGCACCGGCATTCTCGAGCCAGCGTGCACGCGCGACCGCGACGTCGTCGAGCACCGGCAGCCCGGCGCCACGCAGCGTCGTCCGTGCCAGTCGTTTGTCCATGCTCACCGCGGCCGACGCAACGTCGCAGCCGCAGTACGGCACATTGGCAAGCTCGAAGAGACCCTGCAACGTGCCGTCCTCCCCGTTCGAACCGTGCACGAGCGGCATCGCGACGTCGAATCGCGCGGCACTCCGCGACGATCCCCCGAGGAGTCCTCGCCGGCCGTCGACCTCTGTCAGCTCGCCTCCGGTGCCCGGCTCGGGGCGCATCGTCACCCGCGTCGCGGACGCGATCAACCGATCGATGTCCTTGTAGCGTTCGAGCTGGAGCAGCGGCGCTCCGGTGTACCAGGCTCCAGATTTCGCGATGTAGACAGGCACCGGGATCATCCGCTCGGACGGCATCGCCGCCATTGCCTGCTGCGCGGTGATCACCGACACCTCGTGCTCCACCGAGCGGCTTCCGAAGAAGACGCCGACCTTCACCGGCTCAGGCATTGGCGACTCCCGGCGTGACGCCCAGGAGGACGATCTCGCGCTCGAGGTCGACATCGAACGCGCGGAGGACGGCGTCGTGCGCGACATCGACGAGTGCGACGACGTCGGCGGACGTCGCGTGATCCACGTTGACGATGAAGTTGGCGTGCTTCGGGGAGATCTGCGCTCCACCGATGCGGTGTCCTTTCAATCCCGCCGCCTCGACGAGCCGACCAGCCTTGTCGCCGGGAGGGTTCTTGAAGACACTGCCGAGACTCCGGATCCCGTACGGTTGCGAGGCTTTGCGCTCGGCCTGGATCGCATCGGTTCGCTCGCGAACGAGTGCCGGCGCATCGGGATGCACGCGCAGACGGGCACGCACCACGACGTGATCGCGCAGGTCGTGCTTGAAACGTGAGTCGCGGTATCCGAACCCGCATTCGGATCCGTCGAGTGTGATCGCCGTGCCGTCCGACCTCAACGCCGTGCACTCGATGAGCACATCGACCATCTCGGTGCCGAAGGCGCCGGCATTGCCGTAGACGCTCGCGCCGCACGTCCCGGGGACGCCGATGCCGAATTCGAGACCTGCGATGCCACGCGATGCGCAGTCGAGCGCCACACGCGGCATCATCGCGCCGCCGCCCACCTCCACGCTCTGATCGTCGACCACACGCAGGCTGCGGTCGTCGTGACGCACCACGAGTCCGCGGATGCCGCCGTCGCTGATCAGCGCGTTGCTGCCCGCGCCGAGCATCGTCACCGTGATCCCGGAGTCGTGGCACCGCTGCAGAAGCCCGCCGAGGGCGGTGTCGTCGCGCGTGAAGACGAACCACTGCGCCGGACCGCCCACGCCGAACTGGCTGTGCCGCGCGAGTGGCTCCTCGGCGCGCACGCCGGGGAACTCGTCGAGCCAGTCACCGGCGGACACCCTGAACCTCCAGGGCGCCGAGCAGTCGTGGTGCGAGCTTGTCGAAACCGCCGAGCGAGAGCACCAGGACCACGTCGCCCGCTCGGGTGATGCGCGTCACAAGGTCGATCGCCTCCTCGCTCGAGGCCACCACGTGGACGTTGCGAGTGGGTCCGGCACGCTCGGCGACGTCCTCGCTCGAGACGATCTTCGGCATCCCCCGCTCGCGCGCCTCCTCGATCGGACCGATGATCACGACGTCCGCTTCCGTGAAGCTCTGTCGGTAGTCCTCGAGCAGGCGGCTCACACGCGAATACGTGTGTGGCGTATGGACGGCGATGAGCCGCCGGCCTGGGTAGCGCTGACGCGCCGCGTCGATCGCGGCGCCGACCTCCGTCGGGTGATGTGCGTAGTCGTCGACGACGGCCACACCGCCGCGCTCGCCGAGGATCTCGAAACGGCGGGCGGGACCGCGAAAATCCGCGCACGCGGCCACCGCGTCGGCGGACTGAACGCCGGCGTGCTCGGCCAGGATCAGTGCCGCGCATGCGTTCTGGGCATTGTGGAGCCCTGGAAACGTCAGGCGCACCTGCAGCGGCGGCGCCTGGCGGCGCTCCACAGCAAACTCCTGCATGCCGAGCGCGTCGTGCGCGCCGATGATCCGCCACTCGCTGATCGGATTGATGCCATATGTGACCACAACAGATTGCGCCACGACGTCGAGCGCGAGACACTCCGGATCGTCGGCGCAGAGCGCGAGCACACCGCTCGCCGGCATGGTCGCCGCGAGCTCGACGAACGGCGCGCGGTACGCGTCGAGCGTGGCGTAGACATCCGGATGGTCGAGTTCCAGCCGTGTGACACAGGCCGCATGCGGCCGGGTGTGCAGAAACTTCGGCAGCGGGTCCCAGGGGGCTGATGTGTACTCGTCACCTTCGAAGACGAACGGCCCGGTGCCCAGTCGTGACGTCCCGCCGAGGTCGAGCGATGTCGATCCGAGCCGGAAGCCGGGGTCTCGCCCGGCGTGCTCGAGGATGTGCACGAGCAGCGCCGAGGTCGTCGTCTTGCCATGCGTCCCGCACACGGTGAGCCGCGTGCGGTCGGCTGCAAGCGTCACGTAGAACTCGATCTCGCTCACACATGCGATGCCGCGCTCACGAACGGCCGCCAATTCCGGGTTCGCCGGTCGCGTCTGGTTGCCGACCACGACGAGATCGGGCACGCCCCACCTGTCGATGTTCGTGGGATCGCTGTGGTTCTCCCACTCGATCCCCGCGGCGGTGACCGCGTCGCTCATCGGCGGATACGCATGGTCGTCCGACCCCGTGACCGTGTCGCCACGCTCCTGCGCGAGCCTGGCGGCCCCGAAGGTCGCGTAGCCGCAGATCCCGAGCACGTGGACGTGACGGGTCATGCGGCCCTGCTCCCTCTGCCGGTACCGGCCGCTTCGACGATGAGGCGCACGACCGAGTCGGTTGCGTCGGGAAGGCCGAGGGCCCTGCTCGCCGCGGACATGCGGCGCCAGCGGGGCGGGTCGGCGACGAGTCCTCTGATCTCCACAGCGAGCCGCTCCGGGGTGCACGCGGCGTCTTCGATGAGCATCGCGGCCCCGGCCACCACGTATGGGGTGGCGTTGTGGCGCTGATGGCCGCCGGCGTACGGATACGGGACCACGATCATCGGACGGCCGAGCACCGCGCATTCCGCGATGGACGATCCGCCGGCGCGCATCACGACGATGTCGCTCTCGGCCATGCGCACCGGCATGTCATCGAAGAAGGCGGCAACCGTGTATCGCGTTGCGAGCGCCGCGGGCAGCGCCGCCGCCGCTCTGGCGACGACGTGGTAGTCGAGGCTGCCGCACTGGTGGACGATTCGCAAATCGGGGTCCGAGCCCAGCAGGTCCGCGACGCACCCGGTGATGGCGCGGTTGACGCGGCGAGCTCCCTGCGAGCCCCCGGTGACGAGAATGGAGCGAAGCCGGTCGCCGATCGGCCGCGCCTCGATCGCCCGCACCTCGGCGCGAATCGGATTGCCCGTGTGCACGACGCGGGCGCCGGGGAGGTGGCGCGCCGTCTCCGCGAACGACGCGGCGACGACCCGGGCGCGCCGGGCGAGCAGCTTGGTCGCCCGTCCCGGTACGGCATTCTGCTCGAGGAGCACCACGGGAATGCGTTGCGCGATCGCCGCGGCGACCACGGGAACCGACACGTAACCGCCGAGGCCGACGACCACATCGGGATGAAACCTGTGCACCAATCGCCGCGCCGCGACGGTGGCGCGCGTCAGCTGCGAGGTCGCACGGGCGATGCCGATCGGGCTGCCCATGTCGACGCCACTCACGTCGAGGGTCTCGAGGCGAAGGCCCGCGGCGACCACAAGGCGCTCGGCAACCCCCTCACGGCGGCCGACCACGGCCACCTCGTCGTCAGGCCGAGTGTCTCGGAGCGCGAGCGCGACCGCCAGAGCCGGGGTCAGGTGACCCCCGGTTCCCCCCCCAGCTATCAACGTGCGCACGATTCGTCGTCCCTTGCCGTCGACCCTGGGCGGAGATGTTGAGCAGAATGCCCATGCCCACGAGGGTGGTCGCCAGCGAGGTGCCACCGTAGCTGATGAAGGGCAAGGGGATGCCCGTCGTCGGGATGACACCGGTCACCGCCATGACGTTGATGAACGCCTGCATGCAGATCCACGACGTGATGCCTCCCGCCAGCAGAGCGCCAAACCGATCGGGCGCGCGCAGCGAGGCACGCACTCCGCGCCACGCCAGGAAGAGAAACGCACTGAGCACCGCGACGGTTCCGATCAGGCCGAGCTCCTCGCCAATGATCGCGAAGATGAAGTCGGTGTGCGCCTCGGGCAGCCATTCGTACTTCTGCACCGAATTCCCGAGGCCGACTCCGAAGATCCCCCCCGATCCGAACGCGTAGAGCGCCTGGCAATTCTGGAAGCCGGAGCCGAGCGCGTCCGCGCAGGGATTGAGGAAGTGGGCGAGCCGATCAGCACGATAGGAGACGAGGCCGACCAGCGCGACCCCGGAGGCGCCGAAGAGGGCGACGATGAGGAGGAGGTGCCGCTTCCGCGCCCCTGCGAGCGCGAGCAGGATGAGCGCGGTGGTTGCGATGACGATGGAGCTGCCGAGGTCCCGTTCAGCGAGGACGAGGCCGAGGAGAGCGGTAAGGACGATCAGGTAGTCGCGGACGCCGCGGAGGTTTCGAACCGAGCCCTCGCGGTCGGTGAGCCAGCGCGCGAAGAAGACGACCGCAACGCCGACCGCGATTGCCGATGGCTGGACGGAGAGCGGACCGATCTGAAACCAGCGCTGTGCCCCGAAGTGCTGCGACCCGACATGCGGGATCAGCACCACGATGAGGAGCATGAGGACCAGGAACATCACCGGACGCGCCAGGCGTGAGAGCCGGTGGTAATCGAGGCGCGCGGCGACAACCAGCCCGACGCCGCCGAGCGTGGCGCCGATGAGTTGATGCGAGAAGAAGTAGTTCGGGTCGTTGTACCAGAGGTAGCCGAGCGCCTCTGACGCGCTGTACACCATCACGAGCCCGAAGCCGACGAGGCCGACGACGATGATCATCAGCCACCCGTCCACCCCGGCCGCGGCCGCCGCGCGATCGGCGCTTGCGAACGCTCCGGCGACGCGGGATCCGCCGCGCAAGCGTCCGGTGAGCCCGGTCAGTCCGCCGGCTCGTGCCGCCATCAGCGCGTGCTCACGGCATGGCCGGACATGCCGGCGACGAGCTCGGCGAACGCATCGCCACGATGTTCGAAGTCGCGGAACTGGTCGAAGCTCTTGTACCCAGGGGCGAGCAGGACGACGTCGCCCGGCTGCGCCATCGCCTCGGCGACGCGCACGGCATCGGCGAGTGTGGCGACGACGGTCCGCTGCGTGAAGCCGCGTTCTGCGAGTGCCGCCTCGATCTCAGGTGCGCTGGCGCCGTTGAGGATGGCGTGGCGGGCGCGGGCGACGACCTCGTCTGCCAGCCCCGCAACCGGGGTGCCGGCACCTATGCCGCCACCGATCCAGACGATCGTCCGTCCCGGAAAGCTCCGCAGCGCAGCCACGGCGGATTCGACGTTCGTCGCCTTGCTGTCGTTGACCCAGAGCACGTCGTCCTCGTCGCGAACGGTCTGGAGGCGGTGCGCGACGGCATGGAAATCGCGGACGGCCCCGGCGATCGGCGAGGCACCGAGTCCGGCGGCGCGCGCCACGGCGACGGCGGCGAGCACGTTCTGGAGGTTGTGCTCGCCAAACAGGGGGATCTCCGCCACGGGCAGCACCGCCGCGGGCTCGCCGTCCTCGACGCTGACGACGTCATCTCCGATCCGCGTGGCGCCGTCGGTCACGCCGGGCTGGAGACCGAACTGGTGCACCCGGCAGGTGGCGACCGTCGCCATCTCGCGGGTGACGGGGTCGTCGAAGCCGAGCACCGCGTCGTCCAGCGCGAAGCGCACCAGGCGGCGCTTGGTCTCCGCATATGCCTCGAAATCGCCGTGGCGATCGAGGTGATCGGGCGTCACGTTGAGCACGCAGGCGATCGCGCACCGCGGCTCGCGCACGGACTCGATCTGGAACGAGGAGAGCTCGAGGACGACCCAGTCGGTGTCGACCACGGCGTCGAGGCGGTCCAGCATGGTCATCCCGATATTCCCGCCGAGGTGGACGCGCTCTCCCGCACGCTCGAAGATCGCCGCGACGAGCGCCGTGGTCGTCGTCTTGCCATTGGTGCCGGTGATACCGCAGATACGAGCCCTGCACCGCTCGAAGACGAGGTCCATCTCGCTCCGCACGGGGACTCCGTGAGCGCGGGCGATCTCCAGCTCGGGCGCGTCCCACGGTACGCCCGGGCTGGGACAGACCATCAGGGCGTCCGCGGCGACGTCATCGCCGTACCCGCCCAGCCGGACCTCGACGCCCCCCGGGAGCGAGGCCACACGCTCGCGAATCTCGGGACTGTCGGAACGGTCCACGAGGATCACGCGGTTGCCTTCGCGCGACAGCGTCCTCGCGCAGGCAAGACCGCTCCGTCCGGCGCCGATCACCACGACGGGCTTCTCGCTCACGACACCGAGCCCGCGACGTGGGCGTACAGCACGGTCAACGCTGTCCCGAGTGCCGCAACGCCCGCGAAGGACACGACGAGACGCTGCTCGCGCAGCCCCAGCTCCTCGAAGTGGTGATGGATCGGGCTCGCGCGCAACACGCGCCGTCCGAATCTGCGGATGGCGGTGACGTTGACGACGACACTCGCCGCCTCGACGACGAAGACAATGCCGAGCACGGGCAGGAACCAGATGAGGTGCAGCTCGGCGGTCAGGGCAACGATCGCGCTGCCCAGCGCGAGTGATCCTGCGTCGCCCATGAACACGCGCGCCGGGAACCAGTTGAAGAGCAGGAACGAGGCGACCGCGCCCGCCAGGGCGACCGCGATCACGGCGACGGACGTGTCGGAGCGCGTGACCGCGATGATCGTGATGCCGATGAGCACGAGCACCGTGCACGTGGCTGCGAGTCCGTCGACACCGTCCGTCAGGTTCACCGCGTTGCTCGTCGCGACGACGGCGATAGCGACGACGACCGCCAGGCCCCAGCCGAGATTCGGCGCTCCGAGCCCGGGAAAGAATTGATGCGTGAAGCCCGTGATGGTCAGTCCGACACCGACGAGCACGCCGGTCACTCCCTGGAGAGCAAGCTTCTGCCAGACGGTGATCCCGAGCCGTTTGACGTCACTGATGTTGATGATGTCGTCGAGCCCGCCCGCGACCGCGCCGGCGAGCAGGGCAAACACCGAAAGAAAGCCCGGCCGGTGCCGGTCCACCGCGAGCCAGACGACGAGCACGATGACGCAGAACAGCGCGCCACCGAGCGTCGGTGTTCCCTCCTTGGCTCGATGACTCGCCGGGCTGTACGAGGCGACGTGCTGACGGGCGCCCGAACGCACCAGAAGACCGATGAACGCCGGGTAGAGCACCACCCCCGCGACGAAGGCGAGCACCCCGACGATGATCGCCTCTCTCACGGCGCGATCCGCCAGTCGTTGATCATCATCTCGGCCATCTGCTTCCAGATCGGCGCGGCGAGCAGCGATCCGAAGCGCCCCGTGTGATTCTCCTGCGGTTGGTTGAGGATGACCATCATGGTGAACTGGGGATTCTGCGCGGGCATGAATCCCACGAAGGATGCGACCACGTTCGGTCCGTAGCCGGCACCGTTGGGCAGCGCGACGCTTGCGGTCCCGGTCTTGCCGGCGACCTGGCCGATGTATCCGGGGATCTTCGCCTTGAAGCCCTCAGCGCCGGGATCGTCGACCACGCCCACCATCATGTGCGCGAGCGTAGCCGCTGAGGTTGCCGACATCACGCGTCGCGCCGTCGGGACAACCTGCGTGGTGGCGCCCGTGTTGGGGTTGATGATGGCGTCGACGGCATGGGGCTCGACCCAGACGCCGCCGTTGGCGACTGCGTTGATAGCGGCCAGCATCTCGACGGGCGTGGCGACGATGCCCTGACCGAACGACGCCTCGGCGTATTTGAGCGTGCTCCACGTCGACTGCGCGGGCAGCGGAGTGTTCACCTCGCCGGCGAGATCCACGCCCGTCGGCGCGCCGATGCCGAAGGCGAGCAGGTTCGAGTAGAAGTTGTTGTTCCCCTCCATCTTGCCGGCGTCGATCGCACCATTGTTGAGTGAGTCGTCGAGCACCCACTGCATGGTGATCCGGCCGTGAGAGCGACCGTCCCAGTCATGGATGAGATAGCCGGCGATACGGGTCTGCTTCTCATCGATCACCGTGCTGGGGGTGAACGCCTTGTTGTTCAGCCCACCGGCGAACGTGATCACCTTCATCGTCGACCCCGGCTCGTACGGCTGCGACACTGCGAGGTCTCGGAAGTCGGAGATCTTCGAGGCACCGTAGCTGTTCGCGTTGTACGACGGGTACTGCGCCCACGCGCGGATGGCGCCGGTCCTGGTGTCCATGACCATCAGCGTTCCGGATGCGGACTGGCTGGAGATGACGCCGTCCGCAAGCGCGATCTCGGCGTCGTACTGGATCTGCGAGTCGAGGCCGAGCTCCAGGTTATTCCCGTTCTTGGCAGGAACTTTCTGTTGACGGCCGAGCACGATGGCGTTGCCGTTGACATCGGTGAGCGTCGACTCGTGCCCGTTGACGCCGGCGAGCATCGAGTTGTAGTACCCCTCGACGCCGTACTGGCCGACGCCGTCGGTGTTGACGAATCCGACGAGGTTGGACGCGAAGGACAGCCCCGGAACCGGCGACGAGTCGTAGACGCTCTCCTCCGACGGGACCGTCCCGACCCCGCTGAGCCTGAGCGCCTGGAGCTTGTCGTTGACATCCTGGGAGACGCCCTTGGCGAGGTAGTCGAACTGGTTGTTCTGCTGCAGGGCCGCAAGGAGTTGCGTCGAGCTCACCTGCAGGATCGGAGCCAGCATGCCCGCCACCGACACTCGGTCGCTCGCGGTGATCAGCGCCGGGTCGGCGAAAACGTCGAACACCCGCACGTCGCTGACGAGCACCCGGCCGCTGCGGTCGAGGATCTCACCCCGGCTGGCCTGGAGCGTGACCGACGTCGTGTGCGTCGAAGAGGCCCTCGCCGCGAGCGACTTTCCCTCGATGACCTGGATCTGGATGAGACGTCCGAACACGGCAGTCGCCATGGCCAGAAACGCCAGGACGAGCCAGAGCCCGCGGCGACGAACGTCGGGTCCATCGTTGAATGCACGCTCGTTCGCGGAGCGCCCTGATCGCACAGAGCGGCGCCGCGTGTTCATCGACCGGTCGCGCTCCCGCCGAAGTCACCGGCAAGTGCGGCCACCAGTTGCTGCAGGGTGCTGTTGCTCTCGCTCGAGGTGAGCTGCTCGGCCGGCGGCGATCCGATCACGGGGGCAGGAGACGCGACAACGTTCGCCCAGTGCCCGGCGGGATGCATGCCGAGGGTCTGCGCCGCCGAGATGATGCGTTCGGACGACCCGAGGCGCGCCAGCTCACTGCCGAGCTGGCCGTCCTCGGCGACGAGCTGCTCCTGCTGCGCCGCCAGGCGGGTGGTCTGATACGTCGCGGTGGTGACATGCGCCGTCTGGTTGACATACGCGATGCCGATGCCTGCGGCGATGGCGATCACCGGCAGCAGGGGGAGCGGCGTGCGCGGACCACCTCGACGGATGCGCAAGCGGCGCATCAGGGGTTCGAAGGGGACGTCGTCGACGCCGCCGTTGCCCGGAGCCGATGCACGATGGGCGCCGCGTGGGGGACGGAAGTTGGGCACTGCCCTGATCTCCAGTGTTGGGACGTTTGAGAGAGACGAAGGAGGCCACGGGCAGTGCCGGGCCGTCGGCGAAGGTGGCGGGGGGAGCCGCTGCGAGCTGCGGCTCCCCCCTTGGGGAGAGCGGAGTGAGGCTAGGGTGCGAGCTTTTCCGCTACCCGCAACCGGGCCGAGCGAGATCGCGGATTCGATGCCAGCTCGGCCGCATCAGGCCTGATGACCTTGCGGGTGAGAAGAAAAAGAGTGGCCCGGTGGACGCAGGTGCAGTGGGGCTGTTGGGGCGGACAAACACAGTTCTGTGCTGCGACGTGGAGTGCGTTCTTAACAAGGGTGTCCTCGAGGGAGTGGAAGGAGATGACCCCAAGACGCCCACCGGGCCGGAGGATGCTGATTGCTGCCTGCAGGCCTCGTTCGAGGCTTTCGAGCTCGTGGTTCACGGCGATGCGCAGTGCTTGGAAGGTGCGTGTCGCCGGATGGATCCGCTTCGGCCAGAAGCGGCGCGGCACCACCTGCTCGACGAGTTCGCGTAGCTGGGTCGTGGTGGTGAGTGGCACGAGCTCTCGGGTCCTCGCGATGCGGTTCGCGATGGGCCGGGCGAAGCGCTCGTCGCCGTACTCACGGATGAGGGACGCCAGCTCGTCCGCGGTCAACGAGTCCACAAGTTGCGCAGCGGTTGTCCCGGAGCTCGGGTTCATGCGCATGTCGAGGGGACCGTCGAGCCGGAAGCTGAATCCACGGGCCGGGTCGTCGAGTTGGATCGACGAGATACCGAGGTCGAAGACGACGGCATCCACCGCGACCACGCCAAGCGCATGGACGATGGAGTCGAGGTCCGCGAAGTCGCCCTGGGCGACCTGGATCGCGTCGCGCTGCTCGGCGAAGCGAACTCGTGCGGCCTCGACAGCGCTCTGGTCGCGATCGATCGCGATCACCCGGCCGCCGGGGTACACGCGCTCCAGGAGCGCGGCCACAACGCCGCCGGCGCCGAGCGTGGCGTCGACGACAGTCTGCCCCGGCCGGGGCTGCAGGCTCTCTATGAGGGGTGTGAGAAGGACCGGCCGGTGGCCCGCGCCGTCAGGCGCCGGAGCACCGGGTGTGGCAACGTCGAACGTCCCCAGGTCGGCCACAAGCGGCAAGGGGATGGTCATGTGTGAAGCCGGATCCGTCTGGGGCGCTCACGCCGGCGACGGAGATGCGGACGTTCCGCGCTGGTGGACCAGGTCCCAGACCTGGGTGAACTCGTCGGGGCTCAAGTCGGCCTGGTCGGCCCGCCAGACCTCTTCTGCCGTGACCTCAACGCCACTGCCGAGCCCGACGAAAACGACCATGTCGACGATCTGGGCGAACTCACGCTGGCGTGCCGAGAGGAGCAGACGGCCCTGAGCGTCGAGTTCGAAGAGATACGCGTTGCCGGTCAGCCTGCGCAGGAAGCGGCGTTCCTGCGCTGGAGTCTCGGCCGTCCGGCGGAAGCGTTCCTTCTCTCGCTCCCACTCGTCGGGGGGGAGGATCATGAGCCGGTTCTCGGGGCCGGGAGCCACGACGCTCCCGTCGGGCAGCCAGCGACGCAGCTGGGCGGGAATCGCGACCCGTCCCTTATCGTCGATGCGGTGCCGGTACGTTCCACAGAACGTCACCGGAACGCGTACATCGGCCTGCGCCAGTTCTGCCGTCACCGTAGCTACCTCGAGACCCCCACTACTCACCACTTTTCTCCACCAGCGGGCCGAACCCTAACAGGTGTGTGGTGTGGCGTCAACGCAAACAAATGTACGCTTCACTCTCCCTCCCCGCGGCGAGGGTCAGGCGTCGTAGTTGGGTGACTCCACGAGTAGTGCCGAGAGATCGGCGCCGCCGATGATCGGCTCGGGCGATGTACCCCGCCGGAAGATGAGCGCGCCGCCGGTGCCGTGGAGTGACATCGTGAGGTCGTTCACCACCAGCCAGCTCTCCTCGCGAAGCGCGACGACGGTGACGAGGTTTTCCTCGAGGAACTCCTGGAGACGCTCCTCGCGGCTCTCGCCCGCGCGGAACTCCGGAGGCGGGGGATCGATGTAGTGCGGGTTGATCTGGAATGGCACGAGCCCGAACGCCGCAAAGCTCGGTGGCTGGACGATCGGCATGTCGTTGGTGGTCCGGATCGTCGGACAGGCGACGTTGGCGCCTGCGCTGGCCCCGAAATACGGGACACCGCCCACGATCGCCGAACGCACCGTATCGATGAGGTGGAAGCGGTGCAGCGCCGCCACGAGGCGAAAGCTGTTGCCCCCGCTCACGACGATGGCGTCCGCCTCGGCGAGCGACGCGGCGGGATTCGGAACGGTATGCAGCCCCGTCACTTCGAGGCCCCGGGTCGCGAAGCGATCGTTGAAGCGAGTCACCACGCGGTCCCCGTCCTTCACCGCCCACGGCACCATGACCGCGCGGCGCGCGCCACGAAAGTGCTCGACGATCTCGTCGCCGGCAGAGGAGATATCGCCGCCCGCGTGCAGCATCAGACGTCGGTTCACGTGAGTCGCCCTTCCGGCGGCGGCGGTGGTCCTGTGTGCACAGCGCAGAGGATAGACTCGTCGGGCAAGCCGGCCAGACGGTCGCGGGCGCTAACGACGTCCGAGGAAAGTCCGGGCTCCGCAGAGCAGGGCGCTGGGTAACGCCCAGTCGGGGTGACCCGAAGGAGAGTGCCACAGAAATGACACAGCCCCGGATCCGTCCGGGGCAACGGTGAAATGGTGGGGTAAGAGCCCACCGGCGGCCGGGTGACCGGCCGGCCAGGTAAACCCCGCTCGGAGCAAGGCCGAACAGAGAACGAGCGTTTCGGCGCTCGGGAGTTGCTCGCTCCCCGTGTCTCAGGTGGGCCGCACGAGGCGCCGGGTAACCGGCGCCCTAGATGGATGACCGTCCCTCGTCTGCCGCGGCCGAGGACAGAACCCGGCTTATCGGCCGGCTTGCACTCTTCCCTCGGGATCCGGGATCTCCGGCGACCTCGCGTGTCTCTGTTCGCGGGTGGCGGGAACGCGCGTAACGATCGCGTGCGTCACCGCTGGCCGCCGGTGGTCAGTGCCAGGACCCGCAACGTCTCCTCCACCGCAAGCGCGTCGACGCGCTCGTTGCCGGGAATGCCGCTGTGGCCGCGGACGTGCTCGAAATGCACGCGCGAGTCGATGAGGGGATCGATCGTCGGGTAGAGATCGAGGTTCTTGTGTCGCTTCCACGATCGCTGCAGCCAGTTGATGACACCGAGGCTGTCGGTGCGCACAACGATCCGCCAACCGGGATCGTTGCCGATGCGATTGCGAACGCGCAGCAACGCCTCGCGGACCGCCTTCAGCTCCTCACGATTGTTCGTCGTGGCGATGTCCCCGCCCGCCGCCTCCTCGACGGTCCCGTCCGGCCACTCCAGTCGGTATGCCCACGCTCCGGCACCTGGGTTGCCTGAGCACGATCCGTCCGCATACGCGACGACCGTCTGTGTCATGGTGCCAGGATCCGGTCGCAGTTGGCGCACTGGGTGAGGCCGGTACCGGTGCGCACCGCGCGGCGCTCCTCGTTCGAGATCGGCATGCGACAACCGCCGCAGGACTCGCCCACGACGCCGGTGACAGCGGGACGGCGGTGCGATGTGATGCGTTCGTAGAGCGAGAGGTCCGCGCGCTCTGCCTCGGCGGCAAGCGCCACGCGGTCGGCGTTGCTCGCCGCGAGCTGCTCGGTGAGCGTGTCGAGGCGCGCGCGCAGCGGCCCCATCGCACTGGCGCGCTGGGCCTCTCGCGCGGCAACCAGCGCCGACACGTCGCGCAGCGTCAACTTCGCGGCGTCGACCTGCTCCATGCGTGCGAGAGCATCGTCCTCCGCAACCGCGAGCTTCACGCGCAGAACGTCCAGCTCACGCTGCAACTCCATCAGCTCGGCGGGGTTGTGGATGCTGCCGCTGTAGAGGCGCCGATCCATCTCACGGATGCGCGTCTGCAGCGACGCCGCCTCGAGCTCCGCGATGCCGGCGCCGGTACCGATATCCCGGTGTGACTCCTGTGCGGCGGACTCCGCCGTGCGCAGACGATCGAGCTCGGCATCCCCGCGCAGCGCCGACTCGACACCGGCGATCTCGGACTGCAACTGCGCGATGTGATCGTCCGTCTGCTGCAGGCGAAGGAGCACGGATGCGCGGCTCATGCGGCGGCCTCATGGGAAACACGCACCAATGCCGCGAGCGCGCGCCGAGCTGAGCCGCTGTCGATCGACACCGCGGCGACTTCGATGCCCTCACGGAGTGTTCTGACGCGATCCCCCGCGACAAGCACCGCCGCCGTGTTGAGGAGCACGACCTCGCGGCGCGGACCGCCGGCGCCGTCGAGCACCGCGAGGATGATCGCCGCGTTGGTGGCGGCGTCACCGCCACGCACGGCGTCGAGCGACGCGGCGTCGATGCCGGCGTCCCCGGGATCGAGGATCGACTCGCGCACGCCGTCCGGGGTCACCTCATAGCATTGCGCGGTCCCCCCGACGCCGAGCTCGTCGATGCCGTCGGGCCCGGTGAACACGAGCGCGTGGATGTGTCCGAGCCGGTGCAGGACCTCGGCCATCATCGGCGCGAGGCGTGCGTTGGCCACGCCGATGAGCTGATGCCGGACTCCCGCCGGGCTGGCGAGCGGACCGAGCACGTTGAAGATCGTGCGAAGGCCGAGCTCGCGACGCACCGGTATCACGTGCCGAAGGGCGGGATGGAAGTCCGGCGCGTAAAGGAATCCAACGCCCGCCTCCTCGACACAGCGGCGCACGCCGTCAGGAGGCAGCGATATGACGACGCCGAGCGCTTCGAGCACGTCGGCGCTGCCGCACCGCGAGGACGCAGCGCGGTTGCCGTGCTTGGCCACAGGGCACCCGGCGCCCGCGGCCACCAGCGCCGCAGCCGTGGAGATGTTGAATGTCCCCGCGCCGTCACCGCCGGTACCGCAGGTGTCGACGGCATCGACGGAGAGCGAGACGACCGTCGCATGCGCGCGCATCGATTCGACCATGCCCGCAATCTCATCGACCGTCTCGCCCTTCATGCGCAGCGCGACAATCAGGGCGCCGATCTGAGCGGGCGTCGCGGCGCCCTCCATCATCGCGTCCATGACGGCGCGCGCCGTCGACATGTCGAGGTCGCGACCGGAGACGACCGCCTCGAGTGCCTCTCGCACCACCACCTCACCCATCTCGGGCGACGGTATCACCGAGCGTGAAGAGGACGATCCATATACTCGAAGGGTGACTGCGCGAACGCTCGACCCCTTCGATCCCGAGGTGGTCGCGCCGTGGCGGCTCGGCGACGGACCGCGCGGCGCTCTGCTGGTCCACGGGTTCGCCGGTACCCCCCCGGAGCTGCGCCGCCTCGGCGAGGTCCTCGCGGACGAGGGTTTCCGCTGCCACGCGCCGGCGCTCCCGTGGCACGGCACGACGCCGCACGAGCTCGAGCGCACCCGGTGGCGGGACTGGGCGGCAAGCGTGCAGGACGCGTTCAACGACCTGGCGGCGGAGTGCTCGGACGTGGTCGTCGCCGGGCAGTCGATGGGTGGGACGCTCGCGTTGCATCTGGCGGCCCATGACCATCGCGTCCGTGCTGTGGCCAGCCTCGCAGCGCCGATATGGCTGAGCGGGCCATTGCCACCGCTCCTCCCGATCATCACCCGCGTGGTGCGCTGGCATCGCGCCGGCGACGACATCGACCTCTGGCACCCCGATGCCGTCGAGGAGTTACACAGCTATGGGATCCGCCCCACACGCAGCATCAACGAGCTGCGCCGCCTTTGCTCGGTCGTGCGCAACGAGCTCCCCGAGGTTCGCGCGCCCGTGTTCGTCCTGCACGGCGAGCGCGACCGGACGATCGATCCGCGCTGTGCGAAGGAGATCGCGCAGCGACTCGTGGGCAGCGAGGCTGTGCAGCTGCGCATGCTGCCGCGCAGCGGTCATGCGATCTCCGTTGACGTGGATCGCGACGGCGTCAATGCCGACATCCTCCAGTGGTTCGCGAGGTTCGCACCGGCCAAACCGGCAACCACCGCGCGTCCGGCGGCGACCGCGAATCGCTGAGCGCTCAGCTGGAGTCGCGCGTCGATTCCAGGAGCCGTGCCGCGATCTCCGGGTCGAGCACCGGGTTGGCGGGAGGACCCTCTTCAAGGTCGCGGTGATTTTTGGAGCGATGCCGCTGCGTCGCCTGCGCCCCCGCCCGCGGAGCATCTCGAACGACGTCCCCGCAGCCCACACAGCGCAACACCGCGGCCGTCGTTCCCTTTCCCGCGTACTCGCGATGCGAGAAGCGCAGCTCACCATCGCACGCGGCGCAGCGACGACGCGGTCTTGTTGGTTCGGGAGTGTCGCCCGTCATCCGTGCAAGCGTACGGCCACCGGGCGTCCGTGCCTGTGCGCGCCGGCGCGAACACGCTCGTGACGCCGATCATCGATCGACTCCGCGCAATCGCGCGGCCGGCTGCCGATGCTCCGGCGCCGCCTGCGGGCGGCGGACGGCCGGCGTCGGTCCTCCTGCTGTGTGACCCGTCGACACCGGGCGTGCCGCTGCTCTTCGTCCTCCGCTCTCCCGATCTCCGCGCGCACCCGGGACAGATCGCGTTTCCGGGCGGCAGCGCGGAGCCCGGCGATGCCGACGTGGTTGCGACGGCACTCCGTGAGGCGAACGAGGAACTCGGCGTCGACGCCGAAAACGTCGAGGTCCTTGGCCTGCTCTCGCCCTTCGCGACCGTTGTGTCGGACCGATGGCTGACCCCGGTGATCGGACTCGAACGCAGCCCGTCGAAGCTGCGCAGCGACGAGTTCGAAATCGCGGAATGGTTCCGCGTCGACATCGCGGAACTCCTTGTGGCGCCACATTCGGTGCGGGAGCTCGAGCGAGACGGGGTCCGCCGACGCGTGCACTTCTACGAGGCGTCGCAACGTGTCATATGGGGGGTCACCGGGGGCATCCTGCATGAGCTGCTTGTGCTGCTCGGACGCACTGACTGACGGTCAGGCTCCCGCGGACGCGATCCGCTGATCCTGTGCCCGTGCGACCGCCTCGGCGAATGTCGGGTCAATCATGCCGCTCGAATCGACGATGAGCACCACCGCGATGACGCTCCCCTCCTCGAAGACGATGCCGATCTCGCTGTAGCCGGCCGATGTCTTACCGATGTACTCGTCTACCTGTGAACCGATCCCGCTCGGAGACGAGCTCGTCTCCCCGGTGACCTGGCTCCTGGTCGCGTCACGCAGTTGCGCGAAGTCGGCAGATGCAGCCTGCGACGAGGTGTCGAGCAGCACGTCATCCTCGATGCGATACGTGTTGTCCGAATTGGCAAATCCGCGCTGGTCGGTGTTGGCCGTCGAGTTCATCTCGCCGTCGCTGATCTGCGTGAGCAGCGGCCCGCCCGACGGTAGATCCTGAACGGTCAGGGTCAGCGCGCTCGCCGCTGCATTCGGCGTCGTCGATGCACTGGACGACGGCGTCCCGAAGGCGCTGGTGGGTTGACTCCCAATTGCGGCCGCAGATGCCGACGCAGGCGCCGTGGTACTCCCGCAAGCGCCCAGTCCGACGGTGGTTGCACATGCCCCGACAGCGAGCGCGGCACGCGTGAAACTGCTCATCAATGACATCCCCCGCTTGCCACCGTAGCACACGTGCCCTGAATCAGCGGTATTGCGGGTGGACCACAAACGGGTTGCTACGCATCTCTTCGTCAACTGTCGTGCGCTCGCCGTGGCCCGGGTAGACCACCGTCTCCGGAGGCAGTGTGTAGATGCGATGCTCGATCGAGAAGATGAGCGCCGGCATGGATCCACCGAGGAGGTCACACCTGCCGACGCCTCGATGAAACAGCGTGTCACCGGACAGCAGATCGGGGCCGACGCGGAAGCACACCGAGCCCCGTGTGTGGCCAGGTGTGTGCACCACCTCGATGTCGAGATCGTGCCAGCGCAGCATCTGGCCGTCGCGAAGCTCCTGCTCGCACACCACATCGGCCTGATCGTCCGGGACTCCGGGCAGGTACCGGACGGCTTCGAGCTGCTCGCGGTCATCGGGATGGAGCGCGGCCTCGCAGCCGAATGCGGCTTTGAGCGCAGGCACGCCGTTGACGTGGTCCGGGTGGCCGTGTGTCAGGAGGATACGGTCGCAACGCAACCCGCGCTTCTCCAGCAACGCAATCGTCTGCGGGTGCTGGAGTCCCGGGTCGACGACCAGCGCGTCGGTCGTGTCCCTGCGTCGGAGGATGTAGCAGTTCTGATCGAACATCGGATCCACGACGATCGCGAGTTCGACGAGGTCGCGCAGCGTATCCGTCACGACGCCACGCTACCTGGGATTCGCGTTGATGGGACCGAGCACGTCGGCGCCGGTGATCGGCAGCACAAAGCCCGCTCCGCGCCGCTCGCGCTTGCGTGGCGCGTCCGACTCGACCAGCGCGCGATCGAGCACCTCGCCGACGTATTCCACCGGCATCACCTCGATTGCGTCGAGGATCTCCTTGTCGACCTCGTACAGATCGCGGACGTTCTTGGCAGGCAGAATGAACGTCTTCAATCCGGAACGGTGTGCGGCGAGCAGCTTGTCCTTCACTCCGCCGATCGGCAACACCTTGCCACGCAACGTGATCTCGCCGGTCATCGCCAGGTCGCGCCGGACGCGGCGACCAGTCGCAACCGACACCATCGCTGTCGCCATCGTCACGCCTGCCGACGGACCATCCTTGGGAATCGCTCCCGCGGGGACGTGCACGTGAATGGCGTGCGTATCGAAGAAATCGCGCGGCGCCCCGTACTCGATCGCATGGACTTTGGCCCACGACAGCGCGGCCTTCACCGACTCTTCCATGACGCTGCCGAGCTGTCCGGTGAGCACGAGATCCGGTTTGGTCTCGATGGCGAGTGCCTCGACGGTGATGATGTCGCCACCGACCTCGCTGACGACGACCCCTGTGACGGCACCGATTTCGTCCTGTTCCTGCGCCTCACCATAGTCATGGCGGCGCGGACCGAGGAGGTCGGTGAGCTCATCCGGCGTGATCACGATCGGCGGCGTTGCGCCGGCGGCAAGCTTCCTCGGCACCTTGCGCGCGACCTCCGCGATGGTGCGATCCAGCTGGCGAACTCCGGCCTCGCGCGTGTACCCGTGCAGCATCGCGACGATGGTTTCGCGAGGAATCGCGAGCTCATTGGCGTCCAGCGAGTGCTGATCGAGCTGCCGAGGCACGAGGTGCCGCTCCGCAATCTCGACCTTCTCCTGCTCGGTGTACCCGGTGATGCGGATGATCTCCATCCTGTCGCGCAGCGGAGGGCTGATCGTCTCGGCAATGTTCGCCGTCGTGATGAACAGCACCTCCGACAGGTCGTACGGCACTTCGAGGTAGTGGTCGCTGAACTCCCAGTTCTGTTCCGGGTCAAGCACTTCGAGCAGTGCCGCCGAAGGGTCGCCGCGGAAGTCCGCGCCAACCTTGTCGATCTCGTCGAGCATGATCACGGCGTTCCGTGTGCCCGCAGTACGCATCGACTGGATGATTCGACCAGGCAGTGCACCGATGTACGTGCGTCGGTGCCCACGAATCTCAGCCTCGTCACGAATGCCGCCCAGTGACATCCGCACAAACTTGCGATCCAAGGCTCGAGCAATCGACCGACCCAACGACGTTTTGCCAACGCCAGGCGGACCAACAAAACACAAGATGGGCGTCTGTAGAGTCTTTCGCTGAGCAGGTCGGTGTGCGGCGGGTCCTGTCGTCGCGGGTACCCCTCGCCGCTCGGCAGCCCGGTCTGGCTCCTCGCCGCCTTGCGTTCTGGGAACGTCCTGCGGGGCGCCGGGCAGCCGATCGGCGCTTCCCCCCGCGCCGCCAGCCGCCTCGATGTCGACCGCGTCGACTGCAGCGGCGGCACCCGCGTCGACAGGACCCGCGCTCTCCGACAGCGCCTTTACGCGAATCCGATCCCGAACGGCCAACCATTCGAGGATGCGGTCCTTCACCTTGCTGAGGCCGTAGTGGTCCTCGTCGAGGATCCTCGATGCGCGCTCGATGTCCAATGTCTCTGCGGGTGGATCGACCCACGGTAGGTCCAGCAACCAGTCGACCCAGGTGCGGACCATGCCCATCTCGGGACTGGCGCTGGGAATCTGCTCAAGGCGATGGACTTCCTTCAGGACGCGAGTCTTGACGTTCTCCGGCATGCCGGCCTTCTCGACTCGTGTCGCGAGATCCTCGTCGTCCTCGCCGGCGTCGTCGAGCTCGGTCAGTTCCTTGCGGATCGCGCGCAACTGCTCACGAAGGATGTGCTCGCGCTGCGAGTTGTTGATCGTCTTCTGGACATCTTCATGGATCTTGGTGCGCAACTGCGCGACCTCGCCCTCGCGCGCGAGCAGCGGGATGAGCGTCCGGAGCCGGGCGATGGGGTCGGTCTCCTGCAGCAGCGCGACGCGGTCGTCGAAATCGAAATCGGGGCAGGTGCTCGCGATGTCCGCGATGAGCTCCGGATCTGCAGCACGCGCCATCGCCACAGCGGTGTCAGCGCCGACTTGCGCTCCGGCGTTGACGTAGTCAGCGAAGAGGGATCGAACCGATCCAAACAGCGCATCGACCTCGGTGCCTTCCGTTACGTCCACAGGGACCGGCGTGACCGTCGCGATCCACGCGTCGCCACTGGCGTCGAACGCATCGATTCGCACGCGCTCCCTGCCCTCGACGAGCGCGTGGGCTCCCCCACCGGGAAGACGCCTGAACGCGCCGACATGTGCGATGACCGCAATCGTGTGCACATCCTCGAGTGAGGCCTCGTCACGAGCCGCGTCGCGTTGGATGGCGAGGACGACGCGTCCGTCGCCGTTCACGGCGGCCTCCAGCGCAGCGACCGAGCGCGGCCTCCCAGCGGCGAGCGGCGCGAGCTGGGACGGGAACACGACGTTGTCCCGCAGCGGCACCGCGGGGAGCGTCATGGACTCTGATGTCGGGGGTGCGGAAGCCGGCTCGTCGGGCGCGGACAGCTCAGCCTCTGGCATCTCACGAGCATAGCCGGGGCTCCGCGCCCTCAAACGTCGAGCCCCACCCCCGTCTCCCAGTCGCGACGCCACGCGCCGGCGTAGTACGCCGCCGCTCCAGGGTGCTCGATGTGGAGTGCGGTCTCCCAGTTCGCGCCCAGACCGGCCGAACTCCAGTTCGCCGAGGAGACCAGGGCGGAACCGTCGATGACCGCGCCCTTCGCGTGTCCCGACGTGGATCGCGCCGGATCCATGCGCCGCACCTCGAACGGCAAGCGTGCGAGGACGCGTGCATCGGGGTCCCGCGGGACCGCACCGAGCAGCAGCGCACAGTGGACGCCGCGAGCTGACGCATCCACCATCAGGTCGAGGAGGTGCCGCACCGGCGGCTCCACGGGATGCACGTAGGGAATCGTCACGAGCGCGAGCCTTCGAGCCGTCGATACCAGTGCCTGCAGCGCCGCTCCCACCGCAGCACCCCCGGTGATGAGACGCAATCGCCGAGCCGTGAGGCTCGTGATGAACGGAGCCACCTGTGGGATCGGTGTTCCAACGACGGGGACGGTGGCGACCGCACGATTCGACCAGTCCTCGGGAGGCCGTCGCGCCGTGTCCCAGTGCGTATCGAATGCGCGGCGAACGTCGCGCTCGAGCGTTCCCGAGCCGGTTGCCGTTGCCCACCACTCGCGAGTGCCGGCAAGCGGCACCGCCGCGGGCGGAAAGCGGAGGCGCCGATCCCGCGGCGCGTCCCGCCAGATGAGGTTTCCCGTGCCGACCGCGACGGTCTCATCAATGAGGAGCAGCTTCCCGTGCGCGGCGTGGCCCTGGCCGCCCGCGACGCGGCATTCGCTCCCAGCAGCGATCAGCTCCCGCGCCGTCGCCGCGTTGCCGTCGGATGCGTGCGCGTCGAGGACGAGACGGACGGGCACCCCACGCCGCGCGGCTCGGACCAGCTCCCACCGGTATGAAGGACCGACCTCGTAGATCGCAGCTTCGATTCGTGCGCGCGCGTCACGCAGCAACCTGGACAGCAGCGTTCCTGCAGCGTCCGGTCCGAGTGCGCACGTCAGTGACGTCACGCGTACGACGACGTGTGGAGCCCCACGCCCCAATCGTGGGAGCGGTGCACGCCGCCATGACGGACTGTGAGCCTCGTCGAGGCGCGGGGCCTACGCGGTCGCGGGACCCTGCTGCTGCCCCGCCAGCTTCTGCAGCGCCTGCAGGGCGTCTCGATGTGCCTTCACGCGTTCGACGACGTCGTCGAGGATCGTGTCCTGTGCCTGCAGATGTTGCTGCAACTGCAGGCACTCGCTGAGGATGGCCTCCGCATCGTTGTACGTCTGCTCGGAGCGCTTGTCGGCGGCCTTTCCCTGGATGTTCTGCCCGACAATGATGATCGGCAGCAAGACCAGCTGGAGAAAGTACCCCGATATCGCGCCGACGATCAGCACCACCGTCACACTATTTGACACAGCTGCAGCGATCCCCGTCAGCCCGATCAGCGCGAAGACGTAGGCGCACCACATCGTTCCGACGACCGAGGTGATGATCAGGGCGACCTTGCCGTTGATGCCGACGCGAGCATCGTCGACCTTGACCGGCTTTTCACCCTTGCGCTGTGCGATACGCGGATGCGGGATGTGCTGAAAGAGGGACTCGACTTTTGGGATCGGCACCGGCGAAGCGGGTTGCGTTGAAACCGGCTGCATCGGCTGGTCGGTCATTTGGAGCCTCCTCACACTGGGCGCTCGGAGATGGCACCCAATCGCGCGGTATCGTGAACGATGCGAAAGGCTTTGAGTGCGAACGTGTCAGGCTCGACGGCGCAGCATCGCGGGCGGTCGTGATCGGCGCAGGCTCCACGCGGGCTGACGCTCGACGAATTCGTACATCGCCGCCGGCCGTCCGGCGCCACCTTTCGACAGGGTTCCGGTTGCGCGGACTAGGCCGGATTGCTCGAGCTCCCTGCGGAAGTTCGACGGCTCGTACGTCACACCGCTGATGGCCTCGAAGACACGTCGCGCCTGCGGCATCGTGAAGCGCTCGGGCAACAACCCGACCGCGATGTTCGACCACCAGAGCTTGCCCCGCAGACGACCGACGGCATCGACGACGATGCGCGCATGGTCGAAGCCAAGCGGAGGCAGTGCGTCAACCGGCTCCCATCGGGCACTCGATTCCTCGGCGCGCAGCACTGCTGCATCGATCAAGGCCAGGTACGCGACCGTGGGAATCCAGCCCCGCGGGTCGCGGTCGGGGTCAGCGTATGTCTCGAGCTGTTCGAGGTAGACGGCGCCGACCCCCGTCTTCTCCGTGAGCTTCCGCTGCGCCGTTTCCTCGGGGCGCTCGCTTGGGCTCATGAACCCGCCGGGGAGCACCCAGGTCCCCTCGAACGGCGCCTCCACGCGCTGCACGAGCAGAACGTGGAGGCGGCCGGAAAGCGGTGCGAGGACAACGGGCACCGCCGACATCCCGGCAGGGGCTGGGAAGCCTGAAGAGTTGATCGCCGACATGGCGGTCGAACGGCCGGCGTCGGGGCGAGCTGGCATCGCGATGGATTGTGGCGACGCGCTAGGCTGCGTTGCCATGGAAACCGGGAACATCACCACGGCGGACGGTTTCAAAGCCGCCTACACCGAGGTCTTCACCGACGTGTACGCGCTGACCGCGGACCTCGATGATCGCCAGGCGCTCGCCATGACCGGCTGCCCCGGCTGGACGGTCCGTGACCACGTCGCGCACATCGTCGACCTTGAAAGCATCCTTGTCGGCCGGCAACGTCCGAACCACAGCATCCCAGGTGGGCTCCCCTACATCCGGAACGAGCCCGGGGAGTTCATGGAGATCGGGGTTGACGCGCGCCGCGGCATGCCGTACCACGAGCTGATCGCAGAGTATCGAGACGTGAGCAGGGAGCGCCTTGCGCGCCTCGATGACCTGGACGACTCGCAACTCGATGCGATGGGTCAGGGCTTCTTCGGGCCGTCGAAGGTCCGGTCCCTGCTCGCAATCCGCGTCTTCGACCTCTGGGCACACGAGCAGGATCTCCGCCGCGCCCTCGGTCGGCCGGGCGGTTTCGGTGGCATCCCGGCGGCACACAGCCGCGAACGCATGATGATGGGCGCGGGCAACAACCTCCAGGGGCGCCTGGCACCTCCGGCCGGCACCTCGCTGCTCTTCGAGATCACAGGCACAGGCGGAGCCAGACGCGCGATCGTGTTCGACGGAGAACGGGGAAGGTCCGGTATGGACGTCCCCGAAATTCCCACCGCGACCCTTCGCCTCGACCTGAATACCCTGACCGTGCTTGCGTGCGGCCGTTCAGACGACCCGCTTGCGAGCTCGCGTGTTGTTGTCGAAGGTGTCCAGAACCTGGGGCGCCGCGCGCTCGAGGACTTGTCGGTCACACCGTGATGCGCAACGTCGCGCGCCTTGCTCCGGTCCTGGCACTCGTCGCGACGCTCCTGCTCGCCGGGTGCGGTCTGCAGCAGTCGGACTCGTCCGTGCCGAACGGAGGGCTCCCTGCGATCAGCGGGCCGGCGACGCCGATCAGCGCACCAACATTGTCCGGCACGCAGTTCGCCTGGTCGTCAACCCGCGGACACGTCGTCGTTCTCGACTTCTGGGGCTCGTGGTGCGGCCCCTGCAATGCCGAGCAGCCGCAACTCAATCAACTGGCCGCGCAATGGATGCCGAAAGGCGTGGTGTTCCTCGGTGTCGATGTGAGCGACACCGACCCGAACGGGGCGGCGTATGAACGGAGCTACAAGGTGCCGTACCCGAGCGTCAGCGACGCAAGCGAGGTGATCATGTCCGAGTACAACGTCCCTGCACCACCGACGGTGATCATCGTGGACTCCAAGGGCGACATCGTCGACCACTTCCTCGGCACCCTCACCGGCCTGAGCGGCGACCTGACCCACCTGACCGCATGACCCAGATCACGGTGTACGGCGCTCCCTGGTGCCCGGACTGCAAGCGCGCGAAGAAATTCCTTGCGGAGCAACGCATCTCGTACGACTGGGTCGACATCGACCAGGACACCGACGGTCTTTCGCACGTCGAGGAGTTGCAGAAGGGCGGCAGGGCGATCCCGACGATCGTCTTCGACGGCACGGACGTGCTCATCGAGCCCACCAACGAGGAACTGGCCCGCAAGCTCGGCCTGACACTCGAGGCCAAGCGTGAGTGCTACGACCTGGCGATCATCGGCGGCGGCCCCGCCGGTCTTGCGGCGGCGATCTACGCGGCACGCGAAGGCATCGACGCAGTGGTCGTTGAGCGCAGCGGGCTCGGCGGCCAGGCGGGCGTCACCGAGCGGATCGACAATTACCCCGGGTTCCCTGAGGGCGTCGGCGGCGCGGACCTGGCGGAGCGTTTCATCGCGCAGGCGCGACGATACGAGGTCGAACTCCTCAGCGCGGTGAGCGTCGAGGGCATCGCCGCCGAGGGTTCGGAGGCAGGCGACGTCTGCCTCCGCCTTGCGAGCGGACAGGAGATCGAGGCGCATGCGGCCCTCATTGCGACGGGCTCTTCATACCGGCGATTGGGTATCCCCGGCGAGGACGACCTCATCGGTGCCGGCGTGCATTTCTGCGCCACCTGCGATGGCCCGTTCTATCGCGGCGCCGATGAGCTGCTCGTCATCGGCGGCGGCAACTCCGCGCTCGAGGAGGGGCTGTTCCTCACGAAGTTCGCACAGCGTGTGCGCATCGTCCAGCGCGACGCGGAGCTCACCGCCTCGCGTCTGCTCCAGGACAAGATCAACAAGGATTCGCGCTTCGCGGTGCATCGCAACACCGAGATCGTCGAGTTCACCGGCAAGGGCAAGCTCGAGTCCGTGCGTCTCCGCGACCGCGCCACCGGAGAGGAACAGGTCGTGCACCCACGTGCCGCATTCGTCTTCATCGGTCTCGACCCCAACACGTCGTTCCTCAAAGGCAGCGTCGATCTCGACGCTCGTGGCTTCGTCGACGACAAGGGCGGCTTTCGCACTTCGGTGCCGGGCGTCTTTGTCGCGGGTGACGTCCGGCTGGGCTCGACGAAGCAGCTCGGATCCGCCGTGGGTGACGGCATCGCGGCCCTGATCGCGATCCGCGAATACCTCCAGGCGCACCACGAGGTCGCCCGCCGCCTCGAGGATTGACCCGCGGCTGATTGCGCGATGCTATAGTGCGGAACGCAATATGGAAATCCGTACCCGACCGAAGGACATGGTCGCGCTGACCACGCTCAGCTTCCTCAGCGAGGGCCCGTGCCATCCGTACGAGATCCAGCGAATGCTCCGCGAGCGCCACAAGTCGTACGCGGTGGGCAAGACTCGGGCGCTCTACCGGGCGATCGAGGAATTGGAGGCTGTCGGCTATATCGAGTCGGTCGAGACGAACCGCGATGGGCGGCGGCCGGAGCGAACCGTGTACCGCATCAGCGCCGAGGGCCGTGAGGAGCTGGAGAACTGGCTCGCCGACGTGCTCACGAGCCCCGTGGACGAGACCCCGGTGTTCAGTGTCGCGGTGGGACTGCTCGCGTATATCACCCAGGAGCGCGCCGAGCAGGCGCTCGCCACCCGCCTCGTCGCCCTCCAGGCTCGACTCGTCGCCGTCGACGCCACCCTCCAGCTGGCGCAGGACGATCTCGGACTGCCGCGTCTCGTCCTGCTGGAGCTGGAGCACGCCATGGCTCTCGCCTCCGCCGAGATGGACTGGGTCCGCCGGCTACTCGGCGACATGCAGTCAGGCGCATTGGTCTGGAACGAGGAGCTTCTCAGAGCCCAGTTCGAAACCATGCACGCCGCCGATGATCGGCGACGGAAAGCCCGCGAAACGGCGCACCTCGGTAAGCTGCCGCGTCCGGCAGACCATCGCGACGCCCAATCACATGTCGCTCGGGAGGAGACACGATGATCGAGACACATGATCTTCGAAGGGTTTTTAAATCGCGCAAAGGCGCGGTGGAAGCGGTCGCCGGTGTCGACCTCGACGTCAAGAACGGCGAGATCTTCGGCTTTCTCGGGCCGAACGGGGCGGGCAAGACGACGACGCTGCGGATGCTGTCGACGCTCCTGCCCATCACCAGCGGCGGAGCGACGGTCGCCGGTTACGACCTCCTGCACAACGCCGCCAAGGTGCGCTACGAGATCGGCTACGTCAGCCAGGAGGGCAGCAGCGCTCCCGAGGTCCCCGGGCGCACCGAGCTGGTCATGCAGGGGCGGCTCTACGGGATGACGAAGACGCGCGCGGTGGCGCGCGCCGCGGAACTCATCGCCGCGCTCGAGCTCGCCGATTGCGCAGACCGTGCGACCAAGACATATTCCGGCGGACAGAAACGCCGCCTCGACATCGGCATCGGGCTGATGCACCTGCCGCAGCTGCTCTTTCTCGACGAGCCGACGACCGGACTCGACCCGCAGAGCAGAGCGCGCATGTGGGACGAGGTGCGCAAGCTGCGCGATACCGGCACGACCGTGTTCCTGACGACGCACTACCTCGAGGAGGCGGACGCGCTCTGCGACCGCATCGCCATCATCGACCACGGAAAGATCGTTGCCCTCGGCACGCCCGACGACCTCAAGCGGCAGGTCGCGGGCGATGTCGTCGTCGTCGGCACCGACTCGGCGAGCGACCGAGTGCTCGAGCTGCTCGAAGGAGAGACCTACGTCCGCGAGGCGACGAGCGCGGACGGCATCGTCCGTCTCTACGTCGACCGTGGCGAGACAGCCATGCCGCAGATCATTCGCGTGCTCGACTCCGCGGGCATTCCGCTTGCATCGCTGTCGCTCAGCCGCCCCAGCCTCGACGACGTGTTCCTGCATCAGACCGGGCGTTCGCTGCGCGATGCGGCGTAGGCGGGAGAGAACATGAAGTTGCTCAAAGACACCTGGCTGATGTTCCAGCGTTACCTCTTCGTCTTCCTGCGCAACCCCGCATGGGTGGTCATCGGTGTGCTCCAGCCGGTGCTCTATCTCGTGCTGTTCGCGCCGTTGCTCAAGTCACTCACGGAGACACCGGGCTTCCCGTCCGGCGGCGCGTACAACGTATTCGTGCCGGGGCTGCTCATCCAGCTCGGACTCTTCGGCGCCAGCGGTGTGGGCTTCGGATTGATCGCCGAGCTGCGCGCAGGAGTCATCGAGCGTTTCCGCGTGACGCCGGTGAGCCGCTTTGCGCTCCTCCTCGGCCGTGCCTTGCGAGACATCCTGACACTGGTCGTGCAGTCGTTGATCCTGCTGCTGCTCGCGATTCCGTTCGGGCTGCGGCCGACGGTCTCCGGGGTGTTCGTCATGCTCGGACTGGTCGCGCTCATCGGCCTCGGCATGTCGTCGCTCGCATATGCCGCGGCGCTCGCACTGAAGAGTGAGGACTCGTATGCGCCGTTGATCTTCACGCTGTCGCTGCCGTTGCTGCTGCTCAGTGGCGTGCTGCTGCCACTGCAGCTCGCCCCGCAATGGCTGCAACACATCGCCCAGGCCAATCCGCTCTCGTACGCGGTCACTGCTGCGCGCGACGTGTTCAACGGTCACGGCGGAGATCCCGACGTCTACAAGGGCCTCGCCATCATGGCCGCGCTTGCGGTGGTGGGGGTCCTTGTGGGGGCACGCCGCTTCAGCCGCGCTATCGCCTGACGGTCATCGCCTCGATCAGAACCCGGAGGCGATCTCCTCGCGGCCGAGGAACGCCTGCACGGAACGCGCCAGCGCCTGGTTGAAGGCCGACCGCGCTGCCGCGTCCTCGCCGAGCGTCATGGCGCCGACGGCCTGCCGGTGTTCGATCCACGGTGGCACGGAGCGACCGATGAGATCGTTGTCGACGCGGACGCCGACGACGGCCTGGGAGTCCTCCTCCACCTCGATCGCCACCTGGTGCACGACGCCGAGGTGATCGACGAGCTTCCAGGCGCGGGCCCAGCACCGGGGGGAGGTACCCGGCGATGTCAGGCGCACCGGATCGGCCACGAGTGTGGTGTCGGCATCCGGGGCCGACGCGCGCAGGGCGAAACGAATTGGGGCA
>Ga0307373_10001061_pt1 | contig 52003 bp, 53 predicted proteins | sample OX2MG_FD_202534 | JGI IMG/M metagenome (GOLD analysis project Ga0307373, IMG submission 202534) | Soil microbial communities from Risofladan, Vaasa, Finland - OX-2 | ecosystem: Environmental > Terrestrial > Soil > Coastal area > Acid sulfate soil | place: Finland: Risofladan, Vaasa | collected... | reverse complement strand
TGACTGTCAAAGACCTACTGGTCGGCTGAGGAATCAAAAACCGCCCGGCAGCATCGTGGAGGGATGTCCCCATCCCCGCGAAGATCGCAAAATCCTGCGGCAACCAATCAGAACAAATTTACCTTGACCCTTCCGAGTTCGGTCCCTGCGCGCTCGGGCCGGTCCGCCGCCCACCACCATCAGCCCCGGAGGCTTGGCGGGAACGGTGGCACCGGCCCGCCGCCATCGGCCAGAAGACCGCTCGGGAACGGCGGAACTGGTCCGCCGCCGTCAGCTAGGAGGCTTGGCGGAAAAGGTGGCACCGGCCCGCCGCCATCGGCCAGAAGACCGCTCGGGAACGGCGGAACTGGTCCGCCGCCGTCAGCTAGGAGGCTTGGCGGAAAAGGCGGCACCGGCCCGCCGCCATCGGCCAGAAGACCGCTCGGGAACGGCGGAACTGGTCCGCCGCCATCGGCCCACACCGATGACCCACTAGAATTGTTTACTATCCGAGTGTTGACGCCAAAGGTCACTGGGGCTACTATCACCAACAGCAATGCGAAAACGAAAAGCAAAGCGGTTATCCGTTTCATATCGGAACACCTCCTGGAGCGCATTCTTCTCAGGAAGTCGCAGCGAGCGCCGGGAATATTTCAAGTGTTCCGTGGCCAGAACAGGTTGAGACATGGACGCGTTCGATGAGTTTCAGCAGGACCACCGTGTAGTCGAAGACTTCGCTTCGACGACGCTTGCCGGAATCCCCGGAGACATCTCTCGCTTGCTGCACATCGCGACGCTCCAGGACATGGCGACAGGCCGCTATCACCACGCGGGCCTGGCGGCAATCTACTCCGAACCGGCCGTTCACCAGGCGCTTCAGTTGTGCCATCAGGAACTTTTTGAGAAGATTTTAGAGACGCCTCTGCAACAGCAGGAAGTCCAGCTTCGGAAATGTCTTGAGGGGTTTGACGGTTCTGCGGGCGAAATCGCCGCGCGCTGGCAGGAGCATGAATTCTACAGATTTCTGATTCCGTCGGGCGTGCCGTCTTATCTGCGCGAGCTATTCTGCTCGAACATGAGCGTTTTGCTTCGTTTGATCACCAAAGAGAACGCTACCCGGCAATCAGCCGCATAGACACTCCCACGACTTGCCCCAAAACCTCAGCCTCATCCGGGAAGCGGTAGGTTTCCGGAGCGCAGATCGAGAGAGGATGCGGCTGCAGGACCAGTCGATTTTTTTCCAGCAGGCACCAGCAGCAGCGATAACCGCCGCGCACATCAACCAAATAAATGGGCCTTTCCGCTTCGTTCCTCCATCCACCGGACTGGATCTTCTGGCGCTGAGGATCGATGAGGACCAGCGCGCCGGGGCGCAGCAGAGGTTCCATCCAATGATCGTCTTGCCCGATATAGCCGTAGTGATAGTCGTGGCCATTTTTCAGCAGCGCCGCTTCGAAATGTCCCCAGCTTTCCACCATGCGCGTCAAATAATTCGTCCGCTGGGGATCGAAGGCTGGATCAAAATGAACAGGCAGCCGCACAACTCGCGGCGCTGCTCCCAAGTGCGTCCGCGGCGGCGGTTGGGAAGTCGTGGCGCCAAAAATATCGCCGAGCGGAATGTCGTACCAACTGCACAGTTCCTGTGGATCGAGATGATAAATGCTGCAGAGGCTGAATAGTTTGTGGAGGCTCGGCACTACTCCCGAATTCTCGAAATCCGCCAGGCGGCTGATATGCACAATAAATTCCGGCCGGCCGTGCCGTTGCGCCAGCTCATAACTCGCGTGTTCAACGTCCCGGTAAGTTAAGCCGAGGCGTTCACGAACTTGACGAAGGCAAATCCCGGGAAACATCGTGGTGAAACTCCAAGCGTGAACCGGCGCGTAGAATCCAATTATAGCAAAGTTAACATCTTGTTATGAAATCAGAACAAGGCTTTATCGCACGTTTTTGTCCGGCTTACAAGTCTGTCTCCAATGGATCGGCACTTGCCCGGCCATGGCTCCCAAAAGACTTGGAAACGGTTTGTGGCCATCTGTCATCATATCCGGGCGAGGTTCTATGCGAATTCGACGTTCCATCGCGGTGGTTTGCATTTGTGTTGCAGGTATTGGCGCGACGCTGGCGGCGGCTGGCCGGGCGGCGACACGCTCCGGCCCTGCGTCAAATCCTGCGCCGCAAACGGACGCGGAGTTCTATGTCGCCGCGAATCAGGTCCTTCACGTGATGAGCAAAATCCTGGATTTGCCCGTGAAAGCGCCGCTGAAGGAAAGCATCCGCACCAAGGCGCAGATCCGCGCATATTTGGCCGAGCAGCAGAATAAAGGCGAATCGCCACGGAAGCAGTACGCGGACAGGCGCACGATGGAGGCCTTCGGCTTGATCCCGAAGGGATTTCCACTCGATTCCTTCCTCCTCAACTTGCTCACGGATCAAGTCGCCGGCTTCTACGATCCGCACAAGAAGGAATTCTTCATTGCGAATTGGATCTCGCCGGCCGAGCAGAAGACCGTGATGGCTCACGAACTCACGCACGCGCTCGACGATCAGTATTTCCATCTCGACAAATGGCAAAAGGCGGCGCGCGGGAACGATGACGCATCGATGGCGCGGGATGCCGTTATCGAAGGCTCCGCCGTGGCCGCGATGATGGATTACTCGCTCGAGGATTTGCATATCAGCGTTCGCGAAGTGCCGGATATCGCGCCGTTCATCGAATCGGGCGTGGCCAAGGAAATGATGAAAGATCCGAATCTCGCCAAAGCTCCGCCGTTTATCCGCGACGAATTGCTGTTCCCGTATCTGGATGGCGCGGTGTTCACGCAGCACGTCCTGAAAGCCACTTCGGGATGGGCGGACTTCAAAACAGTTTTCGAGAATCCGCCCGTTTCCACGCAGCAAATCATGCATCCGAGACTCTATTTTCAGCATGTTAAGCCGCGCAAAATCACGCTGCCTCATCTGAAATCGGCCATCCCTCATGGCTGGAGGAAACTGGACGAAAACGTGGTTGGTGAATTCGCGCTTCGCGAAGTGCTGAAGCAGTTTCTTGGACGAGGCGACGCGGACCATTTTTCCGCGATGTGGCATGGAGATCGCTACGCCCTGTTCGAGAACAAGAAAACGAAGCGGACGATCCTTATCGTCCGGCTGGCCCTGGACAACGAAGCGGACACGAAATCTTTTTTTGGCGCGTATCGCGATGCGCTCGAAAAGAAATATGCGGTGAAGCGTCCCGCTGCGGAAGCGCCGGAATTCGCGGAATTTGGGAATGTCTTCCTGCGATGCTTCGGCGAGGAATGCCTCAGCGTTGAGGGCGCGGACCGCGGCGTGTTTGACCGGCTGAATCGCAATCTGGGCTGGCCGCCGGAGCCCGTTCACGCCGTACTGCAAGCGGCGGCGCGCTCCGGGACTGCGGGATTGCGCGGGAGAGTTTATGATGGCGGCGATCCGGCGCCGGCAATCGGAAAAAGATGACGAAATCCTGCTCGCAAAAGTTGCGAATTTGTACCGATTAGAACGAGACGCGACTGTTTGTTTTGTGCAAGTTACGGGCAATTCTAATAATTTGTTGTACCGATTAGAAGTTCTAGAGGTTCGAGGCTTGAGATTAGAGGCTAGAGGGAGAGGGCGAGGAGCCGCTGGGGAGCGGCTAGGGACGAAGGCTGCGCGGAGCAGGGACTCCGGTGTTTTGGGCGCGCTCCGCAAACGAAATTCATTTGCGATCAAGAATTTGTAAGTGGCGCGTTGTGAATTAGTTGCGCTTCCGGGACTGCGCATTTCATTTGCGATTAAGATATGGCTGCGGGGAGCCGGGGAGCGGCTTCAGGCGAGGGCTACGCGGAGCAGGGACTCCATCGGTTTTTCCTGGGTAGAAGGGCACGGTCACAGCAAAAGGACCGGGGTAAACTCCAAGCTGCCCCTGCATCCCTCTGTCCACCGAAGATCAGTTGTTTGTGCGAAATAGTTAAGGGCCCTGTATACCATAAGTTACCGTCGATTGCAAGGTAAATCTGGAAATCCGTGCAGTTCTTTGTGGGCAAGGAGGCAGGAAAACAGGGGCAAAGAGGCAAGGAAGCAAACGGGGAGGGCAGCTACTCGCGCCCTTCGCTGCGCCGCTCAGGGTAAACAGATGAAGCGCGCGAATGGAAATAAATCACGGTATTCGTTGATGTCGGAGCTAAAGCCTGCCTGCGCAGGCAAGCTCCTACCCACTAGGGGACCGCAGCCTGTTTACTTGCCCTCGACGACTAGATTTTTGAAAGTGGCGTGCCCCGGCCCGGATATTACAAATCCCACCAAGCCCTGATCGAATGTGTCATCGCGGATGCGTTTTATTTCCTGCCCGTTTACAAACAGCGAGATTTGATCGCCTGTGGCTTGCACGGAAAGTTCGATCTCGGAGTTCGAGGGTTGGATGGCGAGCTTGGTCCAGGGCACGATTTGTGTCTCGGTGTAGGAATCGCCCACAAAGTCTCGCTTCACAAGTTCGGCGGAAATGGATTTTTTGCTAGTTTTGCCGCGGATGAGCAGGGCATAATAACCGCCGCTCGTGAGGCGAAATACGAGGCCTGCAGCGGGATGGGTCGCATACGGGAATTGCAGGTTTTTCTCGTGAGACTGTGAGCTTAGAGCCGCGTTTATCTTTGCGGAGGCGCGAAAATCTTTCCACCATGGTCCATAAGCAGCGATAACATTCTCGTGGTAAGTGGTGCCAAGGTCCCTTACGACAAACGGACCAGCTTTCGTCACGGGCGCAGCAGGGTTGGCAATCTCTTCTTTAGAGTTAGAAAGTTCGTACCCGCCTCGAACATAATGGGAGTCTTGGTGATTTGGCCATCCGCTGTGGGGATTTGAGAAATCCTCGCGATAGATTATTCCGGCAGCGCCTTTGGTTAGGTCGGACTCATACGGATACGGATAGAATTTGGGGGAAGCAGCACACGTCCCTTCCTCGAAATGAATAAATCCCTGATGGTAAGGGGCAACGAATCGGCGTGTCAGCACATGTGCGCCGTGCCGGTCTACTTTCACTTCGATCTTACGCAATTTCGAAGCGTTTTCTCGCGGATAGTAAGCGAGCGTGTATTCCGATTCCAGCATGTTGGAAACTGCCTTCAGCGCTTCTTCCAATCCGCGGCCGGATTTCGGGATGAAAGATTCGGCACCCGATTCCTTCATCAAACGGTTAAACACGACGGCTGGATTGTCAATGTCGTGACCGCTGACGAGCGTCAGCTTGGGCGTGGTGTGACCCTGAAAGTTGTACTCGGGAGTGCTGGGTAAGCCGATCATAAAAAGTTGGGCACGTGAGGAACGCACCAGGCCAATCAGTTGCTCGAGGGTGATGCGGCTGTATTCATCGATGCCATCAGAAATGACTATCACTGCCTGCCGCGGATTCTTTGAAGTGTTCAGATGGCACAGAGCGGTGGCAATGGCGTCATAAAGCGCGGAGCCGCCGCTGAAAGCAGGAGCTAAGGTCATTTCGGAAGGATTCAGAAGCTGTTCGCGAGTCAGGCGCTGAAAAGGTCCCATCTGATCGGTGAAGTCCATCGCGAACATTTCGTCTCCGGGACGGGCGGTACGCATGAATTGAGCAGCAACCGCCTGCGCGGAGCCCAGGCGCCCGTTGGAATACATTGAATCGGATGAATCGACCAGGACCGCGAGGCTCACGGGACCGTTTCCGGCATCGAAGAATGCAATCTTTTGGGGCCTGCCATTTTCGAAAACGGTGAAGTCCTTCGCCGAAAGTCCTAGCACATTGTTTCCTTTTGCGTCCTTCACCTGCACGTCAACCGGCTGGAGGTCAACCTCGACGCGTAGGATGGGTTTCTGCGATTGTGCCGCCTTCATCTGGCCGAGGAGCGGAACGATGCCGTCAGAAGCGGGTCCGTGGGAAGGGAAGACGCAGACTGTCCCGATGGCGAATAGCAGCACGATAAACGCTCTTGGAGAAGAACGGGTGTGCCGCGAGACGAATTTCACTAGGCTACCTGCCGCGACCGCTGCTATCTCACGAAGTATGATCTAAAGAAGTAGAGAAGACAACACGACCCCGGAAACGTAGCCTGTTTAGCGATGCTGGGGCATGCGGTTCTGTTCTCTAGCGCGAGAGAAAAGACGGAGTACAATGGAATCGACAATTTAACGAAAGGCGATGGAGTTCGCCTGAACCGCTCGGAAGAGCTGATGACTCCTGGCAGCCGCGAGGCCTCCAGGAGTTTTTTGTTGGGCGCCCGCAGCGCGGAAAACGGAGCGATGATGCGTATTTTGCTGCTCGCAGTATTTGGCATTGCCGGAACGCTGGCGCGGTATGGGCTGGAAGGCGCGGTGCAGCACCGGTCGGGTTCGAGCTTCCCGTATGGGACGCTGAGCGTGAATCTGCTGGGATGTTTCTTCCTCGGAGTGATTGGGAAATTCGCGCTGAATCATGTTTCGATATCGCCGGATTTGCGGATTGGTTTGACCGTCGGATTCTTCGGCGCGTTTACGACGTTTTCGACGTTCAGTTGGGAAACGGTGCGCATGCTGGAGGACGGAGAATGGACGAAGGGAATGGTTTACGTCGCGGCGAGCGTGCTGCTGGGGTTGATTTTGATGCTGGCGGGGATTCGACTGGGTGACGCGATTTAGGAGGGCGCATGACACACGAGCGATTTGAAGGCGAGCGCACGCTGATGCGCATACATATTGGGGAATCGGATCATTGGCATGGGAAACCTCTGTATCAGGCAATTGTCGAGATGCTGCGCAAGGAAAACTTTTCCGGCGTGACGGTGCTGCGCGGCGTGGGGGGATTCGGCTCTTCGAGCGTTTATCACACGGACAAGATTCTGCGGCTTTCGCAGGACCTGCCGATTGTGCTTGAAGTGGTGGAGTACAGCGAACGGATCGAGCAGATTCTGCCGCGACTCGATGAGATGGTTGGCGGCGGCTTGATTACGCTGGAAAAGGTGAGAGTGATTCTGTATCGCACGGGGAAATAGACGCAAGGGCTTTTGCCTGGGAGCGGCGCGAAATGAGCGAAAAGCTACAGCTCGGCGAAAATCACCGCCGCGCCGTTTCCGTGCTGCTGCGCGGACTCGAACGGATGTGCGATGAGATTGAAGCGGCGCTGGTTGAATCGCCCGGCGTTCTGCGGCGCATCAAGGACGACATATCGGCCGCGCAGGGCGTGGCTTTGCGGAAAATGAGCGGACAAGTGCGCGGAGAGATTCGGCGGCTGAATGCGGAGATTGAATTGGAACCCGCGGTGCGTTCCCGCCAGCGAACGATCCGCGCGCTGCTCTCGGTGAACATCGTCAACCTGGAGGAATCGGGATCGGAGCGGCTCCGCGGTTATGGGGCGCTGTCGAAAGAAGCGGCAACGCAGCTCGATGGGGAATTCAATCGCCTGATCGCGCTGCTTGAGGAAATGGAGTCAGTGGTGGAACGGAAGTGAGGCTCAGGCGGAAGCGTCGAATCGTTGTGGCTCGCGGACGGGCGACGCTATAGAATATGCGCATGGCACACACATTCTTGATTTTCGATTTTGGCACGGATGAAGAAGCTGCGCAGCAGGCGCGCCATCGCATCGAGGGGTGGAAGCAAGGCTTACGGCTCGGCAACAAAGTGCAGTTTAAGTTCGAGAGGCGGTCCTCGGAGGGAAGCGAGGAATCCGAGACGAATGACGATGCCAAGTTATCGAGCAAAAAGAAAAAGTCCGAGGCCGAGCCTGTGCGCTTGATCGTGCGGCTGGATTTTTCGAATCACGAGAAGAACCTCGCGCAAACATGGGTGGAGCGCATTCCGGCGGATGAGGCGTTTAAGCCGGCAAAGGGCGAAGTGATTCGCCAGAACGAGCCTGCGTTTGAGAAGACGACGGAACTTTTCGATTCGCTGAAATAAGCAGTGACGAGCAGTGAAAGGCCAAACACGAAAATCGAAAAACGAAAAGTGAAAATCGGAAGGCGAGACGCAAAAAGCTGGCGCCGTGAAAGGGAGCCTCGGCAAAGTTAGAGCAAAGCGCACCGCAGAGACGCACAGAGCGCGGAGTGCGGCGGCGAGAGTGGGGTTGGAACGTCAGAGATTTGGTAGGGGCAAATCGTTCCGCTATAATGGCTAAACCGATTCGAATCTCGCGAAGCGGAAGGTAGCCGAAGGCCTTGCAGACAAAAACAAAGACAGCCAAGTTTGATGCCGCGAAATATCACGGCCTGGACCGCGATGCATTGATTCGGCTATATCGCGTGATGTTTCTGTCGCGACGGATGGACGATCGCGAGATTCAGCTCAAACGCCAAAATAAAATTTATTTCCAAATCAGCAGCGCGGGGCACGAAGCCGCGACGGCTGCCGCTGGACTTGTGTTCAAGCCCGCCTACGATTGGTTTTATCTGTATTACCGCGACCGGGCGCTGTGCTTGATGCTGGGCGTGACGCCCTACGAGATGCTGCTCGAAGGAGTGGGCGCGAAGGACGATCCTGCGTCGGGCGGACGGCAAATGCCTTCGCACTGGGGGCATCAGGACTACAACATTGTTTCCAAGTCATCGCCGACCGGGACGCAATGGCTGCAAGCCGTTGGCGCGGCGGAAGCGTCGCTTTTTTACGAGCGGTTTCCGAAAGCGCTCGCACAGGCCAAAGCGGGGCCGCTTGGCGAGGGTGTCCGGCACCAATCTGATGAGGTGGTTTGCGTTTCCGGAGGAGAAGGGGCGACGAGCGAAGGGGAATTCTGGGAGGCGCTGAACACGGCGTCGACGAAAAAGCTGCCGGTGGTGTTTTTCATCGAAAATAATGGCTATGCGATTTCGGTTCCTTCCGAGGTGCAGACGCCGGGCGGCAACGTGGCTCATCTTGTGGCGAATCATCCCGGCCTGCACATCGAGGATTACGATGGAACGGATCCGCTGGAAAGTTATGCGGCGTGCCAGCGCGCCATCGCGCATTGCCGCGCGCGCCGCGGGCCGGCACTCTTGCACGCGCACGTGACGCGGCCGTATTCGCATTCGCTTTCCGACGATGAGAAGCTCTACAAATGCGCCGAGGAGCGCGAAGCGGAAGCGCAACGCGATCCGATTCCGAGGTTCGGATTGTATCTGGTGCGCGAAGGGATTCTGGACGAGCGCGAGCTGGAGGCTTTGGAGGCGGGCGTCGAAAAGGAAATCATCGAGGCCACGGACAAAGCGCTCGCCGCGGCGATTCCCACGGCTGATTCGATCTACGAGTTTGTTTATTCCCCGGACGTCAATCCGCTCGGCGCCGAATTTGCGAAAGAACCGCAACTGTCGGGCGCGCCGCTGACGATGGTCGAGATGGTTTCGGCGACGCTGATGGATGAGATGGGACGCGACGAACGCATCGTTGTTTTTGGCGAAGACGTGGCCGATTGCAGCCGCGAAGACAACCTCGCGAAGCTGAAGGGCAAAGGCGGCGTGTTCAAGGCGACTTCCGGTTTGCAGCGGCGCTATGGCGGCGATCGCGTGTTCAATTCTCCGCTGGCGGAGGCCAATATCGTGGGCCGCGCGATTGGCATGGGCACGCGAGGAATGAAGCCAGTGCCGGAGATTCAGTTCTTCGACTATATTTGGCCGGCGATGATGCAACTGCGCAATGAGTTCGCCACGATGCGCTGGCGCTCGGCGAATAAATTCAAATGTCCGGCGGTGATTCGCGTGGCGATTGGCGGCTATTTGACGGGCGGCGCGATTTATCACAGCCAGTGTGGCGAAGTGATCTTCACGCACATTCCCGGGCTGCGCGTGGTGATGCCTTCGACGGCGCTCGATTTGTGTGGCCTGCTGCGCACTTCGATTCGTTGCGATGACCCGGTGCTGTTTTTGGAGCACAAACATTTGTATCGCCAGCCTTATAACCGGTCGGCATATCCGGGAGCGGATTTCACGGTTCCATTCGGCAAGGCCCGCGTGGTCCGAGAAGGGTCGGACGTCAGCATCATCACGTATGGCGCCGTGGTTCACCGCTCCGAAGTGGCGGCAGCGGAACTGGCACGGCAGGGAATTCAAACGGAGATTCTTGATCTGCGGAGCTTGAGCCCGTACGACTGGGAAGCAATCGCGACGTCCGTGCGCAAGACGAATCGCGTGATTGTGGCGTACGAGGATTCGCTTTCGTGGGGTTACGGCGCGGAAATTGCGGCGCGCATCGCTGACGAGCTGTTCGAAGAGCTTGATGCGCCGGTTCGGCGCGTGGCGGCGACGGATACATTTTGCGCGTATCACCCGAAGCTCGAGGACGAAATTCTGCCGCAGACGGAAGATCTGGTGCGCGCGGTGCAGGATTTGGCGGCTTTCTGATTCGGATATGGCGAGAGTGGAACCTTTCAGGCGCGGCGTTCGTATCTATATTTAGGGGATCGGCCGAGGACCGCCAGCATGGCGGGTTGAGTAGTTTGTTGAAAAAGCGCGCTTGGTGGTCATTTCGGTCGTGCGAGAGAGGCGCAGTTTACAGAAACCCAAGGAAAATGCAGATCCCTCGCCGCATGGCGGCTCGGGATGACAGCGAATAGAGTTTTTCAACATCAAGCTGTTGGGGAGGTCACAATGAACTGCCCGAATTGCCAAAGAGACATAACGAACTACTCGAATTTCTGCTATTTCTGCGGAGCGCGGCAAACGCAGGCGTCTGGCGTGATTCCGCCGCGCCGCCTGCAGCGCTCGGCGGTCGATTGCAAGCTTGCGGGAGTTTGCGGAGGCGTCGCGGAGTATTTCGGAATGGATTCCACGATTGTGCGCCTGCTGTGGGTGCTGGTGACGTTTGTTACCGGTCTGGTTCCCGGCATCGTGGTTTATGTGGTTGGTTGGCTCATCATGCCCGCGGGACAGTTGCTGGTTCCCGTACCGCCGGTGGCGCAGGCTCCGGAAACACCGCACGCGTCAGCGTAATTATTGGCCGCGCCGGGACGCGCAAAACGCGAAGGCCACGCCTTGGCAAGGCAAAGCATGAACAGAGGCGAGACATCCGTCTCGCCCGGGCGGGGTAAACCCCGCCCCAATCAAGGCAAAACCGCCGGGACAACACGCTAGGCGTTTTTCTTGAAGATCGCGCGGTCAAGCGAGACGGCGCCAGCGCCGACGGCAACGAGCGTAAACGCAGCGACGGCCAGCGCCAGCGGGAACTGATAGTTGCTCACCGCCAACACGCCGCCCTGCGGCAAGTTCACCTTCAGGATAGCGATGGCCATTTCGCCCGCCAGCAGCAGAGCCGCAATTCTGGTGAATAGTCCCACAATCAACAGGCATCCTCCGAAAAATTCGACGATACCCGCGATGTAGACGAAATAGGACGGGAAGCCCCTGTGCGGAAACGCGCGCAGGGCTTCGTGAGTATGGGTGAAAAGTCTCGGAAATCCGTGATAAACAAAAATAATTCCCAGCCCGAGGCGAAGCAGCAGCAAAGCCAGCGGCTTGAGTTTCTCGAAATGGTGCATCGCTCCACTCCTTGCCGAAGTTTCCCGTTTCGGTTTCCAGGTTGCGCCGACATTCTAGCAGAACCGTGGCTCGACTGAGCACATGGCGGCGCGCGATTTTTTCAGTGTGATAACGGATGATATAGAATCGTTCGCGAATCTGAAAGGCGGCCCATTGGTTACCGGCCAAGCGCATGGTCGAAGCGAGCAGCCGGCAAGCCGGCAGATACGAATTGACCCTCGTTCATAAACCGGCAAGCACACAGGCCGCGGCAGGCATCCCATTGGGAGAGGCTCACTGATGCGCCGCGCGTTCCTGCTGATTGTGATCATCGGGATTGTGATGGCGATTGCCGTCCGCGAAATAGGGCTGCATCGAAAAATACCGCTGGAGACGGCGTATGTGGGCACGCGAGGCGCGACCGTGTGGAACAGCACGGCGGAGGTCCGCGGATCCGTCGCGAAACTTCCGTATGGCCAACCGGTGCAGATTTTTCAGCGCGACGGCAGCCATGTGCTGATTAATGCGGTCCCGGCGATACACGGCTGGGTGCGCTCGAAGGATCTGCTGAGCCCGGCGCTGTGGCAAGCCGCGTTGCAACTGGATAAGACGACGAAAAACATGGAGGTGCAGGCGCGCGGCCACACGTACGTGCGGAGCAATCTTCACATGCGGCCCGGGCTGCAGTGGGAGGTGATATCGACGGCGCCCGGCGGCACGCCCGTGGACGTGTTCGAGCGAAAGCCAGTCGAAAACATCGAGAGCCAATTGCACCGCAGCGCCGCGTCGGCACCAAACATCGATGATTGGTGGCTGGTTCGAGCGAGCGTGAAAAACGCCGGCAGTATTTCGGGCTGGTTGCTGGCGCGATTCGTCAAGCTGGATCTGCCCGAACCGCTTCCCCGGTACCAAAGTTCGGAGGATATAACCATCGTCGCGTGGTTTGAAATCAATCGCGCGGTGGATTCGACGGGAGCCGTGATGCCCGAATATCTGGTGATGGGCACGCGCGACGGAGAGGGCCGGCCATGCGATTTTTCGCTGATTCGCGTGTACACCTGGAGCCCGGTTCGGCATCACTATGCGACGGCCTTCGTCGAACGCGGACTTTGCGGCAGTTTGCCGGTGGAAACGACTCCGGCCGCGACACCCGGCGGAGCAGCCTATTTTAGCTTCGCGAATATCGGTCTGAACGGGCGGGAAAATCGCGAATATGAAATGAAACTCACCAGCGTCCGGCGAATCGACGCCGGCGCAAATGCGGCAAGAAAGGGGAAAAGACGCTGAGAGGACTCTTGAAAATGAAGATCAGGAAATTCGGCGCGGATCACTCGGATAATTCACCGCGGAGAAGACTTTTTGTTCCGGCTGTGGTTCTCTGCGCGCTTGTTGCGGTTGCTTCATGCTCGAGCGCGCAACACGCGGCGCAGAGCGCGCCTCCGCCACCGCTGCAATATCTGGGCGAATGGGGCGCGGCGGGAACAGAGCCGGGACAATTCCAGAATCCGCAATCGTTCGGGACCGATGGCAATGGGAACGTCTACATTGCAGACGACGGGAAGCCCGCACGCATCGAGGAATTCAGTTCGCTGGGCCAGCCGTTGCTAGTATTTAACGTGGGCGGAAATCAGAACAACTGGGACGTCGCGGTGGATGCCGGAAACGCTATTTTCGTGCTCGATATGCGCATGGCGCAGGTGCAGATTTTTTCTCCCGAGGGAGAAATGTTCCGCACGCTGCGGTTCCGCTACAGACCTTTACTGAGGCATCCGACAAGCATCGCGATCGAGCCCTCGGGGGATTTCTATCTGGCGGATTTCGAAACGGGCCGGATCGCGAGAATGGATCCGATGGGCCATGTGTTTCAGACCTGGGGAAAACCGAAAGGGCTGGCGGTGAAGCGATGGACGCCGTACCGTGTCCGGCTGGATGCGGACGAGAATTTGTACGTGGCCGATGCGGTGAACCAGCGCATCGAGAAGATTTCGCCCGATGGCCAATACATTTTCTCGTGGGATTTCCCGTTGAGCAATCCGAAATTGAGCCGGGATTCGACGAAACAATACGGGCTCGCCGTTTCGGGGAATTTTGTGGCTGCGGCGGACGAAGCGAAGCGCCTGCTGGAAATCTGGACGCTGGATGGCGCGCCAAAACTGACCGTGGATTTTTCGCAGCATACGGAATGGGGCCAGAACGCGACTCCAACGGACATCGCGTTTACGCCGAAAGGCACATTGCTGGTTCTCGATGGGCCCGACGCGCGCGTGCTGCGCTTCCGATTGAACATGCCGGATGCGGAACCGAATTCACCGAGCCGCTAGAGCGCGAGAAAATCATTTATGGCTTTGCTGCTGACGGAAGCTGACGTTCGTTCGCTGCTGACGATGTCCGTTGCTTTGGATGCGGTCGAGGACGCATTTCGCCGACTTGCGGACGGCAGCGCTCAGTTTCATTCCCGCCAGCGCCTGCATCTGCCGGGAAACTCCTACCTCCATTACATGGCGGGCGCCGACGGGGCCGGCGGATACATGGGGCTGAAAATTTACACCAGCTCGCGCAAAGGCTTGCGATTTCTGATTCCTCTCTTTGACGCGAAGCAAGGCGAGCTTTTGGCGCTTGTGGAGGCGAATTATCTCGGTCAAATGCGCACGGGCGCTGCCAGCGGAGTCGCCACGCGGCTTCTGGCGCGTGCCGACGCGCGCGCCGCGGGAATCATTGGCACGGGAAATCAGGCGCGGACGCAACTCGAAGCGGTCACCGCCGTTTGCAAAATCGAGAGCATCCGCGCGTTTGGCCGTGATTCCGAGCGCCGCGAGCGATTTGCGCGTGAAATGACTTCTCGGTTGGGCGTGAGGGTCGAAGCGGTTGCGACGGCCGAGGAAGCCGTTCGCGACGCGGATATTCTGATCACGGCAAGCACAGCTTCAAAGCCTGTTGTCCAGGGCCGATGGCTGCGCCCGGGGATGCACATCAACGCGATCGGCGCGAATTTTCCAGAGAAGGCGGAACTGGATGCCGAAGCGGTGGATCGCGCGGATGTGATTTTCGCCGATTCACGCGAGCAATCGAAACTGGAGGCGGGGGATCTGATTCAAGCGTTCGAGGGAGATTACTCGCGATGGAACGGTGTGAGAGAGCTTAGCGATTTGGTGGCCGGACGCGTGGAAGGGCGCACGTCGCGTGAGCAAGTTACCCTTTTCAAATCGAATGGAATTGCGATCGAGGACGTGGTGACGGCGGGACGAGTTTACGAACTCGCAGTGGCAGGCGGCATGGGAAATCGTATGCAGTTGTTCGAAACGGATGCAGCCAAATAACAGCAGTCCGAGCGATCAGCTTCGTGGCTTGCGGAGGCGCTTGACGAGGGCTTCGTGCAGGCGGCTGCGAACGTCAGCCGAGAGCGGCAACGGCTCGGAATTGCAAAATATCTGAATGGTTTTCTTCGTCGTATCCACCAGCAGGTGGCAGTCTTCGCAGTGCTCCAAATGGACCTCGAGCGATTGCTGCAGATTCAGGTCCAGTTCTCCATCGAGATAGTCGGAAAGTTCCTCTACCACGTTTCTACATTTCATTGTGTTACACCTCTTCGAAAATATTGGTTCAGTTTCTCGCGCAGCTTCAGCCGGGCGCGAAGCAGCCGGGATTTCACCGCGGGGACGGAGATGCCCAGAGCCTCGGCAGTCTCTTCCGTTGAAAGTTCGTCGATGTCGCGAAGCTGGAAGACGAGCCGAAAAGAAGGCTCGAGTTCTCCGATGACGCGAGCCAGTATTTTCGCGAGCTCGTCCTGAGCGTAATGCTGTTCCGGCGAAGGGCCCCAGTCCTCGATTTCGCGGGGAACGGAGTTTTCTTCCGTTCGAATGTCTTCGTCGAGCGAAATGTCTTTCGTGCGGCGCTTGCGGAGCTTCATGAGCGCCTGATTCACGGCGATACGCACCAGCCATGTGTAGAAGCGCGAGTTCCCCTGGAAATCCTCGAGGTGCTCGAAGGCCTTGAGGAACGCTTCCTGCGTGACGTCCTGCGCGTCTTCGGTATTCTGCGTGATGTGCTGGGCAAGGCGAAAAATCTTCCGCTCGTAGCGGTTCACCAGCGCTTCGAAGGCGTCAACATCTCCTGCTTTGGCTGCCGCGACGAGGGAAGACTCGTTATCGATTACCGTGGCTTGCGAATTCGCGGGCTTGGCGTTTGCTGGTTCCATGTCTCGTCTATCGTTCCCATTTTAGCTTGCAGACACAGAGCCTAGCACAAACGGCCGCCATGTTTTCACGGCAGTGTTCTTTTATCTGACGCGCCAGAGCCGCCGAGGATTCACATTTTCCGGGGTGCGCGAGGCTTGTGTAAGTGATGAATCGGCCGAGGCGCATCGCTTGACTCCTCGTGCCATCGGAACTATGCTGTTATTCGAACGAACGTTCGACTTAGGATTGCCCACGAATGCCGCGTGCGTCAGCGCCCGATCCCGGAGTAGCTTCCCGAAAACTGGAGATGATTCTCCGCCATGCCGCGCGGGTGTTTGCCGAAAAGGGCTATGCGGGAGCGTCGATCCGCGATATCAGCCGTGCGAGCGGGGTTTCGCTTTCGGGCTTGTATTATTACGTGGAGAGCAAGCAGAAGCTCCTCTATCTGATTCAAATCCATACGTTCAAAACGATTCTGACGCGGCTGCAACAGGATCTTGAGGGGATCACGGATCCGGCCGCTCGGCTTCGCATTCTGGTGCACAATCATTTAGATTATTTTTTGCAGCATCCGATGGAAATGAAGGTGCTGGCGCACGAAGACGCTGCGCTGGCGGGCGAGTACCGTAAAGAGGTTGCGGAGATCAAGCGGCGCTATTACGGTACGGCGCTGGAAATCTTCGAGGGATTGCGGAGGGTGGGGCAAGCGCGGCGGCTTAATCCCCGCATCGCGGTGCTGTCTCTGTTCGGCATGATGAACTGGATTCATACGTGGCACCGGGCGCAGGTGGACCCGCACGCCGAGGCTCTTTCCGATGTCATGTCGGAGATGTTCCTGCACGGCGTGATGAATGGGCACCGCGCGGCGCCGGAGAAATCCACGCGCGCGCGCCGGAGCGGCCTGGCAGTGGCCGCACGCGCGGCCAGTTAACAGCTTGTTGAAGAGGCTGAAACCGTACCTCAGGGGCTAAAGCCCTGAGCAAAGCGAAGGCTCAATGTCGGGACTTCCCGACAAAGATCGTCGGGACGCACAAAGCGCGGAAGCCCCGACCCACAATGCGATGGAGTTTTTCGACAAGCCGGTAAACGAATTTGCGATTCACAACAGGGAGGAATTTGTGATGGCAACGACGCAGGCGGTTGATGAAAAGCAACTGGTCCGTTACCGAGTGGAAAATGGCGTCGCCGTGATCGAGCTGGATGATCCGCCGGCGAATACGTACACGTACGAGATGATGCGGCAGCTCGACGAATCGATCCTGCAGGCGCGCATGGACGACGATGTCCACGTCCTTGTGTTGCGCGGCGCGGGCGAGAAATTTTTCTCGGCGGGCGCGAGCATTCCGATGCTGGCGAAGGTCGATCCGCAATTCAAATACTATTTCTGTCTGCACGCGAACGAGACGCTTTCGCGGCTGGAACAGACGCCGAAACTCGTGATTGCGGCGCTCAATGGCCATACGGTCGGCGGCGGCCTGGAAATCGCGCTGGCTTGCGATATCCGAATCGCGAAAAAAGAAGGCGGGAAAATCGGATTGCCGGAAGTGAACCTAGGAGTTCTGCCGGGCACAGGCGGGACGCAGAGGCTGCTGCGCGTGATCGGGCGCGCACGAGCGATTGAACTGATGGCGACGGGGCGGACGTTCAGCTTCGAGGAAGCTCTTGAAATTGGCCTGATTCACTACATTTACGAACGCGAATCTTTTTGGGACGAAGTGATGGCCTACGCGCGGCAATTCTGCCCGCCGAACAAAGCGTCACGCGCGGTGGGACGCATCAAGCGCGCGGTAGTGACCGGCGCAGAAGTTGGATTCGGCGAAGCGCTCGGTATCGAACGCGAATTGCAGCAATTGCTTTTCACGAGCGAGGACGCCAAGGAAGGGCTGAAGGCCTACGTCGAGAAGCGCCAGCCGGAATTCAAGGGAAAGTAGGAAGGCATGGCGACTGCGGCCAAAATCGAAGCGAAGCCCGGCAAATTGTTCATTGGTGGCAAGTGGGTGGATGCCGCGTCGGGCAAGACGTATGCCACGGTCAATCCCGCGACGGGCGAAACGCTGACGGAGATTGCCGACGCGGACGCGCGGGACGTGGATGCGGCTGTCGAAGCGGCGCGGCGCACGTTCGAGCCCGGTCCGTGGGCGGAGATGAGCGCGTCGGACCGCGGACGAATTCTCTGGAAGATTGGCGATCTGGTCGACAAGTACAACGAAGAGTTAGGCACGCTCGAGACGCTCGATAACGGCAAGCCCATCTTCGAGTCGCGCCAAGTGGACATGCCCATGGTGGCGGAAGTGTTTCGCTACTACGCGGGCTGGGCCACGAAGATTCACGGCGAAACGGCGCCCGTGCGCGGGCCGTTTTTGCATTACACGCTGCGTGAACCGATCGGAGTGGTTGCGGCAATCGTGCCGTGGAATTTTCCGCTGCTGCTTGCGTCGTGGAAAGTGGCACCGGCGCTGGCTGCGGGGAACACGGTTGTGCTGAAACCCGCGCCGTGGACGTCGCTGACGGCGTTGCGGCTGGCGGAAATTTGCCAGGAAGCAGGCCTGCCGGACGGCGCATTGAATGTGATCACGGGCGCTGGGGACGAACTGGGCCGCGCGCTGGTGCGGCATCCGGGCGTCTCGAAGATTGCGTTTACCGGCTCGACGATGACCGGCCAGGAGATCGCGCGCGTCTCGGCCGATAGTTTGAAGCATGTCACGCTCGAGCTGGGCGGGAAATCACCGAATATTGTTCTTGCCGATGCGGATTTGGACGGCGCGGTGCGCGGGGCCACGATAGGTATTTTTTACGGCAAAGGCGAAGTATGCGCGGCAGGCTCGCGGCTTTTCGTGGAGCGCAAGATCCATGACGAGTTCATACAGAAATTGATCGACCGCACGAAAAAAGTTCAACCCGGCGATCCGCTAGACCCCAAAACGAAATTTGGCGCGTTGGTGAGCGAATCGCAGATGAATAAGGTGCTCGGGTACATCGAAAAGGGAAAAGCCGAAGGAGCGAAACTTGTTGCGGGAGGCGCTCGCGCGCAGTTTGGGAATGGTAAAGGCTATTTCGTGCAGCCCACTGTGTTTGATGGCGTGAAAAACGATATGACCATCGCACGCGAGGAAATTTTCGGGCCGGTGCTCGCGACGATTGCGTTTGACGACGTCGAAGAAGCCATTCGCGAAGCGAACCAGAATCCCTACGGGCTTGCCGCCGCCGTTTGGACGCGCGATATCGCCAAGGCGCATCGCGTCGCGCACCGATTGCAGGCCGGAACCGTGTGGATCAACACGTATAACAATTACGATCCCGCGGCGGCCTTTGGCGGTTACAAAATGAGCGGGTACGGGCGCGAATTGAGCATGCACGCACTCGAAAGTTACACGCAGGTGAAAAGCGTTTGGGTGAATCTGAAGGATTAAACGTGACGAGGGGGTTGGTTCGAAGTAATGCGCACACTGCCTGATTATCTGCGCCGCGGGATGAAGCTGGTGGTCGTGGGATGCAATCCCGGAGAACGTTCAGCGCGAGTGGGGCATTATTACGCGGGACGCGGCAACGAGTTCTGGCCGCTGCTCTATGAATCGGGCGTGATTCCGGAGCCTATCGTTTATTCCGACGACCGGCGCGTGCTCGAATTCGGCATTGGGCTCACGGATCTGGTCAAACGGCCATCGAAGGGAATCGACGACATCGCGCGCGAGGAATTCTCCGAGGGGCGCGTGCTGCTGGCGCAGAAACTGGAAGAGTACCGGCCGCGCATGGTGGCGTTCAATGGAAAGATGGTCTACGAAAAATTCGCTGGGCGTTCGTGCATGCTCGGATTGCAGAAGGAAAAGCTCTACGGAGCCGATGTGTTTGTTCTGCCTTCCACCAGCGCGCTGAATGCCAAGGGGCGAGGCGTGAAGATGCGGTATTTCAGGAAACTTGCAGCGGCGCTCAAAAGGGCGGGCAGTTGAAGAAAGCCGCGATGAGGGCGTCTTGCCAGCTCGCGGGAGTTGAAAGAGAGATTTCCGATTTCGACACGCTTTTGTAACCGGACAATTCCGGGAAGGAGTTTCGGGCATGCCTGCTGCACGAATTGCAACGTTTGACGATTGGGTGGATTTGTTCGGTTCGTGGCGAAAAGACATCGGAGTGAACTACGCAGAGATCGAGGAGTACAAGTTCGAGAGCAAATTCGGCCCGATTCGGTCGAATGAAATCGAATTCGGCGCGTTCAAGGGCCGCACGAAATGGCAAAAGGTGCTGGATATTCCCGATCAGCGGATCCGCGACGGCCTGATGAATCTGATCATCTATCAGGGCGACACGGAATTCGCCTCGGTCGAGCAGCAGCGCCACCTGTTTCAAGCGTCGCCGAGCGAGCACGATCGCAAATCGCTTTGCCGCGTGGTGACCGAAGAGATGCGCCACGGATGGCAAATGTGCACGCTGCTGATTTCGCATTTCGGGTACAGCGGCCGCGTGGAAGCGCAAAAAATGCTGGAGCGGCGCGCGTTTGAACAGAAGCGCCTGTTAGGCGCGTTCAATCAGGACGTGCGCAACTGGCTGGACTTTTTCACGTATACGGACTTCGTGGACCGCGACGGAAAATTTCAGCTCACGATGCTGAGCTATTCGGGCTTTGCGCCGCTGGCGCAATCGATGATACCGATGCTGCGCGAGGAATCGTTTCATCTCGGCACCGGCCACGATGGCATCAAGCGCATCGTGAAGGCCGGCGTGATGCCGCTGACGGTGGTCCAAAAATACATCAACAAATGGATTCCCGTGAGCTATGACCTCTTCGGCGTGGACCAATCAAGCTCGGCTCATTGGTTTTACGTCTGGGGATTGAAGGGACGTTACGACGAGGCGCAGAGTCAGCAAACCGCCGACCTGGGCCACATGAACGAGCACAATCGCAACCTCTATTATGCCGAGTGCCTGAAGTTGATCGATCAGATCAATAAGCATGTGCCGGCGGGCAAGACGCCGCTCTATGTGCCGGACTTGAAATTCAATCGCCACATCGGCGAATTTGCGAACCAGCCGTATAGCGTCACGGGCGAGCTGCTCTCTCCCGCGAAATACGCGGAGCACATGAAGGAAATGCTGCCACGGGAAGAAGACGTGAAGCTCGTCGCCGACATTCAAAACACGGAGCCGAAGTGGATCGCGCCCAAAGGATCGATGGAATAGCTCTGCCGCCCGGCACGCTCAGCGAAGCCGGCAAGCGAGAGACCCGCGTGATGCACGGGCCAAAACCTCATGGTTTCTGGATTCGCTGAAATGCTCGCTCTCGAAAGCGTTCGCGTGCGCACGGAGGGCCGGGTGGCGCGGGTGATGCTCGCGCGGCCGCCGCTCAATGTGATGAATATCGCGATGATGCGCGAGATTCATGCGGTGATCGAGGAACTGGGCCCGGAAATGGATTTCCTGATTTTCCAGGGCGCGGGCGAAAAAGGATTTTCCGCCGGCGCGGAGGTGGCGGATCACACGCCCGAACGCGTTGGGGATATGCTGCGCGCGTTTCACGAAATTTTTCGCGAAATCTGGAACAACCAGTTCATCACGATTGCGGCCGTGCATGGACATTGTCTGGGAGGCGGCTGCGAGCTGGCGACGTTTTGCGATTTCGTGGTCGCGACGGAGTCGGCGAAACTTGGCCAGCCGGAAATCAAGCTTGGCTGCTTTCCGCCCGTGGCGATGGTCACATTTCCGCGGCTGATGGGCATGCGCGCGGCCGTCGATCTGATTTTGACTGGCCGGACGATTTCCGCGCGCGAGGCGCAGCAACTGGGCCTCGTCTCTCGCCTCGTCGCCAATGATGATTTGGACGACGCCGTGACGGAATTGCTGGATGAGCTTGCTTCGCTCAGCCCCGCGATTCTGGGGATGGCGCGGCGCACATTGTGGAATGCGGCAGGATTCGATTTTGAGAGAAGCCTCGGCGCAGTCGAGGATTTTTACTTGCAGGATTTGATGAAGACGGAGGATGCGCCGGAAGGCATTCGCGCGTTCCTCGAAAAGCGCGCGCCGGTTTGGCAAGGGCGATAAGCGCGGAGCGTAGGAGAGCACGATGAATGACGAATTGTTCGCCAATCTGGAAATCACGCCGAGCGAGGTGAAGCAGCAGCTCGATCGCGGCGAGTGTCTTTGTTTCGTGGACGTGCGTGAGCCGTGGGAACACCAGCTTTGCCGCCTGGAAGGTTCGAAGCTCATTCCGCTCGGGCAAATCCCGGCGAGCTTGTCCGAATTTGAAGGAGCGGATAGCGTCATAATTTTCTGCCACAGCGGGCGACGCAGCTTGGACGCGGCCGTGTGGTTGCGTTCGCAAGGAGTTACTGGCGCGCGTTCGATGGCCGGCGGAATCGACCGGTGGTCGCAAGAGATCGATCCGCGCGTGCCGCGCTACTGAAACGCGCCGAGGAACGGCGAAGCGGAGCGACGAATTGAAAATCAAATTTTTGCACAAGCCCACGTGAACTTCCTGCCGCAAAGCAAGAGGTCTCTTGCTCGAAAACGGCGCCGCGCTGGAATTTCGCGATCTTGATAAGGACCGGCTGAGCGCCGCGGAACTGGACGAATTGATCGGGAGTCGCGATTACCGGCTGTTTCTGAATCCGCGGAATGAGCTGTATCGCAAGCGCCAGATGAAAGAGCATCCGCCGTCGCGCGCGGAGGCACTGAAAATGATGGCTGCGGAGCCGAATTTGATTCGCCGGCCCGTCGTGATTGCAGGCAACCAAATCGTGCTGGGATTCGACGAAGACGCGCTGAAGAAACTCGTTTAGGGAGAATCGGTGAACAAAGAACTGATGCGTCTGCACGTGAATGGCGAAGAACGCGAAATCGCCATCACGCCGAATCGGCTGCTGCTCGACGCGCTGCGTGAGGATCTCGGCTTGACCGGCTCGAAGCGCGGCTGCGACGACTCGAGCTGCGGCTGCTGCGCGGTGCTCGTCGACGGCACGCCGATGCTTTCCTGCGTTGCGCTCGCCGCCAGCTACGAAGGACGCGAGATCACGACGATTGAGGGGCTCGGCGGCCCGGGTGAACTCGATCCCGTTCAGGAAGGCTATGCCGAAATGGGCGGCGCGCAGTGCGGCTATTGCACGCCGGGATTTATGATTGCGACGAAGGCTCTGCTCGACCGCAATCCGAATCCCTCGTTGGACGAAATTCGCGAAGCGCTTTCGAGTAATTTGTGTCGCTGCACGGGCTACATGCAAATCTACGAGTCGGTAAAATACGCGATCGAAAAGCTGCGCGCGAAATCTTCCGCGCCGGTTTCGGCGGGGCGCTAACGATGGGGAAGAACACCAACGGCTTCAGCATTATCGGCAAACCGATGGCAATGAGTGACGCGCGCGCGAAAGTCACGGGCCTCGGAAAATACGCGGACGATCTTTCCGTGCCGGGAATGCTGACTGGGAAGATTCTGCATTCGCCCCATGCGCACGCGCGCATTCGTTCGATTGATGTTTCGCGGGCGCAGGCGCTGGCGGGAGTGAAGGTGATCGCCACCGGCGTGGACGCGCGGAATCCCTACGGCATTTTGCCCATCGGCCACGATGAACGCGCCTTCGCGCTCGGCAAGGCGCTCTACATTGGCGACAACGTTGCCGCCGTCGCGGCAACAACCGCGGAAATTGCCGAGCAGGCGCTGGATTTGATTCGCGTGGATTACGAGCAATTGCCCGCATGGTTCGATCCCGAAGAATCGATGAAGGCGGAATCCAACTGGATTAACGACGAGCGTCCGCAAAATATCGAGAAAGAATATCACCACGCATTCGGCGATCCGGACAAGGGCTTCGAGCGGGCGGATTTCGTCGCGGAAGAACGTTATTATGCAGGCGAAGTGAATCACGCGGCGATGGAGCCGCACGCCACGCTGGCGATATGGGAGCCGGACGACCGCCTCACGGTCCATTCGTCGACGCAAGTGCCGTTCTATTTGCATCGCACGATCGCGTCGGTTTGCGAAATGCCGATGAGCCAGATCCGCGTGATCAAGCCGCTGATCGGTGGCGGCTTTGGCGGCAAGAGCGAGATCATTCCTCTTGAAGTTGCCGCAGCCGTGCTGGCGAAGAAATCGCGCAGGCCCGTGAAAATCACGTACACGCGCGAGGAAGTGTTCCTGGCGCATCGCGGCCGGCCGATCACGATTGTCTATTTGAAAGTTGGCATCAGTCGCGCGGGGAAGATCACGGCGGTGCAAGCGCGCGTGATTCAAGACGGAGGCGCGTACTGCGGCTACGGCCCGGTGACGGTGCTCTATTCGGGCGCGCTGCTCGGCGCGATTTACGATATTGCGAACGTGCGCTACGACGGCTTTCGTGTGCTTACGAATAAGCCGGCATGCGGGGCGATGCGCGGCCACGGCACGGTCAATGTGCGCTTCGCGTTCGAATCCATGCTCGATCAATTATCGCACCGCGCTGGCCTGGATCCGCTGGAAGTCCGCCGGCGAAATCTGCTGAAGGCTCCGTGCATCACCGCGAATTCGCTGCGCGTGACCAGCTACGGCTTGCCCGAATGCATCGAAAAAGTGTTTGCGCGCTCGAATTGGAGCGAAAAGAAAGGGAAATTGCCGTATGGCAAGGGCGTCGGCATGGCGTGCAGCCACTACGTGAGCGGCGCGGCGAATCCGATTATTCGCTCGAACATGCCGCACACGACCGTATACATCAAAATCGACCGCGACGCGGCAGTGACCGTTTATACAGGCGCTTCGGAAATCGGCCAAGGTTCCGACACGATGCACGTCCAGATTGCCGCGGAGACTCTTGGCGTGCGCGCGGATCGCATCAAGCTGGTCGCCGCCGATACGGAGCTTACGCCGATTGACCTGGGAAGTTATTCTAGCCGCGTCACGTTTATGGCGGGCAATGCGTGCCTGAATGCGGCGAAGGACATGCGCGATCAAATTCTCGCCGCTGTCGCAAAGAAATTCGGCTGCGCGGCGGAGGAGCTCGAAGCGAAAGGCGGCCACATTTCGCACAGGAGCGATTCGAGCAAGAGCCTTTCCTTCGACGAAGCTGTGGCCGTGGCGCTCGAATTTCACGGCGCCCTCGTTGGGCGCGGGACGTACGCGCCACCCGAGATGGCGCGCGGCGGGAAATTCAAGGGTGCGGGCGTGGGGCCGTCGCCTGCGTACAGTTACAGCGCGCAAGTCGCGGAAGTTACGGTTGATCCGGAGACGGGCCAGGTTCGCGTGGATAAAATTGTGGCGGCGCACGATTGCGGCAGGGCGCTGAATCCGCTAACGGTGAAAGGCCAGATCGAAGGCTCCGTTTATATGGGCTTCGGGCAGGCGCTGCAAGAGGATATGATTTGGAAAGATGGGCGCTTGATGAATCCTTCGCTGCTGGAATATCGAATTCCCGCGACGAAAGAAAATCCAGAGATCGAATCGATTATCGTCGAAAGCATTGACCCCGAGGGTCCGTTCGGCGCGAAGGAAGCGGGCGAAGGCTCGCTGGCGGCAACGATTCCCGCGATTGCGAATGCGATTTTTGATGCCGTGGGCGTCCGCATCAATTCCATTCCCATCACGCCCGATAAAATCCTCGAAGCGCTGCGCGAAAAGCAGAAAGCGGACGCGGGCAACGGAGCGAACGGTGCGAAAAGGCCGTCGCTCGCGGGGAACGCACGATGACGCTTCCGGCGTTTCACGTTTTGCAGCCACGTACGCTCGAAGACGCCATTTCGATGCTGGGTCAACATGGCTCCGATGCCATGGTGATTGCCGGCGGCACGGACGTGATTCCAAATTTGCAGATGAGACTTTTCGCGCCGCGCGTGCTGGTGGACGTGAAGCCATTACGTGAATTATCGAAGATTGAGTTCTCGCCGCGCGAGGGTTTGCGCATTGGAGCCACAGCCACGCTGGCGCATATTCTCGAAACGCCATGGTTGCGCGAGAAGTTTCCGGTTCTAGCAAGTGCGATTGGCACAGTCGCGGGCCCTCTGCAGCGCAACATGGGCACGATTGGCGGGAACCTGTGCTTGGAAACGCGCTGCCGATGGTACAACCAGTCGCATTTTTGGCGGCAATCGCTCGGCGGCTGCTTGAAAAAGGACGGCGATGTTTGCCACGTTGCTCCGGGCGGGAAAGTTTGCTGGGCAACGTGGTCGGGAGATTCCGCGCCCGCGCTGCTGACGCTTGACGCCGAATTGGAACTTGCGGGCGCATCCGGCAAGCGCCGCGTGGCCCTGCGCGACTTCTACAAAAACGATGGCATGGATCGGATCGCCCTTGCGCGGAACGAGTTGCTTACCGCGGTTCACGTGCCCGCACGCATGGCCGGCCGCCGCGGTGTGTATCATAAATTGCGCGTTCGAGATTCGATTGATTATCCACTGGCAGGCGTCGCGGTTGCGATGGAAGTGGATGCCGCAGGTGTGTGCCGCGATGGGCGCGTGGCGCTGTCAGCGGTGAATCCAGCGCCAGTTTTAATTCGGCCGGCGGGCGAGTTGCTGGTAGGGCAGAAATGGTCACTCGAACTGGCCGAGCGCGTTGCGCACGCTGCAATTCAGACAGGCAAGCCGCTGACGACTTCCGGGTCCACGCCGGTGTATCGCCGGGACATGGTGCGCGTCTTCACGCGGCGCGCGCTGGAAGAAACCTGGAGAAATGGTCACGGAAGCACGTAATCCATTTTCTTCGCATCGCTGATAAGGAGGAATTGCTTGGCATCGAACTCGGGCGCCATCATCGATATTCACATACACATACAGCCGCTGCACATGTTCAAGCCGCACGCCCTCGCACTGATTCAAAAAGGCCGCAAGGATTATCCCGAAGTTCAAGAGTACTCCGCCGATCCCAAGCTGTTTTTGAAATTCCTCGATGAGGCGGGAATCGAGCGTGCCGGCCTGATCAATTACGTCAGCCCGGACGTGATTGGCTTTCCGCCGGAAGTGAACGATTGGATAGCGCAGTATTGCTCCGCTGATCCAATGCGCTTGCTGGCTTTTGGCTCGGTGCATCCAAAATACGTTCGCGATGCGGGCGCTGAAGTTGACCGGCTTGCGCAACTCGGCATTCGCGGGCTCAAGGTGCATCCTTCGCACCAGCTTTTCGCGCCCAACGCCTACCGGGATGGCCTGGGCCCGCTTGCGACGATGTATGAACGAGCGCAGGCGAATCGCATGCCGGTGATGATTCACACGGGAACGTCTATTTTCCCGGGCGCACGCAATGTGTATGCACAGCCGATGCTTGCCGACGACGTTGCGGTGGATTTTCCGGACCTGGTGATTATTCTGGCGCACGGGGGCCGGCCACTGTGGATGAACGAAGCGTTTTTTCTCGTCCGCCGCCATCCGAATATGTACATGGATATTTCCGGCATTCCTCCACACCGGCTGATGGAACATTTTCCGCGCATCGAGGAGATTGCCAGCAAAGTTTTATGGGGCACGGACTGGGCCGGCCCCGGCGTTCCGGGAATTCGCGGCAACATAGAAAAATTCCGCGGCTTGCCGATTTCGCCCGCAGCGCAGCGCAAAATCCTGTACGACAACGCGGCACGGCTTTTCCCGCCGCGTGCGTGACGCCGCCGCGAATCGCGGCGCAGTTCACATCGATTTGCCCGAAGGAGGACGCATGGAAATCAAGACGATCGCAATCATTGGCGCGGGTGCCATGGGACGCGGCATCGCGTATTGCTCGGCGCTAGCCGGTTATCAGACGATTCTCGAAGACCTGTCGGAGTCCACGCGAGAGCAAGGCCTCGAATACATTCGCGGCGCATTCGACGAAGGAATCGCGCGCGGCAAGGCCACGGAAGAGCAGAAGCAGCAATCGCTCGCGCGCATCACGACGTCCAGCTCCGTGCAAGACGCATGCCGCCAGGCGGACCTGGTCATTGAAGCCGTGCCGGAGGAGATGGAAGTCAAGCTCGAGATCTTCACCATCCTCGATAAATTCGGCAAACCTGGCGCGATTTTCGCCAGCAATACATCTTCGCTTTCCATTACCGAAATGGCCGCGATTACCTTTCGCGCCGAGAACTGCATCGGCATGCACTTCTTCAATCCCGTGCAGAAAATGAAGCTGCTCGAAATCGTGCGCGGGCTGGAAACGTCCGAAGCAACAGTGACCGCGTGCGCGGAAGCGGGCCGCCGCATGGGCAAGGAAGTGGTGGTGGTGCGCGAATCGCCAGGATTCGTCACCAGCCGCATCAACGCGATGATTGGCAACGAAGCGTTTTACATGCTGCAGGAGGGAATCGCGAGCGCTGGTGATATCGATAAGGCGCTGAAGCTCGGCCTGAATCATCCGATGGGCCCATTCGAACTGGGAGATCTGGTGGGCCTCGATGTGCGCCTGAGCATCCTCCAGCATTTGCACCGCACTCTTGGCGACAAATACCGACCGTGCCCCTTGATCGAGCAATATGTGAAGGCTGGCCGGCTCGGGCGCAAATCGGGCCGCGGCATATTCGATTACAAAGACACGCCCGAAAAGCAGAAAGCCTGAACGTTCCACGTTGGCAGAGCTTGCGCAAGAGGTGTGGTCATGACAGGAACCTCAGACAAAATTATTTTGCTGCAGGGCGATTTGACGGAGATGGACGCTGATGCGATTGTCAACGCGGCGAACAACGATTTGCGGCTTGGCGGTGGAGTGGCGGGAGCGATTCGGCGCAAGGGCGGCGACGAGATTCAACGCGAATGCGATGCCATCGGCTCTGTCCCCGTGGGCGGAGCGGCCATCACATCCGGCGGCCGTCTGAAAGCGCGGCATGTGATCCATGCGGCCAGCATGCAACTCGGCGGCGGGACGACGGCGCGGGCGTTGCGCAGTTCGGTCGCACATTCGCTTCGCATTGCCGCGCAGCATAACCTCAAGAGCATTGCCTTTCCCGCCGTGGGCACGGGAATTGCCGGCTTCCCGATGCGCGAGTGCGCGGAAATCATGCTGGCCGAGGCCCAAAAACATCTTCAAGGCCCCACTTCGCTCGAAGCAATCCAATTTGTTCTTTTTGACCGGGAATCGCTCGAAGTGTTCGAGCAAGTGTGGAAAAAGATCAAAGAGAAAGGAACAGCGGCCGGCTAAACAACACGGCCAGCCGTTTCCTAAGACGGTTTTACGGGCTTTGCTGTGGCTGCCTGCTTGGTTCCTGATTCGGTGTACGGCACCTTCATATACTTCTCGGCCTGCTGTTGCGCGCCGCCTGTATTATCTTTCAATTCCTCGGCTCTTTGATATTCGTTGATGGCGCGCTCGCGCGATCCGGTGAGATCGAAAATCTTTCCGAGGTAAATGTGACTCCACACCTCGACCCACCTCGAACTCGAGGCCAAGTCGCCGTCGAGAGCGCTCCGGAAAGAATCCGCCGCCGCCGAGTAATTCTTCTGATAAAAAAACGCCTCGCCAATCCGGAAATCCGCCAGGGAATCATTCGGCCGCAGAAGGAGAGCCTTTTGATATTGCCGGATGGCGTCCTCGAGATTTCCCTGCTCCGCAAGCCCTTCGCCGCGCGCGATGAGCGCCTGGACATGGAGCCGCGGGCTTGATTTCAGGAGGTTGTCGTCCGGGTCGATCGAAATGCCCCCGGGTTTGGGTTCGCCGAAGGTATCGATGGTGAACGGCGTGCTGGTTCCCACCACCTGCACGGTTCTCGTCACCGGATTTCCTTCGGTGTCCACGCGGATCTCGACCGGCATATTGAAGGTTACCAGCGGCTGCGTCACCTTGCCGACGACTTTGAAGCCCTTCGGCGTGCGATAGACAATGTAATCCATCTTGAATTCAGGAATGCCGGTGGAATCGAGCCACTGGGAGAAGAACGCAAGCAGGTTCAGTTGAGGCTGGCCGGCCGTCTGCGCGGGCAGCTTCGTCTGCGTGAGTTTTTCGAAGTCGTCAATGCTCGCGGTCTTTCCGGCGTGCGCAATGTAGAAATCGTGGAGCAAAGAATTAAACGCCGCATCTCCCATGGATGTCCGCAGCATGTGGAATACCATCGCGCCCTTATCCACCACCACAGACTGGTACTGCTGCGAGTAAGGCTGCAAGTTCTGCGCCTGCGCGATCGGCGCGGCGTCTTGGAACATCACGGCGCCCACGGCATAATTCGAGAGTTGGTGGCGAAAGCCGGGCTCACCCTCCGAGTGCTCGAGGTACATGGCACTAACGTATTGCGCCAGCCCATCCGTCACCCATGCATCGCCTGGCGAAGCGGGGAGCACTTGGCTGTCCCACCACTGCTCGGCGGCAAGGTGCGCGAGTTCGGCCTGGTTCACGGTAGTGCCCCAGTCACGCGCGCTCAGCAGCAGTAGGCCCGGCGCCGAAAATCCATCGACGGTGCCGTCCGGCAATTGCGCGAGGGTCATGTTTGGCGATGGCAAGGCATCGAATTCGCTCGAATAATACGTCAGAATGTTGGCAAGCTCATCGCCGTAGGGCGCGGCGGTCGCCCTGGCGGTTGGCGGCGCGAACACGGAAATCCCGATCCCTTGCGCGCGCACGGGCGAAAGCTGCAGGTCTCCCGCGACAAACGTTCCCACCGGGCCGGCGTCCTTACAATTGAATGTGTATACGGAACGGGCAGTCCCTCCCGGCTTTTCCGCGGGCAGCGAGCTGGGCGTGGATGATTCTCCCGTGCCCGCCACGGCGAACGTGTCCGGCACGGTGATTTGAAAGGTCGCCGTGTAGCGGTTCGACGGGTAGTCCGTCAGCGGGAACCAGCGCGCGGGCAGCAGCAGATAGGCTGAGTTTTTATCGATCCAGGCGAAGCGAACGTTTTTGGTCGGGCTGTCCTCGTCATTCGAGAACGCCCCTGAATAATCGAAAATCAGGGTTACGTGCATCCCGAGCTGCGCCTGCGACGGCAGCGTGACTTCCAGATCCAGGGGATTGAACGAATCGCGCTGGTAGCTCAATTTCCGGCCGTCCACCGCAAGCTTCACGGAATCCACGTGCAGATCTGGGTGCAGTTCGACAAGGATGGTTCGCGATGCCGATTTCGCGACGAGCTCGACGGTCGCCTCGGCGGTCAGAGTTTCCTCGGCGGGATGCAGCGACGCTTGCACGTCGTAGTGCACGGCCCGAAAATCGAATTTGGGCAACTGCTGGGTTTGCGCGCTGGCTGCGGCGGCGCAGAAGCCAAGCAGCATGAGGAGGAATGCGAGCTGAATCGCACCGGAACGCCGGGTAGCGTATGTTTTTGTCGTCATCATTGTCCGCTCATTAGAATACCAGACCGCGCCCCGCAGTTGCCCGTCCTGCAAAGATTTAGAGCATACCCGCGATGATTTCCGCTGCTCGCTCGATCGCTCCGGCTGGGCCGAGCTTTGCTCGAACCTCAGCCAGATCGCGTTTCTGCTGCTCGCGCGCCTCTGGCGAATCGAGCAGCCGCCGGACCTCGCGTTCCAGAGCTTCGCTCGTGAATTTGTCCTGGATCAGCTCCGGCACGACCCGGCGTCCGGAAATTAGATTCACCATGGCGAATAAAGGAGTCGAGACAAGCCGGCGCGCAATCATGGCCGTAAGCCCCGAAAGCCGGTACACGACCACCATCGGGGCGCCCAGGAGTGCCGCTTCCACAGTGGCGGTGCCGCTGGAAACGATGGCGCAGTCGGCTGTTGCAAGCACGTCGTAAACTGCCGCGCCGTGGACGCGCGTTACGTGTAAATCCGGGCGGTCGTAAGCATCCAGCATCCCCTGTTCGAGTCCCTGCGCCACGGCGAGGATGTATTGCACTGAATGATCTTGTTGCAGCCGCGCGCACGCCTCCGCAATAATCGGCATGCTTCTCCGGATTTCGCTAGGACGGCTGCCGGGAAGAAGCGCCACGATGGGGATGTTCGCATCCAGTCGAAATTCCGCGGCGAATTGTTCGCGCGTCATTTGGGCATGAACGGAATCCACAAGAGGGTGTCCGACGAAATTCACGGCGACGCCCGCCTGGCGATAAATCTTGTCCTCGAAAGGAAAAATCACCAGCACGCGCTCGAATCGCCGCCGAATCCAGCGCATGCGCCGCGGCCGCCAGGCCCAAATCTGCGGACTGATGAAGTAAACGTTGCGAACACCGTGTTTTTTCAGCCGCCGCGCCAGGCCAAAATTGAATCCCGGCGAATCCACGGTAATCGCCAGCGCCGGTTTGCGACGAACGGCTTCGCGCTCCAGCCGCCGCCACGCGCGCCACACCGCGGGCAGCCGGTGAAACACCTCCGTGATCCCCACGACGGCAATTCCCGATGCGTCCGCCACCAGCTCGACGCCCGCTTCGCGCATTCTCGGGCCGCCCATGCCGAACAGGTGCACGCTCGTCCGCTTTTGCAGCGCCGTTGCCAATTGTGCCGCGTACATATCGCCCGAGGTCTCACCCGCTGAGATAAGAATTTGCGGAGGCGTCATGCGATTTGCTCGAAGCGCGCGCGAAGGAAAGTTTGGGCTAAAGTTCGAGTCACAGTTCGGGCCAAATGTTTGATGAGTCGAAGGGCGTCACGTCTTGCACGGCGGCTCAGCACTCGCAGCTCCGCGGACTAATCATTCGCGGGCAGAGGCGCTCCGGCAGGCACGTTGCCGGGAACCGGCAATCGCAGCTCCTGGTCTTTGTACTGGAGCTGGTAGAGCCGGTAGTAAATCCCGCGGCGCGCCAGCAGCTCCTGATGCGTGCCTTCTTCGCGCAGGCGGCTCTTGTGGAACACGAGAATTCGATCCGCGTGCTGAATCGTGCTGAGGCGATGCGCAATGACAAGCGCGGTGCGTCCTGCGAGCAATCGGTCCAGCGCCTCGCGGATCAGTAATTCTGTTTGCGTGTCCACGCTGGAGGTCGCCTCGTCGAGAATCAAGAATTGCGGATTGTGGGCCAACGCGCGCGCGAAGCTGATGAGTTGGCGCTGCCCGACCGAAAGCGTCGCACCTCGCTCGGTTACTTCGGTAGCAGCGCCGTGCGGCAGGGAATCGACAAATGGGCCGAGCCCGACTTCGCGCAGCGATCGCTCGACCATCTCGTGCGAGATCGATTCTGTTCCTAGACGCACATTCGATTCGATCGTCCCGCTAAACAAGAATGGATCTTGCAGCACGATTCCGAACTGCCGACGCAATTGCTGCAAATCCAGTTCGCGAATGTTGACGCCGTCGAGCAGGATCTCGCCGCGTTGAATATCGTAAAAACGCAACAAAAGCTGGATCACGGTAGTTTTGCCGGCGCCGGTATGCCCAACGATGGCGATGCTTTGCCCCGGAGCCACGCGAAACGACACATCGCGCAACACCCAGTCTTCCTCGCGCGGATTTTCCCCGCCCACATACGCGAACCAGACATTGCGGAATTCAATCTCGCCCTTCGGGGTTTCGAGCGCCACTGGATTTGCCGCGGACTGAACCTTCAGTGGCTCATCGAGCAGCTTGAAAATTCGCTCCGAGGCCGCCATGGCCGATTGCAAGATATTGAATTTTTCGCTCAAATCCTGAATGGGCCGGAAAAAACGCTGCGAATACATAAAGAACTCGACCACGACGCCGACGGCGAGCCCCGCGAACAGCACGCGCAAGCCGCCAAACCACAAAATCAACGCCACCGCGGCGGAACTGATGAATTCAATGGTCGGAAAAAAGAGCGCAAAAGCCAGAATCGCGTCCTTGAAAGCCCTGTTGTAGTTTCGGTTCAATTCGGAAAATTGTTCGCTGGCTTTGCGCTCGCGGTTGAAGAGCTGGATGACCGACATCCCGCTGATGTGTTCCTGCAGGAACGCGTTGATGCGCGCAATCGTCGTGCGAATCCGGCGATTCGCATCTCGCACGCTGTTGCGGAAAAGCCAGGTAACCCCAAGCATCAAGGGCAGGACGGCCAGGGCGGCGAACGTGAGCCGCCAGTTCAGCTTAAACATCCACACGATTGCAACGACGAGAAAAAAGAAGTCGTTTATCATCGCCACGACGCCGGATGCGAAGAGGTCGTTCAGCGCGTCCACGTCGGTTGTAACGCGCGTGACCAACCGTCCCACCGGCGTGCGGTCGAAGAAGCCCATCGGCAGCCGCTGCAAATGCCCGAAAATCTGTTTTCGCAGGTCATACATCGTCTTCTGGCCGACCGACTGCATGATTCGCATCTGCCCGTATTGCAGTGTAAAACTCAGGAGCAGGGCGGAGAGCAGCGCGACGGAGACCCACAGAATTCCGCGGTACCCCAGGGCGAGGGAAAGTTTGTGGTGCAGGACAGGGTCGATATAGCGGTCAATGGCGACCTGGAAGAGATAAGGGCCGACGAGTTCGAGCGGCGTCACCAGCAGGGTCAGCGCCAGCGCGAAGAACACCGCCCATTTGTACGGGCGAAGATACGCGAGCAGGCGCCGCGTCAAGCGCGCGTCGTAAATTTTTCCGAGTGCTTCTTCTTCGTGATGCGCGCTCATTCTCTCGCCAGTTCTTCTTCCAGCAGTTGCTTCTGATACAGCTCCGCGTAATACCCGCCAGCCCCGATCAATTCCTGGTGCGTCCCCTTTTCAATAATTTGCCCATCGCGCAGGACCACAATCTGGCCGGCGTCGCGAACCGTCGAGCAGCGGTGCGAAATCAGCATAGTGGTGCGCTGACGGAGCACGCCTTCGAGCCCCTGCAGGATTTTTTCTTCCGTATCGGTATCGACGCTCGCAAACGCGTCGTCGAGAATCAAAATTCGCGGATCACGAATCAGCGCGCGCGCCAGCGTGGTGCGCTGTTTCTGGCCGCCCGAGAGCGTGATGCCGCGCTCGCCGACGATGGTTTCGTACTGGGCCGGAAAGTCCGAAATATCGCCGGAAATCATGGCGATTTGCGCCGCGTCTTCGACGGCATGCTGCTGAATTTCCTCGACGCCAAACGCGATGTTTTCGCGGATCGTCTCGCTGAACAGGAAGCCATCTTGTGGCACGAATCCCACGGCGCGCCGCAATGTGGCGAGCGGCCATTCGCGGATCGGCTTGCCGTCGATGAACAAGGTTCCCGGCGGCGCTTCCCAGAGCCGCGCGACCAGCGCCGCCAATGTCGATTTGCCGCTGCCCGTCGGGCCAACGATGGCGACCGTCGAACCGGCGGGAATTTTCAAGCTGATGTCGCGCAGCACCGGCTCATTCACGCCGCTGGTTTTCGCGGCCGCGCTCGGGTTCGCGCCGTTTCCGCCGCGTGTCGTCGGATACGTGAACGTCAAATGGCGAAACTCGATTTCGCCGCGAATCTGGCCAGTGTTCGTGCCGGTTGGCGTGCCGGATGCCACATCGGGCACGGCGGAGTCGTTGATGGCTGGCTGCGCATCCAAAATGTAATTCAGCCGCTGCATGGAAGCGGCTCCGCGTTGAAAGATGTTCGTCACAAATCCCAGCGCGAACATCGGGAAAACGAGCTGCAGCAAGTAGCTGTAGAAGGCGACCAGCGCGCCGAGCGAAATCCTTCCTTGCACCACCATGCGGCTGCCTTGCCAGAGCACCAGCAGGATGGAAACGCCGACGATCAATTGCAGCGCGGGGAAAAACATGCTCCACGCGCGGATCATTTTCATGTTCTGGCCGACGTACTGGCGATTTGCCTCATCAAACGACTGCGTCTCCGCATCTTCCTGGCCATAGGCGCGGACCACGCGGATGCCGGTCAAATTTTCCTGCGCCTTGGCTGAAAGCGTCGCCAGCATGGCCTGCACTTTGGTCTGCAGCTCGTGAATTATTTTGCCGAAGTAGCGCACGGTGAGGACGACAACCGGCACGGGAATCAGCACTTCCATCGTCAAGTGCGGCGAAAGCCTGGCCATCAGCGCGATGGCCACGGTCATGCCCACTATCGTATTTGCGCTGTACATGATTCCCGGGCCGAGCACGTTGCGCACTTGGTTCAGGTCGTTCGTGCAGCGCGACATGAGCTCGCCCGTGCGGTTGCGCACGTAAAACTCCGGCTCCATCTGGGTCAGCCGGCCGAGCAAGTCGTTCCTTAGGTCGTATTCGATGTCTCGTGAAATGCCGATGAGAATCTTCCGCGATGCAAACGAGAACACTCCCTTGATGATCACGATGCCGACCAACAACAGGCAAAGAATCCCGAGAGCGTGCCGGTTGCTGGGTTGATAGAAATACAGAATGGGTTCCAACAGCCAGTGCACGAACGTGCCGGAATGCACTGCGGCGGTCAGATCCGGCAAAGGCCGCGGCGCGCCGGAAAGAAGGTCCGTGATCGAGCCGATCAGCAGCGGCGGCGCCGCACCGACCAGCGCCATCACGATCACGGTGAAAAGTCCAAGCGCGACCGGGGCATTGTATGGCGCGACGTAGGGCAAAAGTCGGCGCAGATCCTTCCACGCCGCAAGCTTTGCCTTCGGCGCCTTCGCGGAACTAACGGTTTGTGCTGCCGCGCTCATGGATTCGATGTCGCGTCGACCGGCTCGAGCGTCGAAACCTCGCCAACAAACTTCTCGAAATTCCGGTCGAGCATCTGGTAGCGCTTTACTGCCGGGTTCCACCGCACCCCAAAAGTCTGGATGTACCCTCCGGCTGGTTTCTGCAGCGGAGTGAAATACATTTCAAGACCCTTTTTCGGGTCCTGCTCATATTGCAGCCGCCATCCATTGACCGGCGAAAGCGGCTGACCGCCCAGAAAGCCTTTTGGATTTTTGAAATGCTGCTCGCAGAGGAACACTTCGCTCCACGAATCGCCCTCGTTCTCGATGATTGCGGTGCGCCACACCAGAATTCCCGGAACGATCTCCTTGGGCGTTATTTTCAGCCGGCTCACCACCAGAGCTTCCGGCTTTCCGTTTTTCGCCAGGTCGCCGTATGCAAGCACCTCGGTTTCGGTCCCGAATAGCTTCTGCGTTGCTTGATCCACCGCCGGCGGATACACAGGACCCGTCGGCTTTGCAGCCAGCTGCATGTTTGGATGCGAATTGCCGCCGCAGGATCCGAGCATCAGGAATGCGCCGAAGGCGAATGTTAAGTAAGAGCGTTGCATCGTTCTCCTCAGAGGCTCGACAGCGCCAGCGTGATAGCGACCACCCCAGTTGCGCGGTCACGGAAAACATCCGTCAACCCGGGCGCGTTGTTGTGGCCCAGGCGAACGAGTAAAAGACCAATTCTAGCTTGCGCGCGCTCCCGACGAAAGGGCTACATGATCAGCGTCGCGCACGCCGCACTAACCAGCCGCCAGGATTTCCTCCATCCGCGCCTCGAAATTCTCTTCCCCTTCCGACCATAAACGGTAACGCTCCACCGGCAGCGTGGATTCGACGCGCCTCATCCAGTCGTAGAGCTTGCGAATGTTCTCGCGCGTTTTCTCGTGATACACGCGCAAATTTTCAGGCTCCGACATCAACGCAACGAAAGCCGCTTCTTCGGGATGCTCTGCGCGCTCCCGCGGCGCAACGCGGAAGCCCAGAAGGCCGGCATGGCCCGTGAAGAAATATTCGAATCCGGCGTCAACGAAAAAATGTCCGTATTCCTGGCAAAGGCCGCCGTCGAAGTCCTCACCGTAACAATAAATCGCCACGGGTTGCGGCTTGAGTTCCCAGCGATTGTTTTGCGCGTCATATAGCCACAGGTCCCACGACGCTTGCGTTTCATAGGAAGAATCGCTGTGAACGTGCTCGCGCGCGAGGCCGGTGAGCACCTGAGCACCGTATTCGCCGGATCTCAAATCCTGTTCGAGGATCGGAGTTTCCGCCGTGTCCACCGCGCGGATCACCAGTTCAGCAAATCCCGGCCGCTCGGCGGAGAAGGGCACGGTGCGCAGAAATTCTTCCCAGCGCTCGAGCAGCGTTTCTTCGGAAAAGCCTCTTATCCAAATGCTGGCATACGCGCGATTCGCCATGCGAAGCATTATACCGGGATGTCGATAAATCGTGAGAAGCGCGTGCGGCAGCCGGTTCGCGGCGGGAGGATTCCTACTTTTTCTCCGGAGGCTTTTTCCCCGTGCCCACTTCAGAAGACAGCCCCAGCAGGCGCGCGCGGAGGGTTTCGCCGAGTCCGGCGAAGACATCCGAGCAGGTATCGCGCAGGCGCTCCTCGGCGGCTCCCGACAGCGTTTCGAGTACGGCTTTCGAATGCTGGCCCAGCGTGGAAGCCGAGGCGAGTAGCCAGGAATTCGACGTATTTTCGAGGCGTTCCTTATATCGCTCGATGGAACGTTCGACCACGCCCTTCATTTGCTCGAGCCACGCTTGTTGCTCCGCTTCGCGCTTCGCATAGAACGCCTCGACGAGCGGCTTCAATTGCTCATCCAGATGCTGCCGCGCGCGCGTCGCTCCCTGCACCATGCGTTCTTCGAGATGGGAATCAAAGTCGCCCAGCGCCTGGTTGGCGTCTTCCTTCAGGCTCGCATGGGTCCGCTCGAATGATGCTGTCGCGGCCTCGTCGAATCGCGCCAGACTTTCGCTGGTGATGCGGTGAAGCTCGTCGGTCGCGCTCGCCGCCACGGTCTTCGCTGTCTCCTCCAATTGCTCGCGCGTGCGCTGCTTGATTTCCTTGGCGTCCTCTTCGATCATCCCTTGCGCGTGATCGACGTAGCTGCGGCTGTAATGGTCCAGCTCCGAAGCGAACATCCGCGACACCTCGGCCGCGCGCTCGCGCATGTCCCCGCTCGACTGATCCATCATTTTTTCCAGAGCCGCCTGCATGCTGGTCTGCGCCTTCTTTTGATACCACTCGGACGCTTTGTAAAGCGCTTCGAACGTCGAATGGGTCATGTCCGTGCTCTTGGCTTCGAGTTCTTCCTCGACGCGTGCCAGCGCGGCCCGGCACGTCTGCTCGAATTCGGCCGGCAATTCCGTCGTTTGCTGGCGTATGCGTTCGAGCGACGCCGTCAGCGCCTGCTCGGAGACATCGTGCATCTGCGTGCGGAATTGGTGCAGCGCATCTTGCGCCTGTTGATTCGCCGTGGCGAGCTGCTGGCCAGCCTGCTGGGCGCGCTCGATTTGCGGCGTCAGCCGCTGTTCCACTTGCTCAGCCAGCCGCTTGAGCGCGCTGTCCGCCACTTCACGGATGGGCGCTTCGATCTCGCCGGCCTTTTTCTGAATCACATCCTCGACGCGGTGGCTGAATTCCTCGGCCCGCGAAGTCAGCAGGCCATCGAGATGCCGCTGCGCTTCGTCGTAGCCCGCGCGCGACATCGCTTCCATCTGCGCCGACGCTTCTTCGGCGCGCCGCGCGGCTTCACCGGCTTTGCCGATCGCGGCTTCGGCTCGCGTTCGCTCCTGCTCGATCCCGGAGCACAGCGCCTCCAGATTCTTCTGCGCTTCGGAGGCCGCGTCGTTCAACAAGCCTTGCAATGACGCGCTTCGCGCCGTGATTTCCTGCTCCGCGCGCGCGGTCGCCGCCTGCGAAATCTGATTCAACTGCTCGCTCATTTGCGCCGACGCGCCCGTCAGCGCCGCTTCAAACTGTTGCCGCCATCGCCGCGTTGCCGCTTCCGATTCCGTGCTCAAATTTTCGCGCGATTGCGCCTGGAGCTTGCCCGCCGCGTCTTCCAGTTCTTTTCGCCACTCGGCCAGCCGCGTTTGCCCCGCTTCGTCGAGTTGGCGCAGTACTTCATTCGTGGGCGCAATCACCGTGCCTGCGGGTCCCGCGATTTTCAGGTTTGCCGTGGCCTTCTCGACCGCGTGCTGCACGGAGCGCTGCACAGCCTGCTCGACCGTTTGCTGCACGCTCTGCTGAATCGTTTGTTCGGCCAGCTTCGCCGCGGACGTTTCCACCACGCGCTCGACCGCCGCGCGCACTTGCGCGTCCAGTTCCTCGGGCTTCGGAGAAGCAGCCAGGCGCGCTTGCTCGAACGCCGCGAGCGCGTTTTGAACCACCTGCTGCGTGGCCTGCTCCACGAGTTGGTGGAGCGATCCTTGCACCGCGCTCTGCACGGACGCCTGCGCTGAATTTTCCGCTGCCGCCGCGATGGGCCCCTCGACGGCTTTGTTTACCGCCGCGCGAAGCTGCGCTTCCATCTGCTCGCGCGCGGTACGGACTTCCTGCGCCACAGCCTCCGCTGCACCGCTCTGCATCGTGCGCCGCAGGTGTTGCTTCGCTTCCGAGAGCAGATGCGCCATTTGGCGCGCCATCGCCATGGTTCCTTGGGGTGTCCCCTGAGGTGTTCCCTGAGCGGTCCCCTGAGTTTGCGCCGGGCCCGGCAGTACCCGCACGTTGCTCTCTGCCGATGGCGTAGCGGAATCGGCGGCACGCGGCTCCATGGCGAGCACCGAGTTTGGAACTTCCGCGGACGGTTCTTCGCCGGCTGAGGGCTTATGCGCGGACGCCTCGCCCGCCGGTTTCGGCGCGGGAATATCGAGCGAGACTTCTACTTCGTTGGGAAGCGGGAACCAATCGGCCGGCGGAAACGCGATGCCCCAGGCATTCCCGGGGACTGTAAATTGCACGCCAATCTGGAAAAGTTCGCGCACCGTGCGCGGGCGCTGCACCCATGCCACGGTGGCTTCCATAATCCTTGGCGGCGCGTCCGATTCCAGGCGCGGAATCTCCATCGTGATCTGCGAACCCTTTGGAACGTAGTGTTTCGACTGGTACTTACAGCCGTGGCAGTTCACCGATACGGTTGAGGATCGCTCTTTAAAGGCTTGCCCGAGCGCGTCCACACCCATCACAGTGATGGGCACGGACTGTGCGATGCGCGTGCTCCGCCGCTTCTGAATCTCGGCGTCTTCGGATGGCATCGGCTCGGTCACGCACTTCTCCTCGAAGGTAATTTCCAAGCCTACCATCCGAGGGCTTGCCAATGGCCACACGCGGGGTACAGGTGTGCGAAAAAGGTTACCTTTCGAGACGCATTCTAAGGGATGCTTCTCCCGAAGGTTGCCGAGAATCAGCGTGTCGTGGACGAGTGTTTGGCGCCGAACAGCGCGTCTTTGATTTCCTTGGCGATCCAGATTGGCCCGACCAGGAAATAAATCACGCCTTGAAAAAATGCGGGTTTGTTGCCCTCGATGCGGTGCCCGCCGAGGAGGAAAATCCAGCCCAGAACAAACAGCGCCAGTCCCGCGCGCCAGCGCAGCAGAAGCAACAAAACAATCCCAGCAATCACCATGGGAATTCCGATGCCGTGCAGCACTTTGTTCCAGCGATGGGTGTGCTCGTGGTTGTATCGCGCCATGTATTCGGAAAGAGACGCCATCGCAAACCTCCGCGGGACCGTGCCGTTCTTATACTCCAGCCTCGCACCACGGCGCAAGGCGCGCGAGTTTCGGTGTCTTGCGGAAAGAAGCTGGCGGGGTCAACGTAGAGCCGCGTCATCAAACGCCGCGCCAACTCTAAAGTTCGCGGCGGCCCTCCATGGCTTTGACCATCGTCACTTCATCGGCGTATTCCAGATCCGAGCCGACGGGGATGCCCATGGCGATGCGCGTCACGCGCACGCCCAGCGGTTTGATCAGCTTCGAGAGGTAAACAGCGGTCGCTTCACCTTCCGCCGTGGGATTCGTCGCAATAATGATTTCCTCGACCGTGCCGCCCTTGAGCCGCTCGATCAGGCTCTTGATCTTCAGTTGCTCCGGCCCGCGGCCCTGCAGCGGCGACAGCGCGCCGCCCAGCACGTGATACATTCCGTTGTATTCGCGCGTCTTTTCGACGGCGGAAATGTTCGGCGCTTCTTCCACCACGCAGATGATCTTTTTATTTCGCGTGACGCCGGTGCAGAAATAGCACGGGTCCGTGTCCGTGATGTTGTTGCAGACCGAGCATGGGCGAATTTTTTCCTTCGCCTCGCGAATCGCGTCGGAAAGCGCCAGCGCCTGCTCGCGGTCCACGCGCAGCAAATGAAACGCCAGCCGCTGCGCCGTCTTCTGCCCAATACCCGGCAGGTGCTTCAGTTCGTCGATTAATCGCGTGATTGATGGGGCAAAATCGGGCATCAGCAGTCCACGAACCTTGACAGAAATATCCTGCAGATGGAAATAAACTGGAAAAACGTGCGCTTGCGCAATTCTCCGCGGTTCAGAAAAGCCCCGGAATGCGCAAGCCGCCCGCTCCGGGAAGGCCTCCGGCCATGTCTTTCACTTGCTTGGCCAGCTCTTCGTCCACGCGGCGCGAGGCTTCGTTGACCGCGGCGAGAATCAAATCCTGCAGCATCTCCTGGTCCTTGCCGGCGAATACCTCCGGCTCGATCTTCACTTCGGTGAGCTGCTTCTGGCCGTTCATTTTCACGGCCACCATTCCGCCGCCCGCCGTGGCTTCGACGCGGATTTCGCCGCGCCGTTGCTCCAGGTTTTCCTGCATCTGCCACAACTGAGACATCATTTGCTGCAGGGCTTTGACTTCCATCTCAGTCCTCGCTTCGCCGCTTTACGTCCGAAATCTGGCCGCCGAAGCGCTCCAGCATCGCTCGCACGATAGGATCCTCTTCGAACCGCGCGCGCAATTCCGATGCGCGCGGCGCTGAGCTTCGGCCGGAATCGAGTTTAACACAAACGCGCAAGGGTTGGCCCATCACGCTGCTGAGCACGGTGCGCAACTTCTCCATAGGGTCTCGCGCCTGGAGCATTTCCGCAAGCGCGTGGCTCTCGGGCGGAAAATACAAGTTCATTTCGCTGCCTTCCAGTTCCCAGCGGCTCGCATGTTCCACCATCGACCACAGAAATTTCTGCTGATTGCGCAGCGCGGATTGTATCGATTCAAATTGCGCCGCCGCAAGCCCGCTGAATTGGCTTTCCGCGATCTTGGCAATCACGCGCGGCGCGGACGCGGGCACGGGCCCGGTTTTTTCCGCTACGGCGCCCGTTGCAATCGGCGCCTTAAAATTCTCGCTGGTTCCGCGCGCCGCAGCTGCTTGGAATGTCTTGTCGTTTGGTGCGGAATAGCGCGCGCCGCTCGCAGCGGGAATCGCGTTTCCTGACGCATCAGAATTAGCCGCGGAATTAGGCGCCACGTTGCGCAGCGCCGGGCGCGCGCTCGCCTCGCCGCGCAACTCCGCCAGGACTTCCTCGAGGGGCGCAAGCCGCGCCGCATTCACCAGCCGCAACAGGCCAAGCTCCAGATGCAATCGCGGATCGGGCTTCCGCCGCAAATCATCATCCGTCGCAAGCAAAAGTTGAAAAAATCTCGTCAAATCTTCTTCGCCGAAAAGTGCGGCTTGTTTCTCCAGCCGGGGACGCTCATCGACCGGGGCCGCGATCAACGGAGATTCCGCGCCGGAAACTTTCGCCACCAGCAAATTGCGCACGTGCCGAATCGACTCACGGCAGAAATGTTGCAAATTGTGTCCGTCGGCGTGCAATCGCTGCACCAGCGTCAGCGCGCGCTCAGCGGAATGATTCGCAATCGCCGCGATTAAATCATCGAGCACTTCTTCCGCAACCACGCCGAGCAGTTCGCGCACCTGCGCATCCGTAATTGTGTCGCCGGAATACGCAATGGCCTGTTCCAGCAGGGAAAGCCCGTCGCGCAGGCTGCCTTCCGCCGCGCGCGCGAGCACGGCGATGGCGCCCGCATCGATTTTCAGGTTCTCTTCTTTGGCGATGTGTTCGAGCGCGCCGGCGATCTCTTGGAATGTCAGCGATCGAAACTGGAAAAGCTGCGCCCGCGATTTAATCGTGTCGGCCAGATCCTCGGGCCGGGTGGTCGCCAGAATGAAGACAACTTTTTCCGGCGGCTCTTCGAGAGTTTTCAATAGCGCGTTCGAGGCTTCGTCCGTGAGCTGGTGCGCCTCGTCGAGAATCACCACTTTGTAGCGCCCCGATGCGGGCGCATAACGCACCATCTCACGCAATTCGCGGATTTGATCGATGCCGCGGTTCGACGCCGCATCAATTTCGAGCACATCGAGCGAACCGCCCGCCGTGATTTCCCGGCACGCGTCGCACACATTGCACGGCTCGGCCGTGGGGCCTTTCTCGCAGTTCAGGCATTTGGCCAGAATGCGCGCCGTCGTCGTTTTTCCCACGCCGCGCGTCCCACAGAAAATATACGCGTGCGCGAGGCGATTCTGCCGGATCGCATTTTCGAGCGTTGTGGTGACGTGCCGCTGCCCCACGATTTCACGGAACGTTTGCGGCCGCCACTTTCGCGCGATCACTTGATAAGCCATGGAGTTTTTCGGTTCGCCTCGTGTTTGGAAGGAACTTCGGGTGATCCGCGGCGCACGAAGCTGACCCGCTACCGTTGCTCCCTTCCGGGCCTGGCGGGGTTTGCGGGGAATCGTCGCACAGAGCCCGAAGTTCCGCCGATGCGCGAGCCATCGCCGCTGCGCGCATTTTTTGCGCCGCGATGTTCGCTCGCTGCCGCGAGTCTAGCACACCGCTCGCAGGCGCGAAAGCCGCGTGGCTCTCCGTGTGGAAATTGTCGGGGGAAATATCTGGTCTTCGATGGCTCTTCTGCGGGTCTTGCGCGACGCTCGCGTATTTTAATTTTCGATGATTCGCGGGGCGTCTTAATGCAGTAAAACCAAATCAGTCCGCGGTGCGTTTGTGCCCATTTGTTTTTGGAAACGCGACGAGCCAGATGCTTTCCGGCTGGAGCTTCGCCGCTCCGACGACCCAGCAATCCGTTTCTTCCGAGGCGCGCGCGATTTGATATAAGAACGGCCGCGCGGAATTGTCTTTTGCGTACTCTTTGAGCAGCACCTTGATGGCCACGATGCCGCCGCGCGGCACATTGCATTTCAGGCGAAACGAGCAGCCGCTCTCGCTGACGTCGAGCGTCGTGGTGGATTCGCTGAAAAACCGATTGTCCGCGTTGAACCCGGTCACCTGAACAGGGATGGACAAAGATAAACGCGCCTCGTGGCGGCGGTCTTGATTGGCTTGAATTCCGAGTTCTTCCCAGTTGACCTGCTCTTGCATTGTGGCGGCCTCGCCGGATAAACAGAGGCAAATGGAAAGCCAAAGGCGCTCTTAAATTAGGTGTTGATATAAAATGATTAGCGGTTTTCTGGAGTATGCGGCGTGACCCGCGCCGCTACAGTTGCGCCATTGCGGTACACGCGCAGACAGACCAGCGAGTGTTTACGCAGCACTTTTCGCCGACGGCGTCCTCTGCTCGCGTTTCAGAAATCGATAGAGGCTGGTGCGGCCAATTCCGAGCATCTGCGCGGCGCGCACGCGATTGCCCGCGCACATTTCCAGAACCCGCTTGATGTGTATCCGCCGGACGTCGTCAAGCGGCAATGGCCGCCAATCTCCTCCAGTGGGTCCGGCATTTCCATTTGAACGCCGCAGGTTGCTGGGCAAGTCGTCCACATCGATGAATTCGTTTGTGGCCGTGATGGCCGCGCTGGCGATCACGTTCTCGAGTTCCCGAACGTTTCCCGGCCAGCCGTGATGTAACAGGACAATTTGCGCGCGGCGCGTCAACCCCTGAAACTTCTTGCCATATTCGCCGCCGTATTTCTTCAGGAAGTAACGGACCAGGATGGGAATATCCTCGGTGCGTTCGACGAGTCCGGGCACACGAATTTCGAGCGAGCTCAGGCGATAGAAAAGATCCTCCCGAAAACGGCCGTGCTGGACTTCTTCGCGCAAATCGCGATTGGTTGCCGCGATGATTCGCACGTTCACTTTCATCACTTCCGGCGAACCCACGCGCTGGATTTCGCGGTTCTGGATGACGCGCAACAATGTGGCTTGCATCTGCAAGGATGTTTCGCTGATTTCGTCCAGGAACACAGTGCCGCCATTCGCGTATTCAAATAATCCCGGCCGCGTTTCCGTGGCTCCGGTGAACGAGCCGCGGATGTGGCCGAACAGCTGGCTTTCGAGGAGCGTGTCGACCAGCGCCGAGCAGTTGCACACCGCAAATCGCTCGTGGGCCACGGTGCTCATCTGATGCAGCGCGCGCGCCACCAGCTCTTTGCCTGAACCGGTGGGGCCGCTAATCAGCACGTTGGTGTAATGTTTGGCGACCTTGCGCGCCATGTCCAGCATTTCCAGCATGGCGGGGCTGCGCCCCACAATGCCTGCAAATTCCAGATTCGAGAGCAACTGCTCATCGAGCGCGCGGATCTGCGAGCGCCGGGAAGATACTTCGGCGAGTTCATCGAGCGAGCGCATGAGCCTGTCCTGATCGAGCGGCTTGCAGAGAAAATCGCACGCTCCGCGCTTGATTGCGTCGATCGCCATATCCACTGTGTAGTGGCCCGTAATCAGAATTACGGCGACCTTTGGGTCGATTTGCAGCGACTTCTCCAGAAACGCGAAACCGTCCATGCCAGGCATTTTCATGTCCACGAGCACGATGCGGCACAATCCCGCGCGCACTTGCGCCAGAGCTTCGCTCGGGTTCGTGGTCCCGGTCGATGGAAACCCCATGTGTTCGAGCCTCGCCGTGGTGGATTCGACGAGGTCCGCCTCATCGTCCAGAACGCAAATCGGGACGCTTTGCCGAACCAGTTCCGCAGCGGATTGCTCAGTGGTGACGGCCATTCTGAAGTCCTCATAGGCACGGACAGTGCCAAATCGCCCATCTGCGCATAAGCCGGCCGCAACTGAGTTTCGCTCGTCGAAAGCTGCTTGGAACGCCGGGCGAATCGACTGTCACGCAAAGGCTTATTGCAGGCTGTTTCATCTCGGTACAGCGACGCGGCAGAATGGAGGCAGGTTACCAGCGGCTACTTTTTGAGGCGTTAGTCGTTCTTGGTGAATGCCAGCGTTTCAATTCCGAATTCTCGGTTCAAAAGGGAACGCATCCGCGAACCTTGCTGCAGCATGCCACAAGCTAATTCTTCGCGACGTCTTGGCTTAAGAAGCGCGTAAATTGACGCGGCGAACGGTGCTGCGGATGGCGCTCCGTCAAGCGAATCTCCCGGCCGCCTCCCGACGCATTTCCGTTCATCGTGGCCACCTGATACGTTACCGGAACGGCGCGAGCCGCCGACGAGTGGTCGCTTGGCCGCACAAAGACGAGCCCGCCCACGCGCAGCGGTGTGTGTAGCAGAACGCTTCTGCTGCCGTCGTCGCACCGGCAGAGAATGGCCTTTTCGACAAAAAAGTTTTCGCCCAAATCCCACCCAGAAATCTCGACGCGGCAGCCTGTTTGTTCGCTTTCCTGCGAAGCCATGACGCTCACCTCACGGAAAGGAAAAGCAGAACGCATGCCAAAGTCCGCGCGACTCTGATCCGATGATCCGTAAGGGGTTAGCTGGGGATTTGCGTCTGTTCACCGAGCACTTTGTCCGCACTGGAATTGCGAATCAGCACATATGTGCTGCTTTGAATCAGCGCACGCGACGCGCAATTTCCTTCGGAGATGCTCAGCGGTAATGCAGTCCCGGATACAGAAGGTTCAGCGCGAGCGAGAAGACGATGGGGAATGCCTTGCCGTAAACGATCCACGCAAGCAGGAGTCCCGCGAATCCCAGTCCTGCAAATGTACTGCTCAGAAATTTTCGCGCGATCCTCTCGCTCATCAAAACCGTAATGCCGTTATGGCCGTCGAGCGGAGGGAAAGGCAGCAAATTGAACGTTCCAAGGAGCAGATTCAGCACGAAAAGTATGCTGAGGACCGTCGCGGCCAGTTGCGATCCACTCGCCGTCGCCTGCGTCACGTGCGTAAACGACGCGCTCTCCGGCGGCTGGAACGCGCCCATCGCCACGCCGACGCGTATACCAGCCGCAGCGGCGCCCATTAATATGAAATTCGCCGTGGGCCCCGCCAGTGCCATCCACGCGGAGCGCCGGGGATAACGTTGCGCCCAGACCGGATCGTAAGGCGCGCTCGCCCATCCGATCATCCAGTGCGCCAAAAAATATGACGCAATGGGCACGACCACGGTGCCGAAGGGTTCGCGCCGGATATGCGGCCAGGGATTGAGCGACACCTGCCCGCCGTGGAACGCCGTCGGATCGCCGCCCCACTTTCCCGCCAGCGCGTGCGCGCCCTCGTGGCACACGGTCGAAAACAGGAACACCACGTACCAGATGACGCCCAGCACTAGAAATTGCGCAGTCATACCGGCGATAGGTTAAGTGCTCGAACGGTGGAAGGCAAGCCGCTCGTGCCTCTAACGTGTCATCCGGATTGACACCGTCGCCCAATCGGATTATTTATTCTAGCGTGGAGGCTCTTCCCATCCCGGGGAGAGCGAGGGAGAGAACAGAAGTGCCCGAAACAAGAATTCGGAAACCTGGGCGTATCATTCGCGACCGCGATTTCGAAAACCTGCTCCGGACGGCTTCGCGCCGTCTGAATTCGCACCCGCTCAAGCTCAAGAAAATCGGCCGCCAGGATCTGAAAAGTTTGTTTTTCGCCGCCTAGGACGAACAGAAAACCCCTTCCAGCGGGTTTCTGTCTCTGCTTGCCCGGAGCCACCAATCGGCGACTCTCGCGGGGAAGTGTGCCTCAAAGTCTTACGAGAGACTGTTTCACCTGCTCTTTTTTTCTGCCGTAGCCTCATTCCCAGAGTGCGCCCGCGAAAACGAATGGACTTCCGCGGCAGCGATACCGGGCGCGCGCTCCTCGCTTCATTTCACCGTGCGAAACTCGCGGCATTTCGCGCGTTCGTTGTGCGATAAGATGCTTGCTGGTGCAAGTCAGCAGCGCCCCATTTCAGGAGGTAACAGCGATGGACCGGGAGTTCTTCTACTCGATCATGGACGGGGAAGGGACGCTCGACTACGAGATTTATCTGAATACGAAGGCGCTGCTCTCCTGCCAAAAAGATTTCAAGGAGTTTTGCAACGCCGACGAGATGCAATTCCAGATCGTGCATCAGGTCGAGGAAATGTGGATGAAGCTGATCGGATATACGCTGCTCGACATTGATGACTGGATCGAGAAGCAGGAGACGAATCGCGTCATCACGCTCTTTCGCCGCGTCCATATCTGCCTGCGGCTGATGATTGAGCAACTGGCGCTGCTCGAGACCATGTCGCCGAAGGAGTATCAGGAGATTCGCCTGCGCCTCGGAAATGGCAGCGGGCAGGAGTCGCCGGGATTCCGCACGATTCTGCGCATGCATACGCCGTTGTGGCAATCCTTCCAGATGCATTATCTGGACAAGCACGAACTCACGCTCGAGAAAATCTATAATTCCGAATATAGCCACTCGGACGCTTATGTCGTCGCCGAAGCATTCGCGGAATTCGATGAGCTGTTTCAAAGATTCCGCGCGGTCCACATGCAATTAATCATGCGGACCATCGGTCTGGGAGCGAAATCGCTGAAGGGCCGCGCGGTGGACTTGCTGAACGAAGGGCTGCGCGTCCGGTTCTTCCCCGAGTTATGGGACATCCGCAGCCAGATGACGGACCATTGGGGCGGAGAATATGGCGTCGTGCGCGATCCCATCGGCGGACACTGAACTCGAACGCTATCGAACCTGAGCTTCCGGCGAAAAATAAAGATCGGCAACTCGAAGAGCCAGTGCGGAGAGATCAAGATCCGAGCGATTCGACAGGATGATGATCGTCAGATTGTTGCCGGTGAAGCGCTGGATCATCGTGTGGAACCCGATGGAGCTGCCGTAATGCCACATGCGCGCATGGCCGCGGTAGGGATCGAGGAACCATCCGAATCCGTACGCCAGAGGTTTGGCGCCGGCCGTCGGAGGCAGATCATCAATATTTTCGGGCAAGACTGGCGCAGTCGTTTCCGGCGTAATTGCCGGCCGCATTTCCGCCGCGCTGAGCAGCGTATGATTGCGCAGCGCGTCGTCCCACTTGATCATGTCATGGACGGACGTGTAAATTCCGCCATCGCCCAGTGTCGCTGAAGTGGGACTTTGGTCCGTTTCGAGCCACACGCCCGCGTCGTTCGTATATCCGTAGGCGCGATTCGCAACGTGATCCTTGCCGTACACATGCGCGACGGTGCCATCCATTTTGAGCGGCGCGAAAATTCGCTCGTGCAGGAAATCGGCGAACGCCATGCCGGAAATCTTCTCGACAACCATGGCGAGCACGCAATAGCCGCTGTTGCTGTACTCCCACTTCGTTCCCGACGGAAATTTTGTGCTCGTTTGCTGCTCCATCAGCGCGAGCACGCCCGCGTCGCTGATTTGCGGAATTTCCTCCCAGGATTTTCCGGCGTATTTTTTGTCCATCAAGTCTTCGTACGCGGCGAGTCCCGAAGTGTGATTCAGCAGGTTGCGAATCGTGATCGTGTGGCCGTAGGCGGGAAACTCCGGGAAAACGTCCGTCAGACGCGTGTTGTAGCGCAGTTTTCCATCGTGTACCAGCAGCATGATTGCCATCGCGGTGAATTGCTTCGTCAACGACGCCAGGCGGAAATTCGTGTACTCGTTTATGGGCAGTTTCGATCGCAGATCGCGCAAGCCATAGCCGCGAATAAACGCCGTCCGGCCATCCTTGCGCACCGCGACGGCGAGGCCCGGCTCTTGCGCCGACGTGACTCCGGAGAAAATCGCGCCAATTTGCTTGGCAGTGGGGTTCTGCGCGGCCGCGACGAGCGGCAAAAATGCGAGCGCGCACAACAGCATCGCGATTTTATGCCCCAAGCGCTGTTGATGGAGCACGGTGGCCATGGAAAACTCCCGGCGCAGCAAATTAACATTCCGAAGTTCGAAAAGGCGCTAACAGCTTGATGACATAACGACGTCGGCCTCACAAGGAGCCGAGTAAACTGTGCGGTGTCAACCTGCAGAGCTCGGATCGAAGGAGGCCGAGATGCGAATTATAGGCGTGGATTTGCACGCACGGCAACAGACAATCGCGATGCTGGATACCGACACAGGGGAACTGGTGGAGAAGACCCTCGAACACGATGGCAACGAAGTGCGGAATTTTTATTCCACACTCCCCGGCCCGGTCCTGGCGGGGATCGAAGCCACCGGATCCATGCAGTGGTTTTTGCGGCTCATGGAAGAACTGGGGATCGAATGCCGCGTGGGGCATCCCCAGAAAATCCGTAAGGCCGAGACACGCAAGCAGAAGCACGATCGGCGGGATGCACGGTTGCTGCTGACACTGCTGGCAGAAAATCGCTTTCCCACGATTTGGATGCCTTCGAGCGAACAAAGGGATCTGCGCACTTTGCTCCGGCACCGTCATCAATGGGTGCGCATGAGGTCCCGAGTCCAACACACACTGCAATCGATGGCGCTCACCAATGGCCTGCGACGGGGCGGATCGTTGTGGAGCGAGGCAGGCCAATGCGAGCTCCAATCCTTGCCACTGACTCGTTATACCCACGAGCGACGAGCAGCGCTATTGGGTTTGTACCCTCGATTGCAGGAGACCATCGACGACCTCGATCGGCAGGTCCGGGAAGAGGCCCAGCAACGTCCCCAGGCACGAAGATTGATGACGCATCCGGGAGTGGGTCCGGTCACGGCGTTGGCCACCGACGTGTTTTTGGGTGACCCTCAGCGGTTCCCCGACGGCAAAACACTGGCGAGCTACATCGGGATGATCCCGAGCGAGCACTCCAGCGGGCGCCGGCAGAGACTGGGAGCGATGAGCAAGCAAGGCAACTCTCTGCTGCGTTACCTCTGGTGCGAAGCAACGCTGCACGCGGTCAGGCAAGATCCCGAGTTGCAACGCTTCTATCGGCACAAACTAATCCAAAAAGGGATGGGAAAAGCGAGGATCGCGACAGCCAGGAAACTCGGGATCCGACTCTGGATTATGCTGCGCGACGAGATCGATTACCAAGAGTTCTGTCGCCGTGGACAGCAGCGGCAGAAGTGCGGTGGTGCCCATGCCGGGATGCCTGATTTCAACAATGGTCCTGCGGTGCAGTGACCGGGAGCTTGAATAGGCTACCTGCCTCCCCGAAATGCGGGGAGTTCGAATAAATCATCATGGTCGTGAGTGATCGGAGAGATGTTTGGTGGGCAACACCGAGTTGATGAGTAAGACGAGCCGAGCGAGCAGGTTGAACAAGCAAGGTACAACTTGAAGAACTAGGCGCCGAGGCGTCAGCGCATGGGTGTGCAGGCGCAAGGAAAAAAAGAGATGAAATCCCTCTTGACGCGGCCGGCGTCGTTATCGCGCTGGGGAAAGCTTGGAAGTGGAGGAACCGAAGATGAGACGGTGAAACCCCTTGATGGAGTCCAGCGGGTGCAAGTCCCGCACGGCCAGAGCGAGCATGCAGGCCGGTAGCGAGTGTTGCCACTCACCGGGTGACTGGTGGGTGCGAAGCGTACACAGCAAGGAAGCAGGCCGCGAAGATTCAGCTCCGAAATCCGGCTCGTCGCGATGCCGACGCTGTTAACAAGGCGGAAGGCAGCATCCGGACGACCGATATTGCGAGGTCGCGCCGGGGTCGCCGGAGTCCCTAGCTCGGGGCATGCTTCCAAAGGGATTCCCCAGGAACCCAGGAGAGCTCACCATCTCCGCTCGCGAGAGCGGAAACGCGACCGCCAAGGGAGACCAGAGGCGACCGCCCACGGATGGATGAGCAGTCTTACGAACCCGTAGTACCGATGAAGGTGGGGAACCGCAGGGCTTCCGCAAGGAGCGGCCACGGGACCCACTGGAGGGAAGGGGGGAACAGGTGCACGTATCTGACGAAAGGAAACATAGACGAGGCTCAGACCTCTACACACTATGTCCACACAAATCGACAGAATATCCGAACTAGCCAGGGAGG
>Ga0307373_10001060_pt1 | contig 52038 bp, 44 predicted proteins | sample OX2MG_FD_202534 | JGI IMG/M metagenome (GOLD analysis project Ga0307373, IMG submission 202534) | Soil microbial communities from Risofladan, Vaasa, Finland - OX-2 | ecosystem: Environmental > Terrestrial > Soil > Coastal area > Acid sulfate soil | place: Finland: Risofladan, Vaasa | collected... | reverse complement strand
TGCTCGGCGCCCCAGTCCACGCCGACATGAAAGGCAAACTCTGACTCTGCCATGCGCTCCTCCTCGGTTGGGATCGCGGCCGGCACAACCCTCGGTCTACCCCTGTACTGGCGCTCCTTGCGGGCGCAAACTCCCCACTGGACCTCGAGTCGCGCGCCGCCACCGGGGTGCAAGTCCGCGCCAGGCGTTAGGCTTCACGCTGGGCCCCAGAGGCACTCCCGTTGGCGGGCCACGGTGACCCGGCAGACAACCCAAGTCACCCCTTAAAGGTACAGGGCCCCAGCGCGCCTGCCCGGCCCGGCTGGAGCAGCGCCGGGCCGGTGCGGCGCGCATCCCGGTTGTGAGCCGCCCCGCTGTAGCAGCGCGGGGCGGTATGCTCGCGCCGACTTGGGGGCCCCGTGGCCCCAAGCCGGCGCTGCGCGGCTTCCTTGGGTTGGGGGGCCGCGCCGCATTCGTCTCCCGGGGGCGCAGACGCGCCACTGGCGCGTCTGCCCCTGCGGAATTACGACCACCCCGGAGCCCGAGGCGGGCTCTGGGGACCCCGGTTCGCAGCCTTTCGCGCCGATTTTGCCAGCAGGCAAAGCGGCGCGACCCCCGCGATTGGTTGGCGCGGGAAGCCGAGGGGGGTGGGCGGGCCGCGGGCGGTGTACACTCACCAGCATGCGCCTACTGACTTTGTACTGCCTCCTGGTGGCGGCGGGGGCCGCGCAAGCCCCTGCCATCGCCCTCACCCACGTCTGGGTCATTGACGGCACCGGGGCGCCGGCGCGGGCCGACCAGACGGTGGTCATCGAAAACGGGCGCATCGCCGCGGTGGGGGCGGCGGGCACGGTCACCATTCCCGCGGGCGCCACGGTGCGCGACTTGGCGGGCGACACGGTGCTGCCGGGGCTGGTGGGCATGCACGAGCACATGTTCTATCCGGAGGGCAACGGGCTCTACGGCGAGCAGGCGTACAGCTTCCCGCGCCTCTACCTGGCGGGCGGGGTGACGACCATCCGGACCACGGGCGCGATCGAGGGCTACGCCGACCTCAACCTCAAGGCGGCGATTGACGCCGGGCGGATACCCGGCCCGGAGATCTTTCCCACCGCCCCTTACCTGGAGGGCTATCCGCCGATCGGGCTGCAGTTGCACCCGCTCAAGGACCCGGCCGAGGCGCGCGCCTTCGTCAACTACTGGGCCAGCGTGGGCGCCAACAACTACAAGGCCTACATGCACATCACCCACGACGAGCTGGCGGCCGCCATCCAGGCGGCGCACGCGCTGCACGAGAAGCTCACCGGGCATTTGTGCTCGGTCGGCTTCCAGGAGGCGGCGGCGCTGGGGATTGACGACCTGGAGCACGGCTTCGTGGTGGACACCGAGTTCGTGCCCGGCAAGCAGCGCGACGTGTGCCCGCCGCAGCCGGTCACCTTCGCCACCAACGCCAAGATGGATATCGAGGGGCCGCAGGTGCAGGCCACCATCCACGATTTGATCCAACGCCGCGTGGCGGTGACCTCGACGCTGGACATCTTCGAGACGTTTGTGCCGAACCGGCCGCCGCTGCAGCGCCGGGTGATGGCGGTGCTGACGCCGGAGGCGCGGGTGCAGTACCTGGAGAGCCGGGTGCGCGCCGCCAGCGACCCGCACTCGGTGTGGCCGGTGCTGTTCCGGAAAGAAGAGGAGTTCGAGCACAGCTTCGCCCAGCAGGGCGGTCGGCTGCTGGCCGGGCTCGATCCGACCGGCGGCGGCGGCATTGTCGCCGGCTATGGCGACCAGCGCGAGCTGGAGCTGCTGGTGGAGGCGGGCTTCACCCCGGTGCAGGCGGTGCAGATCTATACGCAGAACGGCGCCCGCTATCTGGGCATCGCCCAACGCGTGGGCACGGTCGCCCCCGGCCTGCAGGCCGACCTGGTGGTGGTGCGCGGCAATCTGAGCCAGAAGGTCAGCGACATCGAGAATACCGTCACCGTCTACAAGCAGGGCAAGGCCTATGACCCGGCCAAGCTGATTGCGGAGGTGCGGGACTCGGTGGGCCTGCACTAGATGGTGGGCGCGGGCCCCAGCGCGCCTGCCCGGCCCGGCTGTAGCAGCGCCAGGCCGGTGCGGCGCGCGTCCCGCTTGTGAGCCGCCCCGCTGTAACCGCGCGGGGCGGCATGCTCGCGCCTCGCTGGGGCCGCGCCGAATTCGCTTCCCGGGGGCGCAGCAGGCGGCGCGCCATGACCACGCTCGCCCGCCGCTATTTGCGAAAGAGGGGGCGGCACTGGCGCCCCAGCAACAGGGATACGAGAAAGAGCACCAGGGAGAGGATGGCGATGATTTCCACGACTCCCGAGGCTTGCCCCGCAATGCCGGTGAACACCAGAAATGCGGCGGCGACGGCGACGATCAAGAACATGCAGGCGCAACGGAACATCTGGGCACCTCAGGCAGGCGATGGGGCGGCCACTTTGGCGCCGAGGCTGGCGGCGCCCGCGGGCGCCGGCAGCGGACCACAGGGGGCAAACTCGGCCATCGCCGCCCGCGCCGTGGCCACGCCTGCGGCCCCGGTCTGCTGCAGCGCCTGCCGGGCGCGCTTGCGCCACTCCCGGTTGTCGCAGTGGACGGAGACCAGCATCCCCCCGGTGCTACGGCGGCCTGCATAGCGCAGGGCTTCGTACTCCGGCGTGGCGAGGCCGATGAGGCCTCCGACCATGCCGCCCAGAACGCCCAGGGCGCCGATGCCGGCGAAGGTCGCCACCGCCACCCCGGCGTCCACCAGCGGCTGCAGCGTGGTCAGCCTGAGGATGTTGCTGGCAAACAGCCAACCCAAGACGCCGCCCGCCATGCCGCCGATGCTCGCCCCGGCCATGAACCCTTCCGGGGATTTGCTGCGCTTTTCGTGGACCAGATCTTGGGAGCCCTCGATCTCCGGCACCAGCGCCGCCACGTCCTGCCGCCGAAAGCCAGCGCTGCGCAGCGCCGCGGCGCCGCTTTGCACGCCGTCATAAGTCGAGTAGATTCCGAAAACACCCAGATTCTTTGCCGCCATGCCGCAGGTTCCCTCCGCGATCTCTTTCAGGCTAGCAGGCGGAAGGGGCGTGGGCTGAGCCGGAATGCTCACGCCCAGGGTGGGCGCGGGCCCCTGCGCGCCTGCCCGGCCCGGCTGTAGCAGCGCCGGGCCGGTGCGGCGCGCGTCCCGCTTGTGGGCCGCCCCGCTGTAACAGAGCGGGGCGGCATGCTCGCGCCGACTCGGGGGCCCCATGGCCCCAAGTCGGCGCTGCGCCTCGCGGAGCTTCAATCGTGCAGGACAATGTTGAGGAGGGAGTCGTGCACCTTGAGCCGGCCGAGGCTCGGGGCTCCCAGGCTGGCGGGCCTCGCCCCGGTCCGCTGCGAGGCGTACTCAATGAAGCCCAGCTTGCGGAAGCGGTTCATGAAGTAACTGACCCGCGAGCGCGTGGTGCCGATCATCTCGGCCAGGGTTTCCTGGCTGATCTTGGCCACCACCTCTTCGCTCTTGCCTTCCTTGCCATAGCGCGCCATCAGCAGCAGAATCCGCGCCAGGCGCTTTTCGGCGGAGTTGAAGAGCTGATCCACCAGGTCGGCTTCGATGCGGATGTTGCGGGAGAGCAGGTAGACCAGGAAGGCTTGGGCGAAGGCGGGCTGGGCGCGGAGCAGGAGGATCATGCGCTTGCGCTCCAGGCGCACGACCGCCGCGCCTTCCTCCATGGCGGTGGCGGTGGCCATGCGCAGCGGCTGGCCGGCCAGGCAGCCCTCGCCCACAAAGCTGCCCAGCTCAAGCAGCGCGACCACGGCTTCCTTGCCGGTGTGGGAGACCACGGTCAGCTTGACCTTGCCCCGCTGCAGGTAGAACACCGCATCCGCCGCGTCCCCCTGCGAGAAGATGGCTTGCTTGGGGCGGTACTCGCGGACGCTCTTGCCCGTGCGGATCGCGGTCAAGAACGCTTCCGGGTCAAACGGACCCGGCGGCGGTTTGGTGCTCATAGGCAGCAGTCTGCGCCCAAGCCGCGGGCTTGGCTGTTCGCTTTCGCACAGGCGGGCCGGACTGCCGCGGCGAGGCCGCGGCAGCCGCCGCCCTCATGGTGGGCGCGGGCCCCAGCGCGCCTGCGGCGCTCGTCCCGCTTGTGCTCGCGCCGACTTGGGGGCCCCGTGGCCCCAAGTCGGCGCTGCGCGGGGCAGGTGGTTCAGAACGAGACGGTGATGGCAATACCGGGGCGGTCCGGGTAGCTGTGGTCGTAGAGGTAGTAGCCGTTGTCGATGTAGCGCACGTACACATCGTCGTCCCGGTACCAGTTGTTGCCCCAATATTGGGGGACCGGGTCCATCAGGCTAAACCAATAGCCGGAGTACTGGAAGCTCGGGTAGCCGCCAATCTGCATGAAGGGAAGGCCGTAGACGACGAACCTGTGGTTTTCGCCGTAGTGATTGCCGTAGTAGCTATTGGAGAAGCGGTAGCCTTGGTAGCCGCCGCGCTGCTGCCAACTGCGGCCCTGGTAGCCGGCATCGGCGCGATGCTGCTGCCAGACGGCGCGCTGCTCGCCCTGCTGGGCGCGCTGCTGCTGCGGCGAGCGGCGCATCTGGATGTGCCGCGCCGCTTGTTGCCGCGCCGGCTGTTGCCGCGCCGGCTGGCTGCGGGCGCCGCGCGCGGTGGGTTGCCGGCGGCTGGGCGGGCGCGCCTGGGATTGGTTCTGCTGCCGCGGCGCCGGCCGGGAGAGTTGCCGCTGGCCGCGCGCCTGGGGCCGCTGGGCTTGCGCCGGCGGGTGGGCCTGCTGCTGCTGGCCGCGCGGTTGCACGCCACGCTGCGACGTCTGCTGCCGGCCACGCGCCGGCGAGCCCGCCTGCCGGCCCGGCTTTTGGCCCCGCCCGGACTGCTTCTTGTTCTGCTTGCCGGATTTGCCTTGTTTGGCGGTCTGCTGCTGGGGGGTGGGCGGCTGCGGTTGCGCCCTGCCGACTTGAAGGAATGCCGCCCCAAAAACCAAGAGCAGCGCTGCCGTGCCGAACACTCCAACTCGTTTCATGGTGATGCCTCAGGTCACAGCATGGGCGTGCCGGCCGAGGAGCGATGTACCGCTTTGCACAAGCTTGGCCGTGGGCGATTGCCCCGGATCCCGGGGCCCGATCAGGCGGGCTGGGGGTCGAGGTCGGCGAACTGGAGGTCGTAGAGGCGGCGGTAGAGGCCGCCGGCGGCGTGGAGTTCGGAGTGGGTGCCGGTCTCGACGATGGCGCCGTTGTCGAGAACCAGGATGCGGTCGGCGTTGCGCACGGTGGAGAGGCGGTGGGCGATGACGATGGCGGTGCGGTGGGCCATGAGGTTGGCGAGGGCGCGCTGGACCAGCATCTCGCTCTCGTTGTCGAGGGCACTGGTGGCCTCGTCGAGGATGAGGAGGGGAGCGTCCTTGAGCAGGGCGCGGGCGATGGCGATGCGCTGGCGCTGGCCGCCGGAGAGGCGGAGGCCGCGTTCGCCCAGCAGGGTGTTGTAGCCGAGCGGGGTGGCGGCGATGAACTCGTCGGCGAGGGCGGCGTGGGCGGCGCGGCGGATGGCCTCGGGGCCGGGGGGGGGGCCGTCGCCGGCGCCGTAGGCGATGTTGTTGGCGACGGTGTCGTTGAAGAGGATGGTGTCCTGGGTGACGTAGGCGATCTGGGCGCGGAGGGAGTGCTGGGTGAGCTCGCGCACGTCGAGCCCGTCAATGGTCACGCGGCCGGCGGTGACGTCGAAGAAGCGGGGGATGAGGTTGACCAGGGTGGTCTTGCCGGCGCCGCTGGAGCCCACCAGCGCCACCCGCTCGCCGCGGCGGACCTCGAAGTCGAGGCCGCGGAGCAGGGGCTCGCCCGGGGCGTAGGCGAACTCGACCTGCTCGAAGCGGAGGGCCTGGTGGAAGGGGGACAGGACGCGGGCGCCGGGGCGGTCGGCGATTTCGTCGCGGGCGTCGAGGATCTCGAACACGCGCTGGGAGCAGCCGGCGGCGGTCTGGAAGTTGTTGTAGATGCCGGCCATGCGGCGCAGGGGCTGGTAGAGGTTGATGAGGGCGTAGAGGAAGGCGACCACCATGCCGGTGGACATGACGCCGGCGGCGACCGCGCCGCGGGCGTAGAGCAGGAAGAGGATGACGGTGAGGGCGCCCAGCACCTCCATCAGGGGGGAGCTGATGCCCTGCTGCTGCACGTAGCGCAGGTTGAAGCGGAGCAGGCGGCGGGCGGCGGCGCGGAAGCGGGCGACCTCGCGGGCCTGCATGTTGAAGGCCTGCACGATGTGGTGGCCGGTCACGGTCTCGTGGAGGATGTGCTGCACGTCGGCCATCTCGTCCTGGCCCTTGCGGGTGGTGCGGCGGACGTGGCGGCCCAGCCAGATGCTGGGCACGATGACCAGCGGGGTGAGGACGACGGAGTAGAGGGTCAGCTTCCAGTTGAGCAGCAGCAGCACGGCGGAGAAGAAGACGAAGGTGAAGCCCTGCTGGACGGCGTCGGCGAGGTTGGCGGAGGCGGCGACCTGGATGCGCTCGATGTCGTTGACGACGGTGGACATGAGGCGGCCGGTGGGGTGGCGCTGGAAGAAGGCGGCGGGCTGGTGGATGAGCTTTTCGAAGAGGGCGTTGCGCAGGTCGGTGATGGCGCCGTAGCCGACGAAGTTGATGAGGTAGTTGCCCAGGTACTCGCTCACTGCCTTGATGAGGACGAAGGCGGCGAGGGCCAGGGCGACGATGGAGGCGGGGTTGTGGGTGAAGCGGGCGGGGATGAAGCGGTTGAGGTAGATGGGGTGGTCGAGCAGGGGAGGGCGGGGCTTGAGCAGGAGGATGGGGCCGCCGCCGCTGGCGGGGTTCAAGAGCTTGTCCACCACGGGGGCGAGCAGCAGGGCGACGCCGGCGGCGAGGCCGCCGGCGAGGGCGAGCAGCACCAGCGCCGCCAGGAACTGGCTCCCGTAGCGGCCGACCAGGCGCAGCAGGCGGCGGAGGTCTTTCATAGGCGGCCCGGGCGGGGGCGGCTCATAGGTCGCGGTGGGCGAGCGCGGGCTGGTAGCCGAGGCGGCGCAGCTCGCGGCGCAGGGTCTCGGCGATGTAGACGGAGCGGTGGCGGCCGCCCGTGCAGCCCACGGCGATGGTGAGGTAGCTCTTGCCCTCTTTCTTGTAGTGGGGGATGAGATAGGCGAGCAGGTCGCGGACCTTGTGGACGAACTCGCCGGTCTGGGGGAAGGAACGGATGTAGTCGGCGACCTTTTTGTCGCGGCCGGACTGGAGGCGGAGGGCGGCGATGTAGTTGGGGTTGGGCAGGAAGCGGACGTCGAAGACGAGGTCGGCGTCGCTGGGCAGGCCGTTGCGGAAGCCGAAGCTGGTGACCACGATCTGCAGCTTGGGGGCGAGGCCGGACTGGATGACGCGCTCCTGGATGAAGGCGCGGAGTTCGTGGACGTTGAACTTGGAGGTATCGATGACGAGGTCGGCGTCGCTGCGGATCTTGGCCAAGGCGCGGCGCTCGGCCTGGATGCCGCGGCGGACGTTGCCGTCGCGCTCGCGGGCGGGGCCGTGGCCGTCGGTGGCGCGGCGGGCGAGGGGGTGGGGGCGGCGGGTCTCGCTGAAGCGGCGCATGAGGACCTCGTCGCTGGCCTCGAGGAAGAGCAGGGTGAGGCGGAGGGGTGCGGCGCGGAGCTCGGCGAGGATGGCGGGCAGGCTGCCGAGGCGGTGGCCCTCGCGGATATCCACCACGCAGGCGACGCGGGTGATCTCGTCGGACTGGCGCACCAGCTCGACGAAGCGGGGGAGGAGGCCGACGGGCAGGTTGTCCACGCAGTAGTAGCCGGAGTCCTCGAAGACCTTGACCACCGAGCCCTTGCCGCTGCCGCTGAGGCCGGTGATGATGACCAGGTGGAACTCGGGGGCGCGGCGGGGGCGGCGGGAGCGGGGGGGGGCGGCGGCTTTCATCGTTGCCGCCGCTGGTGGGTGGAGGGGATGCGCATGTCCTCGCGGTACTTGGCCACGGTGCGGCGGGTGACGGCGATGCCCTGCTCCTTGAGGACGGCGGTGATTTGGTCGTCGGTGAGGGGCTTTTTCGGGTCCTCGCCCTCGATCAGCTTCTTCACCCGGCGCTTGAGGATGAGCAGCGAGGTCTCGCTGCCGCGGGCGCCCTGCACCGCCTCGGTGAAGAAGTAGCGCAGCTCGAACACGCCCTGGGTGGTGTGGACGTACTTGTTGGCGACGGCGCGGCTGACGGTGGAGGGGTGGACGCCGATCTCCTCGGCCACGTCCTTGATCATCATGGGCTTGAGGAAGTCGAGGCCGAAGTCGAGGAAATCGCCCTGGCGCTCGACGATGGCGTGGCAGACGCGGGCGATGGTCTGCTTGCGCTGCTCCAGGTTGCGCAGGAACTGGATGGCGCTGGCGTAGCGCTCCTTGATGTAGCGGCCGGCGTCGCGCTGATCGCGGTCCCACTTCAGCTCGCGGTACTGGTGGTTGAGGCTGAGGCTGGGCAGGCCGTCGTCGTTCATCACCACCTGGTACTGGTTGCGGCAGTTCTCCGAGCCGCAGATGTGGCAGCGCTCGGCGCGGCCCTTGACGAAGGCGACGTCGGGCTCGATCAGGCGGGTGTTGGAGGGGTTGTAGCGGCGGCCGGGGTAGGGGTCGAGCTTGCGGATCTCGGCCAGCGCCTGGGCGATCTCCTCGGGGCTGACGTTGAGCTGGCGGGCGAGCTCGTGGTGGCGGGAGTTCTGCAGCTCGTGGAGGTGCTCGCTGACCAGGGTGATGGCCAGGATCTGGACGGTGGGGCGCTGGAAGAGCTGGATGAGCAGGCACTCGCGCAGGTCGCGGGCGGCGACGCCGGGGGGATCGAAGCGCTGCACCAGATTGAGGGCCTCGCGCACCAGGTCTTCGGGCAGGCCCTCGCTCTCGGCGATCTCCTCCACCCGCAGCGGGCGGCGGAACTTGTCGTCCTCGGCGGTGAGGTAGCCGTCGCCGTCGAGATTGCCGATGACGGCCTCGGCGGCGGCGCGCAGGTCGGGCTCGATGGGCTCGACGCTGAGCTGCCAGCGCAGGTGGTCGGTGAGGGTGGTGGGGGCGCTGAGGAAGTTGTCGAAGGAGGGGCGCTCGAACTCCTCGCGCTCGGGCTTGCGGTAGCCGGGGTCGAGGTAGTCCTTGAAGAAATCGCCGTAGTCGATCTCCTCGAAGGCGTCGGCGGAGGCGGAGGCCTCGCCGGCGGCCTCGGCCCCTTCGGCGGCGGCGGCGGCGTCGCTGCCGGCGATGGCGCCGTCGCCCCCCTCCAGCCCGACGCCGTCGCCGGCGGACTCGGCATAGGCGTCGCCGCCGTCACGGCCGGCGGCCAGCACCTGGGCGTCGGCGGGCTCGGCGCGCCCGCCCTCCTGGCCCGCCGCCTGCACCAGCTCCTGCTCCAGCCGGTTCAACTCCTCCAGCCCGGGGGGATTGGCCTCCTGGGCCTCGTCCAACAGCGGATTTTCCAGCAGCTCCTGGGTGATGGCCTCCTGCAGCTCGAGCTTGTTCATCGCCAAGATGTTGACCATCTGCACCAGACCCGGGGTCAGGGTCTGTTTCAGCGAGGGCTTGGCGATCAGTTTGGGTCCGAGGTTCATGGCGGGTGGGGGCCCTAAGCCAGGCTGAAGCTCTCGCCCAGGTAGACGCGGCGGACCTCGGGGTCGTGCTCGAGCTGGGCGGGGGTGCCCATGCGGAAGATGCGGCCGTCGTGGATGATGTAGGCGCGGTCGGTGACGCTGAGGGTCTCGCGCACGTTGTGGTCGGTGATCAGCACCCCAATCCCATCGGCGCGCAACTGCGCAATGATGTGCTGCAAATCGAGCACCGCCAAGGGGTCAATGCCGCTGAAGGGCTCGTCCAGCAGCATAAAGGAGGGGGCGCGCACCAAGCCGCGGGCGATCTCCACCCGGCGGCGCTCGCCGCCGGAGAGGGCGTAGCCCAGGGTGCGGCGGACTTTGCCCAGGCCCAGCTGCTCCAGCAGGTGATCCTGGCGCTCGCGGCGCTCCTGGGCCGAAAGCGGCAGCAGTTCCAGAATGGCCATCAGGTTCTGCTCCACCGTCAGCTTGCGAAAGACCGAGGGCTCCTGGGGCAGGTAGCTGATGCCCAACTGCGCCCGCTGGTACATGGGCAGGGTGGTGACGTCGTTGTCGTCGAGCAGGATGCGGCCCATGTCGGGGGCGATCTGGCCGACAATCATGAGGAAGGTGGTGGTTTTGCCGGCGCCGTTGGGGCCTAACAGCCCCACCACCTCGCCCCGCTCGATGGTGATGCTGGCGCCGTTGACCACGGCCCTCCCCTTATAGAGCTTGGAAATTTGATCGGTGGAAAGGCGTTGCATAAAACGGAAACCGATGCCATCCGTTCCGCATTCCAAATCCGGGGGTAGGGCGTGCGGGCCGACTAAATCCTAGAAAACAAGTCAGTTGTGCGCGGTGGTTTGACCGGTGGCACGGGTGCCGAGCTTGCTTCCCACCTGAATTTCATCACTGGAGAGAGAAAAAGTCAAGGGATCGCCGGTGATTTTGCCCTGTTCGGCATCCAAAATGCTGGGAGGTCCGCCGGTCAATTGGATCACGCCCTGCGCGAAGTCATAGCTGACTTGGCGTGCGGTGGCGGAGCGGCCAGGCTGGGCGAGGTGCACGCCCCCGGTGGCGAGGGCGCGTTGCAGCCCGGCGGGCGTGGATTTTCCCGCAGCGGCGGGGCGCAGCGAGACGACTAGGCGGGGGGCGGTGAGGGTGCCGTCGGCTAGGCGCATGCGGACGTGGTCGAGGTAGACGGCTTGGCGCAGCGGCGCCGAGTAGCGCAGCTCGCCGGCGGCGATGGTGACCGCCTGCGGGGCCATGGTGGGCGCGGGCCCCAGCGCGCCTACGGTGCGCGTCCCGCTTGTGCTCACGCCGACTCGGGGGCCCCGGGGCCCCAAGTCGGCGCTGCGCTTCGCTTTGGTGGGCGCGGGCCCCTGCGCGCCTACGGCGCGCGTCCCGCTTGTGCTCACGCCGACTCGGGGGCCCCGGGGCCCCAAGTCGGCGCTGCGCTTCGCTTTGGCGGCGCTGGGCTTGGGCCCGACCTGGGGCAGGCGGGCAGCGCCACTGGTCAGGAAATCGGTCTCGACCTGGCCGTTGGCCACCAACGTGCTGGCCGCGCCGTTGACGGTAAGCCGGTCGGCGCGGAGGAGGTTGGGGGCCTGGATCACGCGCACCGCCCCGGAGAAGGTGGCGATGCCCCGGAACGAGGACGGGGCCAGCGAGGGGATGGTGCGGGAAGGGGCCGAGGCCCGGGGCGGGGGCGGCTCGTCCCAGTGCAAGGAGGCGGCGGTGACCACCACGGGCTGGCCGGGATTGAGCATGGGGCCGGGCAGGGCGGCGGGGGTGGGGGCGCGGCCAGGTGCCGCGGCGCTGGCCAAGAAACTGACGGTGACGCCGCCGGTGGCGGACAGGTCGCTGCCGCCGTCGGGACGCGAGACCCAGGTGACGGCCGGGGCGGTGAAGCGGGACAGCGGGTCGGAGGCGCGCACGGCGCCGGAGAACATGGCGGTGCGGTCGCTGGGGCGATAGACCACCTGGTCAGCCCAGAGTTGGCGGTCGCCCTGCTGCAGTTCGACCCCGCCCGATTCGGTGGCCTGCCGGAGTTGGGCCTGCCCCCGGGGCGCGCCCGGCGCGGGGGCGAACTGCAATTCCAGGCTCTGGCTGCGGCTGGTGCGCTGCTGGGCCCCGACGGTTTGGCGCACCTGCACGTCGCCAGTGGCGACCGCCAGGGCGGGCTGCTGGCTGGGGTCGAGGTCGAGGCGGAGGTGGTCGGCCTGGGCGTGGACCGCGCCGTCGAGCCGGGCGCGGCCCTGGGTGGAGATGGCGGCCAGGCGGGCATGGCTGGCGGGCAGGGTGGCGGCGGCGGCGGCGGCTTGGCGGAAATGGAAATCGAGCTCGGGGGCAGCCAGCCGCTGCGGCTGCTTGCCGGCGAGGGAAAGCACGGCGTTCTGCCGGGCCTGCACTTGGTCGAGGTCGTGCCGGGGGGTGAAGAGCGCCTCGACTTCTCCGGCGGCGAGCTGGTTCTGGCCCTGGGCGGTGGTCTGGCGCGCGAGCACGTGGCCGGCCAAGCTGAGGTGGGCGAGGGTGGCGCGCTTGGCGGTGGTGAAGTCGGCGTGGGCGCGGTCGGCTTGGACCGCGAGCGGGCGCCCGGGCAGGGCATCGGAGGCGAACACGTGGCCGAGGGCGTCGAGGTGGCGGAGGGTCTGGTCGCGGCGCAGGTAGAAGACCAACTGATCGGCGCGCAGGGTTTGCGCGCCCGCCACGACCGAGGCTGGGCCGGCGAGGGTGGCGAGGAGAGCGTCGGAGGAGGCCTTGGGCAGGCGGCGCAGCGAGGCCTGTTGGCTGGCGAGGGTGAGGTCGGGCTGGCCGGGCCGATGCCAGGTGACGGCAACGCCGCCGCTGAAGGTGGCGAGGCCCTGGTGGCTGTCGAGTTGGGCGGCGCCGGCCTGGCCACGGGCGGTGCCGTAGCGGAAGGTGATGCCTTGGGCGATGGAGCCGGTGCCCTGCTTGACGTTGTAAGCGAGGTCATGGGCCTCGACCTCGACCGCCTCCGGGGCGGAGGGTTGGTCGGGCCGTCCCTGCAGGACGATGTGGACGGCGCCGCGGGCGGTGAGCGCGCCCGAGGCCTCGTCATAGGCAAACTCGTCGCCGGCGATCTGGTCGGCGTGGACGCCGTCGGCGGCGTAGACCAGGATCTTCACCTGGTGGAGCACGTCGCGGCCGCCGGGGCGCAGCTTCTCCGCCCGCTGGGCGAAGACGCGGAAGATGGGCCGGCCCGACTCGCTCTTGGCGATGGTGACGCCCTGGGCGCTCTGCTGGATGGTCAGCCCCAGCGTGGGGGGGTGGAGTTCGGGGCGGCGGCTGGCGTCGAGGCGCTGGGCGCGGCGGCGGACCAGGTAGATGCCGGCCACCGCCACCGCGGCCACCACCAGCGCCAGCGCCAGCCCCTGGCGGAAGCGCACCAGGCGGCGGCGGCGCGCGGTCAACCGTTGCGGCTCGGAGGTGGGGGGCACGCCTTCAGTCTAGAGCAGTCCGGCAATGGTTGGCGCGGGCCCCAGCGCGCCTGCGGCGCGCGTCCCGCTTGTGCTCGCGCCTCGCTGGGGCCGCGCCGAATTCGCTTCCCGGGGGCGCAGACGCGCCACTGGCGCGTCTGCCCCTGCGGAATTTCGCAGCCTTTCGCGCCGATTTTGCCAGCAGGCAAAGCGGCGCGACCCCCGCGAGCGGCGGTCGCCGGCGCAAGCCTCCGCCCCCCCACTGCGGGTGCATGCCGCCCTACTTCTCGTATTTCTTTTCGAAGGCCTGGATGTAGCTGGCCATTTGCAGCGCGGGCACACCCTTGGCATACCAGCTGGGCAGGGGCGCACCCTTGAGGAAATGGTCGAAGAACTGCTGCATGCGCACGGTGTAGTCCTTCTGGTCGGCGCGCTTGGCGAGGAGATGGTTCTGGCTGGGATAGTCGAGCAGCACCACCGGCTTGTGCAGGCGGCGCAGAGCGTCGAAGAACTCGATGCCCTGGGTGAAGTCCACCGCGCCGTCGTGGTAGTCGGAGACCATGAGCAGCGGAGTGGCGACGTTTTTGACGTTGGCCACGGGGCTGTTGCGGGTGTAGGCGGCCCAGTGGTCCCAGGGCGGGCCGGTGAAGCGGCCCTGCGAGGCTTCGAAGATCTGGCCGTTGGTGACGCCGGAGTTCTTGTAGATGATGTCGTACATGCTGATCATGTCGGTCAGCGGCGCGCCCGCCACGGCGGCGGCGAAGAGGTGGGTCTGGGTGATGACGAAGGCGGTCTGGTAGCCGCCCCAGGAGTGGCCGTGGATGCCGATGTGAGCGGGATCGGGCACGCCGGTGGCGATGGCGGCCTGGACGGCGTGTTCCAGGCAGAGGGAGGAGGAGATGCCGGGGTCGTTGAGCTTGTAGGCGATGTCGGGATCGAAGACGGCGTAGCCGTTGCTGAGGTACTCGGCGATGTTGAAGCCGTCGGAGACCAGCGCCGGGCGGAGGTACTGGAAGGCGTTCTGCGACATTTTCTCGTAGAACTCGACGATCATCGGGTACTGTTTGCCCTTGACATAGTTGGGGGGCAGGTGGAGCGCGCCCTGCAGGCGCTGGCCGTTGAAGCCGAGATAGTTGACCAGGAGGGTGCCGCTGGTCCAGAGGAAGGGCTTCTGCTGGGCGCCGAGGTGGGTGAGGCGGGCGCCGGGGGCGAAGCTGGGGTTGGTGGCGTAGTAGTCGGGCGGAGCGGCGTAGGTCTGGCGGGTGTAGAGGTACACCGGCGCGTTCTGGGCCTTGATCGGCGGGCCGTAGGAGGCGTGGTCGAAGCTGAGGCGGCGGGCGCCGGGCTTGCCCGGCTCGACCACGGCGATGCCGTCCTTTTTGGTCCATTCGCCGTAGGCGTCGAGATAAAGCGGCTGCGAGAGGTCGAAGCCCAGCGCGGTGGGATCGTGGGCGAGGTCGAAGTTCAGCGGGCGGCGGTAGCGGATGGCCTGGGCCTTGCCGTCGCCGGTGAGGTTGAAGGCGGCGCGGCCGTCAATCGGCACCTCCCAGAGGTCCCAGTTGTCGGAGAGCAGCAGGGCGCGGCTGTCGCGCGACCAGCCCACGAAGGGCACCGGGGGGCGGTCGAGGTTGTGGTCGTCCTCGGTGTTGACAAACGAGGTGGGGAGCTTGGCGGTAAGGTCGGCGCCGCGGCGGGTGGCCAGGTCGTAGACGTAGTAGTTGCCGTTCTGGTAGTAGGCGAAGTGGGTGCCGTCGGGGGAGATCTCCTGGGGCCAGCGGGCGCGCCTGAGCGCCAGCCAGCGCGCTCCGGTGGCGAGGTTGATGCCATAGATGTCGGCGTAGGGCTGGCCGTCGAGATGACTCTCGAGCTCATAGGGGGCGATGCTGCGCCCGAGGGCGAAATGGTCGTGGGGGGCGGGAGTGGCGTCGCGCACGGTGGCGTCGGCCAGGCGGATAAAGCGGTGGCTGGCGATGCGGTACTCGGCCAGATAGCTGAAGTTGCGGTCCTGCGGCTCCTGCACGATCTGCTGGCTCTGCAGGCGGGGATCCTGGTAGTTCCAGAGGATGAGGTCCACGGCGCGGTTGGGCGCGGCGGCGGCGCGGCCGCCGCGACCGGGGGACGGGGCGGCCGGGGTCATTTTGGCGATGCCAAAGAGCAGGGCGTCGAGATGGTCGGTCCAGCTCGGGCTGCGGTGCGGGCTGACGGCAAAGCCGGCGGGGAAATTGGGGGCGGCACTGGGGGCGAACACCACCGGGCGCGGACCCGCGGGCCCGAACTGGGTGAAGCCGAGCACGTCGTAGCGCTTGTCCAGGAAGCCCTGGGCGTCGGTGCCGCGCAGCACGGCCAGGGCCGTGCCCCGGGCATTCCAGTTTAGGCCGGTGTAGACGGCCCGGCTGCCGCCGTCGAGCGGGCGCACCACGCCGGTGCGGAGGTCGCGGTACTCGATGCCGTTGCCGGTGCGGTCGTGGGAGCTGACCGTCCAGGCGAGGTACTGGCCCTGGCGGTTGAAGGCGAAGTCGCCGACGTTGCCGATGTCCATCTGCTGGCCGGTGGCCAACTGGCGCAGGATGAGGTCGGTGCCTGGGGACGGTTCGGCCGGGGCTGCGCCGCGGCCCGGAGCGGGCGCGGCGGAGTTGGCCGGGCGCGGCGGGGGCAGGGTCTGGAGCGCGATCCAGTCGGGATTGTCGCCGGAGAAGGCGAAGCGGCGGATGCGGGGGAAGTCGAATTCCTGGCCGGTGGCGAGGTTGACGAGGCCGGCGTGCATCTCGATGGGCTGGTGCTGGCGGCGCAACCGCTGCTGCTGGGCGTGGGTGGGATAGGCGAGAAAGGCGCCGAAGTGGCCGTCGCTGGAGAGCGCGAGGTTGGCGAAGGCGGCGGGGCCGCCGCGGCCGCCGCGGCCCGGGCCGCCGCGGCCGGCGGCGGGCTCGGGCGGTTCGCCCAAATTGAAGCGGTAGACCTTGGCGCCGTGGGTCTGGCGGAAGACGGCCTCGCCGTTGCCCTGGAGCGCGGTTTCGCGGTAGGCGAACCAGGCGCCGTCGCGGGAGAGCGCGGTGCCGGCGATGGACTTCCAGGCCAAGAGGTCGTCGAGCCCGAGGGCGCGCTTGGGGGCCTGGGCGAACCCAAGCCCAGTCAGCAGAGTTAGCAGGACGAGGCAGTGTGACCGCTTCATGCCGGGGAGCATAGCACGGGCGCTGCGCCTCGCGGCGGGGGCTTGGGGGGCGCGGTCCTACTCCCAGCGCAGGGCGCGCAGGGGGTCCACGCGGGTGGCGCGCAGGGCGGGGATATAGCTGGCGAGGGCGGCGACCAGCGCCAGCGCCAGGGCGGCGGCGAGATAGCTGACCGGGTCGGCGGGGCTCAGGCCATAGAGCAGGGCGGCCATGAAGTGGGTGAGCCCGGCCGCCACCAGCACGCCGGCGAGGATGCCCCACAGCGCCAGGCGGAGGCCCTGGCCGACCACCAGGCGCAGCAGGGCGGGGGCGTCGGCGCCGAGCGCCATGCGGATGCCGTACTCGCGGGTGCGCTGGGCGACGGCGGCGGCGATCACGCCGTAGAGGCCGACGATGGCCAGCAGCAGGGCCAGCAGGCCGAAGCCGCTGAGCAGGATGCCGGTGAAGCGCGCCGGGAATAGCGGCACCGACATGGTCTGGGCCATGGTCTGGACATCGTCGGCGGTGAGGTTGGGGTCGAGCTGCTGCAGGGTTCGGCGCAGCGAGGGCAGGAAGGTAGAGGCGTTGCCGCGCACGCGCACCAGCATCATGCCGCCCCGCAGCGCACTCAACTGGTAGAGGTAGGGCCGGGGCGCCTCGCCCAGGCTGCGGTATTTGCCGGTGGCGGCCACGCCGACGATCTGGGCGCTGGGAAAGTCCTTGTCGCCGGGAAACAGCAGGGAGTGGCCGAGGGCGTCGCCGTGCGGCCAGAACTGCTGGGCGAGGACCTGGTTGATGACCACGAGGTGGGGCTGGCCGGGGGCCAGGTCGGCGCGGGTGAAGTCGCGCCCCTGCAGCAGGGGGGTGCCGGAAGCGGCAAAGTAGCCGGGGGCGACGCCGGTATCGTCCGCCTCAAAACCGCGGTGGCCGGGCGGCGGCGCCATGCCCACCGGCAGCACATAGGTGCCGCTGACGGAGAGTTGGAGCGGGGGCTGGCTGGTGTAGGAGACGGCCTGGACGCCTGGGAGGGCGGCGACCGCGGCTTGGGCGCGCTGCAGAAACTGGCGGGCGGCGTCGCCGGCGTAGCCCAGGGTGAGCGGATCGACTTGGGCGGTGACGGTGTGCTGCACGTCGAAGCCGGGGTTGATGGAGCGGGCGTGGGCGAGGCTGCGCAGGCACAGCGCCGCGCCCACCAGCACCACCACGCACAGCGCCACCTGGCCGATGATGAAGGCGCTGCGGGCGCGGGAGCGGGCGCCGGCGCCGGGGCTGCCGTCCTTCAAGTTGTCGACCACGCGCAAGCGGGCGCCCTGCCAGGCCGGAGCCAGGCCAAACAAGACGCCGGTGGCGAGGGCGATGGCGAGGGTGAACAGCAGCACGTGGCTGTCCACGCCGAGGGCGAGGGTGATGGGGAAGCCGGGCGGGCGCAATTGCAGCAGCAGCGGGCCCAGCAGTTGGGCGACGCCGATGCCGAGCGCGCCGGCGATGAGGGCGAGCAGGACGCTATGGATCAGGCCTTGGCGGACAAGGCGGCCGCGGCTGGCGCCGAGGGCGGAGCGCACCGCCCACTCGCGCCGCTGGCCCAGCGCCTGCACCAGCAGCACCAGGGCGGCGTTGGCGCAAGCGATGAGCAGCACCAGCCCCACCACCACCGCCAGCAGGCCGACGCCGGCGCCGACAAAGCCGCGGAAGGGGGTGGGCACCAAGCCCACCGGCAGCGCCTGGGCGCCATAGCGGGGGGAATCGGAGTTGGGGTGCTGGCGGGCGATGCCGCGCTGGATCACCCCCATTTCGGCGCTGGCAGAGGCCACGCTCACCCCCGGCCGCAGCCGCCCCACCGCCAGCAAACTGTGCTGGCCGCGACGCTCCAGCATGCCGTTCGAGCCCAGGCGGTCGGCCATGCTGACCGGCACCCAGAAGTCGCAGGCCACGCCGGCGAACATGCCCTCGAAGCCGCGCGGCGCCACCCCGATGATGGTGTAGGGCACTTGGTTCAGGGTGATGGGGCGGCCAATCACATCGCGGGCGCCGCCGAAGCGCTGCTGCCAGGCACCGTAGGAGAGCACCAGCACCGCGCCAGTGCCCTTGACCGCTCCCTCCTGGGGGGCAAACCACCGCCCCAACGCCGGCTGGATGCCGAGCACGCCGAAATAATTGGCGGAGACGAGTTGGCCCGTCCAGGCGGCGGGCTGGGCCCCCGCGCCGGTGGAGACACTGACCTCGGTGCCGGGGTTGTAGATCGCCAGCCCCGACAGGCTATGGGTGCGGGCGCTGAAGTCGAGATAATCGGGGTAGCTGAGCGGGTAGAGGCCGCCGAGCGGCGCGCCCGGCTCGGGATCGTGGATCCAGACCTCGACCAGGCGCTGCGGCTGCGCCACCGGCGGCTGGCGGAACAGCAGCGCGTTGGCAAAGCTGAAGATGGTGGTGTTGGCGCCGATGCCCAGCGTCAGCGACAGAATCGCCACCAGCGACAGTCCCGGGTGTTTCCAGAGCAGGCGGAGGGAATAGCGAAGCTCGCGCAGCATAATGCCTAGGTTATACGCAAAGCCGGGCGGGGGGTTCCGTTGGTGGGCGCGGGCCCCAGCGCGCCTGCCCGGCCCGGCTGTAGCAGCGCCAGGCCGGTGCGGCGCGCGTCCCGCTTGTGCTCGCGCCGACTCGGGGCCCCATGGCCCCAAGTCGGCGCTGCGCCTCGCGGGAGCACGTTAAGCCGACCCGCCCCGCCCCTCGACCCGGATTTGGGCCCATTCGCTGCGGCCGGGATGACATTTGGGGAGATTGCGGGCAGACTGGGGTTGACCCAGCCATGAACCGACACCGCCGCAAGCCCCTGCAACGCCGCTTTCGCGAGTTGCGCCTCCTGTGGAAGGGCTTGCGCTCGACCGCGCACCCGGTGCAGGTGCATATGGTGCCGATGCGGCGCTGCAACCTGGCCTGCGGCTATTGCAACGAGTACGACGACGTCTCCAAGCCGGTGCCGCTGGAGGAGATGCAGCGCCGGGTGGACCATTTGGCGGAGCTGGGCACCACGCTGGTGACCATCAGCGGGGGCGAGCCGCTGCTCCATCCCGAACTGGACGACATCATCCGCCGCATCCGCCAGCGCGGCATGCTGGCGGGGCTGATCACCAACGGCTACCTGCTGGTGCAGGAGCGCATCGAGCGGCTCAACCGCGCCGGGCTGGACTACCTGCAGATCTCGATTGACAACGTGCAGCCGGACGAGGTCTCGGTGAAGAGCCTGAAGGTGCTGGACAAGAAGCTGGAGCTGTTGGCGGCTTACGCCGGCTTCGAGGTCAACATCAACTCGGTGCTGGGGTCGGGGGTGAAACACCCCGAGGACGCGCTCACCATCGCGCGGCGGGCGGTGCACTTCGGCTTCATCGCCACGGTGGGCATCATCCACGACGGGCACGGGCAGTTGCGGCCGCTGGGGGCGCAGGAGGCGGCCATCTACGCCCAGGTGAAGCGGCTGGGCAAGCGCAGCTTCGCCCGCCTCAACCGCTTCCAGGACAACATCACCCGCGCCCGGCCCAACCGCTGGAAGTGCCGGGCGGGCAGCCGCTACCTCTATATTTGCGAGAACGGGCTGGTGCACTACTGCTCGCAGCAGCGCGGCTACCCGGGCAAGCCGCTGGCGGAGTACAGCCAGGAGGACATCCGGCGCGAGTATGGCACCGCCAAGGAGTGCGCTCCCTACTGCACCGTGGCCTGCGTGCACTACACCTCGATGATGGACTTTTGGCGGGACGAGCAGGCGGTGGCCGCGGTCGAGACGGTGCGCGAGGGGACGGGGCTGGTGCAAATTAAGTGAACAGTGGACAGTGGACAGTGGGCAGTGGACAGTGGACAGTGGACAGTGGGCGCTGAAGTAGGCCGCGAGAGCCGGGGGGGCGCGGTGGGGGCGGCGGAGCGCCTGCAGGTGGCGCTGGGGCTGTCGCCGCTGTTCGCGCGGCTGCTGGCGGCGCGGGGATGGCGCGAGACCGAGGCGGTGGTGGAGTTCCTCTATCCGCGGCTGGAACATGCCCATTCGCCCTGGCAGATGCTGGGCATGGAGGCGGCCGCGACCCGCATTCTGGCGGCGGTGGCCGCGGGGGAGCGCATCCGCATCCTGGGCGACTACGACGCCGACGGCACGCTGGCGACGGTGATCCTGCGCCAGGCGTTGAGCTCGCTCGGCGCCGAGGTCAGCTACCAGCTGCCGCATCGGCTGCAGGAAGGCTACGGGCTGCAGATCGAGGCGGTGGAAAAGGCCGCCGCCGAGGGGGTGGGGCTGGCGATCACGGTGGACACCGGCATCCGCGAGCACGCCGCGCTGGAGCGGGCGCGGGCGCTGGGGCTGGAGGTGATCGTCACCGACCACCACCTGCCCGACGCCACGCTGCCGCCGGCGCTGGCCATCGTCAACCCGCACCAGCCCGGCTGCGGCTACCCCGACAAAGGGCTGTGCGGCTCGGGGGTGGCGTTCAAGCTGGCGCAGGCGCTGTTGGAGCGCAGCGGCAAGCTGGAGGAGGCGTGGCCGCCGCGGCTGCGCTCCTATTTGAAGCTGGTGGCGCTGGGCACCATCGCCGACGCGGTGCCGCTGCTGGGGGAGAACCGGGTGCTGGCGCGGTTTGGGCTGGAGGGGCTGGCGCAGCCGGTGAACCCCGGGCTGCGGGCGCTGCTGGGGGTGGCGCTGCCCCAGGGCACCGGCCGCGTCAGCAGCGGGGACGTGGGCTACCGCATTGCGCCCCGGCTCAACGCCGCCGGGCGCATGGGGGCCGCCGACCAGGTGGTGGAGCTGTTCTTTGCCCCGGCCGAGCGGGCCGCCGAGCTGGCGCGGGGGCTGGACGGGCTCAACCTGGAGCGGCAGCGGGTGTGCGAGCGGATCCAGCAGGAGATCGAGGCACGGCTGGCGGCGGAGCCGAACTGGGGCGAGCAGGCGGTGCTGGTGCTGGCGGGCGAGGGGTGGCACCGGGGAGTGCTCGGCATCGTCGCCAGCCGGGTGCTGGAACGCACCGGCAAGCCGGTGCTGGTGCTGGGGCTGGAGCCGCGCGCGGAGGGCGGGGTGCAGGCGCACGGCTCCGGCCGCGCTCCCGCCGGCTTCCACTTGCTGCAGGCGCTGGAGGGCTGCCGCGAGCTGTTCGACCGCTTCGGCGGGCACGCGCAGGCGGTGGGCTGCTCGCTCGACGCCGCCAAGCTGGAGAGGCTGCGGGCCGGGCTCCAGGCCCAGCCGGCGGCGGCGGCGCCCGGCCCCGCCGCCGCGGCCGGCTTCGAGGTCGCGCTGCCGGACCTGACCGCCGCGCTGGCGCGCGACCTGGCGCGGCTGGAGCCTTACGGCGAGGGCAACCCGGAGCCGCTGTTGCGCGCCCGCGGCGTGCGGCTGGCGCAGCCGCCGCAGGTGCTGAAGGAGCGCCACCTCAAGCTGGTGGTCGAGCAGGAGGGCAGCCGCCACACCGCCCTGTTCTGGAACCTGTGGCGCGACGGCACCTACCAGGCCGCTCCGGGCCGCCCCGGGTGGGAGGCGTTGCGGGTTGGCGCTACACTGGACCTGACGTTCCGGCTGGAGACCACCCAGCATCCCCAATATGGGGAGCGGCGGCAGTTGATCCTGCGGGAGTTTTTTGTCACCCCGGCGGCCGCCGCCGATTCCTATAGGACCGCGGAGCAAACGCTATGAAGAAACTTGCAGTGTCGCTGATCGTCGCCGCTACGCTGGCGCTGGGCCTGGTGGCCGCCACCCCCCTTCCCAGCGTGGGCAGCATGGCCCCCAACTTCACCCTGCCCAACAATGACGGGCAGCGGGTGTCGCTGTCGCAGTACCGCGGGCAGTGGGTGGTGCTGTATTTCTACCCCGCCGACTTCACCAGCGGCTGCACCATCGAGGCGCACAACTTCCAGCGCGATCTGGCCCAGTTCAAGGCGCTGCACGCCGTCATCCTGGGCGTGAGCGTGCAGAGCGTGGACTCGCACAAGAAGTTCTGCACCAAGGAGGGGCTGCACTTCCACCTGCTGGCCGACACCCAGCACCAGGTCACCGCCCTCTACGGCTCGCTGCACAACTACGGCAAGATGGGCACGCTGGCGCTGCGCAACACCTTCCTGATTGACCCCAGCGGCAAGATCGTCAAGGTCTTCACCAAGGTGAACCCCTCCATCCACAGCGCCCAGGTGCAGGAAGCCCTCAAAGCCGCCCAAGCCCAGGGGGACTAGCCGGCGGGGCCGGCGGCCTGCAAGTGGCAACGGGCAACTCTAGTGTGGCAACCGCCGGGGCTTTCGTGGTAGCTTTAGCCGGGTAGCGTAGCAGCGCGTCCAAGGAGACCCCGGATGGAAGCATTGGGAATGATTGAAACCAAGGGCTTGGTGGGCTCGATCGAGGCCGCCGACGCCATGGTGAAGGCCGCCAACGTGGCTCTGCTGGGCAAGGAGTACATCGGCGCCGGCTACGTCACGGTGATGGTGCGGGGCGATGTGGGCGCGGTCAAGGCCGCCACCGACGCCGGCGCCGCCGCCGCCCGCCGGGTGGGCGAGTTGGTGAGCGTGCATGTCATTCCCCGGCCGCACAACGAGGTCGAGAAGATCCTGCCCAACAAGGGCGTCATCGCCGCCGCCAAGTAGACCGGCCTGAGGGGGCGGTGTGGAAACCTCTGCACAACCAGCCGGCGGGATGCCTTCGGGCTCCATCGCGGAAGCGCGGGAGCTGATCGAACGCGCCCACGCCGCCTGGCAGCAATACCGCAGCTTCACCCAGGCGCAGGTGGATGCCATCGTGGGCGCCATGGCGGCGGTGGCTACCGCCCACGCCGAGCCGCTGGCCCGGCTGGCGGTGGAAGAGACCACCTACGGCAAGGTGGCGGACAAGATCCGCAAGAACCTGTTCGCCTCCGAGCGCGTCTATCAAGCCATCCGCAACATGCCCACGGTGGGGGTGCTGCGCGAGGACCGCGAGCGGGGCATCATCGAGATGGGCGAGCCGGTGGGCGTGGTGGCGGCCATTCTGCCCTGCACCAACCCCACCTCGACCGCCATCTACAAGATCCTGATCGCGCTCAAGGCGGGCAACGCGATCGTGCTCAGCCCCCACCCGGCGGCGATGCGCTGCATCTGCGAGACGGTGGGGCTGATGCGGCAGGCGGCGGTGCGGCTGGGCGCGCCCGAGGACCTGATCGGCTGCTTCTCCACCCCGACGCGCGAGGGCACCACGGAGTTGATGCAGCACCGGCGCACGCGGGTGATTCTCGCCACCGGCGGCATGGGCATCGTGCGGGCGGCCTACAGCTCGGGCAAGCCGGCGTTTGGCGTGGGTCCGGGCAACGTGCCCGCCTTCATTGACCGCTCCGCCCGGCTGGAAAAAGCCGTGGGCGACGTGGTCTTCGGCAAGAGCTTCGACTGGGGCACGATCTGCTCGTCGGAACAGGCGATCGTGGCCGAGGCGGGGATGCGCGAGCCCATCCTGGGCGAACTGAAAAAGCAGGACGTCTATCTGCTCAACCCGGAGGAGGCGCAGCGGCTGTCGGCGCTGTTGATCCAGGGCGAGCACTTCACCGTCAACCCGGCTTGCGTGGGCCAGTCGCCGCAGAAGCTGGCCGCCATGGCGGGCTTTGGCGAGCGGGTGGGGCCCGAGGCGCGGGCGCTGGCGGCCGAGCTGGCGGGCATGGGCAAGCAGCATCCGCTCTCGGCGGAGAAGCTGTCGCCGGTGCTGGCGCTGTTCTTCATGCCCGACCGCGAGAGCGCCTTCCAGCGCTGCAGCGACCTGCTGCACTTTGGCGGCTTGGGCCACACCTGCGTCATCCACGCCCAGGACGAGGCGGTGGTGCGCGCCTACGGGGCGCGCATGCCCGCGTTCCGCGTGGTGGTCAACAGCCCCTCGCCGCTGGGCTCGATCGGCGCCACCACCAACCTGTTTCCGGCCATGACGCTGGGCTGCGGCGCCGTGGGCGGCAACATCACCAGCGACAACATCGGGCCGCAGCACTTGATGAACATCAAGCGCATCGCCTGGGAGGCGGCGCAGACGCCGCTGGCCGGGCCGGCGGAGGCGGCGGCGGCGCCGGCCGCCGCCGCGCCCGCGGCCGGCGCCGCCTGCGCCTGCCAGCACGCCCAGCCCGCCGCCAGCGCCGGGCCGAGCGCGTTGCAGCGCACCATCGAGCGCATTTTGGCCGAGCGCGGCATTGTGGCGCAGGCCGAGCCCGCCGCGGCGCCGCCGGTGGCGGCTTTGCCGGCGCCGCCGGTAGCGGCTTTCGTCCCGCCGCCGCTGCCGCGCAAGCCCGACCCGGTGGCCTTTGTCTGCGAGGCCGACGTGCGCGAGGCGGTGGCGCAGGGCCGCAAGATACCGATCGGCCCGCGCACCATCGTCACCCCCGCCGCGCGCGACCTGGGCCGCGAGCGCGACGCCTTCGAGGAGGTCGGCTAGCGGAAGCTAGGCGCCGCGCGCCAGCAGCTTGGTGGGCGCGGGCCCCAGCGCGCCTGCGGCGCGCGTCCCGCTTGTGCTCGCACCGACTTGGGGGCCCCGTGGCCCCAAGTCGGCGCTGCGCCTCGCTGGGGCCGCGCCGAATTCGTTTCCCGGGGGCGGGCCGCCCTGCGGAATTTCGCGGCCTTTCGCGCCGATTTTGCCAGCAGGCAAAGCGGCGCGACCCCCGCGAGCGGTCAGCCGGTCCATGCTTTGGCGGAAGCCCCACTCGACCCCCGCCTTCATCATCGCGTCGCGATCCTGGATCGTGGGCAAGCACAAGAGGGAGGCTGGACACCCGCGTCCGGCCATCGCGCTCGTCAAAATCGGCGGTCGCCTCGCCGGGCGGGAGGCTTGCGCCTCCGACTCGCGCCGCCGCCGGGTGGGGCTGCGGGCGCTGCGGACCGCGTGGTAAAATAGCCTCTGTTCGCCTTGCGGCGCGCCCAGCGCGCCCCTCCCGCCCAGCCGCGTCCCCGTCGTCTAGCCCGGCCTAGGACACCGCCCTTTCACGGCGATAACACGGGTTCGAATCCCGTCGGGGACGCCAAATCTCCCCCGCGGCTGTGCGATGCTGGAGGCGAACCGCCGGGGAAGCCGCCCGGCGGCGGACGAGCCATGCCCGACAGCAACGAACCGAACGACGAGCTGGCCGTGCTGGGGCTGGTTGCCAGCCGCTTGGAAGAGGCGGGAATCGCCTATATGGTGACCGGATCGGTGGCGGCGGCCTTTTACGCCCAGCCCCGGATGACCCGGGACCTGGATCTAGTGCTGGAGCTGCGACCGAACCAGTTGGCGACGATCACCAGCCTGTTTGCCGAGGACTTCCTGCTGGACGAAGCGGGAATGCGCGCCGCGGTGGAGCGGCAAAGCATGTTCAACCTCATTCACAGCGCGGCGCTGGTCAAGGTGGACATCATCGTGCGCAAGGACGCGCCCTACCGGCGCGAGGAATTTCGGCGTCGTCGCCGGATGCAGGTCGCCGGCCAGGCGATTTGGGCGGTGGCGGCGGAGGATCTGATTCTCTCGAAGTTGGCCTGGGCGAAGGCGGGCCAGTCGGAGCTGCAACTGCGCGACGTGCGCATGCTGCTGGGCTCCGCCACGGGGTTGGATATGGAATACCTGGAACGGTGGGCGGCCGAGCTCGGCGTTGCCGGGATGCTGCAGACGGCGCGGACGAGATGAACGACACCTCGCCATGGGCGGAGGCGCGGCTGGCCGAGTTGTGGCGGCAGCGCAGCGGGAGCGAGCGGGTGGTGGCGGCCTGCCGCATGTTCGAGACGGCGCGGACGCTGCTGGCCGCCGGCATTCGCAGCCGCGAGCCGGGCATCAGCGAGGCGGACCTGCGCCTGCGCATCTTTGAGCTGATCTATGCCAGCGACTTCGAGCCGGGGCCATGGCAGGCGCTGCGGGCGCGTGTGGCCGCCGCCCTGCAGGGGAAGTAGCGCCACGTCGGCTCAGCGCCACAGTCGGCGCGGCAGCAGGTAGGTAAAGCCGGCAAAGGCCTCCCAGCGGGTGGAGGTGCCGGTCAGGCCGCGGTCGAAGCCGCCGTCCCAGACCAGATTTTTGCGCTGGGCGAAGCCCAGCGCCCAGAGCGTGCCGGTGGCGTTGGCATGCAAAAAGGGCTGGGTGAAGTGCCAGATCTCGCCCGAGGCCGACCAGCGGCCGCGCAGCGGGTGCGACACCGCAAGGGTCTGGCCGTACTGCGGGCGGAGGGCGCCATGGTCGGCCATGCGGTTGAACAGCGCGTTGGTGTCGAAATGCCACTTGCCCCAATCACCGCTGGCGAGCAGCAGGAGCGAGTCGGTGGGGCTGCCGAAGTCGAGGTTGGGCGCGGGGCCGCTGGAGACGCGCCGCAGATAGCTGAGGGCCAGGGTGGGGTCGAGCCCGCGGCCGGGGTGGATCAGGGCTTGGACGCCGACGAAGGTGTCGGCGATGGCGGCGGCGCCGCCGAAATTGTGGCCGTGGGCGCGCGACCACGCTACCGGCGAGCTGATGAGCAAGGCCTGCAGCCGCGGCGAGACCGCCAGGCGGATGGTTTCGTCCAGGCCCAAACTGGAGGTGAACTCGGGCGAACGCCAGGCCTGCAGGCCCCCGGTCTCGAATTGCAGGTAACCGACCGGGGTGAGCGTGGCCGGGGTGGTGACGGTGGGGCGGCCGGGATTGGCGGCAGGAACCGGCGACTGCGGCGAGGCGGGCCGGGGCGCAGCCAAGCAGGCCGCCCCCAGGACTGCTGTCGCCGCCATGACGGAACGGAGCACAGGCAAGAGTATGCGCCCCGGCGCCCGCTTCGGCTACAATCAGCCCGAACCGGCCGAGAGCCTGCGGGCCGAGTCCCGGGAGCCGCCGCCATGAACCCACGCCTGACTGTTGTCCTCGCCCTGTGCGCCGCGCTGACGTTGTCGGCGCAGGCGCCGAGCAACGCCGCCATGCAAGCCCGCCTGCGCAGCGCCGAGGCGGCGCACTCGCGCGTGATGTGGATCCTGCACGAGATCACCGACGTGCACGGGCCGCGGCTGACGGGCTCGCCCGGGCTGAAGGGGGCCGACGACTGGGCGGTGGCCACGATGAAGTCGTGGGGATTGTCGAAGGCGCACCTGGAGGGCTGGAACTTTGGCCATCCGGGCTGGTCGAACTCGCTGGTCGAGGCCAACGTGCTGGCGCCCTACCAGGCGCCCTTGGCGGTGCGGCCGCTGGCGTGGTCGCCGGGGACCAACGGGGCGGTGACGGCGGCGGCGGTGCTGTTGCTGGTGCCCGGGCTGCGGGCCAGCGGCGGCCGCGGCGGCAACGCACAGGAGCGGGCGGCGGCGCAGGCGGGCAGCGATCCGCCGCCGATGCCGCCGGCGGCAGCGGCGGCGCCCCAGCCCACCCGCGCCCAGCTCGACCAGTATTTGAGCTCGATGCAGGCCCAGGTGCGGGGAGCGATTGTGCTGGTGGGGGCGCCGGTGCAAGTGCCCGAGGTGTTCTTCCCTGCCCCGCTGCGCACCCCCGACGCGGTGTGGGCGGGGCGCTTTGGCGGAGGCGGACGGGGCGGGCGCGGCTTTGGCCGTGGGGGCCGGGGCGGACGCGGCGGGCCGGCGCCGGATCCCACCCGGCTGACGCCGGCCCAGGTGGACTACCGCGTCACCCAGTTCCTGGCGGCCCACGGCGCGCTGGTGCGGGTGAACGACGCGGGCGAGGCCTATGGCATTATCCGCGCCCAGGACGTGAGCGGCTACAACGAGCTGCCGCAGGTGCCGGCGGTGCTGATGGCGCACGACGACTACGCCCGCATGGCACGGCTGCTGGAGGATGGCACGCCGGTGCGGGCGCGCATGGACATCGAGAACCACTTTTATCCCGAGGGCGCGACCGCCTACAACGCGGTGGGCGAGATTGCCGGCACGGACAAAAAGGAGGAGGTGGTGATGCTGGGCGGGCACTTCGACTCCTGGGCGGGCGGGACCGGGGCCACCGACAACGGCGCGGGCTCGGCCATCATGCTGGAGGCGATGCGCCTGCTCAAGGCCAGCGGGGTGCAGCCGCGGCGGACCATCCGGGTGGCGCTGTGGAGCGGGGAGGAGGAGGGCCTGCTGGGCTCGATGGCCTACGTCGCCCGGCACTTTGGCACCGCCGAGCATCCCAAGCCCGAGTTCGCCGACTTGGATGCCTACCTGAACATAGACAGCGGCACCGGCAAGCCGCGGGGCGCGGGGGTGTTCGGCCCGCCGGCGGCAGCGCGGTTCCTCGCCACGGCGCTGGCGCCGTTCCGCGACTGGGGCTTCTACGGCGCGCTGGCCTCTCACAGCCGCGCCCCCGGGGGCACCGACAGCACCTCGTTCAACCACGCCGGGCTGCCCGGCATTGGCTTCGCCCAGGACCGCTTCGACTACGGCACCTACACCCACCACACCAACTTCGACACCTACGAGCGGCTGTACGAGCCCGACCTGCGCGAGGCGGCGGTGGAGGCGGCGGCGGCCGCCTATGCGCTGGCGATGGCACCGCACATGCTGCCGCGCTTCCAGGGCAAGGCGATGCCGCCCATCCAGGCGGGCGAGGCGTGGCCGGCGCGGCTGCAGGGGGCGCGGCAGCGCGCCGCCAACCTGGCCGGACACTAGGTGGGCGCGGGCCCCAGCGCGCCTGCGGCGCGCGTCCCGCTTGTGCTCGCACCGACTTGGGGCCCCGTGGCCCCAAGTCGGCGCTGCGCCTCGCTGGGGCCGCGCCGAATTCGTTTCCCGGGGGCGCAGACGCGCCACTGGCGCGTCTGCCCCTGCGGAATTACGACCACCCCGGGACCCGCGGCGGGTCCCGGGGGCCCCGGTTCGCGGCCTTTCGCGCCGGTTTTGCCAGCAGGCAAAGCGGCGCGACCCCCGCGATAGGCTATTAATTATTGTACAATTTCATACATGGAATCGGCGATCACGAGCCAAGGGCAGGCCACCATCCCCAAGGCCATCCGGGAGCACCTCGGGCTGCGGCCGGGTGACCGGATCAAGTTCTTTCTCCATCCCGACGGCAGCGTGGTGCTGCTGCCCAAGCTGCCGGTCACCGCGCTGCGGGGCATGGTCAAGGCCAAGGGCGGCGCGGTTTCGACGCGGGCCATGAGCAAGGCGGCAGCGGCGGGCGCGGTGGCAAGCGCCGGGCCCGCCTCGCCGCGCCGGCGCGGATGATCGGCCTCGACAGCAACGTCGTGCTTCGCTACCTGGCGCAGGATGACCCGGTGCAATCGCCGCGCGCCGCCGACCTTCTCGAGCGGCAACTGAGCAGGAACCGCCCGGGATTCCTCAGCCTGGTGGTGATCGCCGAGATTGCCTGGGTGCTGCAACGCAGCTACCGGCTCCAAGCCCGCGAGCTCGCCGCCGCCATCGAGCGACTATTACAGGCAGAGGTGCTGGTGGTCGAGAGCGAGCAGGCGGTGTACACCGCCTTGATGTGGCTCAGACTGGGGCGCGGCGGGTTCGCAGACGCCTTGATCGCGGCGGTCGCCGCCGAGGCTGGCTGCACCCATACGCTGAGTTTCGATCGGCGGGCGCTTCGGCTGCCCGGCTTTCGACCCGCGTAGTGTCACCGGGCGTTTCAGGGCGCGCCGCGCCAGGCCTCCGGTTACGGCCGTTCGCTGTTAGCCTAGGCACATGCGACGGGTCGAGCTGCCGGCGGAGATCAGGGGGACGCTCTTTCTCCATGCAATGCCAGGGCGCAAGGAGAGCATGGCCGCCTTCCAGGCGGACTACCAAGCCGAACGCATCGAAAAGCTGGTTTGCCTGACCGATGCGCAGGAGGTGCGCGAGTGGTCGCCCGGCTACGCGCTGGCCATCGAGGTGGGCGACCTGGCGCCGGAGATGTTCCCCATCTCCGATTTTGGCGTGCCCGAGGACCGGGCCCATTTTCTGGCCCAGGCGCGTGCAATTGCCGCGGGGCTGCGCGCCGGCGAGCGGGTGCTGCTGCACTGCGCCTAATGGTTGGCGCGGGCCCCTGCGCGGCTGCGCCGCGCATCCCGCTTGTGCTCACGCCGGCTTGGGGGCCCCGCGGCCCCAAGCCGGCGCTGCGCTTCGCAGAGGCCGCGCCGAATTCGCTTCCCCGGGGGCGCAGACGCGCCACTGGCGCGTCTGCCCCTGCGGAATTTCGCAGTCTTTCGCGCCGATTTTGCCGGCAGGCAAAGCGGCGCGACCCCCGCGACGGGCGGGGGCGAACGGGGACGATGGCCGAGGCGGTGCTGCTGGCGCTGGGGCTGGCGCTGCCGGAGGCGGAGCGGCGGGTGCGGCAGGCAGGCTCGGGGCCGGAAACCACCGAGCAGGAGAAGCTGGTGGCCTGGGCGGCCGGCGAACTGCGCGGCGCTCAGCGGGGCGGGGGCTTGAGGAAGGTGCCGCGCTCCAGCTCTTCGTAGGCTTGGCGGAGCTGCTGCTGGGTGTTCATGACGATGGGGCCGTACCAGGCCACCGGCTCTTCCAGCGGCTGGCCCGAGACCAGCAGGAAGCGGATGCCATCCTCGCCGGCCTCGACCATGAGCTCGTCGCCGCGGTCGAACAGCACCAGCGAGCGGTTGTCGGCCTCGGTGGGGGGCGCGGTGTCGGCCCAGCCCACCGGCTCGGTGGGCACGGCCAAGGGGCCGGAGGCGTTGCCGAAGCGGCCGCTGCCGGAGAAGACGTAGGCGAAGGCGTGGCGGGTGGTCTCGACCGGCAGGGTCTTGCGGCGGCGGGGGGGGACGGTGACGTCGAGGTAGATGGGATCGGCAGCAACGCCCTCGACCGGGCCCTTGCGCCCCCAGAAGCTGCCGCTGACGATGCGCACCTGGGTGCCGTCGTCGTCGGTGAGGTCGGGAATCTCGGGGGCCTTGATCTCCTGGTAGCGGGGGGGCGTCATTTTGAGGGAGGCGGGGAGGTTGGCCCAGAGCTGGAAGCCGTGCATGCGGCCGAGGGCGTCGCCCTTGGGCATTTCCTGGTGGATGATGCCGCAGCCGGCGGTCATCCACTGCACGTCGCCGGGGGCGATGGCGCCGTGGTTGCCCATGCTATCGCCGTGCTCGACCGTGCCGGCCAGCACGTAGGTGATGGTCTCGATGCCGCGGTGGGGGTGCCAAGGGAAGCCGGCGAGGTAGTCCTCGGGGACGTCGTTGCGGAAGTCGTCGAGCAGGAGGAAGGGGTCGAACTCGTGGGTGTTGCCGAAGCCGAAGGCGCGGCGGAGGTGGACTCCGGCGCCCTCCAGGGTGGGCTTGGCAACGATCATCCGCTTCACCGGTCGCAGGGACATGGGCGGCCTCCTGCTCCATTATCGCCCGAGGCAGTTTTCCACAGGCGCGGGGGAGGCGCGAGGCGGGCAACATTAGTTAATGCCGGGGCGAGGATCTGCCGATGGGAGTGGGACAGCAATGCGCAAGGCGATGCATACAGCGGTACGGTCGGATGGGGGCAGGAGAACTTTAGTTCCCTCGGCGAGGGAAGTGATTGGGCGGCGGAGTAGGGTTTGGCGGACTCCGGGGGGCGGGACTGCGCAGGCGCGGGAGCAGGCCGGAGTCTGCAAGTGATTGCATTTGTGCAAGTTGCTGCTCATTCCCGCCGCGGGGGAGGAGTTGGCACGGAACATGCGTAGTTGAGGGTGGAAAGGACATCACCCTGGCAAACCAAGCACAGCTTGTTCTTGACGCGTCCCACCGGGCGGGCGAAGCCAAGCTTCCCCCGGCGGAGCTGATCTTCGGCACGGGCGTGGCCATGTCCCGGGTGCGGCACATGGTCAGCCGCGTGGCGGGCACCACGATTCCGGTGCTGATCCACGGGGAGAGCGGCACCGGCAAGGAACTGATCGCGCGGCTGCTGCACGCCGAGTCGCCCTGGAAGGAGGGACCGTTCATTCAGGTGAACTGCCCCTCGCTGCCAGCGAACCTAGTGGAGAGCGAGCTGTTCGGCTACGAGCGGGGAGCGTTCACCGGCGCGGCGGCAGCCAAGCAGGGACGGGTGGAGATGGCCGACGGCGGCACGCTGTTTCTGGACGAGATTGGGGACTTCGCGCTGGACCTGCAGTCCAAGCTGCTGCAACTGCTGCAGGACGGGCACTTCGCCCGCATCGGGGGGCACAGCGACCAGCACATCCAGGCGCGGGTGGTGTGCGCCACCAACCGGGATCTGTCGCGGGACGTGGAGCGGGGGCTGTTCCGGGGCGACCTGTTCTACCGCATCAACGCGGTGACGATCGAGTTGCCGGCGCTGCGGGAGCGGGCCGAAGACATTCCGGGGCTGACGGAGTACTTCCTGGGGATGTACGCGGTGAAGTACCAGCGGCCGGCGCCGGCGCTGTCGGCAGGGGCGCAGCAGGCGCTGCGCGGCTACGCCTGGCCGGGCAACATCCGGCAGTTGCAAAACGTGGCCAAGCGGCTGGTGATTCTGGGCACCGAGGATGTGATCGCGCACGAGCTGGCCAGCCGGGGGGACGAGGAGCTGGCGTTTGACCTGGACCGGGACGCCGACCTGTCGCTGAAGGAGATCACGCGCAACGCGGTGGACAAGCTGGAGAAGATCGTGATCGCGCGTTCGCTGCGGCAGCACAACTGGAACCGGCGGCGGGTGTCGCGCTCGCTGAAGATCAGCTACCGGGCGCTGCTGTACAAGATCAAGAAATTCGAGTTGCCGTCCAAGCGGACGCCGGCGTCGGCCGGCGAGGCGGAGTAGGCGGGGGGAACGACTATGTTGCAGCTCCACTCGCACTCGCGCAGGTTCCCGCTGGCGCTGCTGCTGGCCCTGGCCCTGCCGGTTTGGGGACAGGCGAGGCGGCCGCAGGCCAAGGCGCCGGCCCCGCCGCCGGCGCCCGCCGCCCACGCGCCTGCGCCGGCGGCGGCCAAGGACCCGGCCCCGTCGGCCGCGGGCGACTACAAGATCGGGCCGGGCGACGTGCTGGCGATCGATGTCTTCCACGAACCCGAAGTGAGCCAGACGCTGCCGGTGCGGCCGGATGGCTGGCTGAGCCTGCCGCTGACGGGCGAAATTCACGCCCAGGGGCTGACGACGCTGCAATTGGCCGCGGTCATCACCACCCACCTGCAAAAGTACATAGACCACCCGGCGGTGACGGTGATGCTGAAGGAGGCGGTGAGCCAGCGCTACAACATCCTGGGCATGGTGACCAAGCCCGGCAGCTACGCGCTGGACCATCCCATGACCATCCTGGACGCGATCGCGCTGGCGGGCGGGCTGCGGGATTTTGCCAACGGCAAGCACATTTACCTGATCCGCAAGCGGGCGAGCGACGGGGTGGAGATGCGCTACCCGTTCAACTACGACTGGGTGAGCCGCGGCCTGCACCTGGTGGAAAACGTGGAGTTGCAGGCCAACGACACGATTGTGGTGCCATGAGCCACCTGCTGCCATTGTGGATGGTGGGGCCGCTGGCCTGCGGCGCGCTGCTGGGGGCGCTGGGAGTGGGGCTGCGGGCGCAGGCGGCGCCGGCGCCGGCGCCCGGCTGGCAGTTCTCGGGCCAAGTGCAGCAGGGCTTCGACAGCAACGTGCTGGTGTCCCCCACCCATCCCGAGAGCGATGCCACGACCCAGCTCCTGCTCAGCCTGGGGCGGAAGTGGACGGGCCCGGGCTGGAGCTTTTCCGCGGCCTACCTGCCCGAGGCCGAGACCTTTGCCCGCCACACCAGCCTCGGCTATGTGGCGCAGTCCTACCGTCAGGACTGGCAGTATGCCCTGGGGCGGCACACGCGGTTGAGCTGGACCGCGAATGCGGCGCGGTATCCCGAGCGCGGAGGCGCGCCCGGCATGGCCGCCGGCGGCCAGACCGCCAACTTGGCGATGGCGCTGGGGTCCGTGCTCAGCAACGCCAGCTCGACCCTCACCCTCAGCCACCAATACAGCCTGCGCGCGAGCTGGTCGGCCGGCGTCAACGGCGGCGTGCAAGCCTTCAGCCCGGACACCAGCCTGCTGGCCCAGCTTCCCGCCAACACCCTGGCCCCGGCGCGCTCGCAATCCCGCATAGGCGGCGGAAGCCTGGGATGGTCCTATCGTTTGAGCCAAAGGCGCACGTTGCAGATCAGCGCCACGGACACCGAAATGTGGTTCACCAACCCTGCCCAGCGGCTGCGCTACGGCAACGTTCAGGTGTCGCTACAGCAGCAGTTGGGCTCCGGCTACAGCCTGCAATTGGGCGCCGGGCCGTCCTGGTCGTGGCGGCTGCAGCGCGGGCCCGGAGCCGCGCTGGCCAACCTGCCGGGCCAAAGCTATGCCGCCAATGCCTCGCTCACCCACCAAGTCGGACGCAGCCAGTACGGACTCAGTTGGGAGCATGGCGTGCAGGCGGGCACGGTGCCCGGAGGCGTGACCACCGACATGCTCGGTCTGCAATACGGTCTGCAATGGGGGCAGGCTTGGTCGGGCTCGCTCGGCCTGGGCCGCAACGCCTTTACCGGCCAAGCCTCGGCTCAAGCCCCCCCCGCCAGCCAGCACCAAGAAAGCCTCTACGCCAGCGGCCAACTCAGCTACCGCATCGTCAACGACTGGACGCTGCAGGTCCACGCTAGTTTTATGACCCAGGCAATTCCCACCAGCTCCCCGCTCCTGGCGCAATTGCGCCGCCTGCAATGCAGCTTGGGCATCGCCTATCAGTCCGGAGGAGCCCGCTAGCCATGGCCCGCCGTCCCATCGCCCCGATCGAGTACCTGCAAATCGCCGGCCGGCGCTGGCTGTGGATCGCAGTGCCCACGGTGCTGATCTCCGGCGCCACGGTTTTGATCGCCCGCAAGCTGCCCAAGCTCTACAGCTCGGAGGCGCTGATCCTGGTGGAACAGCAGAAGGTGCCGACCAACTTCGTCAAGCCCACGGTCAGCAGCAACGTTGCCCAGCGCCTGGAGAGCATCCAGGAACAGATCCTGAGCCGCACCCAGCTCAGCCAGATTATCCAGAAGTATGGCCTATACCAACACGTTGGCCTGACACAGGATCAGCAGGTGACGCAGATGCTGGCCGACATCACCGTCACGCCGATTCTGAATCCCGACCAGCGCAACGCCGACGTGAGCGCCATCCGGGTCTCCTACCAGGGCTCCGACCCGGAGTTGGCACAGGAGGTGACGGCGGAACTGTCGAACCTTTTCATCTCGGAGAACCTCAAGTCGCGCGCCCAGCAGGCGCAGGGCACCGAGGGCTTCATTGACGGCCAACTCAACCAGGCCAGCCAGCAACTGCAAACCCTGCAAGCCCAATTGCGGCAAGTCAAGAGCGCCTACATGGGCAGCCTGCCCGAGCAGGAGGGGGCCAACCTCCAGGTTCTCAGCCAACTGCAAACCGACCTGCAGGCGGATGCGGACGACTTGGCGCGGGCGCAGCAGCAAAAAACCTATCTCAGCTCGCTGGACGCGGCGGTGGCGGGACTGGGCCCGGCGGCCGCGGCCGCGGGACAGCCAGCGATGCCCAGCCAAGCCGAGCAGCAACTGCACCAAGCGCAAGTCGCGCTAGCGGTGGCGGAACAGGAGTACACCCCGGAATATCCCGACGTGATTCGGCTGAAGGCGCAGGTGAAGGCGCTGCAGCAGCAGGTGGATGAGGCCAAGGCCAAAACCAAGGTGGAGGCCGAGGCCAAGAACAGGGTTGCGGGCAAGGCGGGCGCCAAGCCGGGCGCGAAGTCCAGCGACGCCCTGCCCCCGCAAGAAAAGGGACAGATTGCGGTGCTCGACCAGGAGATCCAGCAGCGCGTCGCCGACCAGAAGACCACCCAAGCCAAGATCGCGAACTTGCAGGCGCGCATCGAGCGCCTGCCGGAGGTCGAGGAGAAGCTCTCCAACCTGCAGAACGCCTACGACGTCGCCAAGGCCAACTACACCAAGCTGCTGGAAGAGAAGCAGGCGGCGGGCATGGGCGCGGCCATGGAGCAACAGGCCGAGGGCCAGGAGTTTCGCATCGTGGACCCGGCCAACCTGCCGCAAAAGCCCTCCAGCCCGAACCTGTTGCAAACCGATCTGCTGGGCGGGGTGGCGGGGTTGATGGTGGGCCTGGGGCTGGGCTTGTGGACCGAGATGCGCGACCACGTCGCCCGCAACGAAGCGGACGTGACCTATTACACCCAGGTGCCGATCTTGGCGGTGCTGCCGCTTCTGCCCAAGGCGGTGCTGGCGCTGCCGCCGGTCGGCGAGCCGTCGCCGCCGCCGTTGCACGCCCAAGCGGAGGGAGGGCGCTAGGCCACGCCATGTATTTGGACTTCTACCAACTTCGCGAATATCCCTTCAGCCTGGCCTGCGACCCGCGCTTCCTCTACTTCAGCGCCGGCCACAAGGAGGCCATGGCGGGCATGCTCTATTGCCTGCGCGAGCGCAAGGGGGTGGCGCTGCTGCTGGGCGAGCCCGGCACGGGCAAGACCACGCTGCTGGCGGCGGTGATGGAGATGCTGCCGGGCGGGGTGGTGGCGCAGTCGCTGGACACGCCGCTGCACGCCACGCCGGCGGAGGCGCTGGCCGCCATTCTGCGCGGCTACCAGTTGGAGGCGGAGGAGGGGGGCTTGAGCGGGATGTTGGCGCGGCTGCAGGCCTACTTGCAGGAGCGCCAGCGCGCCGGGGAGTGCGTGCTGCTGCTGATCGACGAGGCGCAGGATCTGAATCCGCTGGTACTGGAGCAGATCCGGCTGCTGACCAACCTCGAGTTGGGCGGGCACAAGCTGCTGCAGATCATCCTTTCCGGGCAGCCGGAGCTGGCGGCGCACCTGCGCACCGCCAACGGGCGGGCGCTGCACCAGCGGGTGGCAGTGCGCTGCCAACTGGCGCCGCTCAATCGGCAGGAGACGCAGGCCTACCTGCGGGCGCGGTTGGAGCAGGCGGGCTCCAAGCAGCCGCGGTTCGAAGAAGGGGCGGTGGAGCGCATCCACCAGTATTCACAGGGGGTTCCCCGGGTGATCAATGTGATCGCCGACCACTGCCTGCTGGCGGGGTTCGCGGCGCAGGCGCCGCGCGTCAGCCCGGCGCTGGTGGACCGGGTGGCGCGGCAATTGGAGTTGAGCCTGCCGTCGGCGGCGGCGCTGGCGGCCGCCGCAGCGCGGCCGGCGGCGGGTGGGGCCGCGCCCGCCGCCCCCGGCAACACCCAGCGTCCCCCCGCGCTGCAACGTTTTGCCAATGGCTGGGCGCGCTGGGCCGGCTTGGCGGAGGGGAAATAGGCAACCATGGGATTGTTCTACACAGCGCTGGAGCGGGCCGACAAAGCCACGGTCGCCGACGCCGTGGCGGCGCCGCCGGAGTTGGAGGCGCGGGCGGACGCCCCCCCACCCCCGACGGGCTCGCAAGCGCTGGTCACCACCTGGGAAGAGGCGGAGCAGCGCGACCTGGCCGGCTTCCCCCTGGGGGCGGACACCGCCCTGGCCCCCGCCGTTCCCGCCCGCGAAGAGGCCGAGGCGCTGCGGCCGCAAACCGTCCGCCTGGGGGTGGCGGCGGCCGAGGACGGGCTGGCCAGGGAGCAGTACCGCATCTTGCGCACCCGCATCCTGGAGGCGCTGCGGCCGCTGGGGCGGCGCAGCCTGCTCATCACCTCCGCCGGTCCGGGCGAGGGCAAGACGATGGTGGCGGCCAACCTGGCCATGCAGTTCGGCTCGCTGCGCGAGGGCCGGGTGCTGCTGATTGACGCCGACCTGCGCCGCGCCGGGCTGAGCGATACCCTCGTGCCCGCCCCCGAGATCGGCCTCGGCCAATATCTGCGGGGCGAGGCCGAACTGGAGGCGGCGCTGCTGGAGGTGGACCCCTGGCTGACGGTGCTGCCCACGCTGCGCCTGCACGAAGAGGGGGCGGAGCTGCTGGCCAGCCAACGCATGGTGGACTTGATGGCGTTGGCCTGCGAGCGCTTCGACCTGGTGTTGGTGGACGGAGCGCCGGTGGGCCCGGTGGCCGACAGCCGGGTGCTGTCGCGGCTGGTGAGCGCCTCGCTGTTGGTGGTGCGGGCGGGGGTGACGCCGAACGACGAGATTGAGCAGGCGGCGGCCCTGCTGCGGCCCGGCCTGCTGGGCAGCGTGCTGAACGGCGCGCCGATGCGCAAGCGCGGCCGCTACGCCTACTACTCCTACAACCCCGAGACTGCGGCCAAGGAGGAGACGCGCTCGTGATCAAGGTTCTCAACCAATACTTTCCGCGGCGCTGGGCGGTGCTGCTGGTGGGCGAGAGCCTGCTGATTCTGTTGGCCTTGGCGGCGGCGGTGGCGCTGGAGTCGGGCGGCTGGCCCACCAACGCGGCGCCGCTGGGGCTGCTGCTGAAGGCGGTGCTGATCACGCTGGTGTGCCAGATCTGCCTGCACTACAGCGATCTCTACACCCCCAACTCCCATCCCACCGGGGCGGAGGTGCTGGCGCGGCTGCTGCAGGCGCTGGGGATCGCCTCGCTGGTGCTGGCGCTGGTGTACTGGCTGCTGCCGGAGGCGCGGCTGAGCACCGGGCTGGTGGTGGGCTCGGTGCTGGGCATCCTGCTGATGCTGCTGGGCTGGCGGCGGGCGATGGATGGGGCCATGCGCTGGGCCCACCGCGCCCATCCCGCCGGCGAACGCCTGCTGGTGCTGGGGGCGGGGGAGCGGGCGCTGGCCTTGGTGCGCGAGCTGCGGCAGCGGCCGCAGTTGGGGCTGGAACTGGTGGGGGTGATCGCCGACGAGCCCAGCGCAGCGGGCGAGGGCGCCACGCTGATGGGCGGGCCCCAGGTGCCGATTCTGGGCGGCCTGGACGACGTTGGGGCGGTGATCAAGGCGCAGCGGCCGCACCGCATCGTACTGGCGATGCAGGAGCGGCGGCGGCAACTGCCCAGCCAGCCGCTGATCGCCGCCCGCGCCGCCGGGGTGGTGATCGAGGAGTCGCCCACGCTGTTCGAGCGCATCACCGGGCGGGTGGCGCTGGACAGCATCCGCCCCAGTTGGCTGATCCTCTCCGAGGGATTCCGCAAGTCGGCCTGGCTGCGGGGCTACCAGCGCGCCACCAGCGTGGCGGGGGCGGTGCTGGGGCTGGCGGTGCTCAGCCCGGTGCTGGCGCTGGTAGCGGTGGCGATCAAGCTGGACTCGCCCGGGCCGGTGATCTACCGGCAGCCGCGGGTGGGTCTGAACGGGCGGGTGTTCGACATCTTCAAGTTCCGCTCCATGCGGGTGGACGCGGAGAACGGCACCGGGCCGGTGTGGGCGCAGGCGCGCGATCCGCGCATCACCCGCATCGGCGGCTGGCTGCGCAAGCTGCGGCTGGACGAGGTGCCGCAACTGTTCAATGTGCTGCAGGGCAGCATGAGCATCGTGGGGCCGCGGCCGGAGCGGCCCGGCTTCGTGGACGAGTTCCGCCAATCCATCCCCTACTACGACATGCGGCACACGGTGCGCCCGGGCATCACCGGCTGGGCGCAGGTGAACCGCGACTACGGCGCCAGCCTGGACGACGCGCGCGAAAAACTGGAGTACGACCTCTTTTATATCAAGAACCTGTCCGTCTGGCTGGACCTGTTCATTTTTTTCCAAACCACCAAGATCATCGCCCTCGGGCGCGGCGCCCGATGAACCCTGCCGCCTTGTCTTCAGGAGAAACCACGCTTATGAGCTCTGCCCCTGTTCCCGTTCTGGATCCGGCCACTCCGGCCGCCTCCGCACTGCAGCCGCTACTGCGCAAGATCCGCGCCCGCGAAGCGCGCGTCGGCATCATCGGCCTGGGCTATGTCGGCCTGCCGCTGGCGGTGGAGTTTGCCCGCGCCGGCTTCCGCGTCACCGGCTTCGAGGTGGACCAGGCCCGGGTGGACCAGCTCAACCGGGGCGAGAGCTACATTCCCGACGTCGCCTCCGCCGAGATGGCGGAGCAGACGCAGAAGGGGCGGCTGGGCGCCACCACCGACTGGAGCGGGCTGGGCGCCATGGACACCATCTCCATCTGCGTGCCCACGCCGCTGCGCAAGACCAAGGACCCCGACCTCTCCTTCATCCTGCAGGCCTCGGAGCGGGTGCGCGCCACCCTGCGCCGCGGCCAATTGATCGTGCTGGAGAGCACCACCTATCCCGGCACCACCGACGAGGTGGTGCTGCCGCTGCTGGCCGAGGGCGGGATGGTGGCGGGCCAGGACTTCTTCCTGGCCTTCTCACCCGAGCGCGTGGACCCGGGCAACGCCGAGTTCCAGACCCACAACATCCCCAAGATCGTGGGCGGGGTCACCGCGGAGTGCGGCCGCGCCGCGGCGGCGCTCTACGGCGCCAGCGTGGACCGGGTGATGGTGGTCTCCAACGCCCAGACGGCGGAGATGGCCAAGCTGCTGGAGAACACCTTCCGCAACGTCAACATCGGGCTGGTGAACGAGATGGCGCTGCTGTGCCGCGAGCTCAAGGTCAACGTGTGGGAAGTGATCGAGGCGGCGGCGAGCAAGCCCTTCGGCTTCATGCGCTTCCAACCCGGGCCCGGCCTGGGCGGGCACTGCATCCCCATTGATCCGGTCTACCTGTCGTGGAAGGCGCGGGCGCAGGGTTTCGAGCCGCGGCTGATCGAGGTGGCGCAGCAGATCAACGCCAAAATGCCCGAGCACGTGGTGGGGCGCATCGCCGCCGCGCTCAACGACAACGGCAAGGCGCTGCGCAACGCCCGCATCCATGTGCTGGGGGTGGCGTACAAGCGCGATGTCACCGACATGCGGGAATCGCCGGCGCTGGACGTGATGCACCACCTGCTGCGGCAGGGAGCGGTGGTGAGCTACTCCGATCCCTACGTGGCGCAATTGCGCGAGCCTGGGCTGGAGATGGAGTCGCAGCCGCTGTCGGCGCTGAAGCAAACCGACTGCGCGGTGATCATCACCGACCACAGCAACTTCGACTACAAGCAAATCGTGCGCGACGCGCGCCTGATCGTGGATACCCGCAATGCGCTCCATGCCTTCCGCCACCAGAAGATCCATGGACTCTAGGCCGCCAGCCGCGCTGGGCGCGAGGCGGTCTCTGCCCGGCGGCGCGCCGGCTTCGTCCCCAGAATCTTGTTCAAGGAGTTCCCTATGACCTACCGTCCCCTTGCATGGGTTGCCCTCGGATGCGTTGCCGGCCTCGGACTGCTGGCCGGCGGCTGTGCCACCAAGGCCCAGCGCGTGGCCCAGTTCCAGGCCAGCGCCCAAACCTACATGGACCAGCAGAGCTTCAACGAGGCCATCATCCAGTACCGCAACGCCGTGGCGCTCGACCCCACCTCCGCCCCGCTGGAGTACAAGCTCGGCCGGGCGTACACCAAGAACCAGCAGTTCCAGGATGCCTTCTTCGCCTTCACCAAGGCGCTGAGCCTGCAGCCCGGCTTCCAGCCGGCGCAGTTGGCGGTGGGCGAGTTCTATCTCATCTCCAAGCAGTTCGACAAGGCCGCCGCCAGCGCCAACGCCATCCTGGCCAAGCACCCCAACGACCCCAGCGCGGTCATCCTGCTGGCCAACATTGACGGCGCCCAAGGCAAAACCGACGCCGCCATCCAACGCCTGCAGGCCCTGTTGCAGGTCCACCCCAAGAACATTCCCGCCCACCTCGGGCTGGGAATCATGCTGGCTTCCAGCAAGCGCTACCCCGAGTCCCAGTACCAGTTCCAGCAAGCCATCAAGCTCGACCCGCACGCGGTGGAGGCGCGCAACGACTTGGCGACCCTGCTCGCGGCCCAGGGCGACTGGGCCGGCGCCGAGGCCACCTACCGCGCCGATCTCCACGACAACCCGCAGTCGGCCGGTGCGGTCAAGGCGCTGGCCGATTTCCTCTACGCCCGCCGCCGCTTCGCCGAAGCCCTGCCGCTGTACAAGCAGTGGGTCGCGCTGGAGCACAACTCGCCCCAGGCGCAGTTCACCCTGGCTTCCTACTACGTCACCCAGGGCCAGACCGCCGACGCGCTGGCGATTGACAAGTCGCTGGCGATCCGCTCCCCCACGTTTGTGCAGGCACGCGAACAGTGGGCGCAGCTCGCCGAGCAGAGCAAAGACTACGCCCAAGCCAATTCCGTTCTGGACTCGCTGCTGAAGGACCAGCCCAACAACATGTCCGCCCTGTTGTTGCGCGCCAGCGTCCAACTCGACCAGCACCAGCCCGACCAAGCCCTGACCACGCTGGTGGCGGCGCAGCGCCTCAACCCCAACGTGGGGCAGATCGCGTTTGAGCAGGGCGAGTCCTATGCCCAGAAGGGCACCGTGGACCGTGCCCAAGACAGCTTTTTGCAGGCCGTCCGGCTCGACCCGACGCTCTACCAAGCCCAGGCGGCGCTGGCGGAGCTGATGCTCAACAAGGGGGACTCGCAGTCGGCGCTCACCTACGCGCAGAAGATGCAAGCACTGGCGCCCAATCGGCCCGAGGGCTACTTCTTCGCGGGCAACGCCCTCGCCAACCTGGGAAGCATGCCGCAGGCCGAGGCTGCCTTTCAGCACTATATGGCCCTGGCGCCCAACTCTTCGCTCGGACCCGGCCATCTGGGCTTCCTGTACGTGATGGAAAAGCGCTACGCCGAAGCCAATGGCATGTTCGAGCAGGCGCTCAAGCTCAATCCCGGCGACACCGATGCTCTGGCGGGGCTCCTGAGCCTCTATCAGGCGCAAAACCAGCTCGTCAAGGCGGTGCCGCGGGTGCAGGCGCAATTGGCGGCGGCGGCCGCCGCCCACCAGCCCGCCACCACCCTGGCGGTGATCAACGACCAGCTGGCCAGGGCCTACGTGCAACAGAAGAACTTGGCGCAGGCGCAGGCCACCCTGCAGCAGGCGCTGGCTCAAGACCCGCACAACTACAATACGTACGTGCTGCTGGGCACGCTCTACGCGCAGGAAAAGGCGTTTGTGAAGGCGCAACAGCAGTTTTCCCAGGCGGTGGTGAGCAACCCCAACAGCGCGGGCCTGTGGACGCTGCTGGGCATGCTCGACGAGCAGGTGAACAAGCCGGCCGACGCCGAGACCGCCTACAACCGCGCCTTGGCGATTGATCCCAACAACGGCGTGGCCGACAACAACCTCGCCTCCATCCTCTCCAATCGCCCCCAGGACCTTGACAAGGCGCTGGTACTGGCCCAGCGCGCCAAGCGCGCGCTGCCCACCGTCGCCAATGTCAACGACACCCTGGGCTGGATCTACGTCAACCAGAACGTCTACCAGCTCGCCATCCCCCTGCTGCAGCAGGCGGTGGCGGCGCAGCCGAACACCGCCGACTTCCGCGTGCACCTTGCAACCGCGCTCTACCGCGCCGGCCAAAAGCAAGCGGCTCGCGTACAGCTCGATCAGGCCATCAAGCTCGATCAGAGCCTTGCCCGGCATACCAGCATTCAGCGTATGCTGAAAAACTAGCGAGCCCCATCCACCGGTGACGCACATGGCAAGCAACTCGACGCCGATGGCGGGCAGCGCCGCACGGGGGCGGCCTCGGGCCGCGAAGCGGGCCCTCAAGACCGCGGTCCGGGCCATCGCGCGCGTACTCGCGCTCCCCGGCGCGGCCGCGGCGGGATTTGGCCGCGTGGCGCCGAGCTTCCAGTTCTTCGGGCAGCTCCTGGCCCTGGTGCCCGGGTTGCCCGGCGACTATCTGCGCGCGGCCTACTACGGTATGACGCTGCGCGCCTGTTCGCCGGATGTCCGCATCTCGTTCGGCACCTTCTTCGCCCGAAGCGCGTCCAGTTTGGGCCGGGGCGCCTATGTCGGGGCATTCTGCGTGTTGGGCGACTGCGACATCGGCGAACGGACGCAGATTGCCAGCCACGTTCAAATTCTGAGCGGACGCCACCAGCACGGGCGCGGAGCGGACGGCGCGGTATTAGGCGCAGACTCCGGCCGGTTCAGGCGCGTCAGCGTCGGCGAGGACTGCTGGATTGGTGCCGCGGCGATTGTGATGGCCGACGTGGGTGCGCGCTCCACCATTGGCGCCGGGGCCGTGGTGACGCGCCGCGTGCCGCCGGACACGGTGGCGGTGGGCAACCCGGCGCGGCCGCTGCCGAGGGCTCGAGCCGCGGGCCCGCGTGCAGAGGCGCGAACGCTATGAGGGGCCCGATCTCCATCGGGGAGCACCCGGCGCCCGCCCCGTTGCGCGTATTGGTTTTCATGGAGGCGACCTGGCTCAGCGGGCCGGCCAAAAACTTGATCGAGCTTGCCCGCCTCGCCGGCCCCAGGGTGACCTTTGCCGTAGCTACGTTCCTGCGGGGGCGGGGGCCCGCGACGAACCCATTTGTGGCCTCTTGTGAGCGGGCCGGGATCGGCGTGCACCCGATCCTGGAGCGCGGGGCGTTGGACCCGCGGGTGCTCCCCCAGATGTGGCGGCTGGCGAACGCCTTCGCTCCCGACCTGGTGCAGTCGCACAGCGTCAAGTCGCATTTCCTTGTTCGCATTTCCGGCTTGGCAGGCCGGTATCGCTGGATCGCGTTCCACCACGGCTATACCAGCACCGATCAGAAGATGACGGTATACAACCGGCTCGACCGTTTTTCCCTGCCCGCGGCGGATCGCGTGGTCACGGTGTGCGAAGCCTTCGCGCGGGATCTCGAACGCAAGGGCGTGGCGCGCGAGCGGCTCGTGGTCCGCCACAATGCGGTTCGGCCGTTTTCCCCAGTCGACCCGGTGTCATTGGCCCGCGTGCGCGTAACGGTGCCTGCCCCACCGGAATCGCGGCTGCTGGTCGCCGTCGGCCGGCTCTCGCGCGAAAAAGGGCACGTGGACCTGATCAAGGCGCTTGCCTCGCTCAAGTCTAGCCACCCGCTGCTCACGCTCGGCCTCGTCCTGGTGGGCGATGGCCCCGAGCGCGGACGGCTGGTGGCGGCTGCGAGAGAGGCTGGCGTCGCGAGCCAGGTTATGTTCGCCGGCCACCAAGCGGACGTGCGGCCTTTCTACGCCCTGGCCGACGCAATTGTGATACCTTCGCATAGTGAGGGTTCGCCCAACGTGTTGCTCGAAGCCATGGCCGCCGGCGTCCCAATCATCGCCACCGCCGTGGGCGGCGTACCGGAGATTGTGTCGGACGGGCGAGAGGCACTGCTGGTCCCGAGCGAATCCCCGGCGGCCTTGGCCGCCGCCGTGGCGCGCCTGTTCGACGGGCAGGGCTTGCGGCGACATCTCTCCACCCGAGCCCTGACCGCCGCCGCCGACCATTCGCCGGAGGCCTACTGTCAGGCCGTCCTTGCGCTCTATACGGCGATTGTGCCAAATTCCAGCGACGCGACGGCGCGCGCGGCATTTACCGCAATCGCCCCTCCCGGCTGCTGAGCGACAGTACCGGATACCCCATGCGCATCCTCTTTGCCGCAACCAAATATCCGCTGCCGCCCACCAACGGGCAGGCGATGCGTACACTCTCGCTGCTCCAGGGCCTGGCCGAATTGGGCCACGAGATTTCGTATGTTGGTTTCGCGCCCGAGACTGCGGCGGGGACGGGCGAGCCCCTGACCTCCCTTTGCCGTGCCGTCGAGCTGGTGCGCAGGGGAGGGGGCCTGCCGAACGCGTCGGCTGGTTCCGGCATACCCGGCCGGGTCGCCTGCGTGCTCACCGGGCGTTCGTATTCGTTGAGCCGTTTCAGGTCGACTCCGGTTCGGGGGGTAATCGCGCGCCAATTGCGTGCGCGCGGCTTCGATCTTCTCTTCTGTGACTCACTCTACGCGCTGGCCAACGTTCCACCCACCGTGGTTCCCATCATCCTCAATTGCCACAATGTGGAGCACATCATTTTTGCGCGCTACGCCCGCTTGGATGCTAGCTTTGCGAAGCGCTGGTACGCCCGCATCGAGGGCCAAGCCATGGCGCGCGCCGAACGCCGCGCCTGCCGCCGCGCCGCGCTGGCGATGGCCTGCTCGGAAGCCGACAGCGCATTGCTGGCGCGGCTCCGCGCCGACCTGCCGATGACGGTGGTCCCGAACGTGGTGGATTTGGACAAACTGGCCGCCGCCGCCGGCTCGCCGGCGCCGAGCCAGCCACCGGTGCTCCTGTTTCAGGGCAGCATGGACTGGTATCCCAACCGCGACGCCGTGGAATATTTCGCGGACGAGATCCTGCCCCTGATCCGATCAGAGTATCCGGACGTGAAATTCCTGGTCGCGGGGCGGAATCCTCCGCCCGCATTGGTGGACCGGTTCCGCGCGCTGTCCGCCGTCGAGTTCACCGGCACGGTGCCCGACATGAACCGGTATCTCAGGGCAGCAACCCTGGCCGTGGTGCCGCTGCGGCTGGGGAGCGGGACCAGGATAAAAATCCTGGAGGCCTGCGGCGCCGGGAAGGCGGTGGTCTCCACCACGGTGGGCGCTGAGGGCCTCGCATTGCGCGACGGGGAGGAGATCCTCTTGTCGGACCGGCCTGCCGATTTCGCCCGCTGCGTCCTGACCCTACTGCGCGATGCCGCCCTGCGAGACGCCATCGCCGCGGCTGGAAGGGCCGCGGTCACGGAACGCTACGGCCGGCCGGCGCTTCTAGCCAACCTGCAGGCGGCGCTGGCGCTGTTGCCAGGGCGGGCTCCCGGCCCCGCCACCGTTGGAAGCGTGGCGACATGGCGCTAACGAGTTCACTTCCTGGAGATCGGCCTCTGGCGCCGCCTCCCGCCTACGCCCCACCGGACCGCGCCGGCCGCGCCTTGGCCGGCCAGGCCAGCCGGCTGGGATACGGGTCGGTGCTGGCCTTTTATGTGCTCTTTTTCTTCCGGCCTGAGGATTTCGTCCCCGGCTTGGCGATGGTTCCCATGGAGAAGATCGTGGGAGGGCTCGCCGCTTTGGCGCTCCTGGGCGCGGTGCTGGGAGGACGCTTCCGCCATACCCGCGAGGTTACGCTGATGGCTTCGTTTCTCGCCTACCTCTGCCTCTGCATCCCCACCTCCATCTGGCCGGGCGGCAGCTTCTCGCTCGTCGTCGATGGCTTTTCCAAGTACATCCTGGTCGTGCTGGCCACAATCTGCATGGTGGATTCGCTGGCCCGCTGCCGCCGCATTATGCTCATCCAGACCTTGGCGCTGCTCCTCATGGCAGCGCTGGCGCTGGGCCAAGCGCGCGAATTGAATCGAATGTACGGGGTCGGAAAAATGTTCTCCGATCCCAACGACTTCGCGCTGAATCTCTGCATGATTTTGCCCTTTTGCGCGGCTTTTTGCCTCTCCGCCCGCTCCCGGCTACGCCGGATGTTTTGGGCGGGCGCGGCTTGCCTGGCCGTGGTGGCGATCATCTCCACCTATTCGCGGGGCGGATTCCTGGCACTGCTCGCCACGCTGGTGGCGCTCGCCTGGCGGTTCCGGGGCGCGGTGAGATCGGCCGTGGTAACGGCGCTGGCCGCCGGCGCCATCGCCGCCGTCGCGCTCAGCGGATCGCCCTATTTGCACCGGCTGGACACGATCCTGCATCCAAACACGGACAAGACCGGATCCGCGCAGGCGCGCGAGGGCCTATTCGAGCGCAGCCTCGCAGTCACGCTCGAACACCCACTCCTTGGCGTGGGCCCGGGCGACTTCCAGATTATCTCGGGCGACTGGCACGTGACCCACGATACCTTCACCCAGCTCAGCGCCGAGGCTGGGATTCCCTCCCTCATCTTGTTCCTAGCTATTATGTGGTGCGGCTTCAGGAACTCGCGTTCTGCCCGGGAGCAATGGGCGCCGGAACTCGTCTGGTTTACCGACGCAGTGGAGTGTTCCCTCACCGGTTACCTTGTTGGGGCCGTTTTCCTCAGCACCGCTTACTGGTTAGCGCCGTACCTGGTGATCGCCTACGCTGCCATCCTGAGCCGGCTGGCCCGGAGTGCGGCCGCATCCGGCGGTACGGCCGAGAACGCAGGGGGCCGCGGGCCAAGGTTTGAGCTTCGCCCAACGCTCGCGGAGACGCTCCCATGTTAAAGTGTGACATGGCCAATCGGGCGCTGCGGTACCGGGCCGCATCCCACGCTCCCACCACGGACGAGCGGGCCGAGAAACCGGATCGCAGAAAATACGCCATATTCTTCCAGAACACCGGGGAGGGCCGGGCCCTTCTAAAGCGTGTCGCCAGCAGCGGGGGGAGGAAATCTCTCGCCTCGCACGCGGATGGCCAGGCCGGAGACGTTAGCCGATGAACCCGCACGCCGGTCCATTCTCGGTGCTCTTGATTTCCCACTCCTATCCTCCGGTGATCGGAGGATCGGAGGTGGAGGCGCAGCGCGTCAGCGCAGCCCTGATCCGCCGCGGCCACCGCATCCGTGTAGTGTGCGCAGGCGGGCCGCCGATGCCTCCGGCCCGGGATTGGGTGGATCCCAAGGGCGTGCCGGTCCGCATATATGGCGAGCGCTGGGTGGGCCCGGCGCGGGATGTCGTGTTCGCGCTGCGGACGGCGCTCATGCTGATCCGCGAGCGGCGCCGGTATCAGCTCGTCTATTTTCTGATGCAGGGGCTGCAACTGGCCGTTTGCCTTCCTGTGGCCCGGGCACTGCGGAAGCCGATAATCATGAAGGTCTCCGGCAGCGGCGTGCTGCCCATGCTGGGCCGCTCCTCGACCGGACGGCTGGAATTGCGGTGGTTGCGCCGCTGGGCGGCCCGCCTCTTGATTCTAAACGACGGCATGCGCGCGGAAGCCATCGCAAGCGGGTTCCCCGCCCACAAAGTCGCATGGATGCCCAATCCGGTCGACACGGCGGAGTTTACGCCCTGCGGCGAAACGGAGCGGCAACGCCTGCGCACTAAATGGAATTTGCCGTCCCAAGCGGTGATTGTTCTTTATTGTGGCCGGCTCAGTCCGGTAAAAGGGCTTCCTTGCCTGCTGGAAGGCTTCGCCGCCGCCGCTGCCGAAATGCCGCACGCCATCCTGGTGATGGTGGGGGACGGCCCTATGCGCGCCGCATTGGAGCAGCAGTGCATCGCTCTCGGGCTCCCGCCCGAGCAAATCCGTTTTGTCGGGCCGGTTCCACCGGGCGAAGTCCCGGAGTGGACGCGACTTGCGGATATTTTCGCCATAACGTCGCCCTCGGAGGGGTTTTCCTGTGCGCTGGCGGAAGCGATGGCAACTGGTTTGGCCTGCCTCGCCTGCGAAATCCCCGCCAATCGCCAGCTCATCCGTTCGGGCGAAAACGGGGCTTTAGTTCCGGTGGGCGACGCCGCGGCGGTTGCTGCGGGCCTGCGAGAGCTCATCAGCGGCGCCGAATTGCGGGCGCGCCTGGGTAGCGCGGCGCGGGCCCTAATCATGGAAAACTATACGGTGGACGAAGTGGCGGGGCGGTATGAGGATCTCTTCGGCGAGGTTCTCGAGGGGCGGCCATGCTCCGAAACGGAATATGCAGCGCGCCGCCGCGCGCCCGCGAAAAACACGTGAGCCGGAAGCCCTAATGCGCGTGCTGTTTCTCTTACCGGGCCGGGTGCCGCCCCCCCAGGACCCCAGCCGTGACAGGCTCTATTTCCTCTCGGATATTTCCTCCGGCGCAGCACTCTTGCCGGTTTGGTGGGCTACGGCGGCGAGCGCTCCGGCATTCCTGCGCGCCGAGTTCCCGCTGCACCGCGTCGGCAGGTTCCGTTATCATTTGCATCTTGCGTACCGCTGGCCGAAGCCGCTGCGGAGCCTAGCTCGGTTTCTCTTCTATGTCAACCGCGGCTGGCGCCTGCACCGCGAGGAGCCCTTTGACGTCATCGTGACCTACGGCACCAACGCCACCGGCCTCGCCGCGGTGCTGCTACAACGCCTCACCGGCGCCAAGCTGGTGGTGGAGGTACCGGGCGTGCCCGAGAACGCCTTTCGCTATGATAGGCCCCGGCAGGGCCGCGCCTCGGCGCTCAAGCGCGCCGTCGCAAGCCGGCTTCTAAACTTCGTGGGTGGCCGCGCTGATTGCATGAAGCTGCTCTATCCTTCGCAATTGCGCCATTATCCCAGGCTGCGGAACATACCAACCGCGGTGTTTCACGATTTTGTGCCGGTGAGCCAGATTCGCGAGATTGCGACGGCGGAGCGCTTTGTGCTATCGGTCGGGCACCCCTGGTATACGAAAGGGATGGACGTCCTAATCCAGGCCTTCCTGGCGGTCGCACCTGAGTTTCCCGAATACCGGCTCAAGCTTATGGGGTACTTCCCTGACCGGGCTCGGCTGGAGGAGCTGGCGGCAGGCTGCAACCGTATTGAGTTTTTGGAGGCCCGGCCAAACGAGGCTGCATTAGAGGTCATCGGGGCCTGCGCTGTCTTCGTGCTCGCGTCCCGTACCGAAGCGATGGGGCGGGTCCTACTGGAGGCGATGGCGGCCCGCAAACCGATCCTGGCTTCCGCCGTGGGCGGCATACCCTTCTACCTTGGCGACAACAAGCAGGGGCTGCTGTTTGCACCGGGCGACGCCACCAATTTGGCCGCCCGGCTCACCGCCGTGCTGGGAAGCGAGGATCTTCGACAACGGTTTGGAGAGGAGGGTCTCAGACGGGTGCGCTCCGAGTACGACGAACGCGCGTACGTGGCGTCGTTTCAGGCCATGTTGAGGGGCACGGTGAGCCGCACGGGCCGCCAATGGCGGCAACGAAAATGCCGGCAAATTGATGAGTAAGGGGGCCGAGAAAAGCCGGCAGGCGCTGGACCGCTCCATGATCGGCGCCGTGGCCTGGAACGCGGCAGCAAAGTGGCTCTCCCAAGCCGTCGGCTGGACGTCCACCATCATCATAGCGCGCCTGCTGACGCCATACGATTTCGGCATCATGGGCATGGCCGGCTTGTTTACTGTCCTGGCAACTCTGGTCAGCCAAGTAGGCCTCGGACAAGCCATCGTGACCTTGCGGGACCTCCCAAGCCGCCGCATCGCGCAGCTCAACACCGTCGCTCTTATGATCGGCGCCGCGCTGGTGGCTGTCTCGTTTTTGGTGGCGGGCCCGCTAGCCAGCTTCTTCTCGGCGCCTCCGCTGCGCGAGGTGGTGCTCGTGGTTAGCAGCTCCTACATGATCATGGCGCTGCAGGTGGTACCGAGGGCGCTGCTCCAGAAGGAACTGAAGTTCAAAGCCCTGGCGACCGCCTCCACCGCGCGGTTCCTGGCGCAGGCCGTGATCAGCGTGGCGCTGGCCTGGATCGGATTCCGCTACTGGAGCCTAGTCATCGGCTATATCGCCGGCACCGTGGTTTCTACCGCCCTGCTCTGTCGCTGGCGAGGCCACTGCTTCGCGTTACCCAAGTTCAGCGAACTGCGCCGGGAGCTCCATTTTGGCGGCAACGTGCTCGTCACGGGCGTGGCCTGGTACTGTTATGACAACTCGGATTTCCTGGTGGCGGGCCGGGTATTGGGCGGCGCTTCGCTGGGGAATTACACACTCGCTTGGACGATTGCCTGCACACCCGTGGAGAAAATCGCCAACCTCGTCACCGGCGTCACGCCGGCATTTTTTTCGGCAACACAGCGGAATGCGGCGGAGCTGCGGCGGTACCTGCTGGGGCTGACTGAGGTCATTTCCTATGTCACCATTCCGGCGAGCCTGGGGTTGGCGCTGGTGGCGGATCCGCTGGTGCGGGCGTTGCTTGGGCCGAAATGGCTGGGGGCGATCGCTCCGCTGCAGGTCCTGGGCGCGTTTGTGGCGGCGCGCTCGATCACCACCGTCCTGCCCAACCTGCTGACCTCGATCGGCGAGGCCGCATTCGTGATGTGGGCCACGCTCGCGGCCGCGGTGGCCATGCCTTGCGCGTTTTATGCGGGCAGCCGGTGGGGAACCGCCGGAATTGCTGCAGCTTGGATCGTCGCCTACCCGCTGGTGATCCTGCCAATCCTTGCGAAGACGATTTCTCGGATCGGCATTGCGCCCCGAGAGTATTGGGCGAGAATTCAGCCGGCAGTGATTGCGTCCGCCATTATGTCAAGCCTGGTAATTGCCGCGGCCAGGCTATTTCCCGGCCCCGCCTCACCGCTGGCTCGGCTTGCGCTGAGAACCTCGTTAGGCATGCTTTCGTACGCGGGGGCGCTGTTCAGCCTGCAGCGCGGCCGCATCCTGCGTTTGGTTCAGGCGCTGCGTGCGGCGCGCCGGAAGCCGGGCCGGGAACCCGCTCCGCTTGATCAGAGGAGCGTTAGTAGAGGGGATAACGTACGCTAAATTTCGCACATTTGAAAAGGCCTGGGCTGGTCTGGTACAAACAGCGCTGGCGCCCCTGGCAGGGGGCGCCAGCCAAACCGACCAGAACAGGAGACCAGCATGGCGCAAGA
>Ga0307373_10001059_pt1 | contig 52124 bp, 48 predicted proteins | sample OX2MG_FD_202534 | JGI IMG/M metagenome (GOLD analysis project Ga0307373, IMG submission 202534) | Soil microbial communities from Risofladan, Vaasa, Finland - OX-2 | ecosystem: Environmental > Terrestrial > Soil > Coastal area > Acid sulfate soil | place: Finland: Risofladan, Vaasa | collected... | reverse complement strand
GACCCCACACCATCGACAATGGCGCTGGTCGGCAGGACGGGGTCGCCGGCCCGCGCCCGGTCAGCGGCGAGGATAAACGCGCCAACTCCAGCCATGAGCAGCATGAACAGCTGGACGAGACGCATATTGAGAATCTGAGTCACCTGGTTGTCCTCCTGTTGAAAGTGTCCCGAGGACGCCGCCCGGAGGCCGCGTACGCGGGGCAAAATGCCCGCCGAAGGAGGTATAATTTCCTTACGGCTTTGCCTCAGCGTGATGCCGTTGTTGGTCCTGGCAGGCGGGCGACGCCTGTCAGGACCTTTTCTTTGTGGGAACAATCAAGGAACCACCCCCTTTGCGTTCGGCCCAGGCGAAGCGGCGTGGGCACGGGAATGTGTGTCGCCGGGGAACGGTGCGCATCCACGCACGGGCGAGGTGCTGTGACCCCGGCCCCGGCGCCTGGCGGGCACCGGCCACCGGGACCAGAGCGCCGCGCGGAGTCCTCCCCGTTGCGGCCTGTTGGTCCGCTCCTGGCGAGCTGTAATTCGGGGCGGTTGGCGTCGCGGAAGTCGAGCGGCTCCGGTCGGTGCAGGAAAGACCGCGGTGCATGTTCGAAGCCATTGCCAGACCTCCTTTTAACGCCAGGCGCCGCCGAACTACGCCTGAGTGGCGGCGTCAGGGCACGACGCAACCCGGGCTTGTGAGGCCGGTGACGAGCGAGGCGGTGTTGTTGAACTCGTTCACTTCGGCGATGCGGTTGAAGCGGTCGACGACCGCCTTATTGCTGATGGTGCAGGCGTTGTTGGGGATGCGGACCCGGATCTCGACCCACCACTCCTCGCCGGGCGCCATCGTCCCGCGGCTGCAATCCACATAGGGAGCGTTGTTTGTGCAGCGGCCCGAGTTGGCAGTCCAGAAGACGAACGTGCCCGCACTGGAGAGGTCGTCGCGGAGGGTGACATCGGTGGGCGGGGGCGGCGTTGGCCGGTTGCCGATGTTCTTCACGCGGATGATGTAGGAGAAATAGCCGCCGGGCACGGGGTCGGGCTGGCCTGGCTTGGGCGTCTTTGTGATGGTGAGGTCCGGGCCATCGCCGGAGCCGCACTTTTCGATGATGTCCTTGATTGCCTGGCCGGTGCCGGTGCCATCGGGGTTGGTCTTGGTGTAGACGCCGCCGGTGGTCGTCGCATAGTCCTGCATGATTGTGGTGACGGTGGAGTCGAAACCCCCCGGCACGTGGACTGCGGAGATTTTGATCGATTGGGCCGCAGCTTCCAGGGCACGTGTATGGGCGTTGACGTCGTCCACACCGGGTGTGTAGGTGCTATCAAACCCGCCGGGGCGCGCGTCGGTGACGAGGATGGCGATCTTCAGCGCTCCGCTGCGATAGGCTGGCGTGAAGTCGACATTCTGCGGCCGGCCGGCGGCGGGGAGCGCATTGATGACCGTATTGAGCGATTCGTCGGACGCTTCGGGCTCGCCGCCACCACCGGAGGCGGTGAGGCCAAGGATGTCTGGCCCCACCGCAGCGGCGTTGCCGGCGGCGAAGTTGTCGTGGATGGTGATGTTGTCTTTGAAAGTGACGAGCGAGAGCCGGTAGTCTCCGGCGGAGGCGGTCGCGATATCGCCGAGGATGGCGGCGAGCCCGGCTTTCACGTTGTTGATGGCGCCGCCCATGCTGCCGGTGTCGTCGATAATGAAGGCGACGTCCATGGGCCCACAGACCTTTGTCTGCGCGGCCGCAGGGCGAGAGGGGGTAAGGAGGGGGCCGAAGGCAAGGATTGCGAGGATGGTAGCGAGGATCGGGGGTCGGGCCCGTGCTGGGAGTTGCATGCGTCTTCCGAAACCTTTCCGATGAACCGGCAAGCGGCGCCGTGGCTCGGGCGTCACAGCCACGAGGGGATGACGCGGCGCCGCGGGAAGAGGTCGTTGGAAGGCGAGTGCGCGGGGTTTGCCTCCAGCAAGCGAGAGGCTCACCCATGTACTGCAAACTCAGAAATGTCTAAGCTTGCGCACGCAAGGTCTGCCGATTGCCTTCCTTGCGACCAGCCCTGGCGGAGTTAGCGCTCCGCCGGGGCATCTTTGTGCAGTTGTAGCTTATACGTGCTGTAGTTGGTTCGTTTCTCGGACCGTGTGGGGGCGCGGGATCGAAGGGTGCCGGGGCTTTGCTCCGGCGGGCCGACGGCCGAGGGTCAAGCTCGCGCCTCCTTCCCGGCACTCAGCGGAGCAGGGCGTTTTCCGGCCCGCCGGTGCCTCCGCTCAAAACAGGGGCCAACACTAGCCCATGAGATGGCGGGCCGTCAAGCCTTTTTCCTGGCGGTTGCCCAGGGTGTTGTGTGAAGGTTCTCACTCATCTGCGGAATGGTGACTCACGGAGGCGCGACTGCGGGAGTGGCCGTGCCGCAAGGCCTCTGGATGTGGCTTCACGAGACTGTCAGGTCCGCCGGAGCGTATCGTGCGCCCAGAAAAGCTTTTACGCCCGAGGGGCGGCTGCGGAGGCAACTGTGTTTTACGAACTGAGGCAGTATCGGGCGCGGCCGGGCCAGCGCGACAGGCTGGCGAAATACATGGAGGAGGTCATCATTCCTTTCCAGGTGGCGAAAGGGATGGTGATCACGGCCAGCTTCGTGGGCGAACAGGAGGCCGACCTCTACGTGTGGGTCCGCCGTTTCGAAGACGAAGCCGAGCGTGAAGCTCTCTACGCCGCCGTCTACCAGTCCGCCGAGTGGAAAGAGACCATCGGCCCGGCGGTCGGAGAAATGCTCGATCGTGACCGCATCGCGGTGACGCGGCTGACGCCGATGGCAAAAAGCGTGCTGCGGTAGCGGTCCCCGGGGCGGCCAGTCCGACGGGAGCCCGGCGCAGGGCCGAGTCGCGCCGTTACTCCCGGCAGAGGTGGGTTTCCGCAGTCGGAATTCGGGAAAACACTGATAGGGTTTTGCCGCCAACTGCAGGACAATGAACGTGTGAAAACGATTCAATGCGCCTGGGTGAAGGCAGCAGACGGCAGCGAAGCCGCCATCTACGATGGATGGGAGTTGCGGCTGCGACCGCTTTCAGGTGAACGCTGGAAGATAGAAGCATCTGCCCTCGGGCGACCTTCCTACGGGCGGTGGGTCAAGGTCGCCGGCGACCGGACCTATGCGCAGTCGCGAGCGCTACAGCTCGCGCAGTGGGGCTGGTAGACCGCACCGTTTCGCGCGGGGCGGCGCCCTGCGGTACCGCCGGTGAGCGATGTCCCCGGCACGGGCGAGCAGCAGAGTCCTGCCGCGGGATCGCGACTCAAGAGGCGCGGCGATCGCGGCCGGACATACCCTTTTCTATGCGGGCGCGGATAGCCGTGGTGCCGGGAGGGTCGGACGAGGAAACGAACGCGGCGAGGGGCACTTCGCTCGTGCCGTCCGGCAGCCGGCGGCTGCGAAAGCCAAGCTGGCGATGGGCCGACAGTGTGCCATCGGCCCAGAGCGCGACAACGACTCCCGGCGGCGAGCCGGACAGCATCTCGTAGATGTCGGCGGAGAGACGTTCTAGGTCCACAGGATGTTCCATTGTAGGGGGACGGCGGCTGCACTCAAGCGCCCCCCGCCACGCGCGAGCGGGAAGGCGTAGCCACTTTCGCTTGCCCTGGTAGGAAAGCGTCTTGACGAATTCTTACCTAACGGCTATCTATAACTGCTCTCCATGAAACACCCGCTCCTTGCCTTGCTTGCGCTCGGCCCTACGCACGGCTACGAGCTGAAACAGGCGTTCCAGGAGCGTTTCGGGGCGGCCTGGCCCCAGATCAACGCCGGACAGATCTATGTGACGCTCCAACGGCTGGAGAAAGACGGACTCATCACCGGCAGGGAGGTGCAGCAGCCCGACCGGCCGAATAAGACGGTCTACAGCCTGACCCCGCGCGGGACTGCGGAGTTGCAGCGCTGGTTCGACGCCCCGGCACCGGTGCCACGCCTGCGCGACGATTTCGTCACTCGCGTGGTGCTCGCGCAGGCAACGGCGATGGCGGACCCGGGCGCGCTCATCGAACAACAGCGTGCGACGTATCTGCGCGCGCTGCGCCAGCTCGCCGACGTGCCGACGGGAGGCAATCATCACCTGCTCGCCGCCTTGCTCGTGGAGGGCGCCAGTCTGCACATCGAAGCCGACCTCAAGTGGCTGGACCGGTGTGAAGACCTTCTGGGAAAGGGAGAGAGCCCATGACAATCCTCGAAGCGCGTAACGTGGCCAAGTCCTATGGCCCACGCGACGAGCCGGTGGTCGCCTTGCGGGGAGTGGACTTCGCGGTGGAGGCGGGCGAACTGGTGGCGGTGATGGGGCCGAGCGGCTGCGGGAAGTCCACGCTTCTGCACCTCCTCGGGGGCCTGGACCGCCCCAGCAGCGGCGAAATCTACCTCCACGGGGAGAGGGTCGATGGCCTCAGCGAAACCGCCTGGGCGATTCGCCGACGGCAAGAGATCGGCTACGTGTTCCAGTTTTTCAATCTCGTGGGGAACCTGACCGCGGCGGACAACATCGAACTCCCCGGCCGCATCGCCGGACTCTCGTCGAAGGAGGCGCGGCGGCGGCGAATCGAACTCATGGAAGAGTTGGAAATTGCGGGCCGCGCGCAGCTGGTGCCGGCGCGCCTTTCAGGCGGCGAACGCCAGCGGGTCGCGCTCGCGCGGGCGCTGATCAACCGCCCGGCGATCCTGCTGGCGGACGAACCGACGGGCAGCCTCGATAGCGTGGCCGCGGCCGAGGTGATGCTGCTGCTGCGCAAGTTCCACAACGAGGGACAGACGACTGTGCTGGTGACCCACGATATGCGCGTCGCCAGTGCCGCTGACCGGGTGGTGCGGATGCGCGATGGAGCGGTCATTTCGCAAACCGCACTGGCCGCGAACCGTGACGAACGGGGACGGCTCGCCGACCTCGCCACACTGGAGATTTGACGTGTTGCCAGTTATTTTGCTCAAAGGCTGGGCCGACCTGCGTTCAAGGCGCCTGCAGTCGCTGCTCTTGTTTTGTGTCATTGCCGTCGCTTCCGGGGTGGGCATGCTGGCGCTCGGGATCACAAATTCGGCGGCGAACGCCTATGATCGGGTGCTCAGCGAAGCGCATGGGGGCCACGTCTGGCTCTTCGCACCGTCCCCGCAACTGCTGCAACCGGCAACCGCTGAGCCCGGTGTCGCCGCGTCCAGTGGACCCTTCGAGGAGACCACCGCGACGCTGACAACCACGCAGAGCAGCTATCCACTGACCGTCTGGGGGATGCCGGGCACGATGCCCACCGTGGCTCCGGCACTCATTCGCGAGGGACGTTGGATCGCACCGGGGGCCACGGACGAACTGGTGGTGGACCACGGCCTCGCGGCCCAGGCCCACCTGCACGTCGGTGACTCGGTGAGGGTCGTTGGAAACGGGACGGAGCGCACGCTCAAGGTGGTGGGGATCGGGATCAATACCACCGAGTCGCCCTATCCGCTGAGCACGCCGGCAGACGTCTTCTCCTCGCCAGCCACGGTCCAAGCGCTGGCGAACGGCTCGAAGCTTGAATACGCGGTCGGCGTCCGGCTGACGGACCCGGCGGCGACCGGGGCGTTCCTCACGGCGGCGCGCCCGGCAGACCAGGTTGCGGGCGGAAACGCTATCCAGGAGGTGACGTGGCAGGACATCCGCAACAACCTCAGCAACGCAGACCGGGCGAGCGTGATCTTGCTGCGAACGTTTGCGGTCTTTGCATTTTTCGCAGTGGGATTCGTGCTCGCCAACGCGGTCAGCGGACAGGTGCTGTCGAACTACCGCGATATCGGCCTGTTGCGTGCCATCGGGCTCACGCCAGGACAGGTCACGGTGCTGCTGCTTGCGGAGCAGCTCATGCTGGCAGGGGTGGCAGCTATTGCGGGCGCGATTGTGGGGGTCCTTCTCACCCCGTTGATGCTAAATCGGGTGGCGAACTTGCTGGGCACGACTCCCACGGGCAGCCTGAGTCCGGGAACGGTATTGCCCGTCGTTGCCGCCGTGCTCTTCGAAGTGGTGCTGTTCACGCTCATTCCCACGTGGCGTGGGGGCCGAGTGAGTCCGGTGCAGGCGCTCACGGTCGGGCCGACGCGCGACCAGCGGCGCAACTCCCGCCTTGCGACGGCGGCGGAGCGGATGCACCTGCCCATGTCCATCGTGCTTGGCCTGAAGGACGCGTATTCGCGGCCGGGGCGGTCGTGGCTCAGCATCGCTGCGCTCATCTTTGCCGTGAGTACACTGAGTTCGTCGCTCACGGTGGAAGCGACTGGCAACGCGATCGCGGCCCATCCCACGCGCATCGGGCGGCCACCATATTCGCTGGAGCTGAGCGGGTCTCCGAATGGCACGAGCAGTGCGAGCGTGCCGGCCATGTCCCAGAGCCAGATGATTGCCCTCGCAGAACAGCAGCCGTCGACGGAAAGCTACGTGACGATCCAGGACGTGCAAACGTCGTTCGACGGACACACGTATCGTGCCAGCCAGGCGGTCGGAGGTCAGATTGGACAGATGCCCTACAACATCGTGGCTGGACGGATGTTCGCGAAGCCGGGCGAGGCCGTGGTTGGCGTCGGGTTGCAACGCCTGGACGGACTCCGGGTCGGTCAACCGCTGAACCTTGTACTTCAGGGCGGCGGGACAATGAAGCTCACTCTCGTCGGCATCGTAGCTTGGGAGAACAACGCCGGGGACGTCGTCTTCTTTCCACGGACCAACCTCGCGGCAGCTTCGCCGTCACTGGCAAGCCGGCCGGCGATTGTCGCAATTCGTTTGAAGCCGGGCTCCAATTCAGCCGCGGTTGCAGCGGCGTTGCGCACGGCCTCCGGCGGTCGCATCGGGGTCGATGATGCCGAGGCAAAGTTCCGGTCTGACCTGGCGGCACAACGCAGTGACCTGCGCTCGGTGCAGACGCCGCTGAATATATCGCTCATCGCGATCGCCATCGTAAACCTCGTCTCGACGCTCGCCTTCGCCATCCGCGAACGAGTACCCGAGTTCGGGATCCTGAAGACGATCGGGTGCACGCCGCGGCAGGTGTATTTGAGCGTACTCTCCACAGCGGCTCTTTTTGCCGGCATCGCAATAGTCGTCGGCATACCGATTGGATACATCGTGACCGCGAAACTGGTAGACCATTTCGGTGCGCAGGGGGGATGGCCGACAGGCGTGGCTGTCGCGCCACCTGCGTTGTGGCTGGCGGTGGCAGTCCCGGCGATGGCTGCGTTGGTCTTGCTGGCGTGCACGATCCCCGCCCGGCTGGCGGCACGGCTCTCAATCGCAGAGGCGTTGCGATTCGAGTGATGGTTCCTTTCCCGATCGGCGTCAGGGAGCCCTTTGGGGCTCCTTACGCACCTTGAGCCGGAACCCCTCGACGCCAATGATAAGGACGTGCTCGCCGGGCTCGCTGCTGCCCTCGTCGATTTCGGCGGCCCAGCGTTCTCCCTGGATGAAGACGAAGCCCTGGGGCGTCAGCGGGGTCCGCACGACAGCTTTCTTACCCACCAGCGCGGCGGCACCCATCTGCACGGAGATGCGGCTAACTCGCCGGGCGGAGAGCACGGTCGATGTGGCCCCGACGAGGAGCGACAACCCTGCACCAGGGAAGGCAACGCGGGCGGAGAGCAGCCGCAACAGGTCGAGGACGATAAGCGCGGCGGCGAAGAGCACGAAGACCATCGCACCTTGAGGATAGCAGCAGCCGAGAAGGCGGGAGAGACGGCCTTTCAAGATGTGGGCGCGAGGGTAAAGGCGGGCGGCGAAGTGCCGTCTGGCCGGTGAAAGCGATGCCGACGGTGGCTGGAAAGCCCGTGATGTCGCGGGCAGGGTCGATTCGGGTCAGGGTTCGCGTTCGGCGAGGCGTGCGTTGCGGGCCGCCTGGTGGCCACGCCGCTCTTCGCCCATCGCCTGGAGCACCTCCGGCGAAAGGTGGTCGAAGCGCATGAAGTTCGTGCGCCAGGCATCGTCCGGCCACCGGAACGGTGTTTGCACAGTCGTCCGCGGGAAGCGCGCCCACTCGATGAGGCCGAGGGCCATGCCAACGATGGCGGACTGCATGGCAACGTCGTAGGGCGCGCCGCAGGGGTTCCCCAGTGGGAAATCGGTGAACAGGAAACGCGGGACGCTGCACTGTTCCACGACGTCGCGAGCCGAACCCACCACCACGGTGGGGATGCCAGCCTGTTCGAGATGGCGGGCACACAGACTCACGGTCTGGTGACAGACCGGTCAGAGGGCGACCAGGATCGCCGCATCAATGGCGTCCTCCCGGCACAGCCTGAGCAGCGCCGGCGCGTCCGCCTCGGTCGTCCTCCGCTGGCTATACACCGTGGGGACACCATAGAAGCGCGGCGAAAGACTGCCGATGCGCCCGCACGCCACAGCCTCCTGCAGGCGGTGGATGGGAGCATAGGAATCGAGATCGTCGGTGTGCGTGGCCTCTTTGTCCCAGGAGCGATGCTGCGTGTAGAGGCGTTCCGGGGCAGGCTCGACCGGGGCAGCATAGACGACCGGTAGCACGGAAAACGGCTCGGGGTCGGAGTCACCTTCGATGAGACTGGCTGTGGTGACCAGTCCGACGCGCGCGTCAGCGAGTGGCTTTTGGAGGGCCGCAAAGGGGGCGTCCTGGTGATACGCCCAGCGATACGGGTTGCCATAGCCCTGGGCGCGGTAGTACTCACGCGACTTGTCGATGTAGCTGACGAAGATGCGATGGTCGGGCTGAATTTCTGCGGTCACAGCAACCACCTCGGGGAACGATGAATCGATGAATCGTATTACAGCACACTCAGGGAAGGACGGCGCGTCCGGCTCTCCTTGCCCGGTGGGCGGTTCCGGACGCTCTCACGCCCGCTTGCCTTCCCGTCTACATCTGTAGAATCTTGTGCGGGAAACCAACAGCTCAACCCGGAAAGGAACACGCGGTGCAGATTTCAAGCTCGAGCTTCAACGATGGCGACTACCTGAAGATGGAGCATGTCCTTTCGGCCGACTACGGCTTCGGCTGTGGAGGCGGCAACAAGTCCCCGCACCTGAAGTGGGACGGAGCACCTGCGGGGACCAAGAGCTTCGCCGTGACGTGCTTCGACCCCGATGCCCCGACGGGGAGTGGTTTCTGGCACTGGGTGGTGGTGAACATCCCGGCCAGCGTCACCGAACTTGCGCTCGGCGCCGGCAACCCGGCGAGTGGCACGCTTCCCGCTGGCGCGTTGGAGGTCCGTACCGACTTCGGCAAGCCCGGGTATGGTGGGCCGTGTTCGCCGCCGAACGACCATCCACACCGCTATCTGTTCACGGTGCACGCGGTCTCCGCCGAATCTCTTCCGGTGACAGCCAAGACGTCGGCGGCGGTTGTTGGCTTCAATCTTCACTTCCAAACACTTGAAAAAGCGACGCTGATGGGGTTGTTCAAGCGCGACAGCTAGCAGGCAGCGTCTTGAAGAGGACGTTGGGGCGCGCCCGGTCGGCAGGGGCCCGTTGGAAAAGGCAGAGTTGCCTTGTCGGCCGAAGGTGGCGGGTGTAGGGTCTGGAAGACAATTCAATAGCTGTTCGGGATCGCTGGGGGTGCCTTCGGGCTGAGAACAAACCCTTGGAACCTGACCACGTTTATGCGTGCGTAGGAAAGCGGTCGAGACTTAGGGGTGGGGCCGCGGCCTCGCCATCGAGTCCGGCTTTCCGGGCTCTTTTTGATGCCCGGGAGGCTCCCCGGCCCTCGGGCGGCGGAAAGAGTTCCCAATGTGGAAGCGATTCCTGCCCTTTGTCGGCGCGGCGTGCACGTTGCTCCTGGTACCGGCCCTCTCGGCCTGCGGCAGCAGCAGCAACGGCCCCGAGACGCTGACCGTCATCACGCACTCGTCATTCAGTATCACCGGCAGCCTCCTCAAACAGTTTGAGACGCAGAACAACGCCACGGTAAAGCTCGTCCCGAAAGGCGACGCCGGGGCGATGCTGACCAGCCTCATCCTCACCAAGAACAACCCCGAAGGCGATGTCTCGTTCGGGGTGGACAATGTCCTTTTGGGGCGAGCAAAGGCAGCCGGGATCTTCGAGCCGTACAGCTCACCCTTGTTGAGCGAGGTGCCCGCGGACCTGCAGGCTGATGCCAATGGCCTGGTCACGCCGATCGACTACGGCTACGTGAACTTCAACTACGACATCGCGGCGCTCCAGAAAGAGGGTCTGCCGGTGCCCCAGACGCTGGAAGACCTGACAAAGCCGATCTACAAGGGCAAGGTCGTGGTGGAGAATCCGGCCTCATCGTCGCCAGGCGTGGATTTCCTCGTCGCCACCGTGGCCTATTTTGGCAAGGACAAGTATCTCAACTGGTGGGCGCAGATGAGGGCCAACGGGCTGGTGGTGGTCGATGGTTGGGAGGCGGCCTACAACACAAACTTCACTCTGCATGGGGGAGCGCAGCCGATCGTACTGAGCTACGCGAGCAGCCCTCCCTATGAGCAGATGACCGCCAAGCCGCCGCGGGCGGATGCCCCGACCGGAAACATCCTCCCCCCGAAGGGGGCGTTCCGGGAGATCGAATACGCGGGCATCCTGAAGGGCACGAAGCACCTCGCGCTGGCGAAGAAGTTCATCGATTTCCTGCTGAGCAAGCAGGTGCAGGAAGATGTACCGGGCCAGATGGCCGTCTACCCGGTAAACAAGACCGCTGCCGTGCCGCCGGCTTTTGCGAAGTTCGGGAAGATAGACGTCCCGGCAGCAAACGTCTCGTCCGCGGAAATTGCAGCCAATGAACAGCAGTGGATCGATGCCTGGACCAAAACCGTCCTCCAGTGACCGATCGGCCGCACGCGTGGGCGGGCACAGTCACCGCTGGCCGCCGGGAGGGCAACTGCCGGCGGTGGCGGTCACCGGCCTCTTGTTGGCGGTGCCGGCGATATTTCTTTGCCTGTTTTTCATCTATCCGCTGCAGGGGATCCTGAGGGAGTCGTTCTTCGGCCAGGGGGCATCGCTGAGCGACCTGAGCCCGCTGGTGACGGACCCATATTTCGCCCAGAGAGCGTGGTTCACCCTCTGGGAGGCCGCGGCTTCAACGGTACTGACACTCTTGATTTCGTTGCCCTGCGCCTACGTGTTCGCCCGGCACGAGTTCCCGGGAAAGTCGATCGTGCTGGCCATTGTGACGGTGCCGTTCGTGATGCCGACGATCGTGGTGGCCGTCGCCTTCACCGCGCTGACGGGGCCACAGGGAGTCGCCAACAGCGCGCTGCAGTGGCTCTTCCGGTTGAATGCGCCACCAATTGCGCTCGTGAACACGGTCTGGATCATCCTTGCCGCGCACGTGTTCTACAACTTCGGGATGGCGGCGCGAATCATTGCCGCCGGCTGGGCAGGGCTGGACGAGCGCATCGACGACGCTGCAAAGATGCTCGGTGCGGGGCGCGTCGAGCGATTCTTCCGCGTGACCCTGCCGCGTTTACGGCCGGCGATCCTTGCCGCGTCATCACTCGTGTTCCTGTTCTGCTTCACGAGCTTCGGCGTCGTCCTTGTGCTGGGTGGCCCTCAATTCAACACGATCGAGACGGAGATCTACCGCGAGACGGCGTTCCTGTTCCGGTTGCCACTTGCAGCCGCCCTCGCGCTCCTGCAACTGTTGTTCACGTTCCTCGTGATGGGCGTCTACACGCATTTTCAGGCGAGGGCGGCGAGCACCGGCAACGTCGTGCAGCGGCGGCGGGAGCATACGCGAGGGGAGACCGTCTTTGCCACCGTGGTGATGATGGCGGCCCTGTCAGTCGTGCTCGTGCCTGTAGGGGCGCTGGTGGAGCGCTCGTTCCACGGCGCCGCGGGTTACACCTTCGCTTTCTACCAGGCGCTTGGCGAGAACGTCAGCGGACGGGCAATCTTCACCACGCCGCGGGCGGCGATCGGGCATTCGCTCGGTTTTGCATTGTTGACGCTTGCGTGTTCGGTGCCGATAGGGACTCTCGGCGCGTATGGCGCGCTGCGCTTCAAACACCACGGCGCCTGGGTCGAGGCGCTGTTGCTCATGCCGCTGGGCGTTTCCGCGATTACTCTCGCGCTGGGCTTCATCATCACGCTGGACAGGCCCCCGTTGGACATCCGCGGAAGCTGGTGGCTGCTCGTGATCGCGCACACACTCATCGCCTACCCATTCGTGACCCGCGCCGTGGGCGTGCCGTTGCGGACGATGGACCGTCATCTGCGCGAAGCGGCTCGGATGCTCGGCGCGGGCCCCCTGCGCGTGTTCCTGACGATAGACCTTCCGCTCATCTGGCGTTCGCTCGTCGTGGGAGGAGTGTTTGCGTTCGCCACGTCGATGGGCGAATTCGGGGCGACACTGCTCATCGCCCGCCCGGAGTGGACGACGCTCCCAATTGCTATCTACCGTTACTTCGGACGGCCGGGGTCACTGAACTATGGTGAGGGGCTGGCCATGAGCGTGGTGTTGATGGGGGTAACGGCGGCCGGATTCCTCGTCATCGACCGGGTGCGTGTGCGCGGACTGGGCGTCTTCTGATGACTCTGCCTACGGGCCTGGAGGTGAAGTCCGTAGAGTTCGCAGCCGCCGGGAGGGAAATCGTGGCCGGCGTCTCGCTCACGGTGCCACCCGGCGAAACGCTGGCGGTGTTGGGCCCGAGCGGATGCGGCAAGACGACCCTGCTCCGGCTGATTGCGGGGCTTGAACCTCTCGCGGCTGGGTCCGTGCACTTTAACGGAGCGGACATGGCGGGAGTGCCCGCACACCGGCGTAATTTCGGGATGGTGTTCCAGGACTTCGCCCTCTTCCCGCACATGAGCGTCGAGCGGAATGTCGCCTTCGGTCTCGGACGCAGCAAGCTTTCGCGAGCAGCCGTGCGCGAGCGGGTTTCCGAACTGCTGAAGATGGCGGGATTGGCGGGGTTCGAAGCACGGACGACAGAGGCGCTTTCCGGGGGCGAACGACAGCGGGTGGCGTTGGCGCGGGCGCTGGCACCGGAACCGCGACTGTTGATGTTCGACGAGCCGCTCGGGTCGCTCGACCGCGGCCTGCGAGAGCGCCTGCTCGTCGAATTGCGGGCGATCCTCGAACGGGTGGCGATCCCTGCAATTTATGTGACTCACGACCAGTTCGAAGCGTTTGCGATTGCGGACAGGATGGCGATTATGCGCGACGGCCGGATCGTACGCGCCGGGCAGCCACGCGAGGTCTACGAGAGACCCGGAACGGAGTTCGTGGCGCGGTTCCTTGGATTTAGCAACATCATCGATGCGACGTTCGATGGCCGCGGTGTGGCTACGACGGCGGGCGGTTGCTGGGGCGGACTCGCAGGGGAGCCGGGGCCTGCGCGCCTCCTGCTGCGAGGGGAAGGTGCAACCGTGGCACAAGGGATGGGCGAACAGGTCGTCGCAGGGATAGTGAGTGGAAAGCTCTTCCAGGGAGCCCGCCAGCGGATAGAACTCGAGACACCCGTGGGGGCACTCGAATTCGAGTTCGATTCGACACAACTGCTGCCGCCCGCCGGCGCAGAGATCTTCATCCACGTTCCCGCGGTGCAGGTGCTGGAGCGGGAGCCTTTAGGGGGATAAGGCAGGCGCCGAGCGGTGCCTTTTGGTCAAGCCGGGGGTAACCTAGCGCAATGCCTGCTGACACCACCCACTGCGACAGGACACTCGTCATCGCGCTAAGCCGGCCGGAGGCGATGAACCGCCTGGACACCGAGATGTATCCCCCGTTCTGCGCGGCCCGGGATCAGGTTGAGTCGCGCGGTGCCTTCCGTAGCGGCAGCCGGCGATGAACGGGCCGCTCGATGGTGTCCGCGTGCTCGATTTCACGTGGGCGCTCGCAGGGCCGTTTGCGACGATGCAACTCGCCGACCTGGGCGCCGAAGTGGTGAAGGTGGAATACCCGGAAAACGACGAGAAGCAGCGTGGCTTCGGGCCGTACTTTGACGGCATCTCGACATTCTTCTTCAGCGCGAACCGGGGGAAGAGAGGGATCTGCATCGACCTGAAGTCGGATGACGGCAAGGGGCTCGTCCGCCGGTTGGTGCAGGTAGCTGACGTTGTGACCGAGAACTTTCGCCCCGGGACGATGGACGGGCTTGGGCTGGGATACGAGGCACTGAAAGCGGAGAACCCGCGGATTGTCTACGGGGCGCTGAGCGGCTTCGGACAGACAGGCCCGTACCGTTCGATGGTGGCCGTCGATGCCGTGGCACAGGCGATGGGCGGCACCATGGGCCTGAACGGCGAAGCTGATGGCCCACCGATGCGCGTGGGAGTGAGCATCGGCGACATGGTGGGCGGCCTATACCTTGCGCTCGGTGTGCTTGCAGCGCTGCGGGCGCGGGATGTGACGGGGGAGGGACAGCTCCTCGATGTCGCGTTGATGGAGGCCCAGATGGCGATCTGCGAAAACGCGATCGTGCGCCATTCGGCCTTTGGCGAGAACCCGACGCGACAGGGCAGCCACCATGCGCTGATTGCGCCATTCGGGCCGTTCGAAACGGCGGACGGCTACGTGGTTGTCGCGAATGTGAAGGAGTGGGAGCTGTTTTGCGCTCTTATCGAGCGCGACGACCTGGCGTTCGATGCACGGTTCACGTCGAACCGGGCTCGGCTGGAGCATGTACACGAACTCGAGAAAGAGCTCACGCTTGCGCTGCGGACGAAGACGACCGATGCCTGGTTCGCCATCCTCCAGCCTGCGGACGTCTGCGCGATTGGCAAGGTGAACAGCATCGCCGACCTTTTCCACGACCCGCACGTTGCCGCTCGCAAGATGCTGGTCGAGGTGCCAATGCCATATGGGAAGGAAGGCAGGCTGACGTTGCCCAATTCGCCGATGCACCTTTCGAAAACGCCCGCGGTCGTTGGTCGACCAATGCCAGAGCACGGGGGCGACACGGATGCAGTCCTCCGCGAATGGCTGGGGATGGAGGGCGAGGCCACACAGCGTCTGCGGGCCAGCGGCGCGATCAAGTAAAACGGCCCATGAAGCCGCGTCCGACGCGGCTGGCCGGCTCAGACCCAGGGGTGGTCGTCGAACTTCTCGCCGCCCGTGAGGTGAATTGCTGCGGCCCAGGCGGCGAGCACGCCGGTCAGGCCGAGGATGACGGCGACGGGAGCCGCAAGCAGCCAACCTAAGCGCTGGACCGAGACCACTGCACCAACGGCGGCCGCCGCCGCAAGCCCGGCAAGCACGGCCCCGCGTGCGACGCTTCCCGCATCGGGGAAAGTGACACGCGGCGGTGGCGGAGCAGGCTCGTGGACGAACGGGTGGCCGGGCGGCGCACCGTCTGCTGGCGGAAGGGGAGGGTTCGTCGCGTCCACGGTCAGTCCCGCTGGTCCGGCGGGAGGAGGTTCGGGATGCCGTCTTCGATGGGATAGACCTCCCGGCAGCGGGTGCAGGTGAGCGTCCCTTCGATGATCTCGCCGGCGTCTTCGCGGGTCGCCTTCAGTTCGAGGTCGCCCTTGCACATGGGGCAGACAAGGATCTCCATCAGTTGTGGCTGCATGAGGACAGCGTAGCTGCGGGGGCACCGGAGTGAAAGGCGAGCGGGCAACCTCCTAGCTGAGGCCCCGCGACGTCAGTCCGCTGTGAAGAGCGCCAGGGCCGCAGCGATAGCCTCGGATGCCACGCGTTCGTGGTTGGCGGCGCGACGCAGGGCCATCGCAGCACCGCGCCTCAGGCCCGCGTTGGCGACATTTCCGTGGCCGCCCGATGGGAAGGGAAAGAGGGTGATCAGCGGTGCGAGGGCTCGCGCTTCCTCGCGGATGGAGCCTTCGGCGGCCCGCAGCGGAGCGGCGATCGGTGGAAGGGCGGCAGCGAGGTCGGCCAGGAAGTCTGCTCCATCCATACGCGCGGCCTGCATCACCGCCAGGGTGTAGGCATTACCGGCGCGGTCAACCTCACCGTCTCCGTCGAAGGCGTCGGCCCAGGCGTCGAGGGCGAAGGTGCCGCGGGGCTGGCCGTCGTCGCTCCCGTCACGGCCAGCGAAGCAATCGATGGCGGTATGGAGAGCACCGGCGGCCGCGTCGAGCGCATCTACTTCGATGGCACCGGCTGGCGCGAACAGCTCTATCTGCCCGATGGTGGAGGGCCAGTCACTCCAGGCGGCGAACGGGCTGGCCTCACCGCTCAACACATCGTGGACAAAGAAGCCGGCCAGGTCGCGGTCGTACCCGTAAACGATTGCGAATTCGTGGAGGTGAAAATCCCAACCCACGAGTGGGCGACCGGCGTCGAGGTGCCCGATCGCCCACTCGACGGCAGCGGCGCGCCGTCCGGTCCAGTCTTCACCGGGAAGGAGCCTCGTGCCGAAGCGCTCCCATGCGATACCGGTGCGCGCGTAGTGGCGCGACATCGCTTCCCAGTCGAGGTCAACGGGCCCGGAAGGGAGCGCTGTAATGCCGCCCTTCGTGCCGAGGCAGGTATGCCATGCGTGGCCGCTGAGACCCATGATGGCGTGGCGCGGGAGCGACGCTCCGAGGTGGACGAGGATGCCCTCGACTGCGCCGGCGGCGCTGGTCCAGTTTGGCGCGAGTTCGAGCCCGGGAATCTCCACGTCCTTACAGTGTAGCGGGCGCGGCCCGGGCCGCGCCGCTCTCCGGGCGGCTATGGCACGATCCTCTGCCATAGCCGGGGCGTGACTTCCGTCAGCGGGGCATCTCCGTAGAATACGCCTCACCCAGGCCAGGATTGCCTCCGGCGGAGCAGTGTCTGAGCAGGGTCCGGCAGCCAGTGATGACCGGTAGACCGGGCTCGTGCTCGCAAGGAGAGTGAATTGGGAGAGATCTGGGAAAGTGCGACGCTGCCGAACGGGCTGCGAATAGTCACCACTCCGATGCCGTCGACGCAGGCGGTATCAGTGAACCTGTTTGTCGGCGTAGGGTCGCGCTCGGAGCCGCAGCGGATCAACGGGATCACGCATTTCCTGGAGCACATGGTGTTCAAGGGAACCGAGAGGCGGCCCGACGCATTCATCATCGCGCAGGAAATAGAGGGCGCGGGTGGGACGCTGAACGCCTACACGAACAAGGAATACACCTGCTACTGGAACATCGTGCCGTTCGACCGCTTCGCGACGGCGCTCGATGTGGAAGCAGATATGCTCCTGCATTCAAAGCTGGAACAGACGGAGATCGACCGCGAGCGGACGGTCGTGCAACAGGAGCTCAAGCGCAATCATGACACGCCGGCTGCCTGGGCAGGGCGGTTGATCGGCACATCGGTGTATGGCGAACAGCCTTCGGGCTGGGATGTTGGCGGGAGCGTCGAGCTCGTGCAACAGATGCAGCGGCCAGACTTTGTGGAGCACATCAACGACTGGTACCGGCCCTCGAACATCGTCCTCGCTGTCGCGGGCAACGTGACGCACGACGAAGTGGTTGGCCGGGCGGAGCCGCTATTTCGGGACATGCAACCGGGGCCGATCCCTGACGTGGTGCCATACGACGCGTCGACGAGCGGCCCCCGCGTGGCGATCGACTCGCGCGCCATTGACCAGTGCACCATGTATCTCGGGCTGCCGATTTTCGGGCGCGATGACCCGGACCGCTTCGCGCTGCGGATCATGAACGACGTGCTGGGCGCCGGGATGTCGTCGCGATTGTTTCGTGAAGTGCGCGAGCGCCGGGGGTTGGCGTATTCGGTCAGCTCGGGATACGGCTACCTGGCCGACGCAGGGGTGTTCACCATTTCGGCCGGGGTCGACCGCGACAAGCTCAGCGAAACGATCGAAGTGTGCCTGGATGAGGCGGAGCGGCTCGCGGACGAGCAGGTCCCGCCCGAGGAGCTGCGCAAAGCGAAGGACCACAACATCGGGCGCTTCCGGCTCTCCCTCGAGACAGCGTTTTCCCTGGGCCAACGGCACGGTGAATTGTTGATCACCAAGGGCTGGATCGAACGGATCGAAGACGTCGTCGCACAGGTGGAGGCGGTGACAGCGGACGAAGTGCAGGCGGTTGCGCGGCGGCTGCTGAAGCGCCACCGGCTGCATTGTGCGGTGGTCGGCCCGGAGCTAGATGAAGACGAGATCGCGCGGGCGATGAAGTAGTGAGTTGATTGGCTACACCGGCTCGATCAAGCACGTTCCCTGCCAACTCGGTGCCAGTCGACCGATGACGGCTAGGGCTTCGCAATGGTGACCTGCGCCGGGCCACGCAAGAGGAAGGTGCCTCCGCGTTGGAAGGACTGCAGGCGAAATACGCCGTAGCGGTCGAGGAGGGCGTTGATGGCAATCTCCATCTCCATGCGGGCAAGCGGCGCACCGAGGCAGAAGTGGATGCCAAGACCAAAGCTGAGGTGGCGACTGTCCTCACGGGCGATATCGAGTGAGTCGGGGCGGTCGAAGCGTGCCGGGTCGCGGTTGGCAGCGCCGATGACGGCGTAGCAGGTATCCCCGGCTCGAATAGTCCGCTGCCCAAGCTTCACGTCGCTCCGCGCGAAGCGCGCCACGACATGGGTTGGGCTATCGAAGCGCAACAGTTCCTCCACAGCAGCGGGTACCAACGACCTGTCATTGGCCAGCTGTTCGAGCACTTCAGGTGCCTGGGCCAGGTTCAGGGCGGCGTTGCCAATGGCATAGGCAGTTGGTCCGTTCCCTGCCTGCGAAACGTGGATGAGCAGCATGAGCATCTCGTCGGGCATGACGTTTTCGCCGGCGTCCGCGGCGGCGATGAGCGTCCCCAGCACGGAGTCAGGAGCAACCGCGGCCCCGGCCCGCCAGCGATCGAGGAGTTCGGCCAGCCCGGTGCTTCCCCGCTGTGCCGCAGCGATCGTCTCCGGCCCGCCTGCTCGTGCGCGCATGACGGCGGTCGAATCCTCGCGAAACGTCCGCTGGTCTTCTTCGGGGACGCCCAGCTGACGAAGCACGGAGCCGATGACGAACTGCTCCGAGAGGCCAGCCATCACTTCGATCGAAGTGGCGGGTGCGGCGGCGAGCTGGCTCGCTGCGATGCCTGCAATCGCTGTGCGCAGGTCCGCCATCGCTCGAGGCGTGAATGCGCGGTTCACAATGGAACGGAGACGCGTGTGATCGGGTGAGTCGCTGTTGCCAAGAATGGGCGCGCTCCCGAGAGGGGCGCCAGCACGCCGGGTTGCGACAGATTCGCCGAGGCCGCCGCTGGCGTGGACCGGGTCCGAGGAAAAAAAGTCGTCGTCGCGGAGGATTCGGTCGCAATGCTCGTAGCTGGTCACGACCCAGGCGTTGAGGTCGGGGCTGCGGTGGATGGGCTCCTGCTTGCGCAGTTGGGCGAGCGAGGGGTAGGGATCCTGGATGTACGCCGGACGCGTGGGATTGTAGTAGGCCATCGCCGGATGGTAGAGGTCGCGTTGCGCGGCTGTCCAAAATCAGCCGGCTGATCGACAGCCGCGAGACGGGCGGACGGCCGTGAAGCGGTGGTGCTGAGGGGCGGACTCGAACCGCCGACACCCGCATTTTCAGTGCGGTGCTCTACCGGCTGAGCTACCTCAGCAAACCGGAAGGCCATCGTATGGAGCGGAGCGACGATGGGTCAAGGCGCAGGCGTAAACGGAGACGGCGGAGTGGCTGACATCCCGCGGACAAGGTTTGGCGCCAACTGCGGAGCGCGCCGTATGATGCGCGGATGGCAGTTCGACCGTACCGCATCGACGTCCCGCAGGCCGTGCTCGACGACCTGAAGCGCCGGCTGGAAATGACGCGTTGGCCAGAGGCGATCCCTGGCACGGGATGGGACTACGGTGCGGACCCGGGATATATCCGCGAGCTTTGCGAATACTGGCGGACCGAGTTCGACTGGCGCACACACGAGGCCGAGCTCAACCGCTTTCCGGGCTTCCTGGCCGAAGTCGATGGCGTGGACCTGCACTTCTGGCACGTCCGGGGGGAACGCGACGGTGCGCTCCCGTTGCTGCTTATCCACGGATGGCCAGGCTCGATCTATGAATTCCACGGCCTTATCGACCGCCTGACCAACCCGTCACGGCATGGCGGCGGGCCAGAAGATGCCTTTGATGTCGTCGTGCCAGCGTTGCCGGGCTTCGGCTTCGGAGGGAAGCCGCGCGAGCGCGGCTGGGGGATCTCCCGCATCGCGGCGGCCTTTGATGCGCTAATGACGGAGGAGCTTGGGTACGACCGCTACGGCGTCCAGGGCGGTGACTGGGGCGGGATCATCTCGGCGAAGATGGGCTCGGCACACGCGCAGCACGTCGTCGGCGTGCACTTGAATTTCGTGTTCGGCCAGCCGCCGGCCAAACCCGAGAGTGACGAGGAGAAGGCGCTCGCAGCCGCCTGGGCGGCCTTCCAGGCAGGCGAAACCGGCTACAGCGCCATCCAGGGGACGAAGCCGCTTTCACTCGCAGCTGCACAGGCTGACTCTCCCGCCGGGCTGGCTGCGTGGGTGATCGAGAAGTTCCGTGCGTGGAGCGACTGCGAAGGCGACATCGAGTCGGCGTTTTCGAAGGACACGCTCCTGACCAACCTGATGTTCTACTGGGCGCCCAACAGCATCGCCAGCGCTGCAACGATCTACTTCGAGGCGCGGCGCGACCCGGCAGGGTTCGCCTATCCGAAGGTGGAGGTCCCGACAGGGGTGGCGATGTTCCCGAAAGAACCGTGGCGCGCACTGCTGCGGTGGGCCGAGCCGCGTTTCAACATCACTCGGTTCACGGAGATGCCCCGCGGTGGCCACTTCGCAGCCCTGGAAGAGCCAGTGTTGCTGGTGCAAGACATTCGTTCGTTTTTCGCGACCGTCCGCCGACCGATCTAGTCGTCCGGGCCCGGGTGCTCAGTCGCTGTGGCCGAGCGCGGAAATGGGCATGAGCAGGGTGACCAGCTGATCTTCGGAAAGCTTCGCCACGCGGTCGCCGAGGGCCTCCTGGCTGACGTGGTCGGAGGCTCCCGTGCCAGCGAGGTCGCAGGCCATCATGTGGCTTTCAAGATAGGCGAGGGCGAGGGATGTCATTTCCCCTCTACCGAGAGCACGAAGCGACTGCGCAGCCTTTTGCATGGGGGTCGATTGCATGATGTTCCTCCGGGTGCAAACGGCACCCATCGTCATGGTAGCCTGCGGCGATGCGGAGCAGGTGGGCCGAAGGACCATTGAGGGCCTGCCCGTTCGGGCCGGACACGCGGTGCCAGGCCGTCAGGAAGTCGGCCATGTAATCAGCATTTCGCGAGAATCGCGACGTTGGGCGGGCCGATAGCCTTCGTCCGAGCTCACGAAGACACGGTCGAAGCCTGCCACGAGGCGTTCCCGTGCAGCATCGCGGTCGCTCAGGCGGGCCTCATCGAGCCAGGCTTCTATCGCAGCAACAGGCGTGGCCGCCGGTGCAGCCCGTAAGGGAAAGGAGCCGGGCAGGACGTGCACATCGGGGAGAATGCCCATCTCCCAGAGCACATCGCAGAGCTGGCGATGGCCGGGGCAAGGCAGCTCGGGTTCGCCCGTTGCGACTTCGAAGATCGCCGCGTCGCGAATCGGTGGTGGCACGCTCCACACGCTGATGATCACCCGGCGGCGTGAAGCGGCAACCAACCGTTGGAGGAACGGCAGGATATCGGCGACGAAGTACGTGACGTTGCACACAATCGCCACGTCACCGGAGACTCCGGGCGCATTGGGCCACGTGGCAGGCACCACGCGGGCGTTCTCGATATGCGCTTCGGCGGCGGAGGCCAGGAACTGCTCGGCCATTGCGGGGGAAGGCTCGACATTGATGACGTCGCGGCAGGCGAGGGCGAGAGGCAGACTGACGCGGCCGGCGCCGCCACCGATATCGACCACCACATCGGTTGGTTCAATAAACGAGCGGATCGCCTCAAGGTTGGCGTCAAGTTCGCGGTGTGGGTCCAGCCGGAAGCGGCTTGCGGCTCGATCCCAGCGGTCGGTGGTCGCCATGGGAGCGCGCAGCCGGGCTGACTGAGCGGCAGCGGCGGCCACCATCGCGGCATATTCCTGTCCTGCAGTCACTTGCTATCGTCCTTGCCTCATCTTTTCGGCACTGGGCTGTGTGCGTCTGTTAGCCACCCTGATTCAGCAGTACCGGGTCGAATCCCAGCATCCCGCGCAGGAGGTTGATCTCCCCACGATGCCCGTTCAGGTGAATCACCAGGTGGAGATTGACGGATTCGCCGACCGTCTCGGTGCGCTCGCCCAGCTTGACCTCCCGTTCGAGGCCGGCTTCATCGAGCGAGGAGAGGTATGCGTTGGCGAGGTCGGCCACACGGGCCTGGTATTGGCGGAAGGCGTCGAGCGAAGCGATGTGGAGGGCACGGGCGTCTTCGGTCGATTGGCCCGTCCCGAACCCTTTTTCTGGCAGGCCGGTCTTTGCCGCCCAGCCTCCCGTTTCCCACTCACTCGGTTTGCCCTGGAAAATCTGCTGGAAGAAAAGGTCCTCGATGCGGGCGCCATGCCACATGCACCAGGCGATAGAGTGCGACTGGCCCTCCGGCACGAAGTGAAGCTGCTCATCGCTGAGGCCATCGGGGGCGCCGCGAAAGCCGCGATGGACGAATTCCAGTGTTTGCTTCATGAAGTCGATTGCTGTCACGATACCCTCGGGGACGGTTATTGAGGCGGACTATACGCGCCGGTGTGCCATCGTACTGGTTCCCCGGCGACCATGCCGGTGTGTCGGTCGCGCCGGGTGTTCAAATTGGCGGCGGCGGCCAGCTCCACGAAGCGACGAAGGCAAAGCGATCGCCGCGGACGAGGCTATGCCGGTATTCGATAGCCCGCTCGTCGGAGAACGCCACTCGTTCAACAAGCAGGACAGCTTCGCCGCGGGGAAGCGCGAGTAACGTACGCGCCGGCGCGCCCGGCAGCGTTGCACGGATTCGCTCTGTGCCGCCGGTGATGCGGACGTTGCAAAGATTGGCGAGCATTTCGTAGAGAGAGCCGCGGCCGAGGTCCGCGTCCAGGAGCGGTGTCCCGCCATCAGCGACCACCCATGAGTCATCGAGGGCGAGCGGCTCGCCACCGGCGAAGCGGAGGCGTTGGATGTGGACGAGTTCTGTCGCCGGGGGGAGCCCCAGCCGGGAGGCGGCGTCGCCGTTGAGCTGAAGCTCTTGCCGCCTCACCACGGAGTGTTCGGCGAGTCCCTGCTGGCTGATGGAGGCAGCGAGGCTGTAGAAGGGCGAGATTGACTGCTCAAGTTCAGCGGCGAGCGGCAGCCTGCTGCCCCTTCCGCGCTCCCGCTCGACGAGGCCGGCGGCCTGTAGACGGCCGATGGCAACGCGCGCGGTGTGGCGGCTCACGCCGTAGTCGCGCACGAGTTCTGCATCGGTCGGGAAACGATCTTCGAATTCGCCTGAAGCGATGCGGGCGCGCAGGAGGGCTTCCATCTGCGCCCACAACGGCATGGGACTCTCGCGGTTGAGCGCTTCCATCATGGTTTCCTTCAGCGGATAAACAGCAACGACCCGAGCACCATCACAAGGACGAGGAAGGTGACGGCGGTGTACAGCCTGTCGTGCTCTTCGAACGCAAAGAGAACCATGGCGGTGAACACGCGCAGGATAGGCGTGAAGACGAGGACGAGGATTCCGAACTCGAGCCAGGCGAATCCCTGGAAGGCGAAGATGCCATGGCGCAGCCGGCCGAAGTTCAGGTCGAACGTCTGTGTCTCCATGATGTGCTTGGTGATGCCTCCATGGGCGAAGGAGATGACGAGCCCAACGAGGAGGATGAGAACACTCGCGATCACGCCGATCCGGAGCACCCAGCTCGAAACGTCTTCGATAGCGATCCGGTCTTCGTGGCGGAGGGGCTCCACCGGGACATTGGTCGTTTCTTCAACAGCCATCAAATCACTCCAAAGCCACGTAGCAGCATTTGCCCGCCGATGAGGGCAAGGACCACGGCAAACACCTGGCGGATGAGGTTGTTCGACATCCGCTCCATCAATTTGGTGCCTCCAAAGGCGCCCACAAGGACGCCGGTCGCGACCGGCGCGACGATGAAGGGAAGCACGAGCCCACGGTTCAGATAGACACCGGAGGCGGCCGCCGCGGTCACGCCGATCATGAAGTTACTGGTGGCGGTCGAAACCTTCGAGGGCACCTTCATCGCGATTTCGTGGGCGAGGACCTTCACAACACCGGCGCCGATACCGAGCAGGCCGGAAATGATCCCGGCGGCGAACATATATGCGGAGGCGAGCGGGATGCCGGTGACATGGTATGTCACCTCGCGGTTGAGGCGTTTGTCGAAATACGACCCATCGAGGCGCAAGCGACGAGCCAGGTCATCATCGACGACACCTTCGGGGAGCTCTTCACCGAACTTACGGAGGATGGGGATGAGCGAGGTGAGGAGGGTTATGCCGAAAAGGACGGAGAGCCAGCTAGTGGGTAGGTGCGGGGCCAGCAGGGCCGCACCAATGATTGCACCAAGGGCGGTCGCGACTTCGAGGAACATGGCGATACGGATGTTGGTAATGCGATCCTTGACGTAGACCGAGCCGGCTCCGCTGGAAGTCGCGATGACTGAGACGATGCTCGCGCCGATCGCATAGCGGATGTCCATGCCCATGAAGATCGTGAGGACGGGGACGATCACTACGCCGCCGCCGACCCCGGCAATGGAACCGAGGATGCCGCCAGCGAAGGAGGCGCCGAGGATCTCCAGAAGAAAGACGAAGGCCGTCATCTCTCCACTCATGATTGGCAGAGCCTGCGGCGTTGGCGGCGGTGCATGGGCGAATCCATGGATGGCGGTGGGGGGGCGGGGGGGGGGGGGTGGGGGGGGCATACGGGGGGGGGGGGGGGGGGGGGGGGGGGGGGGGGTGGTCGCGGAAATGTCCGTACATATGGACTATAGTGAAACATGTCCCGCTCAGGTGCAAGCTGGAGCACCAGCGTTGCCTGCAAAATCTCTCTGGACTGCATCGTTGTACAACGATACAGTTTCATCATGAGTGCAGCCCTCCCCGGTCAAATGCTCGAACCGCTGGCCGAACGCTTCCGCATCCTCGGTGACGCCATGCGACTCACGATCCTACAGCTCCTCCTCAAACACGGTGAGCTGAACGTCGGCGACCTCAGCCGCCTGCTTTGCAGCAGCCAGGCGAACGTGAGCAAGCATCTCCGCACCCTCCACGGCGCCGGAATCGTGGAACGCCGGGCCGAGGGCACGGCCGCCTACTACCGCATGGCTGACCCGAGCGTCAGTCAACTCTGCGACATCGTTTGCGCCCGCCTTCGGATGCAGGCCGCTGAGACGGCGCGCGTCTTCGCAAGCGTGTGACCCGCCTGGGCGGACGACAGGCGGCCGGCCGGCAGCCCTTCCTCCCATCGACCTTCACCCCAACCAGCCTCCAGGAGAATCCCCATGAACTCGACCGCTCTTATCCATCACAGCTACGGCATCCGGCGCGACACCAATCTCGCCTATTCGGACGCGGTCGACCGTGTCCGCACGACGCTCAAAGCCGAGGGCTTCGGCATCCTCACGGAGATCGATGTCGCTGCGACCATGGAGGCGAAGCTCGGCGTGCAGATGGCGCCCTACATCATCCTTGGCGCTTGCAACCCGCCGCTCGCCCACCGCGCCATCGAGGCCGAGCCTGAGGTCGGGCTCCTGCTGCCTTGCAACGTTGTCGTGCGGCGCGAAGGCGAAGCGACGGTGGTCGAGGCGATGGACCCGGAGGCGGCGCTCGGCCTGGTCAAGAACGAGGCGGTCCGCGCTGTCGCCTTCGAAGCAAAGCAGCACCTCATGCGGGCTCTCGAAGCGATTTGAGCGGGGCCTGGGCCGCTGTCCACGTGACCGGAACCAACTTGCGGGGGAATTCAATGCGCATCATCCAATTCGTGACGGAGGCGCTTGGTGATGCCTCCTATCTCGTTATCTCAGGAAGCGAGGCCGCGGTTATCGACCCGCAGCGCGACGTCACGCCGTTCGTCGTTGCTGCGGCGGCCGCGGGCGCAGCTATTCGGTTCGTGTTCGAAACTCACGTCCACAACGACTATCTCTCGGGTGGGCGCGAACTTTCCGCCCTGGGGGCGACGATCGTCGCGCCGGCCGGCTGCGGGCTGCAGTTTCCGCACCGTCCCATCAGCGATGGCGACGAGGTGCACGTTGGGGGCGCCCGGCTTCGAGCGGTGGCGACGCCCGGGCACACTTATGAACACACAGCCTACCTGGCGATCGGTGAAGATGGCAGCGTTGCGGGTGCATTCACGGGCGGCGGCGTGCTCATCGCCGCGGCGGGGCGCTCCGACTTGCTGGGCGACGAGCATACAGAAGACTTGACGCGACTCCAGTGGGAGAGCGGGCAACGCATCGCAGCACTGCTCCCGCAGACCGCAGAGATCCTGCCGACCCACGGTGCCGGTTCGTTTTGCAGCTCCACGGGTGCGGGCCTGGAACGGCGCGCACCGCTTGCGGCTGAACTCGGGCGCAACCCGCTCTTCTCGGCCGGGAACTACGAAGAATTTCGACGAATTCACCTGGCGGTGACGATGCCCGTGCCGGGGTATTACGAGCACATGGCCCCACTCAACCGCTCGGGCGTGCATGTATTCGGCAAACCACCGCAGCCCGCCCGACTGAACCCCGGTGCGCTCATTTCGTACCGGGACGCGGGCGTGCCCGTTATCGACGTGCGGCCCCGGCTGGAACACGCGGAGGCCCACATTCCTCGGTCGATTGGAATCGAGGAGAGTGATTCGCTGCTGGCATATGTGGGCTGGCTCGTCCCCTTCAACACGCCGTTCGCCCTGGTGGCCCAGGACGGCAGGCAGGCCGCACGCGTCTCGACCGACCTCCTGCGCATCGGTTATGAGGGCGTCCGCGGATACCTCCCGTTTTCCGACTGGCGAGCCGAGAGCCTCCCGACCGAGCGCATCGCGCTGGTGACGGTTGCAGAGGCGGTGGAGCACTGGCAATCCGGTCGAATGCCTGTGCTCGACGTGCGCTTTTCTTATGAACAGACTGCAGCGCCGCTCGAAGGGACACTTCGGCGGACGATCGATACACTGCCCGCATGGCTCCCGGAAGTCCCGGACGGGCCGGTACTGATGGTGTGTGCGAGTGGCCAGCGGGCTGTTATGGCCGCAAGCATCTTGCAGGCGCAAGGCGGCGATGCGCTGGCACTCGGGGACGCGGGCGCAACTGAACTGAACGCGCTCGCATGTGCCCGGCCGCCATCCGCCAGCCGTTAGGCGGAGTGGGCCGGATCCCTGATTCAGCGGGCTCGTGGACCGTGGAACGGCGCCCCAAGGAGCGGAGCGAGCAGACAAACGTTCGCTGCGCCAGCCAGGATTGGCACGAGGCCGATGATCGCGACGATCACCCCGACAACTCCTCCGATCCAGATGAGGCCCACGAGAACGAGAACGACTCCGGCGACCACACGGGCAAGACGCCCGGCAGTACCAGACATGAGGCGAGCGATTTCCATTTCAGCAACTCCGATAGGTGCGCCGCTTGATGCGGCGTCATTCCATCGTGTGCGGCAATGCCGGCCGTCTGCAAGCGCCATCCGGGGGCCTGATGCTTCCCTGAGAGGACCAGGCTCCGGCCGAATACCTGAGACTCAGGGTTTTGCTGGCGGCTCGCCGACGGGTGTCTCCGCATCGTGGAAGACATCCCGGCTGAATGTGAAATAGAGCAACACGAGCGAGGGGACCAGGATCGCTGAACCAAACGGCAGCGCTATCAAGAACGATTTTACGGTGAAGTCGGGCGCGGCAGCCTGTTGGAGGGTGAGCCCGGGGGTAATGAGATGAGGGCTCTGTGCCAGCGCCCAGGAGAGCACCACGCCGGCCGCCGTCGCGGCCGCGAAGACCGGCACCCACGTAGAGTGCCCGCGACTGAGAAGCACAAGCGTGGCGAGGCCAACGCACGCGGTTGCCGCCATGACGGCGAGGACGCTGCCGATGGTGAGTTCGTCGGCAAATGCACGCGCGTTCCAGTGGGCGATCGGGATTGCCGCCGTGGTCACCACGCCGAGCGCGAGCGAGGAGGCGATAGCGCGACGCCGGAAATCACGCTGCAAATCACCGTCGGTTCGCGGGATCATATAGGCGGCGGCAAGGAGAGCGCAGAGAAGGAGGCCGATCAGCCCGCAAAGCAGCGAGAAGGGCTCCAACCAGCCTGCGAACGCCCCGCTCGCCACGTTGGCTCCGTCCACGCGGATGTGGCCGCCGGTTACCGCACCAATTGTGACTCCGAAGGCGAACGGCGTCAGTACACTCGCCACGGAGAAAGGGCGAAGCGAAAGGCGGGCGAGGCCCGAACCGCTGGTGCTGTAGTGGCGAAAGGCAAATGCGGCGCCTCTCGCGACGATCCCCAGCAGGGCAATGAAGAGGGGAACATAGAGAGCGGTGAAGATAGCCGCATAGGCGGCCGGGAACGCGACGAAGAGCGTAACCACGAGGAGGATGAGCCAGACGTGGTTGGTCTCCCAAACGGGGCCGATGGCGCGTTCGAGGGCGTTGCGCTGCTCGCCCTTGCGCGGGCCCCAGGCAAGCAGCGTCCAGATGCCACCACCGAAATCGGCACCGGCGAAAATCGTGTACATGACGATCGCGGCGACAGCCACGGCACCGGCGCCCTGTTCAAGAGACATGGGGATCGACCCTCCCCTCGGAACGCGCGGACGTTGGTGGACCGTCGTCATCGTCGGCCTGACGCGGCCAGCGGATGAGGGCGGCCACGAGCCCGGCGGAGATCACAATGTAGAGGAGGGTGAAAAGGGCGAAGAACACCTCTATGCCGCCGCGGTCCGTGACCCCCTGTGAAGTGCGGAAGTAGCCATGGACGAGCCACGGCTGACGCCCGAGCTCGGTCACGAACCAGCCCGCCTCGATGGCGACGAAGCCAAGCACACCGCCGGCCGCGACCGCTCGCAGCAGCCAGCGCCCTGGTACGAACGACGCCCGCCTTCGCCACCAGGACCACCAGAACCAGGCACCGATGAACAGCATGGCGAAGCCGCTGCCGACCATCATATCGAACGACAGGTGCGTCATGGGCTCGTTGGGCCGGTCGGCGGGCGGGACGGAATCGAGCCCGGTCACGGTCGCATTGACGTTTCCGAAGCCGAGCAGACTCAGGCCCTTCGGGATCTCGACCGGGTATTTCGTTTCGCTGCCGAGGGGGAGGCCGCCGATACGCAGCGGGGCGCCGGCCTGAGTGGTTTGCTGCGCTTCCATGGCCGCGAACTTGATAGGCTGGTCGGTGGCGACTGCGCGGGCGGAGAGATCGCCGCTGACGATCTGGAGCGGGATGGCGATAGCGGCCATGGCCATTGCAACTTTCAGCCCGAGATGGGCCTGCTTACCACCCCGGCCGCGGTAGATGAGGAACGCGTATACCGCGGCCACGGCGAAGCCGGTGGTCACATAGGAGGCGAGCGTGCCGTGCAGCGCTTCGTGGAACCATGCCCGGTTGAACATCGCGGCCCACGGATTGACGTCGGTGACCTTGCCGTCCACGAGTTTGAAGCCGGCCGGCTCGTTCATCCAGGCGTTGGCGGCGATGACGAAGACCGCTGAAATCGCCGCGCTGATGGAGAGCGGGATGCTACACAGCCAATGCGCCAGCGGCGAGAGGCGATCCCAGCCGTAGATGTAGATAGCGAGGAAGATAGCCTCGGTGAAAAAAGCGAACCCTTCGAGGGAGAACGGCATGCCGATGATGCCGCCGGCATAGGCCATGAACTTCGGCCAGAGCAGCCCAAGCTCGAACGAGATGACGGTGCCAGAGACGGCGCCGACGGCGAAGAGGAGCCCGACGACGGGCGTCCAGGAGCGGGCGAGGCGCCGATAGCGGGGATCGCCCGTCTTGAGGCCGACGCCTTCGGCGAGGAGGAGGAGCAAGGGCATACCGATGCCCAGCGGCGTGAAGACTGTGTGGAACGCAAGGCTCAGGCCCATGAGCGCCCGCGCGGAAAGCAGTGTATTCACCCGAAGGGCCTCCAGCGGAACGCCGGCGGCGTCCCACTGTCAGTATCTCCCGTCGCGCGCATGGCGCTACATCCCGCGCACGGCAGCCGTGCGCGGGGGCAACCGGTCGGAGCAGTGCTTGCCAAGAGCGTTGCCGGTGAGTGTGCAAGAGGGGACGGGGCAGTGGCACTGGCGAGAGCGGTTTACGGGGTATTCCTAGCACGGGTCGCCGCCGGGGCCGCGATCCTGGACATCGCCCGTGGTACCGAAACGTCGAGCGAGCGGCGCCCCAATCCCGGAACGCCCACGTGAACAGGCCCGACGGACCGGCCCCCGAAATCGCGATCGGCCGCGACGTCTTGGAATCCACCACGATGGTGGCGAGACCGATTCCCGGCAGCGTGGCACGGATAACCCAGCCGGAAAGCGACGGGTCGGTCGCCTTGCCAATGGCCTGCGTCTGTTTGAACAGGTATGGCAACAGCACCGCGCCGGTGCCACCGGGAACCCGGAACCCGGAACCCGGAACCACTGCTCGCACGTTGAGCGCCGGAAATACGTCACGCTGTTCGCCAGCCGGATGTGGTACGTCGCGGTGCAGGATCGGTTCGCGAAACCACTGCGACCGTACCAATAAGGTCCGCCCGGGAGCATATTCGGGACGGATCGCAGGTGTCCATGAGTGTGGTTCAACAGCTACCGGCCGGCGGCAGTCGGCCAACCCGCGTGACGGTCAACCAGAACGGCGAGTCGGTGGTCGAAGAGGAGGCGTCGCCGAAACATGGGGCGCCCAGCGGGATGCCCCTCATGCCTCGGGTGTCCGCGATGCGGCGGCCGCGTGCCTTAGCGGCCTACCATCCGAACATGTCCGGAGACCAGGTGACCGCGCCCTCCTTGTTCGGCTGAGCCCAGCCGCTCTGGAAAATCGCCTGGTGCAAGTGGTCTCCGGTATTCGTGCAAGTGTCGGAGCCATGCGCGAGCACCGTTCCGATGGTCCGCTGTGAGGTAGACGATGTCGGACCATAATAGTGGTTCGCCCAGTAAGTCCCGACCACGCCGGATGCGGCAGTCATGTGCCAGTAGTGCATCGAGCCAGCGAAATTCTCGTTGGGCGTGTAGATGTCGGCGGAGACACCAGGGCATCCCGATGCCGCGCTAAAATGCTGTCCCTCCGCCAGATTCGCACCGCCAATGTACCCTTTGTATTCGATGTAGGTGCCAGCGCTGGCCGGATAGTCGATGGCGCGCCACCAGCTGCTCGACGCCTCGTCGTTGTGCCAGCAAGCGTTGGCCGCAGAATCGTTCCAGTAAGCCGGCTGACCGGACCAGTACACTAGATACTGTGTGGTCGTCCCGGGAAAGTATGCGGTATCGTGTTGCCAATCAGAACAACCAGATCCGTAAATCCCGTTGAGAATCCACACGGGGGACGAAACGTTATCTGCCCGAGCTACAGTGAGGCGAGTAAGGGCGAATGACGACAGTACCACCCCTAAAACGAGGCCTCCAGTCAGTCCCAAGATAAATTTGTGGACCGAAGTGCGCGAATTATTCAATTTGGATTCTCCGCCACGAGTTGATCGATAAATGTTGACAGAATATCAATGGGAAGCGGGCCAGCGTTGATGACGAAGTAGAACCCTCCAACAACAACATGCGCTCTGAGGACTGGCTGCAACTTGGAAGATTCGGAGCTATGCTCGATCACTGCTGGTATCCCGGATGCGTCATAGACCGAGTCTTCAAACGACCCACCGCCCTCAGTGGCGACAACCTGCGCGTGTTGATTGTCCTTCACCCGGTAAATCTCAATCGTGATTGGCCAGTAGGACGCCGAGCTCAGCGTGATGCCCTCGGAGTATAACCTCGCGGGGCCGTTTCTTGGGATGATCACTGAGGCCAGGTGTTCTTGAACTTTGAATCCTGGTAGTTCGGGCAGTCGGTGAAGGGAAACGCCGAGCTTAACAAAGTCGGCCGAGGCTACCGGCAGGGGAGGCGACTCGTTCTCCCCTGCCGCCTTGTCGGCGTGCGCGTACCAGCCGTAGTCAGGCACGGATCCGGCGGGGAGAACGCGGATTCGGCCGACGTCCAGTCCGTTTCCGATGCCGGACGCGGTCAGGCGATAGCTCTTCGCAGGGTTCGGTGCGGTGGGTGTCCCCACTTTCACCCCTCCCGCCGGGCGTGTTGGGGGATCGCTGCCGCCGATTGCCCCGACGAGACTGCCGGCGAATGCGGCGGAGGCCGCGATCCCCACGATCGCGCCCACGACGAGCGCCGACCAACGTCGGCCCGATAGCCTGGAAAAGAGTACCAGCATCGTCTGCTCCTTACTTGCCGGGTGACATGACCTGCTTTGTGTGACTTGGTCCAGCGAGCGACGGCCGCCGCCGGTGAGCTTGCCAGGGTCGCGGGGCCGGTGGCGCTGGAACGAGCGGCTCGTGGGATCTTCCTAGCATGGGTCGCCGCCGGGGCCGCGGTCCTGGACACCGCCCGTCGGTCCCGAAGCGTCAAGCGAGCGGCCCCAATCTCGGAACGCCCACGTGAACGGGCCCGACGGACCGGCCCCCGAAATCGCTATCGGCCGCGACGTCTTGGGGTCCACTACGATGGTCGCCAGACCGAGTCCGGGAAGCGTGGCACGGATAACCCAGCCGGAAAGGGACGGGTCGGTCGCCTTGCCGATGGCCTGCGTCTGTTTGAACAGGTATGGCAACAGCACCTCGCCAGTGCCACCGGGAACCCGGAACCACTGCTCGCACGTTGAGCGCTGGAAATACGTCACGCCGTTAACCCGCCGGATCTCGTATGTCGCGCCTGGTTCGCCGGTCCGCGCGAGCACGGCGCGTGCCTCGTTACCCTTTTCGTTGACCTGCACCGTGCCGCTGTCGGCTCCGCCCCAGTGCGGCAGAACGAAGTTCGCCTGGCTGACGTCGAGCGTGTAGCCTCCGGCCTTGTCGAGCGCTGCCTGGACCTGGGCCAGCGCCTTGCCCGTGTTCGGGGGCCTGGGCGAGGAGCCACCGCCGCAAGCCGCCGCCGCGACGCAGGCCAACAGAAGGCCCGCGGCCCGGAGACTACCTCCGGGCCGAGCAGACGTAGGGTTTCTCGAATTGACGGGGAGCCTAGTGCAGAATCGTCGCATCGACGAGGGCCCCGCCTCTCGGATCGGCCAAGGGCAGCCCCGTCACTGTCGCGAACTCCGCCGGATCGGTTAGCGAAACCACTGCGATAGATGTGGATGACCGAGAGTCCGCGCGCTGCGAAACCGCGACGGCTCCACCGGCCGAGGACCTTGACCAAACAAGATCTAGCCCGGGAGCCTTCAGCGCCTGAGCTGCATCCGCGGCACGGACCTCACGATCTACGACGCTGGCCACGCTCGCTGGATCGACCTTGCTGGGAGACGCGGACTCTGCCGTGAGTCCGTTCGCGCCGCCAACGACCGGGTGTGACCTAGTCCAGCGAGCGACGGCTGCCACCGTACAGAGCTTGTTGGCGCTATCGATCACGGCTTCACCCTAGTGCGCGACTCGTACCCTGATCAATCTACCCGTGTACCAGAATCTGGGTACGATTCGTCACCAAACTCCGGGCTAGACCGCGCGCCCCACGGCAACATCTGCGATCCACTGCAGCCAGAGCTCCCGGTTTTGCCTCCACCACTCCACCAACTCATGGACAGACGTGGTGCCAGTTATCCGTTTCAAATCCTCGATCGCGCTGCGCACGCCGTTATAGCTCAGCGTCAGCTGCTGCCCGACTTCGCGCAGGGGCCGGTCGTGCGCAAGTTGGCCCAGCACCCTGATGCGGGCAGGCGTGAGTCGTTCGAATGCGGGTTCCTGAATCACTGTGAGAGAACCTCCGCCAGGCTTCCCTCGGCCGGGACCCGTTCCGGCCAAGTGCCGGGAGCATATCCGCATCGAATCGCAGGTGTCTATAAGTGTGGTTCAACAGCGACTGGCCGGCGCCCGTCGGCCAACCCGCGACAGCGCCCCAGCGCCGCACCACCGAGGAAAACTACCGCCAGGAGGCCGCAGGCGATCCACTCGTTCCGCCCCATCTCAGGAGCCGCGTGAAACGCGCGCGGTGCTGCTCGTCACCGGTGCGGAGGTGGCGACGTTAGCAGCAGGGGCGGAGCCTGACGACGGGGCAGCAACGGCGACGGATCCGGAGGCCGGCGCCGAGACCACCGCGGCGCTCTTATAGCCCGGTTGCAGGATGACACCGCCGGCTATTACGCCCGCCGCCGTGATCCCTGCAATTCCAATCTTGACCTTCCCGTATCGTGAACGAGTCATAGTGTTTCTGCCTCTGTGCGCCCGGCTTGCCGGACGGGTGCTGTGCGCTTCCATGAACAACTCTGCTCGTTCGCCGTTTAGGCTGAATTGGAAACCGGTGAGATTTCTCTAATTTCGTGGCGGCGTTCGCGGCACGGGCGGGGCTGCGCCTGTGCTATCCTCGAAACACAGGCCGTCTCACGTGAGCGGGGGCGGGACAAGGTGACGCAGACTTCCACCGGTGGGCTGAGCGGCCGCGGGAAGGGCCAGGGCCAGCGCCGGGAGCCACGGCTGCGCGCCGAGCCCACCTGCTCCGAGACCACCGCGGGCCGGCCAGCGCACAGAAAGCGAGAGGCTTACGGAAATCGCACCGTTGGCGGGACTTTCGCAGCGCTTCGCGACCCAACCGCCGGATGTCGTCATCGACTCAGTCCGTCCGTCGGTTGATGGCGGACGCTTCGCGATCAAGCGGGCGATCGGAGAACCGGTCGTTGTGGAGGCCGTTGCCTTCGCACATGGGCATGATGCCCTGCGCTGCACCCTGCGCTATCGACCTCGCGGGGGGGACTGGGAGACGGTGGTCATGCAGGCGGGCGCCAACGACACCTGGCGGGGCGAGTTCACGGTGACCTCGCTGGGCCGCTGGGAATACGTTGTACACGCGTCGATCGACGCCTTCGCCTCGTGGCAGCAAACGCTCCGCCGCCGGGTCGAGGCCAGCCAGGACGAAGACGTAGCGGTGGAGCTTGAGGTGGGAGCCGCGCTCCTGCTTAACCTGGCCGATGGCATCCCCCCGCGAGAGGCAGAGGGCTTGCGTTCCGCGGCGGCCAGGCTGACCGGGGGAACCCGGCCGGCGGCGGTCGCGGCCGCCCTTTCGGCGCAACTGAGGAGTGAGGTCGAGCGGTTGGGCGGCGAGAGCGGGGGCTGCGCCTCCGCGGTCTTCCCGGTACAGGTCGAACCGGTGCGCGCGCGCTACGGTGCGTGGTACGAATTCTTCCCGCGGTCGGCGGCATGCGGCCACCACGCGAACCTCCGCGAAGCAGAGTCGCGGCTCGACTACGCGGCCTCGATGGGATTCAACGTGGTCTACCTGCCGCCGATTCATCCCATCGGCAGGACGAACCGCAAGGGGCCGAACAACTCGCTGCGGCCCGAGCCCGACGATCCCGGCAGCCCGTGGGCGATTGGCGGCGCGGAGGGCGGCCACCGCGCACTCCACCCGCTTCTGGGCACGATGGAGGACTTTCATCACTTCCTGGAGCACGCGCGCGGGCTGGGACTGGAGGTGGCAATGGATCTCGCCTTCCAGTGCTCACCCGATCACCCCGCAGTGCGGGAGCACCCGGAGTGGTTCTGGCGGCGGCCGGATGGTTCGGTGCGGTTTGCGGAAAACCCTCCGAAGAAGTATGAGGACATCTTCCCATTCAACTTCGGCTGCGAAGCGTGGCATGAGCTCTGGGACGAACTCCGGGACACGGTGCTGTTCTGGGCGGCGCAGGGCGTGTCTATCTTTCGCGTCGATAACCCCCACACCAAGCCGGTGGCATTCTGGGAGTGGCTCATCGCCGAGGTGCGCGAACAGCACCCGGAGACGGTCTTCCTCGCGGAGGCGTTCGCACGGCCTGCGATGCTGCATATGCTTGCAAAGGTTGGCTTTAGCCAGTCGTATACGTATTTCACGTGGCGCAATACGGCGCGAGAACTGCGGGACTATCTGACAGAGCTCTGCTGCTCGCCGGCGCGGGAGTATCTCCGGCCGAACCTCTGGGCGAACACGCCGGACATCATCAGCGAGTATCTCCAGAGCGGGGGGCGGAACGGCTTCGCCATCCGCCTCATCCTTGCGGCAACTTTGGGCGCGAACTACGGCATCTATGGTCCTGCATTCGAGCTATGCGACGACAATCCGCTGCGGCCCGGGAGCGAGGAATACCTCGACTCGGAGAAGTACCAGCTTCGCTGCTGGGACATCGAGGATGCGCGCAGCCTGAGGCCGCTGATCACACGCGTCAATCGCATCCGGGCGGAACACGTCTCGCTCCAGGCTGACTGGAGCCTGACCTTCCACGAGAGCGACAATCCCAGCCTCCTCAGTTACTCGAAATCCGATCCCGAGACGGGCGACACCGTCTTGATGGTTGTAAACCTGGACCCGCACTACACGCAGTCAGGGTTCATCACACTTGCAGCGAGCGTTGGCACCGAGCCGGGCTCCTACCAGGTGCACGACCTTCTCACGGGCGCCCGCTACCTCTGGTCCGGGACGCGGAATTTCGTCAGTCTCGACCCGGCAACAACACCCGCCCACATTTTCAGCCTGCGTCGAAAGGTGCGTTCCGAGCATGACTTCGAGTACTTCGCCTAAGGTCCCGGGGGGACGTGGAGCGCGAGCGCGGCGGCGGCGAAGTGCAGCGGCCGCCGACACGCCCCCGGCACCAGACAGCCTGTGGTTCAAAGACGCGATCATCTATGAGTGCCACGTCCGTGCATTCAGCGATGGCAACGCTGACGGGATAGGCGACTTCAAGGGGCTCCGTGAGAAGCTGGAGTACCTCGAAGAGCTTGGCGTGACGGCGATCTGGCTCCTGCCGTTTTATGCCTCACCACTGCGGGACGACGGGTACGACATCGCCGACTATTACCGGGTGCACCCCGATTACGGGAACACACGCGACTTCCAGGCGTTCCTCGCCGAAGCACACCGGCGCGGATTGCGTGTCATCACGGAGCTTGTGCTCAACCACACGTCGGAGCAGCACGCGTGGTTTCAGCGTGCCCGCAACGCACCCGCGGGGAGCGCGCACCGGAACTTTTATGTCTGGAGCGACACTGCCACCGAGTACAGCGCTGCGCGCATCATCTTCACGGACTTCGAACGTTCGAATTGGACGTGGGACCCGGTCGCCCAGGCTCACTACTGGCATCGCTTCTATTCGCACCAACCGGACCTGAACTTTGAGTCGCCGGACGTGCGCCGTGCGATGTTTGAAGTGGTCGATTACTGGCTCGGGCTGGGCGTGGACGGGCTGCGGCTGGACGCGGTGCCATACCTCTTCGAACGCGAAGGCACGAGCTGCGAAAACCTTCCGGAGACGCACGCATTTCTGAAGGAGCTGCGGACACACGTGGATGGGAAATTCCCGGGGCGGATGCTGCTGGCGGAAGCGAACCAGTGGCCCGACGACGCCGCGGCCTACTTCGGCAACGGCGACGAGTGCCACATGGCATTCCATTTCCCGCTGATGCCGCGGCTCTTCATGGCGGTGCGCACGGAAGACCGCTACCCGATAACCGAGATCCTGGAGCAGACGCCGGCTATCGCCGAAAACGCGCAGTGGGCGCTATTCCTGCGAAACCACGACGAATTGACGCTGGAAATGGTGACGGACGAAGAGCGCGACTTCATGAACCGGGTGTATGCGCACGACGAGCACGCGCGCATCAATCTCGGCATCCGGCGGCGGTTGGCTCCGCTGCTCGGGCACAATCGCCGCCTCATCGAACTGATGAACGCCCTGCTGTTCTCGCTCAAAGGGACGCCGGTTATCTACTACGGCGATGAGATCGGCATGGGCGACAACATCTACCTGGGCGACCGCAACGGGGTACGCACGCCCATGCAGTGGTCCGGTGACCGCAACGCGGGCTTTTCGCGAGCCAACCCGCAGCAGCTCTTCCTGCCGACCATCATCGACCCCGAATACCACTACGAATCGGTGAACGTCGAATCCCAGCAACGCAACCCGTCGCTCCTGCTCGCCTGGATGAAGCGCTTGATCGCGCTGCGCCGCCGCCACCGGGCCTTTGGGCGCGGGTCGATCGAATTCCTGGACACCGACAACCGGCGCGTGCTCGCTTTCCTTCGCCGCTACGACGGCGAGTGCATGCTCGTAGTAGCGAACCTTTCACGCTTTGTGCAGGCGGTACACATCAGCCTGCCGGGCCTCGCGGGAAATGTCCCACTCGAACTGTTCGGGCGGACGCAGTTTCCCGAGATCACAGACCGGCCATACTTCCTTTCGCTGGGACCGCACACGTTCTTCTGGTTCACCCTGGAGAAGCCCGCTGATGCTTCCAGGCCCGATGAATTGACCAGGCTGGCGTTGCTGCCGGACGTCTCCCTGGAGAAGCTGACGACGGAGAGCCGCCACCGCACTGCTTTGGAGGCCGTCCTTGGGAACTATGTGCCGGCACGGCGCTGGTTTGGCGGAAAAGCACGTGCAGTGCGGCGCGTCTCGATGGTCGATAGCATTCCGGTGCCCATTGCCGGCGGACGCGATGCCTGTGCGTATACGGTGGTCAAAATCGAATACTTCGAAGGCGAGGCGGATGAATACGCCCTGCCGCTGGCAGTGGTTGTGGGCGCGGATGCCCACACCGCAACCAAAGAGAGCCCCTGGGCATCAGTTGCCTGGCTGGGCGCACCCGACGGGCCGGGAGCGCGGCTGCTGGTGGATGCGGTCGCGCTCCCGGACTTCCACGCGGCGCTGCTCGGCTTCATCGGCACCAAGCGGGAGCTGCCGGGCACTGGCGGTGCGTTGCGAGTGGCGCGCACCCGCCTCCTGGGGCGGGATTCAGGATTGACAGAGGAGCCGAGCGCGCTGCAGCACGGGGAGCAATCGAATAGCTCACTGATGGTCGGAAGCAGATACGTGTTCAAGCTGATCCGCCGGATCGAGATGGGCGTGAGCCCGGAGGTGGAGATGCAGCAGTTCCTGGAGCGAAGCGGCCGTTTCGACCACACTCCTCGCCTCGCCGCCGTGATGGACTACGCCCGTGCCGACGGTGCCACCGCCACCGAGGGCATCCTCCAGACGTTCATCGCCAACGAATGTGACGCCTGGGCTTACACGCTGGGAGAGCTCGACCACTTCTACCAGGGGATCGCGGAAGAGCAGCCGGAGTTGCCGGAGCGGCTCGCCGAAACGGGCATATGGGAGCTTGTCGACCGGGCGGCGCCGGCTGCTATGGAGGAGCGCGGCGGGGCTTATCTCGAACTCGCGAGCCTGCTCGGCCAGCGGGTTGCGGAGCTCCATGTCGCGCTCGCCTCGGACGCCACGGACAAACAGTTCGCGCGCGAACGCTACACCCCGTTCTACCAGAAGGCGCTCGCCCAGGGCGCACGCAGCCAGGCCCTGAGGGCGCTCAGGCTGCTTCGTCAGCAGCAAAGAAGCCTCCCGGAGCGGTCGGCGGAGCTGGCGGCGGAAGTGCTCGCGAAGGAAAGCGAAATCGTCGCGCGGCTTATGCAGGTGGGGGAGCGACCGATAGCCGGTGTGCGCATTCGCTGCCACAACGACCTGCACCTGGGCCAAGTCCTCTTCACCGGCAAGGACTTTTATGTCATCGATTTCGAGGGAGAGCCGGCGAAGCCGCTGGGTGAGCGCAAACTCAAGCGTTCGCCCCTGTGGGACGTAGCGGGGATGCTGCGGTCGTTCCACTACGCGACCGTGTTTGCGCTGCACGGCCCCGGCATCGAGACGCCGGCCGACATGGGAGAGGCGACGGCCGGGCTTGAACGCTGGGGCCGTCTCTGGAGCGCCACCGCCGGGGCCGCATTTCTCTCCCGTTACCTGAGCGTCATCGCACCCGCAGAGATTGTGCCCGGCAGGGCCGCAGACGTGCGGCTGTTGCTGGACAACTTCCTGCTCGAAAAGGCATTCGCGGAACTGCGCTACGAACTGAACAATCGCCCCCAGTGGGCGGCGATCCCACTCGCCGGTATCGTGGAGTGTCTCCGCACTCCATGACCAGAGCCCGGCAGAAAGCCCCATGATGACACGGGAGGTGAACCCATGACTCACCCAGTTTCCGGCACCGCGCCCGCGGGTGGACGGTGGCTCGACGACGGCGCGCTCTGGCGGTTCGGTGAAGGCACGGACCCCCACCTCTATCGCCGATTCGGGGCTCACCCACGCACGATCAACGGCGTGGAGGGCGTGCAGTTCACGGTGTGGGCTCCGGAAGCGGAGCGCGTGTCCGTCGCCGGGGACTTCAACGCGTGGAACGTCGAAGCAAATCCGATGGAGGTGCAACAACAGTCCGGCGTGTGGTCGCAGTTTGTGCCAAATGTGGGAGTTGGGATGTGCTACAAGTACGCGATCCGCTCCCGACACGCCGGCTACGAGGTGATGAAGGCCGACCCGCTAGCGTTTCGCGCAGAGACGCCGCCACGCACGGCGTCGATCGTGTGGGATCTCGATTACGGCTGGGGCGACGGCGAGTGGATGGCGCGTCGGCGGCAGGCGAGCCCGCTCCGCGAGCCGCTCTCAATCTACGAGCTGCACGTCGGGTCCTGGATGCGCGTGCCGGAGGAGGGCAACCGGTCGCTGACCTACCGGGAGCTGGCAGGCCGGCTGCCGGACTACCTCACCTCGATGGGGTTCACGCATGTGGAGTTTATGCCCGTGCTGGAGCATCCGTTCTACGGTTCCTGGGGTTACCAGGCGACCGGATTTTTCGCACCAACGAGCCGCTACGGCACACCCCAGGACCTCATGTTCCTGATCGACACGCTACACCAGGCGGGGATCGGCGTGATTCTCGATTGGGTCCCCGCCCATTTCCCGGGAGATGAACACGGGCTCGCATTCTTCGACGGCTCACATCTCTATGAGCACGCCGACCCTCGACGTGGCATCCACCCGGACTGGGATAGCGCAATCTTCAACTACGCGCGCAGTGAAGTGCGCGGCTTCCTCTTGAGCAGTGCGATGATCTGGCTGGACCTTTATCACGCTGACGGTATCCGTGTGGACGCGGTGGCATCGATGCTCTACCGCGACTATTCGCGCAAGGCCGGCGAATGGATCCCCAACGAGTTCGGGGGACGAGAGGACCTGGACGCGATCAGCCTCCTGCGCAAGCTGAACGAGGTGACACACGGCGAATACCCGGGGTGCCTGATGATCGCGGAAGAATCGACGGCCTGGCCGATGGTGACGCGCCCGACCTATGTTGGGGGGCTTGGGTTCGACTTCAAGTGGGACATGGGCTGGATGCACGACACGCTGCAGTACCTGGCGCTGGACCCGGTCCATCGCCGACATCACCATGCGAACCTCACTTTCCGCGGGCTCTACGCCTTCACCGAGAATTTCGTCCTGCCGCTCTCCCACGACGAGGTGGTGCATGGGAAGGGATCGCTGCTCGCGAAAATGGCCGGGGACCCCTGGCAGGCAGCCGCCAACCTCCGGCTGCTATTCGCCTATATGTACGCTCAGCCGGGCAAGAAACTGCTCTTCATGGGGGCCGAATTCGGTGAACCGCGTGAATGGGACCACGACTCCAGCCTGGACTGGCACCTCCTGGGAGAGCCGATGCATGCCGGTGTGCGAAACCTCGTAGGTAACCTGAACCGGCTCCACCGCGACGAGCCGGCATTGCACGCACACGACTGCGACCCCAGCGGGTTCGAATGGATTGACGCGAACGACGAGCAGCAGAGCACGGTTTCGTTCCTGCGCAAATCGCCGGAGAGCGGCGACCTCATCCTCGCGGTCTGCAACTTCACGCCGGTGCCACGACTCAATTACCGTGTGGGCGTGCCGCGAGATGGATTCTGGCAGGAGATTATGAACAGCGACGCCATCGAGCACGGGGGCGTGGGCTATGGCAACTTCGGTGGTGTGGACGCCTCGCCGCTCGGCTTCCACGGCCGCCCGTACTCGCTGACGCTCACCTTACCCCCACTGGGCGCGGTGTTTCTGAAGAGCAGCGGGGCCGGTGCGAGCCTGTGACGCCGGAAGCGGACTGGTTGTGCTATCCGGGCAGCTCCCATCCGCTGGGTGCGACCTGGGACGGGAGCGGAGTGAACTTCGCGCTGTTCAGCGAGAACGCGGAGCGCGTGGAGCTTTGCCTTTTCGAGAACGCCCCCGGTCTGCCCGAGATAGCACGGCTGGGCGTGGCGGAGCAGACGAACGGGGTATGGCACGTCTATCTCCCCCAGGCACGGCCGGGGTTGCTCTATGGATACCGCGTCTACGGCCCCTATGACCCGGCCCATGGCCTGCGGTTCAACGGGAACAAGCTCCTGCTCGACCCATATGCGCGGGCGATCACGGGTTCCGTGGAGTGGTCGGATGCGATGTTTGGATACGACGTCAACGTCGAAGAGGACGCCGACCTTACGTTCAGCACCACCGACAGCACGCAGGGCATGCCCCGCGCTGCCGTGATCGAGCCAGCGTTTTCCTGGGGAAACGATCGGCCGCCGAACATTCCATGGCACGAAACTATCATCTACGAGGTGCATGTCAAAGGCTTCACGACGCTGAACCCGGAGATCCCGAAGCAGATCCGTGGGACGTATGCGGGCCTCGCCGACCATCGCTCAATCGCCTATCTCAAAGAGCTCGGTGTGACGGCCGTCGAGCTGATGCCAGTCCACCACTTCGTCCACGACCGACGCCTGATGGACCGCGGACTGCGGAACTACTGGGGATACAACAGCATCGGCTTTTTCGCGCCCGACTCGCGCTATAGCTCGTCGCGGGGGTATGGGCAGGTGGTCAACGAATTCAAGACCATGGTGCGGATGCTGCACGACGCGCGCATCGAAGTGATCCTCGACGTTGTCTACAATCACACGGGTGAGGGAAGCCAGCTTGGCCCAACGCTCTCGTTTCGCGGCATCGACAACGGGGCGTACTACCGCCTGATCCCTGGTGACGAGCGGTTCTATATGGACTACACGGGCACGGGCAACACGCTGAACATGCGCCACCCGCGCTCCGTCCAGTTGATCATGGACAGCCTGCGCTACTGGGTCACGGAGATGCACGTGGATGGGTTTCGCTTCGACCTGGCTGCGACGCTGGCGCGCGAGCTGCACGAGGTGGACCGGCTGAGTGCATTCTTCGACATCATCCACCAGGACCCCATCCTTTCGCGGGTCAAGCTCATCGCGGAGCCGTGGGACCTCGGTGAAGGTGGCTACCAGGTGGGCAACTTCCCGGTGCTCTGGACGGAGTGGAACGGGAAGTATCGCGACTCTATCCGGCGGTTCTGGCGGGGTGACCCGGGGCAGGTGGGGGAGCTGGCCTATCGGCTCACCGGGAGCAGCGACCTCTATTCGCACAATGGCCGCCGGCCCCACGCAAGCATCAACTTCATCACCGCCCACGATGGGTTCACGCTCCTGGACCTGGTGAGCTACAACGAAAAACACAACGAAGCCAACGGCGAACGCAACGCCGATGGCACGGACGATAACCTGAGCTGGAACTGCGGTGCCGAGGGACCAACCCACGACCCCGAGGTCCTCGCACTTCGCCGCCGTCAGATTCGAAACCTCCTGACCACCCTGCTCATTTCGCAGGGGGTTCCAATGATCCTTCACGGCGACGAGGCCGGGCGTACCCAGGGCGGCAACAACAACGCCTATTGCCAGGACAACGAAACGACCTGGCAGTCCTGGGAGCTGGAGGGCTGGCAGCGGGAGACCCTAGAGTGGGCTCGCCGCGTGATCGCCTTCCGGAAGGCCCACCCTGTTCTGCGTCGCCGGCACTACTTCCAGGGCCGCCCGATCGCCGCAGGCGAAGGCAAGGACATTTCCTGGCGGCGCGCCGATGGTGGGGAGATGTCGCACGAGGAATGGAGCAACGAGGGGATCCGCACACTGGGCGTTTGGCTGGACGGCGGCGCGGCCGACCTGATCGACCAGCAGGGCGAACGGGAGACGGACGACACGCTCGTTGTGCTCATGAACTCGAGCGACGAAGACACGCCGTTCACGTTGCCGGAAACGCCCGGCGACACGACCTGGATGGTCGCCATCGACACGGCCCGGCCGGAAGACCGCGGAGGCACCAGCAGCTTTCCCGGTGGGTCGGCATATCCGCTTGAGCGGCGCTCGATGGCAGTGCTCGTGCATCCCCACCAGAACTCGTCGGGATAGCGGAGAGCGGGTTACAGCGGCACTCAGCTTTGTGCCCGGCAGGCGGCCGGCCCTGCCGTAGCACAAAAGGTGGACGCGCAGGAATCTGTGTGAGGGGGCTGGAGCGGGCGTAGCAGGTTTTGCGCCGTGTTGATGAGCGCGACATGCGACAGGCCCTGCGGGAAGTTGCCGAGCTGGCGACGGCTGGCCGGCGAATACTCTTCGGCAAGCAGGCCGAGGTCGCTGCGTACTTTAAGGAGTTGTTCGAACAGCTCGCGCGCCTCATCTCTCCGCCCCATCAGGGCGAGGTTGTCCGCAAACCAGAACGAACAGGGCAGAAAGGCCGCTTCGCTGCCCGGGACGCCATCGCTGGCCTTGCCCGGGAGATAGCGCTGGACAAACCCATCGACCATCAGATCCTGGCGAATCGCTTCGAGGGTACCTGCGACGCGCGGGTCGTCGGCGGGAAGAAAGCCGACGAGGGGGATCATGAGCAGTGCGGCATCGAGGTGGCCGTGTCCGTACGCCTGCACAAACGTGTTCCGCCGGGCGTCGAAGCCAAGTTCGCACACCTGGGCGTGGATGGCGCTGCGGATCTTCCGCCAGCGGGCAACGGGGCCCTTCAGGCCGAAGCGCTCGACGGCCTTCACGCCGCGGTCGAACGCGACCCAGGACATGACACGGGAGTGGGTGTAGTGCTGCGGCTCGCCGCGGCTCTCCCAGAAGCCCTGGTCGGGCTGTTCCCAGGCGGTTTCAAGGAAGCGGAGGAGTTCGCGCTGGACTGCCCACGTGTGACGGTCGAGCCTGATCCCGTGACTCCTGGCGACGTGGAAGACATCCATCACTTCGCCATACACATCCAGCTGGCGCTGGCCGTGCGCGGCGTTGCCGACGCGCACGGGTGCGCTTCGCTCGTATCCGGCGAGCCAGTCCAGTTCCGACTCGGGGAGGAGGCGTTCCCCATCGACCCCGTACATGATCTGGGCCTGCGCTGGTACGCCCGCGACGGCGCGCTCCAGCCAGTGGCACCAGCGGACGGCTTCGGCATCGAACCCGGAAATTATGAGCGCATAGAGGGTGAAGGTCGCATCCCTCAGCCAGCAGTAGCGATAGTCCCAGTTGCGCACGCCGCCGATCGCCTCGGGGAGGGAGGTTGTGGGGGCGGCGACGACGCCGCCCGACGGCGCGTAGGTGAGGGCCTTGAGGGTGATCAGTGAGCGGGTCACCGGCTCCCCCCACTCCCCTTCGGCGGACGCCTGCGCCGTCCAGCCCTCCCAGTAGCGCGTGGTTGCAGCCAGCGACCGTTCGGGGGATGGGCCCACCGGTACCCGATTACCGGACGGGAACCAGGTGAGCGAGAATGGCAACCGTTCGCCCGCTTTCACCGGGAATCGGGAGACTGTGCGCAGGCGCTCCCCGCGCAGTTCCACGGGCGACCGGAGGACCACGGCGTTTGGCCCGGCGAGTCCGAGGATCCCCCCACGCAGCTTTCGTACCCACGGCACCGACCTGCCGTAGTCGAAGCGAAGGACCATCTCCTGGCGCATCTCGACCGTCCCGGCCAGGCCCTCGACGATGCGCACGACTTCAGCGCGCTTCTCCGTCCGCGATTCGGGCATGAAGTCGATGAGCCGGACACGTCCGGTGGCCGATTCGAATTCGCTTTCGACGATCAGCGTTTTTGGCCGGTAGACGCGGCGTACGGCGTGGCTGCCGCCAGTGGGCCCGATGAGCCAGCGGCCATTGTCCGCGTCCCCGAGAAGGCGGGCGAAGCAGGCCGGTGAATCGAAGCGGGGGAGACAGAGCCAATCGATCGACCCGTCGCGGCCAAGCAGGGCTGCACTGCGGGTGTTCCCGATGAGGGCGTAATCCTCGATGCGCATGTCGCTTCAGTCTCGTCTACTGGCGGATGGTGCGCTACTGGCGCGGGTTGCCAGCCGGGTGCCGGGAAGGCCACACTGTTCGTTCGAGCCACGCGGGCCAGGCAGACCGGGCCTGCAAGAACCAACAATTCCGCGGAGGGGCGCTGGTGCCAGCGACCAGCGCACGGTGCGAATGGCCCACGACCCTGCACGTGCATCCGACCGTCACCGGCAGATCGTGGCGACCTATCGCCTGCAGATGCTGCCCGCGTTCTCGTTTGCCGATGCCGCACGGGTCGTGCCCTACCTTGCCCGGCTGGGCATTTCGCACCTTTACCTGTCACCCATCTTTACGGCCGTCGACGGGAGCCGCCACGGCTACGATGTGGTGGACCACGGGACGGTGAGCCCCGTGCTGGGAGGCATCGGGGGCCTCTACGCCCTCGATGAGGCACTACGCGAGCACAACATGGGCCTGGTGCTCGATATCGTCCCAAATCACATCGGGATCGCCGGTGGGCGCAACCCATGGTGGCGGGACATTCTTCGCTATGGCCGACGCTCGCGCTTCGCAGAGTTCGTCGATGTCGATTGGGAAGGGCAGCCGCAACTGCCCCCGGGCCTGCTCAACTACCCCGTACTTGGCCGTCCCTTCGGGGCCGCGCTCGAAGCGGGCGAACTGCGGGTGTCCTATGATGGCGAACTCGTCGTCGCCTATTTCGACAACTCGTTCCCGATCGCACCTCGTACCTATGCGGACGCCGTTGGTCTGCCACCGCCGGAGCTGCGGGAATCCGTGGAGGACCCATCGGACGTCAACGAGGTCGCGCGTATCCTCGAACGTCTGCGCGATGCAGAGACGGACGTCGCCGAAATCCTGCGGCACCAGTTTGACCAGATCCTGCAGCGTGAGCCCGCATTGCGGGCGTGGGTCGAATCCCGGATCACCGCCCTGAACGGAAGCATCGGAGACGCGAGGAGCTTCGACCGTCTCGAAACGATCCTGCGATCACAGCCATACCGGCTGGCCTACTGGCGCGTCTCGGCGGAGGAGATTAATTACCGCCGCTTCTTCGATATCAATGAACTCGCAGCGATCTGCGTTGAGCACGAGGCGGTGTTCGAAGCGACCCACCGGTTGGTGCGGGATCTTCTGGAGGGGGGGATCGTGAGCGGACTGCGCGTGGACCATGTGGACGGGCTCTACGACCCGGACCAGTACTTGCGGCGGCTGACTGCCCTGGGGGAGCGAGGCGACGGCCCGACACAGCCGATACCCGTATGGGTGGAAAAGGTCCTGGCGCCGGGGGAGGCGTTGCCTTCCCACTGGCCGGTGTTCGGGACGACCGGCTATGACTTCCTGTCCACCGTGAACGGGCTGTTTGTGGACGGTGCCGCGCGCGAGGCGTTCAGCCGCATCTACGAAGAGTTCACGGGCAGCCGGGCGACGTTCCGCGAAATCGCCTTTGGTGCCCGGCGCCGGGTAGCCGAGCGTTCGTTCGCGGGCGAGGTGAACGTCCTGGCGCTCCAGCTCCATCGCCTGGCACAGGGGCATCGCCTGTACCGGGATACGACGCTCCGTTCGGTTCGGGATGCGATCGCCGCATTGCTTTCGGCCCTACCCGTCTACCGCACGTATTTCGAAGGAGACCTGCCGCGCCCCACGGACCAGGTGGTCATCCACCAGGCGATCGCAGAGGCGCTACAGCGCGACCCCAACGTCACGGGAGAAGCGCTGGAATTCCTTGGCCGGGTGCTCCTCCTCGATCCGGGGCTCGCGCGCGATCAGGACGACTTCGCAGGGTGGACACACTTCCGCCGGCGCTTCCAGCAGCTCTCGGGGCCGGTGATGGCGCGCGGCGTGGAAGACACCGCGTTCTTCCGCTTCCACAGGCTACTTTCACTGAATGAGGTCGGGGCGAGCCCGGATGTCTTCGGCATGTCGCCGGCTGAGGTGCACGAGGCGTTTACGCAGCGGGCGCTGCGATGGCCCCGTGCCCTTTCCGCGACGACCACACACGATACCAAGCGCAGTGAAGACGCACGGGCACGCCTCAACATCCTCACGGAGATGCCACGGAAGTGGCGCACCGAGGTGCGTGCCTGGCACCGCGCGAACGCGCGCTGGCGCGACGAAGTAGGCGGTGTCCCCGTCCCCGACGCGAATACGGAGTACTACCTGTACCAGACACTGGTCGCATCGTGGCCCCGGTCGATCGATGCAGACTACCGCGCCCGGATCGCCGCGCACCTGACGAAAGCGCTGCGGGAGGCGAAGCTTGCCACGGCATGGACGAACGTCAACGAAGTGTATGAGGGCGCGGCGACCGCGTTTGTTGAGGCGATCCTCAACCCCAGAAAGTCGGGACGATTCATGAGCCGGGTGGCGGCGCTTGTGGATGCCATCGAGCCTGCCGCCGCCGTCGCAGGACTCGCCACCCTGACGCTGAAGTGCACCGCACCCGGCATCCCCGACTTCTACCAGGGATCCGAACTCCCGCTGCACACGCTCACGGACCCTGACAATCGCGATCCGGTTGATTTCGGAGCGCTCTCCACCCGGTTCGGCAGCCTGGATGAGGAGCTGCCACCGCCAGTGGAGGAGTCCGCACGGCTCCGTCTCACGCACCGCCTCCTGCAGCTGCGGCGGGAACATCTGCAGCTCTTTTCCGAGGGGCAGTATGCGCCGGTCGCAATCGAAGGCGACGCTGGCGGGCACATCTTCGCCTTCGAACGGAGGTATGACGGATCCCGCGCGGTCGTCGTCGTGCCCCGGCTGGTGGCGTCGCTGGTCGAAGCAGACGGGATGTTGCGCCCGGGCGCATTCCCCGGTGCGTCGCTAATCCTGCCTCACGGCGGGCCGTGGATCGACGCATTGGGCGGGCGCCGCCATGCCGGAGAGCAGGTACCCGTCTCGTGGCTCTTTTCCGCGTTCCCCGTAGCGATCCTCCTTTCAGAAGAGGGAGGCAGACGGCGATGACATCCAGAGATGCGACCCGAGGGTGGCAGCCAACGCTCGGTGCGGTGGTTGACGGCCCGCTGACGACCTTCCGCATATGGGCGCCGAAAGTGACGGTGCTCTCCCTCGTCACAGACACGGCGGCGGGCCGCCGCACCCTGGTGATGGACGCGGAGGCGGGGGCGCAGGGCTACCGCGTGGCGACGGTGCCCGGGGCCGGAGCGGGCACGCGCTATGGCTTCCTGGCGGATGGTGCAGGGCCGTTTCCCGACCCCTGCTCGCGCAGCCAGCCGCAGGGTGTACACGCGCTCAGCGAGGTGGTGGACCCGTCGGCATTCGCCTGGACCGATGCCGGGTGGCTGCCTCCGGCATTCGAAGATCTCGTCATCTATGAGTGCCACATCGGTACGCTCACCCCAGAAGGCACGTTCGATGCGGCGATTGGGCGGCTCAAGCACCTGCGGGAGATGGGGGTGACTGCGGTCGAACTGATGCCGGTGGCGGCGTTTCCCGGGCGGTGGAACTGGGGCTACGACGGAGCAGCGTTGTTCGCCCCATCGGAGGCATACGGCGGGCCGGAGGGGCTTCGCCGGCTGGTCGATGCAGCCCACCGGGAATGCCTCGCGGTCATCCTCGACGTGGTCTACAACCACTTCGGACCAGATGGCAACTACACCGGCATCTATAGCAGCCAGTACCTCACCAACAGCCACCGGACCCCCTGGGGAGACGCCATCAATTTTGAAACGCCGGGCTCCAGCGAAGTCCGGCGGTTCTACCGTGAAAATTTGCTGCACTGGCTCCATGAATACCACATCGATGGCATCCGATTCGACGCGACGCACGCGATCTATGACGGCTCGAAGCCGCACATCCTGGCCGAATTGGCGACGGCGGCACGCGAATCGGCTGCGGAGCGCGGGACCCGGACATACCTCACAGCCGAAAGCCACGAGAACGATGCGCGCTATGTCCGGCCGGCCGAACGGGGCGGCTTTGGCTTCAACGCAGTCTGGGCCGACGACTTTCATCACGGCATCCGGGCGGCCTTGTGCAACGACGACGAGGGTTACTTCCGCGGCTTCGATGGTTCGATGCGGGAACTGGGGCGCATTGTGCGCCGTGGGTGGCTCTTCGAGGGGCAGTTCGACCCGGGCTATGGAGGAGCACGCGGGACGCGGGCGACTGAATGCCCGTGGCCGGCATTCATCTATTGCCTCCAGAACCACGACCAGGTGGGAAACCGGCCATTCGGGCGCCGGCTGCACGCGACCACGGGCGAAGGCGCCTATCGGGCAGCGGCGCTGCTATTGCTGCTGCTGCCGCAGACGCCATTGATCTTCCAGGGGCAGGAGTTCATGGCCTCAACGCCGTTCCTCTACTTCACCGATCACGGCAAGGAGCTTGGCGAGGCGGCAACAGAGGGACGCCGGCGCGAATTCGCCCCCTTCCGGGCGTTCAGCGACCCTGCGACGCGGAAGCTAATCCCGGACCCGCAGAGTGCAGGGACCTTCCTCGCTTCGAAGCTCGACTTCGCCGAAGCAGGACTGGCGCCGGGTGCGCTCTGCGTGGACATGTACCGCCAGGGGCTTGCGCTCCGGCGCACGGACGCTGTGTTGCGTTGGTACCGCCGAGAGCGGCTGCCACTGCGGACGTCGACGCGTGGGCAGACGTTGACGGTGCACCTCCGCGCTGTTGCTGGCGAACGCTGGATCGTGGTCAACTTCGGCCCCGAGGCACAGGTGAAACTTGATACCGCCGCCGCTGCCCGAGTCGTATTGGATTCGAACGAGGGGCGCTTCGGGGGGACGGGCAAGCCGGTTCGCGTCGACGAGGCAGTGGTCACGATCCCGGCACGCACGACCGCTTTCCTCGCTGGTTGAAAGCCGGCTGAGTGGCAGATAGGGCGCGAGGCATCAATGGAGCCGCGCGGAAATGTCCCGGTACCAGTCTCTGAACCGGATGCCGCGGCCCCGAGCACCTGCGGGAGCGCCACCGATCCCACGCACCGCAAGCTCCGCAGCAGCGTCCTCCTCGGCAATGACGACGAGCTGATCGCCTGGTTGCAGCTCCATTGAGCTCCGTGGGACGAGCGTCTGCCGTTCCCGCCGGACGCTGACGATGAGGCTGCCCGCCGGAAACGCGACATCGCGGATGGTCTTGCCGGCGAGTGGCCCACCGGCGCGCACTCGCAGGCGCAGGAAGCGCCCGCCGGGTTGTTGGATCTCCTGGAGGAAGCGGTGTTCACCGTCCGGGGCGGCTCCGCGGCCCCGTGAATACGCGCCGAGCACCTGTGCCCGATCGAGTACTCCCAGGAAGTCTCCGGCTGCATCGACCACAGCGACGGCCCGGACTTCCGCGTGGTCCATGCGGATGGCAGCAGTCTGCACCGTCTCCTCGGGCCGGGCCACAACGGCAGGGCTCGTCATGATGTCGCCGGCGGTGAGTGGGCCGCCACCGGCCGTGGCGTCCAACGACGCGAGCAGTTCGCGCGACCCGATCATCCCCAGGACTTTGCGACCGTCCAACACCGGGAGGATTTCAGCGCCGGTGCGGTCGAACGTCTCGCGGACCTCGGGGAGCGTCAAACCTGGCCTGAGCTCCGCTGCGGCGGAGGCATAGGCGGAGCCCACACTCACGCTCTCGAGGGTGTCGGGAGTGCGGTCGCGGTTCAGATCGATGCCGATGCGTCGAAGTCCTTCGGAATAGACGGTCTCGCGCATGACAAGCTGAGAGAACGCCGTGGAGATGACGACGACCGTCATCAAGGGCACCACCAGGCCGTAGTCCTGGCTCACTTCGAAGGCGAGCAAGAGCGAGGTGATCGGCGCAGCAGCGGCGGCGGCGAACACGCCGGCCATGCCGGCCACCGCGTAGGCACCAGTCGGGCCGGAGAAACTCGCAGGGGCAAAGGCATGGACGAGGGTCCCATAGGCACCGCCGAGCGCGGACCCGAGGAACAACGACGGCATGAACACACCGCCTGTGCCGCCTGTGCCCAGCGTGAGGCTGGTGGCGACGATTTTCAGCCCAACGAGGAGCAATAGCAGTTGGCCAGCGTGGTTTCCAAGGAGGTAGGAGGCGATCTGGGGCGTACCGGTTCCAATTATGGCAAACTGCCAGATGCCAAGCGCACCGACCAGCGCGCCCCCGAGCGCAGGCGCCCACACGCCGATGTGCGCCCCGGCAGTCAGGCGCTCGACGATATCCAGGGCGCGGACGAAGAGTACGGCGACCGCTGCGGTGCCGATGCCCAGCAGGAGGTAGCTGAAAATCTGCCAGCCGGAGTCGAAGCTATAAGCCGGGCTGCGCAGCGCCGTGTCATGGCCAATGAGGGCGGTATAAACCACG
>Ga0307373_10001058_pt1 | contig 52130 bp, 48 predicted proteins | sample OX2MG_FD_202534 | JGI IMG/M metagenome (GOLD analysis project Ga0307373, IMG submission 202534) | Soil microbial communities from Risofladan, Vaasa, Finland - OX-2 | ecosystem: Environmental > Terrestrial > Soil > Coastal area > Acid sulfate soil | place: Finland: Risofladan, Vaasa | collected... | reverse complement strand
ATTCGTCATATGACACCATATAATAATATATAGTGTTATATTTCAAGCAGAAAATGGGGAATCCGGTAAAGCAAACACGGATTCCCGCATTTTAACGACGGTTAGAATCTACTTTCGATTTTCCTGCCGATGCCGGTCGTCTCCCGGAGAATCCAAAGCGGCCCCACGAGCAGGTGAATCAAGTTCCGCGTGAAGGCCGGGCTTTTTTTCTCGAAGGCCGCGTGGCCGACGAACTGGAAGACCCAGCCGAGGATAAACGCCCCCCACACGGCGGCCGAACTCAGATGCGAGGCGAGCGCCGCCATGGCCAGAATGACTGCGGTCATGGCCAGCGCCAAACCCATGTCCCAGTAATAATATAAGGGAAGGACTATCGCCGCGCCCGGCAGAAGCGGGAAGCCCGGCCACTGGGTCCAGCGGACCACGGCCAGCATGATGAGCGGGATGCCCACCGCGTGGCAGACGCGGTTGCCCGGGTGCGCGTGGTAGCGCGCGTAATCGGACATGTTCTCCTTGAAATCCAGCCAGCGCGGAGCCATCGGCCTATCATAGAAAAAACGGACGGAATCTGAAATATTATTTTGATTTCTCGGCGCGCGTTGGGTATAATGAAAAAAGTTTTTAATAAGGGGAACGAGCGTGATAAAAGATTTCTTCGCCAGAAAGCCGCTGCGGATGCTTCTCGACGAGATGGAGGGCAAGGACCGCTTGAAGCGCGTCTTGGGCCCCGTCGGCTTGACGGCTCTGGGCATCGGCGCCATCATCGGCACCGGCATCTTCGTCCTGACCGGCGTGGCGGCGCACGACAAGGCCGGCCCGGCGCTCATTCTCTCCTTTATCGTCGCCGGCATCGCCTGCGTGTTCGCGGCGCTCTGCTACTCCGAGTTCGCCGCCATGGTGCCGGTCACCGGCTCGGCCTACACCTACGCCTACGCGACCCTGGGCGAGCTCTTCGCCTGGATCATCGGCTGGGACCTCATCCTGGAGTACACGGTCGCGGCCGCGACCGTGGCGCACGGCTGGTCCCATTACTTCCAGGACCTCATCAGCACGTTCGGCCTTCACCTTCCTTATATATTGCGGGACGCGCCGTTCGACTTCAATCCGGCCACGGGGCACCTTTTCGCCACCGGGACCGTGATGGACTTCCCCGCCATCGTCATCGCGGCCCTCATGACCTACATCCTGGTCGTCGGCATCGAGGAGAGCGCGACGGTCAACGCCGTCATCGTCGCCATCAAGCTCGTCATCGTGCTCTTCGTCATCGCGGTCGGGGCCTTCTACATCCACCCGCAAAACTGGCATCCCTTCGCGCCGTTCGGCTACGGCGGCCTGGGATTTTTCGGCAAAACCATCTATGGGCAAAGCGGCCCGGGCGGCGACCCCCTGGGAATGATGGCCGGAGCGGCCATGATTTTCTTCGCCTACATCGGCTTCGATTCGTTATCCGCTTATTCCGAGGAAGCAAAGAACCCGCAGAGGGACGTGCCCATCGGCATCATCACCTCGCTCGTCGTCTGCACCGTCCTCTACATCGCCGTGACCGCGGTCATCACCGGCATGGTGCCCTACAACAAAATCAACATCGACGCCCCCATTTCCCACGCGTTTTTGCAGGTGGGCCTGCCGTGGGCCCAAGTCCTGGTTTCCCTGGGCGCGCTGGCCGGCATCACCTCGGTGCTGCTGGTCATGATGCTGAGCCAGCCCCGCATCTTCCTGGCCATGGCGCGCGACGGCCTCATGCCGCCGAAATTCTTCGCGGCCATCCACGAGCGCTTCAGAACCCCCTGGAAATCGACCATCCTGACCGGCTTCGTGGTCGCGGCCTTGGGCGCGTTCGTGCCGCTGCGCATCCTGGCGGAGCTCGTCAACATCGGCACGCTCCTGGCCTTCGTCATGGTCTGCGCGGCCGTGCTCATCATGCGCAAAACCGACCCGGACGCGGAGCGGCCCTTCCGCTGCCCGATGGTGCCGCTTTTTCCCATCCTGGGCATCGTGCTCTGCCTGCTGCTGATGTTCTCCCTGCCGGTCGAGAACTGGATCCGCCTCATTGTCTGGCTCGTCATCGGCATGGTCATCTACATGTTCTACGGGCGCCACCACAGCGTCATGGCCCAGCACCGCCGCGAATTGGCGCTCAAGCCGGAAAAGCCGGAACCGGTCACCTGATCCAGCCCCCGTGGCCAGCGCGCGGCTTCTTTTGCTCTTGACGCTGGGCCTTTTCGCCGCGGGCTTCGCCGCCCTCTGGGCCGCGGATATTCTCGGAATCAGGAAGTCGGCGGCCGCGGGCGGACCAGCCCAACGCCTGCGCCCCGGCGGCATCGAGCTTCTCATCGGCTTCGTCACCAACTTCTTCGACACGCTGGGCATCGGCTCCTACGCCCAGCAGACCTCGCTCTTCAAGATTTTCAAGCTGGTCCCCGATGAGCTCATTCCGGGCACGCTCAACATCGGCGACGCCGTCCCCACGTTCCTGGAAGCCTTCGCCTTCATGACCGCGGTGGAGGTCGGTTCCAAGACCCTCGTGCTCATGATCGGAGCGGCCATCCTGGGCGCGTGGCTGGGCGCGGGCGTGGTCGCGTCCCTGCCCAGGCGCAAGATTCAAATCGGCATGGGCGCGGCTCTTCTGGCCGCGGCGGCGTTCTTCCTGATGTCCAACCTGGGCCTTTTCCCCGCCGGCGGCGCGGCGCAGAATCTTTCCGGACCTCTCTTGGCCCTGGGCCTGGCCGGCAACTTCGTGCTGGGCGCGCTCATGACCTTGGGCATCGGGCTCTACGCCCCCTGCATGGTGCTGGTGAGCCTCCTGGGCATGAACCCGCAGGCGGCCTTCCCCATCATGATGGGATCCTGCGCCTTCTTGATGCCGGTGGCGAGCCCGCGCTTCATGAAAAAAAGACGCTACAGCCCGGGCACGGCCCTGGCCTTGGCCCTGGGCGGCATCCCGGGAGTGCTCATCGCGGCCTACATCGTCAAGTCCCTGCCCTTGAAAGTCCTGCGCTGGCTGGTCATCGCCGTCGTGACCTACACCGCCGCGGCCATGCTCCGCTCGGCCGCGGCCGGAGACTAAAAACCCATGAGATCGGAAGGCAAGCGCACGCTCAACCTGCTGGATTTATCCTGCATCGGCATCAACGCCATCGTGGGCTCGGGCGTCTTTTTGTTTCCCGGGCTCCTGGCCGGATTCTTGGGCCCCGCCTCCATCGTCGCCTTCGGATTCACGGGGCTTCTCCTCATCAGCGTGGGGCTCTGCTACGCGGAAGCGGCGTCCCATTTCCAGCAGACGGGCGGCAGCTACATTTACGCCGAGGAGGCCTTCGGCCCTAAAATCGGCTTCGGCATCGGCTGGATTTCCTGGGTCACGCAGATTTTCAGCGGCGCGGCCGTGGCCAACGCCATCGCGCTCTACCTGGGCTTCTTCAACCACGCGCTCGATAGCGTCTGGGTCGCCAAGCTCGTCGCCGTGTGCGCGCTGACCACCTTCTACACCATCAACTACCGGGGCGTGAAGCTGGGCGCCTGGACCTCGGATTTTTTCACCGCGGCCAAGCTCATTCCTCTGGGGCTCTTCGTGGTCCTGGGTCTGCCCCGCATCCACGCGGAGCTCTTTCATCCCTTCGCGCCGCACGGCTGGAAGCCGCTGGGCCAAGCGTGCTTTTTGGCCTACTTCGCGTTCCAGGGCTTCGAGTCGGTCCCGGTCCCGGCGGGAGAGACCGTCAACCCGGAGCGGAACATCCCCCTGGCCGTGGTCATCTCCCTGTCCTTCGCGGCGCTTCTCTACATGGCCGTTCAGGCCGTGGCCGTTGGCCTGGCGCCGCACCTGGCCGGCTCCACCAAGCCCTTGTCGGACGCCGCGGCCCTGGGCATCGGGGCGGTTTGGGCCGGCGTCATGGCGCTGGCGACAGTGTTCTCCACCGCGGGCTACAACTCGGGCTCGGCCATCGTCACGCCGCGCTACTTGTTCTCCCTGGCCGAGGACGGGCACCTGCCGCCCTTCTTGGCCAAGCTCCACCCGAAGTTCAAGACTCCCTACCTTTCCATCTTGGTCACCGCCGTTTCTGTGCTCATCCTGGCGACCTTCCTTAATTTCGACAAGCTCGTGGACTTCAGCAACATCGTGGTCTGCGCGCAGTACGTGGCCACCTGCGTCGCCGTGCCGATCCTGCGCCGCCGCCGCCATCACGAGCACCGCGTGAGCAAGGGCTGGCGCCTCCCGGGCGGGCTCCTCATTCCCGCCATCGGCGTCGCGACCACGCTGTGGCTGGGAGCCCAGGGCGGCCTGCAGCAGATTTGGTGGAGCCTGGCCATCCTGGCCTTCGGCTACGTCTTGAAGGCGCTTTGGCCCAAGTTCGCGCCTAAAACGGCTTAGGCCTTTTTCCCGCCCCGATTAGGCCCAGAGGCCCAGGCTCCGGGCCCGGTTTCAGCCTATAATAAAAGGAATGCCGACACGCCCGACCGGACCCGAGAAGCCCGAAGACGACGCCGCGGCGCGTTCGGAGACGAAATTGAACGTCCCGCTCGGAATTCGCTATAATCAACTGCCTCCGATGATCAAGAATCTCGTCTCCAATTGGCTCGCGGCGGACAAAAAACCGGACGGGTGGACGGAAAACTTAAAGCCGTCCCGATCGGCGCTCTACGCGCACGCCGACGCCCCCAAGGAACTCAAGGAAAGCATCGCGCACGCGCAGAACTCGCTTTTGAGCATCCAGAACCAGGAGGACGGCTATTGGTACGAGCCGCTGCGGGCCGACACGACGCTGGAATCCGACACCGTCATGCTGCTCAACTTCCTGGGCCGGGGCGATTCCCCCAAAATCCGCGGCTTGGCCGATCACATCCTGAGCGAGCAGCTCCCCGACGGCGGCTGGCCCATCTACCGCCGCGGGCCCTCCGACATTTCCGCGACGGTCAAGGCCTATTGGGCGCTCAAGTTCGCCGGCCATTCGCAGGACGACCCGCGCCTGGCCGCGGCCCGGCGCCGAATCAAGGAGTTGGGCGGCGTCCACAAGGTCAACACCTACACCAAGCTCTACATGGCCGTCTTCGGGCAGTACGACTGGCGCGGCGTGCCCACCATCCCGCCGGAGCTCATGCTCTTTCCCAAGTGGTTCTATTTCAACATCTACCAGGTCTCGTCCTGGACGCGCTCCATAGTTATTCCCTTGAGCGTGGTCTGGGCCACCAAGCCGAAAATCAAATGCCCCGCGAACGCGGTCCTGGACGAGCTTTTCCCCGATTCGCGGCGCTTTGTCCCGCTCAAGGAGGCGGTGGCCCCGCACGGATTCATCTCCTGGACCTCGTTTTTCCTCTGGTGGGACAAGGGCCTGAAGACCATCGAGGGCCACGGCGGCCACTGGATCCGCCTATGGGCCCTGCGCCTGGCCGAGGACTGGATTTTAGAGCGCCTGCAGGAGTCCGACGGCCTGGGCGCCATCTACCCCGGCATCGTCAACACCGTCATGGCCATGAAGTGCCTGGGCTACCCCGACACGGACCCGCGCTTGCTGGAGCAGATGCGCGCGCTGGAATTTTTGGAGGTCCCCGGCTCCAAGCTTGAGATGCAGCCCAGCTGGTCGCCGGTCTGGGACACCGCGATTTCCGTCATCGCGCTGGCCGAGTCCGGCCTGGCCAGCGACAACCCCGCCCTGGTCAAGGCGACCGATTGGCTGATTTCGAAAGAGGTCAAGGTCGTCGGCGATTGGAAGGTCAACAACCCCCAGGGCCAGCCGGGCGGCTGGTACTTCGAGTTCAACAACCCCTTCTACCCGGACGTCGACGACAGCGCCATGGTCATGCTGGCCCTGCGCCACGTCCACCTGGGAGAACCGCTCTCGCAGGCGCGCGAAAAGGCCTGCCTGCGGGGCCTCAACTGGGTGCTCTCCATGCAGTGCGCCGGCGGCGGCTGGGCGGCGTTCGACAAGGACAACACCAAGGCCATTTTCACCAAAATCCCCTTCGCGGATCACAACGCGATGATCGACCCGCCGTCCGTGGACGTCACCGGCCGCGTGCTGGAATTTTTGGGCTACGTCGGCTACGACCGGAGCTACGCCTGCGTGGAAAACGCCGTGCGCTTCATCCGCGGGGACCAGGAAGAAGACGGCTCGTGGTTCGGCCGCTGGAACGTCAACTACATTTACGGCACCTGGCAGGTCCTGCGGGGCTTGGCCGCCATCGAAGAGGACATGAGCCAGCCCTACATCCAAAAAGCCGTCGCGTGGCTCAAGTCCGTGCAGAAAGAAAACGGCGGCTGGGGCGAGACCTGCGAGACCTACGCGGACCCCTCCAAGAAAGGCCGGGGGCCCGCCACGCCGTCGCAGACCGCCTGGGCCGTCATGGGGCTCATGGCCGCCGGCGTCATGGACGACTCGGTCGCCCGCGGCGTCGCGCACCTGGTCGCGACCCAGAAGCAGGACGGCTCGTGGGACGAGGCCGAGTACACCGGCACGGGATTCCCCAAAGTTTTCTACCTCGAATACACCATGTACCGCCGCTATTTTCCCCTTCAGGCCTTGGGAACCTACCTCAAGCTTCTCAAGAAACAGGAGGAAGATTCCGGCGCGGAGTCCGCGGCCGTTGACGGCGCGCCGGCCGCGATCTAATGCGGCCGGCACCAGGAGAATAAACCATGCCTTCCCCTTGGCAGATGCAAATGTCCGTTTTCAAATACCTCGTCGCCCAGAAGTTAAAGGGCGTCGAGAAATATCCGGTCGTGATGATGCTGGAGCCGCTCTTCGCCTGCAACCTGGAGTGCGCGGGCTGCGGCAAAATCCAGTATCCCACCGACATCCTGCGCAAGCGCCTGACCCCCGAGGAGTGCTGGGAGTCGGCCGAGGAGTGCGGCGCGCCCGTGGTGACCGTGGCCGGCGGCGAGCCGCTGGTGCACACGGAAATCGGGCGCATCGTCGACGGGCTCATCGAACGCGGCAAGTTCATCTATCTCTGCTCCAATGCCATCCTGCTTGAGCGCAACATCCACAAGTTCAAGCCCAGCCCCAATCTCATCTTCTCCATCCACTTGGACGGCCTGGAAAAGACCCACGACCGCGCGGTCTGCCGCGAGGGAGTCTACAAGACCGCGGTCTCGGCGATTAAACTCGCCAAGTCCAAGGGCTTCAACGTCATGACCAACACCACCATCTTCCAGGGCGAGAGCTCGGACGAGTTCCGCCGCTTCTTCGACGAGGTCATGTCCCTGGGCGCCGACGGCATGATGATCTCCCCCGGCTACGCCTACGAGAAGGCGCCGCAGCAGGACATCTTCCTCAAGAACGCGCAGACCAAGGCCTGGTTCCGCGAGACCTTGAAGGACTGGCGCAAGATGGGATGGGACTTCAACCACAGCCCGTTCTACCTGGACTTCCTGGAAGGCAAGCGCGACTACGACTGCACGCCCTGGGGCCTGCCGCTGCGCAACGTCTTTGGCTGGCAGAAGCCCTGCTACCTGATGGCCGACGCGGGCTACGCCAAGACCTACAAGGAACTCCTGGAGACCACCGACTGGTCGCAGTACGGGCACGCGTCGGGCAACCCCAAGTGCGCCAACTGCATGACCCACTGCGGCTTCGAGCCCACCGCGGTCAAGGACGGATTTTCCAGCTGGGGCCGGTTCTTCGATTTGGTGAAGGACTACGCCTCCATCCACGGCCCCATGAAGGCCAAGCGCGCCTACCCGCGCCGGCCGGACGCGAGCTACGAGCAAACCGTCGCCGCGGCCGCGCCCGCGGACTCCAAGGCCAAGAGCGAGGAGGGCTCTCTCACGCCGCGCGCCTGATGGACACCGTTTTCGTCACCGGCGGCACGGGCTTTGTCGGGGCGAACCTCGTGCGCCTGCTGCTGGAGAAGGGCTTCAAGGTCAAGGCCTTGGCCCGGCCCGGCTCCAACCGCGAGAACTTGGACGGCCTCGATATCGAAATCGTCGAGGGCGACTTGCTCTCGCCGGAAAGCCTCGCCCGCGGCGTCGCGGGCGCGCGCTACGTCTTTCACGTCGCGGCCGACTACCGCGTCTGGGTGCCCAAGCCGGAAGAGCTGCTCGCCGCCAACGTGCAGGGCTCCGTCAACGTCATCGAGGCCGCGGCCAGGGCCGGCGCCGAGCGCGTGGTGCACTGTTCCAGCGTCGCCGCGGTCAAAGCGCGGGCGGACAAGACCCCCGCCGACGAAAACTCCCATTACCCCGGTCCCGAGACCATCGTGGGCGCGTACAAGAAATCAAAATTTCTGGCCGAGAAAGCGGTCTTGGACTTGGCCGCCAAGGGCCGCCCCGTCGTGGTGGTCAACCCCGCCGCGCCCATCGGCGCCTACGACGTCAAGCCCACGCCCACGGGGAAAATCGTGGTGGATTTTTTAAGCGGCCGCATGCCCTCCTACATCGACACGGGCTTGAACATCGTCGCGGTCAAGGACGTGGCCCGGGGGCATCTCCTGGCCGCCTCGAAGGGCCGCGTGGGCGAGCGCTACATTTTGGGCGGCGAGAACCTCTCCTTGAAGGACATCCTGCTCCTCATCGCCAAGATTTCCGGCGCGAGGCCCCCTAAGTTCAAGACGCCCTACGCCGTGGCCTACGCCTTCGCGGCCCTAGACAGCGCCCGCGCGGGGCTCTTCGGCGGCGAGCCCCTGGCGCCTCTGGACGCCGTGCGCATGGCCAAACACTACATGTGGTTTGATTCCTCCAAGGCCAAGCAAGAGCTGGGCTACTCCCCCCGCCCGGCCGAAGAAGCTCTGCGCGAGGCCGTGCGCTATTTCACGGACCACGGCTACGTCAAGGGCCGCCCCGCCGCGGCCGCCCAGGACTTGACCCCGGCATGATCGCGATGACGGAAGCTCCGAAGCTCTCCCAGACCCCGGCGGCGCGGACCGGCGAGATTCTTCTGTGCGCGGCGACGCGCTGGGAAGCCGCTCCCTTGGCGCGACGCTTGAAGCTTGAGCCCGCCGGAGCGGCCCTGTTCACCGGCCGCGTTCAAGAAACGCCCGTCCGGCTCCTCAAGACCGGCATGGGCGGCGAGAAGGCCGCGCGCGCGCTGGGCGCGGTTTTGCCCGCCGAAAAATTTTCCTGCGTTCTGAGCGTCGGCCTGGCCGGCGCCTTGAACGCGCAAGCCAAGCCGAGCGACATCGTCGCGGACATTCCCGACCAATACCCCCGCTGGAAGGACGCCGCCCGCGCGTCCGCGAAAAAAACCGGGGCCGCGCTTCATTTGGGAGCGGTGATCAATTACGACGGCGTCGCCGCGCCCGCGCAAAAAAGAGCCTTGGGCGAGGCGACCGGCGCCCTGGCCGTGGACATGGAAACGGCCGCCGTCAGGCGCTGGGCGCGCGGCCGCGGCGTTCCGGCCCTGGCCCTGCGCGTGATTTTAGACGGCCTGGACGAAGCCCTGCCCGAGACGGCGCCCGCGGGCGAGGACGCCGCGAGCCTGATTAAATTCGCCGCGGCCAACGCGGGCCGGCTCGGCCGGCTTTGGTCGCTGGGGCGGAGCCAGCGCAAGGCCATGGACGTCTTGTCCCGATTCCTGGAGGAGTTTCTCCCGTGCCCATGACCGAGACGCCGCTTAAGGTTTATCTCAAGAGCCGCCTGGCCCTGGCGGACAAGGCCCTGGCCAAACTCTTCAAGCCCAAGAGCGGCGAGCCCAAGACCGTGCGCGAGGCCATGCGCTACTCGATTTTCGCCGGCGGCAAGCGCCTGCGCCCCATCCTGGTCATGGCCGCGGCCGAGGCCTGCGGCGCCAAGCCCGAGCGCGTGGCCAAGGCCGCCGCGGCCCTGGAGATGATCCACACCTACTCGCTCATCCACGACGATCTGCCGGCCATGGACGACGACGATTTGCGCCGCGGCAAGCCCGCCAACCACAAGGTCTTCGGCGAAGCCATGGCGATTTTGGCCGGCGACGGGCTCTTGACCTACGCTTTCGAGGCCGCCGCGGACAACGCCCGAGAATTGAACCTCGACGCCCGCTCGACCGCGGAGCTCATCCGCGTGCTGGCCCAAGGCGCGGGGACGCAGGGCATGGTGGGCGGGCAAGTGGCCGATTTGGAAGCCGAGGAGTGGCAGGACAAGAACCACGGCTTTGACCCCGCGCGCGCCTTGGAAAACATCCACCGCCGGAAGACGGCCGCCTTGATCGCCGCGAGCCTGGAGGCCGGCGCCGTGCTGGCCGAGGCGTCCTCGGCCAAGCGCAAGGCCCTGCGCGAGTACGGCTTGGCCATGGGCCTGGCCTTTCAGATCGCCGACGACGTGCTGGATGTGGTCGGAGACAAGAAGAAGCTGGGCAAAAACGGCTCGGACGCCCAGAACCGGAAGCTGACCTACGCCGCGCTCTACGGCCTCCCCAAGGCCCGCGCCAAGGCCCGCGCGCTCGTTGCGCAGGCGCGCCGCAAAATTTCGCCGTTCGGACAAAAGGCCAGGATGCTCCACGACTTGGCCGATTACGTGATTGCGAGGGATCGTTAACATGGAACTTTTGGATAAAATCAACAGCCCGGAAGATTTGCGCAAGCTCGGTCCCGACAAGCTCCCCCAGGTCGTCGCCGAAGTGCGGGAGTACCTCATCAACACGGTGGCCAAAATCGGCGGACACTTCGGATCGAGCCTGGGCTGCGCGGACATCACCGTGGCCCTGCACTACGTCTTCAACACGCCCAAGGACAAGCTGGTCTGGGACACGGGCCACCAGACCTACGGGCACAAGGTCCTGACCGGCCGCCGCGAGAAGCTCGCCAACATCCGGCAGTTCGGCGGCATCTCGGGATTTTTAAAGCGCACCGAGTCCCCTTACGATACCTTCGGCGCGGGGCACGCCTCGACCGCGATTTCGGCCGCGCTGGGCATGGCCGTGGCGAGGGACTTGAAGGGCGAGAAGAACAAGGTCGTGGCCATCGTCTCGGACGGCTGCATGACCGGCGGCGAGTCCTACGAGGGCCTGCAGAACGCGGGCATGCTCCAGAGCGACATGCTCGTGGTCCTAAACGACAACCAGATGTTCATCTCCCACCGCGTGGGCGCGCTGGGCGTGTTTTTGACCAAGCTCCTGACCTTCGGCGCGGTGCGCGGCGCCCAGGAATCGGTGGCGAAGTTTTTGGCGCGCTTCAAGTTCTGGGGAGCCAGCATCATGCGCTTTGCCAAGCGCGCGCGGGTGCTGCTGTTCCCCGGCATGCTCTTCGAGGAGATGGGCTTTTCCTACTTCGGCCCGGTCGACGGCCACAACGTGACCCGACTGGTCGAGGTCCTGGGGCACATCAAGGAGATCAAGGGCCCGGTGCTGCTGCACTGCGTGACCAAGAAGGGCAAGGGCTACGCGCCGGCCGAGGCCGACGCCATCAAGTGGCACGGCCCGGGCAAGTTCGACCCCGCGACCGGCGAGTTCGCCAAAAACACCGCGGCCAAGGCCCTGCCGCCCTCCTACACCGCGGTTTTCGCGAAGTCCATCATCAAGGAAAGCGAACGCGACCCCCGCGTGGTGGGCATCACGGCCGCCATGCCCGAGGGCACCGGCATGGACGCCATGCGCGAGCACTTCCCGCGCCGCTTCTTCGACGTGGGCCTGGCCGAGCCGCACGCGGTCACCTTCGCCGGAGGCTTGGCCTGCGAGGGCTACCGCCCGGTCGTCGCGATTTATTCCACCTTCCTGCAGCGCGCTTACGACCAGATCGAGCACGACATCTGCCTGCAGAAGCTCCCCGTGGTCTTCGCCTTGGACCGCGCGGGCTTGGTCGGCGAGGACGGCCCCACACACCACGGGGTCTTCGACTATTCCTACCTGCGCATGCTGCCCAACATGACGGTCATGGCGCCGGCCGACGAGAACGAGCTCCAGCATATGCTGCGCACGGCGCTCGCCTTGGAAGGGCCGGCCAGCCTGCGCTATCCCCGCGGCGCGTCCGTGGGCGTGGCGATGGACCCGGCGTCCCAGGTCCTGCCCGTGGGCAAGGGCGTGCGCTTGAAGGACGGCAAGGACGTCACCTTGGTCGCCATCGGCTCGCGCGTGCACCCGGCGCTTGAAGCCGCCAAGGAATTGGAGGACATCGGCATCTCGGCCGGCGTGCTCAACATGCGCTTCGTCAAGCCCCTGGACTTGGAGCTTCTGCGCGACGCCTGCGCCAAGACCCCGCGCTTGGTGACCATCGAGGACAACATGCTCGAAGGCGGCTTTGGCTCCGCGGTCCTCGAAGCCCTGGACACGCTGGGCTTGAGGGCGCAAGTCCTACGCCTGGGCCTGCCCGACAAGTTCATCGATCACGGCGCGCCGGCCATCATCTACGATTTGGCCGGCCTGTCCGCCCCGAAGATTTACCAGCGCACGGCGGAGTGGATGGGAAAATCCGCCGCCAAGAAAACCGGGCCCGTCCCCGCGGCAAGCCCGCTCTAGGATTGGAGACATCCCATGGTTGAAACCCCGACGAAGGTCAAAATCGACAAGCTGGTGCTGGCCAAGCTGCGCGGCTTTTGCGCCGGCGTGGTGCGCGCCATCGACGTGGTGGAAAAGGCGCTGGACATCTGCGGCAAGCCCGTCTATGTCCGCCACGAAATCATCCACAACCGCTACGTCGTCGATGAGCTGCGCGCCAAGGGCGCCGTGTTCGTGGAGGATTTGAAGGAAGTCCCCGCCGGCTCCTGGCTGGTTTTCTCGGCCCACGGCGTGGCGCCGCAGGTCGAGCAGGAAGCCAAGGACCGCAAGCTCAAGATCATCGACGCCACCTGCCCTCTGGTGACCAAGGTGCATCTGGAAGCCATTGCTCTCGCCAAGCGCGGATTCTCCATCATCCTCATCGGCCACGCCGAGCACGTGGAAGCCATCGGCACCATGGGCGAAGCCCCCGAGCACATCCAAATCGTGGGCACGCCCGAGGAAGCCCTGACCGTGCAGGTCAAGGACCCCGCCAAGGTGGCCTACCTCACCCAGACGACCTTGTCCCTGGACGACACCAAGCAGATCGTCGAGGTCTTGAAGAAGCGCTTTCCCAATTTGCGCCAGCCGGCCAAGGACGACATCTGCTACGCCACGCAGAACCGTCAGAACGCGGTCAAGGCCATGGTCCCGCGCGTGGACCTCCTGCTGGTGCTGGGCGCGCCCAACAGCTCCAACTCGCTGCGCCTGTGCGAAGTGGCGCGCGGCCAGGGCGTCAACTCGCACCTCATCGAGCGCGCGTCCGGCATCAAGGAAGAATGGCTCGCGGGCGTGCACACGCTGGGCCTGACGGCCAGCGCCTCGGCCCCGGAGATTCTGGTGCAGGAGACGGTCAAGTATTGCCGCGATCACTTCGGCGTCACGCAGGTCGAGGAGTTCGAGACCGTGGAGGAGGACATGCACTTCGCCCTGCCCTACGAGCTCGAGCAGATCATCAAGAAAGGAAACTAATTGCGTCATGCACGACGGGAAATGGATTCAGCCCAGGCACATGAGCCAGGAGGTCTTCGAGAAAGACTATCCCGGCCTGGACCTCTCCGGCCTGGACGTCCACTGCCCCGGCTGCCGCGAGATTTTAAAGCTCACCCGAAAATCAATCAACGGACGCATCGGAGCTTGGTGCCGCCGGTGCAACAGAGGAGTTGGCCCATGACCACGGAACTGCTGGACAACAAGACGCTGAGCTTCCTCGACGAGGACGTGTTGGTCGAGGAGCCCAAGGACGAGAAGGATCCCAAGCGCTTGAGCCAGAAAAAGCCGCCCAAGGACGGCCTGTGCCGCCGCTGCGGCGAGACCAAGCCCGTCAACCGCCTGATGCTCTGCTACCCCTGCTGGGTCAAGACCAACCTCGAGAAGTTCGGCTGGAAGGACGGCGCGCCGCACCCCGACTGGTGCGCCTGCGAAGTCGCGGGCGGGCATCAGCGCTCCAGCGGCAACTAGCCGGCTTGCGGTGCCGGCCTTCACGCTGCGCCTCGTCAAGGAGGAGGACGACGTCGCGCTAGCGCGCATCTTCCGGACCGTGCTGCCTGAATACGGCGCCTGCGGCGCGGGTTTCGCCATCGCCGATCCGGAAATCGACTTCATCGCCAAGGCCTACGCGCGCCCGCGGCACGCCTACTTCGTCGTCTGCCAAGACGGCGCGGTCAAGGGCGGCGCGGGCGTGGGTCCCCTCGCAGGCGGCCCGCAGGACGTCTGCGAGCTGCGCAAGATGTATTTTCTGCCCGAGATGCGGGGCCTGGGCGCCGGGCGCGCGGCCTTGGAGGCCTGCCTCGGCGCGGCCGTGCTGATGGGCTTTAAGCGCTGCTACCTGGAGACCTTGGGGCGCATGCGCCGGGCCCGCGCGCTCTACGAGAAAAACGGCTTTAAGCCCTTGGACAAGCCGATGGGCGACACCGGCCATTTCGGCTGCGACCGCTGGTACATCCGGGACCTGGCCGCGGCTTAGCCGCCCCGGCGCCTACGGGCAGCGGGAGAGGTTCTTGCCCTTCTTGTTGTCCGCGCCCAGCATGCCTGCGAACTTGAAGAAGTTCGCGCTGTAGGCTTTCTGAGGGTCGGTCGAGAATTCCAGGCAGACCCGGCCCTGCCCCGGCGGTAGGGCGCCGCGTCCTCGGTCTTGTCGCTGTCAAGCCACGTGATCCAGTTGCGCTTGGCCTTGTTCACGTAGTCCTTGGGCGAGCCTGGATCATAGAGATGGTAGAGGTTGGCGCGTTCCTGCGTGTGCCAGAGAATAAAGCGCGGGCGCGGGCTCTTGCCGTCGAAGATGAAGTGCCCATGAAAAAAGTCGTCGGGGTCGCCCAGCGTGCGAAAACCCACGCCGTAGGCGGCCTTGACCATGGACCGCAAGGCCCGGGTCAGGTCGCGCTTGGAGATGATTTGGCTAAAGACGAAATCATTATACTTGGGGCGCGTCGTGGGGGCGCTCGCCCGCGCCGCCATATTGAACGCCGCCGCGCTTTGGCGCAGGCTCGGCGAGGTCGCGATGCCCGCGAGCTGGGCGCTAAAAGCCGAATCGCCGGTGGTATTTTGAGCCGCCAAGGGCGCCGCGGCGAACAGCAGGGAGAAAGGCAACGCGAGCCGCGTTTTCATGGCTCCAGGATAGCCGCGCTTAAGACTTGCCGACAGTGCCCTTGGGCCTAGGCCGGGCTGGGCCTCAAGGGACGCGCGGCCGGTTCGGATTAAGGCAGGACGCTCGCCGGAACGGCCCGGGCGAAAATATCTCCGTACTGCCCGGAGATGCCGTCCGCGCTTGAGCTAAAGCATTGCTTGGTCACGCCGCCGTCCTTGTCCTTGACCGGCCCGTAGGCGCAGGCGGGCAGGTTCTGGTCGGCCCCGCTATAGACGTAAATCTGGTAGATCGTCCGGCAGGCCCCTGCCGCGTCGCACGTGGTCTGCGGTCCGAGGCTGAGGTTCTGGATTTTTTGGCTCCCCAGCCACGCGGCGAAGGCCGGGTCCGCGGTGGCGCGATCCAAGGCCTCCAGGGCCAGCGGCCGGCGGTCCGTGGGCGCGATGCCCAGGTACAAGTTGGACTGGCCCGGCGCCTGGATGAAGCCTTCGCCTTGGCGCGCCGCGAAGCTCCCGGCCACCTCGTTCCAACCTTTTTCCAGCGCCTGGAGATTTTCGCGGAACTCCGCCAAGCCGACGTCCTTGAACGCATCCTCGCGCAGCAGATACTGGATCCAATCCAGGGGGTCCGACTCCTCCACCATGGCCATGATGATGGGTCGCTTGTGGTGGCGCGCGAAGGACTGCGCCACGGTGGGCCGGCCTGGAAAATACTTCTCCCAATGCAGATCCGACTCCTTGAAGGTCTGGTAGATCAAATCGCGCATCATGGGGCAGGTGTGCGCCGCGCCGGTGTAGGTGATGAGCAGGCCCGCGCCGGCGGCCTTCAAGCCCCGCGCCACGTCGGGCTCGGGATTGAACTGGTTGGCGAAGAGCCCGGCCGGAATGCCGGCTTGGGCGAACTGCGCCGCGGAGTAGAGCCCCTCGGGCTTGCCGCCCTGGACCTGCGTCGCCTCGGACATGAAGTCGCCCACCTTCACGCCGGAGGCGAGGATGTTCCCGATGATGAGCCGCGCCGCGGCCTGCTCCGTCTTGTTGCCGTGCGACTCGCCGAAGATGACGCCGTCGTAGGTCCCCTTCGTCAAGCCCTGGACCGCCACGCGGGACATGGCCGCGGGGTCAAGCCCCGACTGCTCATCGGCTTGGCCGTACCACCCCAGCAGCTTTCGCAGGTCGGCGGCGTAAGCCTCGGCCTTGACGTTGATCTTAATCCGCCGCGCGGCCTGGGTCACGCCCGGCGAAACGCTCACCGCGGAAAGGCCCTGGATGAAGCCCGAGTCGCTTGAAGCCGAGTTCTGGGCCGAAACGGGCGCCGCCGCGATCATAAAGGAAGCCAGACAGCCGAGCCAAGTTTTCATGCCTCTCAAGCTTAACAGGCCGTTCCGCGCCGCGCAAGGGGCTTTGCGGGCCGGGGCCCGAGTTGGGTATCATCACTCGACGCCAATCGCCATGAAAAAATCAACCGCCGGCCGGCGCGTGCCGCCCACGGGCGTCAACTTGTTCCAGTCCATCTACGCCTTGGTCGACGGCTACCGCCGCGACGCGGGCCAAGAGCCCTTGAACTTGTCCCTGGGCAACCCCGACGGCGTGCCGCCCGCGGACATCCGGCGGCTGCAAGCGCGCTTCGCCCAAGACCCGGGTTACGACTTCCACACCTACGCCGAGGCCAAGAACTTGCTGGGCTTCGCCGAGGCCATGGTGGAATTGCACGCGGGCGTGCGCGTGCAAGACTGCCCGCACCTGGCGACGCTGCCCATCGCCGGCATCAAGACCGCGACCGCGATGATTCCGCTGGCCTGCGGCCTCTCCGCCCGGCGCGGCGGCGCCAAGCCATTCCGCTTTGCCTCCACGCTGCCGGCCTACGACGTCGCGGGCGCCTGGGGCGGCTACCTGGGCGCCCAGCGCGTGGTCTGGCCGCTCTTGTCCCAAGACGGCATGCGCCCCAAGCTCGCGCGCCTCAAAGCCGCGCTCAAGAAATCCGGAAGCTCGCAGCTCGATTTGATTTTTCTCATCCGCCCCGGCAACCCGGCCTCGGTCGCGGCCACGCGCGCCGAATGGGACGAACTCATCCGCTACTGCCTCAAAAACCGCGTGCGCCTGGTCAACGACGCGGCCTACGTGGGCCTGGCCGGCCCGGGGCACGTCTCCCTGGCCCGCGCGGCCGCGGAAGTTCCCGAGCTTGAGTGGCTTGAGCTCTATTCAGTCAGCAAATCTTTCAGCGACCCGGGCGCGCGCTTGGGCGCTTTAGTCGGCTCCAAGGATTTCGTGGAGGATTTTCTGGTCATCAAGGGCAATACGGACTCGGGGCCGGTGCCCTCGGTCATGGCCGCCTACGGGGAATTTTTCTCGGACCGCGCCCGCGCGGCCAAGACGCTTTCCCGCCTGCGCGCGCTCTACCGCGCCCGCGCGGCCTACCTGGTCAAACGGTTTAAAGCCGCGGGCTTAAAGCCCGCCTGCGCCGCCGACGCGGGATTTTTCACGCTGTGGAAAATCCCCAAGCGCGCCTTCGGCCGGGACTTGAGCGCCTACGCGCGCGGCCGGGGATTTCCCCCCGCCCGCGCGTTTAATTCCCTGGTTATCGCCGAGACCGGCATCGTGGGCGTGCACTTCGAGGCCGCGCCCCAAAGCGGCGTCTCTGAGCCCTTCATCCGCTACGCCGCCTGCGCGAACGTCTTGTCGCCCGCCTTCCAGAAGCGCTTCGAAGACGGCCTCGCGCGCCTCAAGCCCGCGTATTAGGCCGGAAGCGAGCCGCGAAGACTAACGCTTGCCCGGGTGCCTGATGCCGAAGGCTCCCGGCGGCAGTTCGTAGCGCGCGATGAGCGCGGCGTTCTTAGCGTCGCGCTTGAGCAGGATGACGTTGTAGCGGTCGGCGTAGACCGGCGCCCATTCCGGGTCCTGCACGCGGCGGATGATGAAGGACTGGCCCCAGGGCGTCAGGTCGTGCCAGTCGAAGAAAATCGCGTTGAAGCCGTAGCGCGCCTCCGCCTCCTCCCACTTGGCGTCGTCTTGCTGCATGGGCACGTAGACGTCGCGAAAAAATGACGCCGGGTAGGCCTCGGGCCGGTTGTCCACGAACACGCGCTCCTGGGGGTAGAGGTTGTAAATCAGGTAGCCGCCGTTGTCGTAGTTGTTCATGATGGGGCCTTGGAGATGGTTTTGGATGAAGAAATTGGCCGAGTCCTCGACGCCCGGCGCCAAGCCCAGGCCCAGATTGTAATGCCAGCGCCTCGTGAAGTAAGCCGGATCCAGCCCCATCATGGCCACGGCCAAAAGCGCGGCCAGCGGCAGAAGCCATGACTTCGTCCACGCCGGCGCGCGCTTGGCCGCGAAGACCGCGCCCGCGTTGGCTGCGGCCAGGGGTAGGGCGAAGTAGGCGAACATGGTGAAGTTCCGGACCGCGAGCCAGGCCGTGGCGGAAAAAAAGGCGCTCAGGAGCAGCTGCGCCGCGGAAAAGCGCCGGCGCAGGAAAATCCAGACCGCGAGCCAGGAGCCGGCCAGGAGCGCGAAGCCCGCCTCGAAATACGGCGTGGGCGGATACTTGAAGAGCCGCGCCAAGAACCACACCGACTGGTTTTCCAAGAGGCGGTAGCCGAAATTATTAAAGATGAAGGCCGGGTAGACCGCGCCTTCAAAGCCCATGGGGTTGAACATCGCGGCCGCCACGAGCGCGGCCAGAAGAAGCGCGAGCGCCTGGACGCGCCGGGCCGAGCGGCGGTCGCGGAAATAATCCCAGCCGGCGTCTATGAGAAAGGCGGCGCAGAGCCAGGGCCCCAGGAAGAAGTAGATGTGCAGGTTGACCCAGAGAATCTCCAAAAAGGGCAGGGCGAAAAGCGGCTTTTCGGAAACGGCGTTGTCGCGGTAGCGCCAGAGCACCCACAAAAAAATCGCGCCTATCAGGTAGCTGAACATCTCCGGGCGAATTTCGGCGCGGTCGCCCAGGCAGGGGATGAGCGCGGCCGCGCAAAAAGCCGCGATCTCGAAGGACGAAGCGCGGCGCGCCACATCGAAGAAAATCAGGAAAGTCAAAAGCCCCAGGACGATCGCGAAGACCGAGAGGCCCGTGAAGCCGAAAGCGCGGTGGATGAGGTAGAAGACCACGCCCGTGCCCCAGTGGTGGTCGATGGCGTGAAACGCGGGGTAGGTATAGGAGTAAAGGTTGGTCTCCGGCACCGTGCGGGTCTTCAAGATAATCTCGCCGTTTTTGAGGTGCCGGCCCAGATCCGCCGTGGCGAGGTTGATTTTTTGCGCGAGAAACAGGCCGTAGAACGTCAGCAGGGCCAAAAGCGCCGCGGCCTGGAAAAAAAGCTCGGGCCGAAGCCGGAGGGCCGAGGCCGACGCCTCGCCCGGAGTTCCCGTGCCGCCGGGCGTTGGCATGGCCCATTATATCAACCATGGCGGCCATTGGACCCAGAGACTTCTGGGCCAAGCGTCTCTTGTCCGACGGCGCGACGAAGCCTATTATTTGGAAGACAGCCCCCTAAAAACACCCGATGAGAAAAATTCCGGCGGCGTTGGGCGCTGCGGCGCTCGGCGCCGTGGCCTTGGCGCTCTCGGCCGCGCCTGCCCGCGCGCAATGGAAGGGGCCCCGCTTCTCCTTCAACGAGAAAACCAAGTCCTGGACGCTTCCGGGCGGCAAGACCGCCCAGCCCTATCAGCTCTACAACCCGGACAACAACTTGGTGGCCGTGTTCTCCCCCCAAGGCGGGCTGGAGACCCTCTTCGACAATTACCCCGATTTCGGCGGCAAGAAGCGCAAGGACGACGTCTATCTCGCCGCCGATTCCTTGGCGCTGGGCTTTTTGGCGAGCGGCCGCGCCGCGCCGGGGACGCTCACGCGCCAAGTCTTCGCCGACGGCGTGCGCACGCTGGAAACGCGCGAAGGCCCGTGGCTCATGACCGAGCGGCAGTTCTTGTCCACCGACCCGTCCGCGCCGCGCGCGCTCGTGGAACGCTACAGCATCGTCAACGCCGGTAAGATAAAAGCAACGCTCTCGCTGGCCGCGTCGTTTGCGCCCTGCCTAGCCGAGGAGTATTACCCCTACAACGCGAGCTCCACGCCCGCCTGCAAAGCTCATGCCGCATGGGATTCAAACGTGGGCGCGGTCGCGGCGCGAAACGCCGCAGGAACTTTAGCCGCGGACGCGGGGCTTGTCGGCGCCGCGGGCCCGGCGGTTTTCTCTCCCGCGGCCAACGGCTTTGGCGCGACCGTGACGCTGAGCGTGGACCCTGGGCGCTCGGCCGAGTTCGCGTTCGTGGCGGCGCTGGGCGCCAGCGCCGCGCAAGCCGAAGATTCTTACCGGCGAATCGCCGGCCAAGGCCTTGCCGGCGCGGACCAAGCGCAGAAAAAAGCCGCCGCCGCTTGGCATCAAATCATCTGGGACCGCGGGGCCTTTAAGACCGGCGACCAAGCCGTCGACGCGCTCAACTATTTAAAGTACGTCATGAACGCTGATTTCGCCGGCGAGAACGGCGGTTTTACCGCCGCCAAGTACGGCCATCCGGAAATATGGGCCCGCGACTCGGGCTACGGCAGCCTCTCCTCGGCTTATGTCGCGCCCCGGCGCACTCGCGAGACCTTGGAGAGCGCCATCCAAGGCGGGTTCGTGGCCGGGCAGGACGGCACGTCCATGCTGGCGATTGCCAGCGAGCACTACGCGCGCATGACCGGCGACAAGGCGTTTTTGCGGGCCAACCTCCCGCTCCTGGAAAAGCGCATGGACCAGATGTGGACCTCGCGCGACCGTGCCGGGATGCTCGTTGACCGGGGCGGCGGCCTGGACACCTGGCGCGACTGGCCCACTTTGCAAAAAATCCTGAAGGGCAAGGCCAACTTGTACCAGCAGGTGCTTTTCTCCGCGGCCCTGGACCGCGTCGCGCGCATGCTCAAGGACGCGGGCCGCAAGAAAGAATCGTCCCTGTGGGAACAGCGCAGCAAAGCCGTCAAGGCCGCCTTGAACGCCGCGGTCAAGGCCGGCGGCTTTTGGATGCCGCAGGCCGGCTCCTACGCCGATTTCGTCAACCCGCAAAAGCCGGGGGCGTACAGCCCCAAGTACGACGAAGTCGCCCACAGCCTGGGTGTGCTCTGGGGTATTTTCCCCAAATCGCGCTGGAACCAAGCGCTTTTAGCCGCGGACAAGGACTTGCGGACACCCGGAGGCTTGGGCCACGCCGATTCCCAGCCCTACGGCGCCAAGCCGGTGTTCAACGACGGCGGCATCTGGCCCTTCGCCAATTTTCTGGAGGCCGCGGCGCAGACCACCGCCGGGCGCGGCGCGGATTTCCTAAAACTTACCAACGACATGTCCCAACTTCTCTCGGTCTATCCCGCGGCCCTGCCCGAAGCCATGGACGTGGACCAGACCAAGGGCGAGCTGAGCTCCTTTTCCACGCTGTGGAATTCCTTGGGGCTCTACGCCGTGATGCATTCGGTCTACGGCGTGAGCGAAAACGGCTTTACGCGGAAAATCACCCTCTCGCCCCATATCCCCTGGAACGAGGCCGGCCGGACGCTGACCCTGGCTAACCTGCCCTTCGCGGGCCAGATGGTCACCGTCGCCTACCGCGTGCTGGGCGGCGGGAAGCTGGCCGTTACGCTCAGCGCCAAGGTCCCGGGCGCGCCCGGCGCCAAGCCCTTCGTGAAGAGCTTTACGATGAAAAACGGCAAGAGCCGGACCGTGCGCCTGCCCAAGCCCCCCGCCGCGCCTTAAATCCCCCGCCCCTTGACGCCGCGCGCTTGGCGCCGTATAATAAATGACCAAGCAGTCATTTTATTCGCCCAGGAGCCTCTTATGACCAGCGCCGTTTTGGACGCCCGCAAGACCGAGCACCCCGTGGACCCCATCTTCCCCTCGCGCTGGTCGCCGCGCGCGATGTCCGGAGAATCCTTGAGCCGCGAGGCGCTCTTGTCGCTGTTCGAAGCCGCGCGCTGGGCGCCGTCCTCCTCCAACGGCCAGCCTTGGCGCTTTGTCTACGCGACGCGCGAGAGCCCGGAGTGGCCGCTCTTCATGAGCTTTTTGGTCGAGTTCAACCAGGCCTGGACGAAGAACGCCGCGGCCTTGGTCGTGGCCGTCTCGCGCAAGGATTTCGTGCAAAACGGCAAGTCCATTCCCGTGCGCACGCACGCCTTCGACACGGGCTCGGCCTGGATGAGCCTGGCCCTGCAAGCCTCGCTCAAGGGCCTGGTGGCCCACGGCATGGCGGGCTTTGATTACGACAAGGCCAAGGCCGCGCTCAAGATTCCCGACAACTACGAGGTGCAGGCCATGATTGCGTTGGGCAAGCCGGGCAAAAAAGAGGATTTGCCCAAGGCCCTGCAGGAACGCGAATTCCCCTCGGGCCGCAAGCCCTTGTCGGAGACCGTTTTTGAAGGAACGTTTAAAGCCACTTAAAGGCCCGGAAGCCCTATATATAAGGAGGGAGGCGGCCATGGAACAGGCGACGGAAGAGGCGCTGGACGGCTATTCCCGCGCTGTGTCTGAGGCCGCGGCCAAGGCCTCGCCCGCGGTCTTGAACATCCACGCGCGAGCGCGCGGCGGCCAGGGCGGCTCGGGTTCGGGCTTTGTCTTCACCGCGGACGGCCATGCGCTCACCAACAGCCACGTGGTCCACGGCGCGCAGAGCCTGGAAGCCGTTCTCTCGGACGGCCAGAGCCTGCCCGCGGAGCTGGTCGGCGACGACCCGGGCACGGACTTGGCCCTGGTGCGCCTGCGCGGCGCGGGACTCCCCTTCTTGTCGCTGGGCGCTTCGCGCGCGCTCAAGCCCGGGCAATTGGTCTTGGCCATCGGCAATCCCTACAGTTTTTCGACCACGGTCACGGCCGGGGTGGTCAGCGCCTTGGGACGGAGCCTGCGCTCCCAGTCCGGGCGCCTCATCGACGACGTGATTCAGACCGACGCGGCCTTGAACCCCGGCAACTCGGGCGGGCCGCTCTTGGACTTTCGCGGCCGCGCGGTGGGCGTCAACACCGCGGTCATCCTGCCGGCGCAAGGGCTCTGCTTCGCGATTCCCATCGACACGGCCAAGTTCGTGGCCGGCGAGCTCCTGCGCAAAGGCCGCATCCGCCGCGGGTACTTGGGCGTGGCCGGGCAAAACGTGCGGCTTTCCCCCCGCGCCAAGAGCCTGCGCGGCGTCGCGCAGAACGGCGGCATCTTGGTCGTGGGCGTCGAGCCCAAAGGCCCGGCTGCGGCCGCGGGCCTGGCCGAGGGCGACGTCGTGGTGGGCTTTAACGGCCAGACCGTGAACAGCACCGACCAACTCCACCGGCTCCTCTCCGAGGAGAGCATCGGCGCCAAGGGCTATTTGACCGTCATTCGCGGCGCGGGGACCAAGAACATTCCCGTCGCGCCCAAGGAAGACCGGCCCGCCTAGGCGCGACGAAACCCCATGATGCCCGCGGCCTTCGTCACCGACATGGGGCCGTTCCCCGCTTTCGAGGACGACGACTACGCGCGGGCCCTGGCGGCGCTGGGCGAAACCTTGCCCCGGCCCAAAGCCGTGGTGGTCATGTCCGGGCATTGGCCCGCGCGCGGAACTCTGAGCGCGACATCATCGCCCAAGCCCGGCATCGCGCACGACTACGCCGGATTTCCCGAGGAGTTCTACCGCTTCGACTATCCCTGCCCGGGCGACCCGGCGCTGGCCGAAAAGATCGTGCGGCGGCTCAAAGACGCGGGCTTTGCCGCCGACGCGTCGCCCGAACGCCCGCTCGACCACGGGGCCTGGGCGCCTTTGTCGCGGGTCTACCCCAAGGCCGACGTGCCCGTGGTGCAGTTAACCGTCCCCGCCGGCCAAGACCCGCGCCGCATCATGGCCGCGGGCTTGGCGTTGGCGCCGCTCCGGGACGACGGCGTCCTGCTTGCAGGCTCGGGGGCGCTCATCCACAACCTGCGCCTGTTTCGCTTTGGCGAGACCGACGCCCCGCCCGACGCTTGGGCCGAGGAGTTCGACGCCTGGCTCATCAAACGCCTGGACGCCGGCAAGACCGGCGAGCTTTGCGACTACCGCGCGCTGGCGCCGTCCGCCGAGCTGGCCGCGCCCAGCTCCGAGCATTTCGACCCGCTGTTCTTCGTTCTGGGCGCCGCCCTGGGCGCCAAGCCCGCTTACCTGCACCGCAGCCTGCGCTACGGCTCGGGCCTGCGCCGCATCTTTACCTTCGGGCTCTAGGACTGGCCCGCCGCTTGGACGCGTGGTATAATTAGTTGATTGCGGGATGGTGAAACGGTATCACGGCAGACTCTGAATCTGCTTTTCTAGGTTCGAATCCTAGTCCCGCAGCCAATTCAGACGCTCATCAAAACTGACCCTGTCGCCCACCACCTCGAAGCCGAGGTCCGGGAGAGGCCGCAGGGTCAGTTTCATTTTACTAGCCTGAGTGTCGTAGATGATCTCTTCGATGAGGAGGGCAAGCAGTTCCTTCTGATTCTGAGGGGAGAGGCGCGGGAACGAGAGGGAGAAGTTCTCCAGGTTGCGCCGGATGATCTCGGCGTCGATCTGGCGCGTCTCAAGCTCGATCACATCGTAGTCTAGCTTCTGGACCTGCTTCTCCAACTCCTCCCGCCGTCCCTGGACCTGCCCGAGCTTGTCCATGAGCGCGCGGTACTGCGGCGCGGCCTGACCCTGCGCCGCAAGGATATTGGTGATGTTGCCGACCTCGGATTCGATTCGCCCAATCTCCGCGATGAGGCGCACCTTGTCCTGCTTCTTAGCTGGAAGCTCCGAGCCCGTCATACGCCGGGCGCGCTCTACGACTTGATCCACGACGGTCTTGTTCTTGCCGAGGAACGCCAGCCGGTCCAGGACTAGGCGCTCAAGCTCCCGCGCCGGCGCGCTCTTGGTGGGACAGGCCGATTTGTCGAGCTTATTAACCGAGACGCACTTGTAGTAGAAATACTTGCGTCCCTTCGAGTAAGCGAAGTTCGGCGTCATCTGCTGGCCGCAGGCCCCGCAGCGCACGAGGCCGCGAAGCATGAAGTTGTGCTTGTCTTGGTTTGGCGACGTGTTCTTCTTGCCATTGGCCGCGAGCTGCCGGACTACGCGCTGGAACAGGTCCGCGTCCACGATGCCCTTGTGCTCGCCCTCGTGGATATCGCCCTTGTGCCGAATCTTGCCGATGTAGACCGGATTGCGGAGCACATAGTCGAGGTTGCCCTTGTTGAAGCGCCGCCCGCCGCGCAGCAGTTCTTCCCTGGTCGTCCAGCGCTTCATCCGTAGTCCTTCCTTATTGAGGACGATGGCGGTCTGGCTCAAGGACTTGGTCTTGGCGTAGGTTTCGTAGAGGAGCCGAACCTGTTTCGCTTCGACCGCGTTGATCTTAAGTTTCTTCGTGTCTACTTCGATGTCATAACCCAAGGGCGGCTGGCCGCCCGACCACTTGCCTCTTTTCGCCATCGCGCTGCGTTTGTCGCGGGTCCGCTCGCTGATGAGTTCGCGCTCGAACTGAGAGAAATCCACCAGGATCGAGCGCATGAGGCGGCCCACCGAGGAGCTGGTGTCGATAGGCTGCGTGACCGAGACATAGACGATACCGTGCTTATCGAAGATGTCGAGGACGTGGAGGAAGTCCTTTGTGTTGCGGCTCAGGCGGTCGTACTTGTAGGTCACGACCACTTGGAACTTGCCCACCCGCGCGTCAGCCATGAGCTTCTTCATGCCCGGACGGTCGATGTTTCCACCCGTGAAGCCGGGGTCATTGTAATCCACGGGGAAGACGCGCCAACCCTCAGCCTCGCGGCTCTTGATGAAAGACTCGCAGTATTCCCGCTGCGAGTCGAGAGAGGTGAAGTCTCCGCCGAGATTCTCGTCCGTGGACTTGCGCGTGTAGATCGCGACCCATTTCACCGGCTTCTTTTCGTTGGCCATAGCGGCTATCTTATCATTTCTTATAGCTGCTTTCACTCATCAAAACTTCCTTGGGGTCCGGCGCGGCGGGAGCTTCTGGCATGCTCATCAATGCCAGAAGCTCCACGATGCGGTCCCAGCGTTCCTCCGGCCTCAGCTCCTCCGGTTCCATCAGGTGATGGTTGGCGCGTAGGCGCGGCTTGCGGCGCTTCTTTTCCAGCGGTTCATGCAACGGCTCGTTGAGTGTTCTTTTCTCGATCAATGGCCTCCTGTGCGGACCGGGCCCTAACGCCGGTCCTTTCGCTTGAGGGGCATAACCCCGATTCAACTCAACCTGCGCTCAGGTACGTCAGCGAAATTCAACCTACCGCAGCCGTCCGTCATTGTCGAAGCGCCCCGGACCCTTCAGCCCGCTCTCAAGCTCAAGACCAATGCCCTCTTTGACTTTCGGCGCTTCCAGGTTTGGCGTCTCGATGGACTCAAGCAGGCGTGCCACGCTTGCCGTTTTCGCCAGACACTCAAGCCGCCCGGCCGAGTAGATGAGCGCCGTTCCCGGCAGGAGGCTTTTGAGCAGGTTCGGATGGACCTTGAACTCCTCGACCTCCCGGCGCGAGACTTGGCCCGTTTTCATCGCCATGCCGAGCATGCCGCGCTGCACTTGTTCGGTGTCCTTGAACGTCGTGTAGGTCCCGATGGTGGCGGACCAGAACTCCGCGTCCTCCGGCGCGGGCGTTCGGAAGCAGACCTTGCAGCCCGAGGTGTTGGCAAACACCGCCGAGTGGAACGCCTCCGGCGACATGCCTTCGATCCTCTTGAGCTGGCCCAGGTCCTGGTGGGAGAGCACGGTCCAGAAGCGCGCCGAGCCCACGGTGGCGATGAAGGACGAAAAGACCGGCGTTGCGAACTCTGCGAACTCGTCCAAGACCACGGACGCAGGCTTGGGCTTCGGGTACTGCTTCTGCCGCGCCGCCGCCACCGAGAGCAAGCCCGAGATGAGCATGCGCCCAAGCGGATTGGCGAGCACCTGAAGGTGCCCTACGGGCACGGCGAAGTAGGCGAGCTGGTCGTACTTGAAGATATCCTCAAGCCGAACCTGTGGGGAGTAGTCGTTGAGCAGCCGCCCAAGCTCGCCGGTCGTCCAGGGCCGGATGGCTGAGGTCAGCGCCGAGGTATCGGTCCCTTTCTTGAAGTCTTCGTTTGCTGCATCCACCTTGCGCGGGTCTTTGCAAAGGTCGAAGGCCTTCTTGCGGGCTTTGTCCGAGTTGAAGTAGGCCAGGCAGTCCTTGAACGTGAACTCCAGACCCGTGGCGCAGAAGACCTCGATCATGTTGAGCATGCGCGCGTAGTCGAGCGAGCGGTAGTAGTCCTGGCCCTCCCCTGAGGATGTAGGTTCGCGGCCGATGGCGCGAGCCAATTGATTGGCGACGGCCGTCGTGTCCTGGCCGGGTAGCCGCCGGATCGGATTGAAGGTCATCGAGCGCGGGTCTTGCGGGTTGAAGTAGCGCACGTCGTACGGACGCCCCGCTAGGTTCGCCAGCTTCAGGAACTGGTCGAAGTCCGAGCTGTCACCCTTGGCCTCCATGAAGAACACCGGCATGCCGCGCTTCATGTCCTGGCCCGAAAGACCGAATAGAAGTTGCGACTTCCCCGAGCGAGTTGGCCCCACGATCTGCATATGGCTCTCGCGCTCCCGGTCGGTGACAAAGACCTTGGTGAATCCGTTGGCCGTGCCAAGAAGGGTCCCTTCATGGGCGGGCTCGCCTTCCAGGATTTTCCCCAGTGGTTTGTCCGTGTTGCCTGCCGAGCGCGGCGCGTCCCATTGTCGCCTTCGACCGCCAAACCCGGCCTTTCGGAAGGCCGCGGCCAAGCCCACAAGCAGCCCGAGCGGGACGGATGCCTCGAACAAGCCGCGCCAAAGCACCTCGACGGGAACCCGTCTGAATATCCCGAGGCCTTTCCGCAGTCCCATCAGAGACGGCCAGCCGATGAAGGGCAGAGCCACGGCCACGGTAAGCCCGAGGATCAGGCCGCCCAGCTTTCGGCGGTCGGTTTGGATAAGGATCATGCTTGCGACAACGGCGATGGCGGACAGTCCCATGATGATTTTGGTTTCCATTAGGCGATACCTCCCACGGTTTCTAGGTTGGACATCTGGGCCGCTGGCACGCTCAGAAAGGACGCCGCCGAGGCCGACGCGAGCCGAAGGCTGCGGCCTTCGCAGTTGAAGAAGGCACAGCACCCGGCGCTGGCGCCGAACTCGGCCAGGGCGCAGACATAGATGAACGACATACCCAGGCGAGCCGCCTGCCGGCGTACGAAGTCCGGCCCGCTCGGCCAGTTCGTCAGGTAGAGGACCACGGCTCGGCCCGGCATCGAGGACCGGTAGGATGCCCAGATATCGGGATAGAGCTGGGTCGCCTTCTTGTTCAACTCGACCTCGACCGCCTTGGGCTCGCTCGGGTCCGATATCCACAGGTCCGGGATTCGGCACCGGCTTGTCGTGTGGCTCCAGCCGCCCCGGCTGTTCCAATCCGTGCGCTCCCGGATCGTCCGAACCGTCAGCCCATGCAGCCTTGAAAGCACCAAGCCGACCGCGTTGACCATGATCTCATGCTCGATCAGATGGCCCGAGACTGACCGCCTAAAGCCCGGCAGCCGCGCCAATTTTGCCGCCTTCAGTGCCCGATGACCCCGGCTCGTCAGCGTGAAGACCATCGGGAAGTCTCTATAAAAATGAGCATCCACATGCCCCGACTTCTTCAGGTCTTGAAGCCTTTTGTACCCCGACAGCCGGTACAAATTCTTGCCGTACTCGTTGAAGAACAGCCGCGCCCTTTCGGCTTCTCCGCCTCCTTTATGGAATGCCAAGCCGTCTATTTGCCCCAGCCCAAGCACGCCCCACAGCTCCAACTCCCGCAGTAATTCCCCGTCCCGTTCTTGCAGTTTTGCCCTGCCCTTCTTGCCTTTTATCTTTTGTTTTCCGTTGACCAAGTTCGATCCTCCTTAATGTTCTCGTTTTAGTTTTTGTTATCAGACTCCTCACTTCATAATGCAATCCATCTCCCTAAATCCAGGACACCTCTTTCGTCCTTTCTCAGTTCTCCTACCCATATGCCTCCCTACTTTCTATTCCCCGGACCCCCTTATTTCGGTCTGTCACCTTTTTTTCTCTTTGCCGCCGCCCACTCCATTGCCCGCCGCTTCCCAACCCCAGCACCACTCGTTGTGGGGGTGGGGTTGGGAAGAAAAGTCCTCGCCAGAGGACGACAGGCGGGCTAAAAAAGCAAGCGGCGGCCGTTGTTTCCTCGTTGTGGCTGTCCACGCGTAGGTGTTCTGTCTCGGTCGAGCATGAATCGTCGCCTCCGGGCGTGCAAAATCGCCGGACCCAATGGCCCCGGCGACTGAATAACGAATCTAGACGCCGACGTTAGACAGGGGCCTAGGCCCCGAAGCCCCTTTGTCGGAGGAGTTCTTGGAGCCGCGCGACTTGGCGAGCGGTGCGTCTTTGGGGCTGGCCGAGCTGCCGGGCCAGCTCGGAGATATTGCCTCTCACGCGGGGAAGAGCGTAGGCGATGACCGCCAGTTGCAGGGGCAAGCCCCGCAAAAGCTCGTAGACTTTGCGGCGCGAGGCCGCATGTTCCTCGGCCAGTTCCAGCTCGATTGACGCATCATCAGTGACGGGTGCTTGGGCGTCTCGGTGGGGAAGTTTCTCGTCCCGAGCCTCGGCCCTTCGGTTGGCTTCTTCGCACTGGTCGAGCGAGTCGAAGCGCTTGTAGTAGCGCTGAATCCAGCGCCATTCGTCGATCTTAGCGTTGCGGATGGACTTGCGAAGATACCTCAACTCGTTGGCCTGGACGGTGAATTGGACCGAGCCGTCCTTGCGGCGCGGCATGCTTTCGACCTGGCGGTTGACCTCGGCCAGCAACCCGTCCGGGTCGATGGGCGGCAACTCGTCGTCGCCCGGTTCGGGCGGCAGCGAGGGCAGCTTGGACAGCAGTTTATCCGCCGCCTCCGTGGGAGTCGTCGTCGCTTCTTCCATTGGGTCCGGACAGTGCCCGACTTCGTGCGCCCGAAGCTCGATCTTGATCGTCTGGTTGGGCGCGATGGCCGCCGGGGCTTCCCGCAACTGGGCGTCGATCTTCTTGAGGAAGCCTTCGACTACTAGCGCGGGCGGAGACTCGATGGCGACGCCATCAATGGTGGACGCGACCGTCCTGTTGTTTGCGGCGACATCCTGGCTGGTTGATGCGATTTCCGGCGGCATAGTAGGCTCCTTTTAGAGCCACCTTTGGGCCGCCGGTTCTCGGTAGGTTGCGGGGTGGGCTTGAGTTCCCCGTTTACCCACGGGGGCTGGGAATTTCCTAAGCGACATATTTAAGCATAAAGCCTTTCCAGAAAGCAAGTGCCGGGACAGGCGGCGTCAATTTTGTTAGACTCATACGTCACTTTCCGCAAGCAGGCCCGCAGGCAACGCAAGGCGAGCAGGGTTGTTTGTGTATTGCGGTTGCTGCTCCATTTGGCCACGGGCGGTGGCCAAATTAGCTTGACGAAAAATGAAGACCACTGAAGATCGACTGACAGAATGGGCCGCTCGGGGCGAGTCCGAGACCCAGGAATTCAAAGGCACAACCGGCCAGCGGAGCGAAGCCGCCAAGGCGGTTTGCGCCATGCTCAACCATAAGGGCGGCCGGGTCATCTTCGGTGTGGACGCCAAAGGCCGGATGGTCGGCCAGGAAGTGACGGATAAAACGGTCGAAGATGTTGCCGCGTACCTTCGGATGATCGAGCCGCCGGCTTTTCCAACGGTCGAGCGAATCCCGGTCGCAAAGGGCCGCGAGGCGATTGTCGTCTCTGTTGACCAAGGCTCGCGGCGACCGTACACCTTTCAGGGCAAAGCATATCGTCGGCTCGGCACGACCAACGCCGAGATGTCCCGCGACGATTACAACCGGCTGCTGCTTGAGCAGCTCCATGCCATGTCCCGCTGGGAAAATGAGCCGGCCGAAGGCTGGAGCATCAAGGACCTGGACGAAGCCGAGATCATCCGGACGATCGATGAAGGGATCAGGCGCGGGCGCTCAGAGGACCCCGGCACTCGCGCCGCCGCCGATATTCTGCGCGGCCTTGCGCTCACCAAGGATGGCCAACTCCTGCGAGCCGCCGTCGTCCTGTTCGGGCGATCCGAGCGGCTACAGCCCGACTATACTCAGTGCCTGCTCAAGCTCGCTCGGTTCAAGGGCAAAGACAAGACCGAGTTCATCGACAATCGGCAGTATCACGGCAACGCCTTTGATCTGCTGTTGAGGGCCGAACGTTTTCTCCGGGATCATCTTCCCGTTGCAGGGCGAGTAGTCCCGAATCTTTTCGAGCGCGAGGACGACCCGCTCTATCCCCCGCTCGCGCTTCGCGAGGCCCTCGCGAACGCTTTCTGTCACCGGGACTACTCCATCGGCGGCGGTTCGGTCGGCGTCGCGATCTACGATGACCGCTTGGAGATTAGTTCATCGGGTTCTCTGCACTTCGGCATCACGGTTCCCGATCTCTACAAGCCGCACGAGTCCCTGCCGTGGAACCCGATCATCGCTTCGGTCTTCTACGTGCGCGGCATCATCGAGACTTGGGGACGCGGCACGACCAAGATGGCCGAGATGACGGAACGCGCGGGTCTTCCTCGACCGGAGATCGAGGAGATCGCGGGAGCGGTCATCGTCCGCTTCCGTGCGACCCGCTACCAACCTCCTACGCGGATCGGCCATGACCTTACGGATCGGCAACGGGAGATTCTCGATGTGCTTGCTTCGGCGGGGGCTCTTCGCTTAGGCGAGGTCCTGCCGCTGCTAAAGCCGGGCGCGACGGCGAGGGCTCTGCGCGAAGACCTGTACCTGCTCCGGCGATTCAAGCTCGTAGATTTCACGGGCCGGACCCGTGGAGCTCGATGGCGCTTGAAGAGGGAAGGCTGATGTCTATTCTGGCTAATCCTGTCCAATTCTGGCTAATCCCGGCTAATTCGTCGAAAAGTGCAGCTGAATACAGCGTCTTTATAAGACGATCCGAGCTGACAGGTGGTGGCCAATGAGTTCCCAGGGAAAAGGGGTGACTCCTGCCAAGGAAGCAAAAGGCGGCGAGCTAATGAGCGAAACCCGACCCACAAACGACTTCGGACGAGCCAAAGACGCAATCGCTCGACTTTCCAAGCACTATAGGACAAACTTTAGCTCTTACCACACTCCGGACTACAAGGAAGCCCAACTACGCCAGGAGTTCATCGACAAGTTTTTTATGGAACTCGGATGGGACCTTCGAAACGATAGAGGCGGAGGCGTTGCTCCCCAGTATCGCGAAGTAATCACTGAGCCGTCGTTGGAAACTGAGGGGAGCAAGAAGGCTCCAGACTACGTGTTTCGGATAGGCCAAACCCCAAGATTTTTCGTCGAAGCAAAAAAACCGACGGTCCACATAGAAGAAGACCATGACTCCGCCCTTCAGATCCGCTCTTACGGCTGGACGGCCAAGCTCCCTCTCTGCATCCTTACCAATTTCTCGCATTTGGCGGTTTACGACACAAAGATTCGGCCCTATGAGAAGGATAAGGCGGCGACTGCACGAATCAAGCTTATCAGCTCCGACCAGTATCCGGACGCCTTTCAGGAGATATGGGATATATTCTCACGCGAGGCAGCTTGGGCCGGTTCTTTCGACCGATTCGCCGATGCTGGAGGAAAACGCGGAACAGGATTGGTCGATGAGGCGTTCCTGGAAGAGATTGATGGATGGCGGGAATCTCTGGCCCGCAACATCGCCATAAGGAATCAGCGCCTTGGCTCTGAAGAGCTAAACGATGTCGTGCAGCGGATCATTGATCGCGTAGTCTTCCTGCGCATGGCGGAAGATCATGGCATTGAACCCGATGGACAACTACTTCGGCTCGCGAAGCAGACCGACATTTTTGAGCAGATGCTCCGAACATGGAAGGTGGCGGACGCCAAGTATAATTCGGGCTTATTCGATTTCTCGGAAAATGGAGATCGCCTCACTCCGGAATTAAAGCTTGACGATGGCGTTCTCTCGGAAATTCTGTCCAGCCTCTATTTCCCGAAGTCGCCGTATGCGTTCAAGGTCCTTCCCGCCGAAATCCTGGGTAGCGTTTATGAGCGTTTCCTTGGAAAGGTTATCCGACTTACTGCGGATCACCACGCGAAAATTGATGAGAAGCCCGACGTAAAGAAAGCAGGCGGCGTCTATTACACGCCATCGTACATTGTGGACCATATTGTCGAATCGACGGTTGGCTGTCAGGTCGCAGGAAAGAACCCAAAACAGCTTAAGAGCTATAGGGTTCTTGACCTTGCCTGCGGTTCGGGTTCTTTCTTGCTCGGTGTTTACAAGAAGCTCCTCGCTCACTACCTCGACTGGTACACACACAACGAGCCCGAAAAAAAGCTGAGAGCCGTTTGGAAGTACGGCGGCGACTGGCGCCTGACCATTGCGGAGAAGAAAAAGATTCTCACGGAGCATATCTTTGGAGTCGATATCGACCGACAGGCAGTCGAAGTCACGAAGCTGAGCCTTCTCCTGAGGGTGCTCGAGGATGAGGACAGTCAGACAATCGGCCAACAGTTGTCGTTGTTCCCAGATAGAGTCCTGCCAGACATCGACCAAAATATCAAGTGCGGCAACAGCCTTATCGAACCCGCGTATTACGCGGGTCAAATACTCGTCGACAAAGATGAGATGGCGAGGGTCAATCCTTTCGACTGGAAGCGCGAGTTCGAAGGCATCATGAGGGAGGGCGGATTTGATTGCATCGTCGGCAATCCGCCTTATATCAACATCGACGACACATGGGGTCGGCAAGACGCGCGGTTGAGGGCCATCAAGGAACTCTACCCGGAGATTTACAACGACAAGACCGATATCCTATTCTACTTCCTCGCAAAGGCAGTTTCTTTATGCGCGAAGAAAGGCCAAGTCGGCTTCATCGTCTCCCGGGCGTTTTTGGCGGCCTATAAGGCGGACAAACTCCGAAAGCATCTTCTTGAGACATCCGCCATTCAGGAAATCATTGATTTTCGAAATCACTACGTTTTCCAGGGTGTCGGAATCACGACGGCGATCATTCGGTTGTCGCCTGGCGCGAAGCCAGAAAAGGTGGATGCACGACGACTGATCGCTGATTCGCTTCCTTCAAAGAATCTTGAGCGCCTCCTCCGAGATGGTAAAGTCTTTGAGGATGTTCCCGTCACTCAATCGAACCTTACGGCAGCGCCGTGGGCTTTCGTTTCGAAAGGCCAGGGCGATATCAACGGTAAAATTGATGCGGCCGGAGAGCCGCTCGGCAAGGTGCTCACGCTTGGTCAGGGCATGCAAACCGGCTGCAACGAGGTCTTCGGCGAACGATCTCGCGACGAGATCGTGAAATGGAAGTTGGATGCCGGGCATTATTTTAGGCGCGCGACAAATACCGACGTCCAGCGCTACGCGATCTTGGATCGAAGGGAATACCTCCTCTTTCTCGAAGCCTTCGAGAAATTCGACGACCTCCCGAAGGGCGTCCAAAAATTTCTCAAAGATAACGCCGACCTCTTGAAGGCAAGAGCCGCCTATAAACGCGGCGACTGTGAATGGTGGAAGTACACATGGCCGCTTCATAAGGACGACTACGGCAAGAAGAAGCGAATTCTCTGCCCGTATCTTGCAACGTCTAATCGGTTTGCCATTGATTCTGACGACAAGTTTATTGGACTAACGGACACGACGGTGATCTTCGAGAACGGCCAGCCCGAGGACTTGAAATATTTTCTGGCTCTTCTCAACTCGAAGCTCTTGACCTACAGGTTCCGCAGCATAGGCAAATTGAAAAGCAATGGCATTCTGGAGTATTTTTGGAACAGCGTGACAAAGCTGCCCATCAAGAGAATTGACATGCAGAATTCGGATGAGCGGAAGCTCCATGACGAGATCGTCAATCTTACCCAGCAGATGATCGCGGCCAGCTCCGACGGCGCTCGGGCCCAAGCGGAGGTAGAGCTAAAGGGCCGTCGCTTGGCGGCACTCGATGAGAAGATTGATTCGGCCGTCTATCGGCTCTACGGGATCACTGATCGGGAGATCGGATTGGTTGAGGAAGGACTACGCTCATAGAAAGCAAATGAGAACGCGAACAATCAGCGGATATTTCAAATTGGTATTCAGCACCTTCTTCAGGTGGTGGTGGGCGGTTATTACGGGCATTGCGTCGATTGCAGGATGGGTATTCTCGCCGATCTCAGGAATAACTATCCCCCGTTATGGCATGGGCCTTGCCATCCTGGGTGGTCTCGTCTTGCTCTTCTTGACGATCTCTGCAATGTGCCAGTGCTGGGGAATCTATTCTGAGACTGCTCCCATCCGAGTCGCAAACTTTGAAAAACCGAAGAGCGGCGATTTTGTCTTTTTGCTTTACAGCACGGTCGAGATCGAGGCGCATACGCTGCTTGTGTTTAAGAGGTATTCGTCTGACGATATCGAAACCGTGGTAGCACTCGTCGAGGTCATCGAGAGGAATTCCAAGGGTCAGTACCAAACAAGGTCTATCTGGACTTCTCCTGCGTTATTGCGTGACCTGGGCATAAGTCGTTCTGTCCTAAAGGACCTCATTGTTGCATCTTCGATAAGTACGTCCACAATTGCTCAGGCCAAAGATCAGCTTTTTTCGGGGGCATCGTCATGAACGCGAAGCCCCTCGCCTTCCTCAGCCACGCGCACGATGACCACGCCTTCGCCGAACAGATCGCCAGGGCCCTCACGGAGAAGGGGGTTGAAGTGTGGCTCGACAAATGGGAAATCAAGGCGGGCGACTCCCTTGTTCAAAAGATATTCAATGAGGGACTGGCTAAGTGCAATTGTTTCCTGATTTTGCTGTCGGCTTCGAGCGTTAAGTCGAAGTGGGTGCAAGAAGAATTGGATTCGGCCATGGTGAAGAAAATCCAGGGCGCGACTAAGGTCATTCCTCTGCTCGAGGAGTCCTGCGAGGTTCCTGTCGCCTTAAGACACCTGCTGTGGGTAGACCTTTCGGTGGCTTTTGACGACGGTATACAGAAAATTCTGAATTCCGTATTCGAGGTGTCAGAGAAGCCGCCGCTCGGACGCCCCCCCGAATATCTATCCAGGCTCGCGAATCCCGTTGGCAACCTTTCGAGACCCGCCTCAGCCTTGGGACTTTTTTTTCTATCGAACCAGGAATCCACGAACTTCGGCTCGGAGTCAAGTTTGAGTGGCGAGCAGATTCAGTCCCTGACCAAGCTGTCTCCTGAGCAAATCAACGATGCAGTTGACGAGCTGGAAGGGGCGGGATTGACCAAGGTCAGAAGATATATAGGATCGGCGCCCTATACTTTCTCAAGCATCGAGCCCACATATGCCCTCTATATTTATTTCAAAGACGAAGGGCTCAATTACGATCCCCTGACCGATATCAAGGTTATAATTTCCGCTGTGGCAGCAAAGGGGCAAGTGGACCGAACTGAGTTGGAGAAACTTGTAGGCCTGCCTCCTCGGCGGATCAATCGTGCAGTAGACTATATTCAGGATTATGGAATTGCGAATGTGATCCGAACTCTTGGGACGGCTCCATTTAATTTCCAATGGGTAATGGCGACCTCTAAGACTCGCCGATACGCGACCGAAAATTGCGGGAATTGATCCGATGGTTCCCCGGGGGCGCTGTAGTGTGCTGTTCAATCGTACTGTAAGGATTGGGCGGGATGACCGATGAAAAGGCATCAGGTATTCCGATGCTTCCGAGAACTTATCGCTCCCGGTATCCTCGGAAACTATTCGGGCTGCGAGGTCTACCACTTCTTCTTCCAGCGTAAATTTGACCCTAAGAAGACCACCTATAATCTATACACGCTGGTCCGCCTCGGAGTCTTCCCCCGTCCAGATTTCACGAAGCCGCAGCGCTGTCTGAATCCGACCCGCATAAGAATTTCCCACAACGGAGAAGAATATACGGTCGGGATCGAATATTACCGCCGGTCGCTCGCGCAACTGACCTCCTTCTATATTCAGTTTTTGCGCCGGGGCGTCTGGAATCTTTCCAGCGGCGTACTGACGCACGACGCTGATCACATTCTCGCGCGCCAATATGTTCCGGCGGACGGGACTTTTCCTCCTGCCCTCAACGGAGTTCTTAAGAACAACTTTGCGGGCTCTTACCTGATCGAGCATTTCGATTTGCGCAAGAGCCTGACCTCTGTCTGGCGCGAGAACCCGCAGCTCTTATTGGAAGTGTCCGATAAGATAAGCCGGTACGTGCCGATGCGGATTGCCAGCGTTTCAGATCGGTTGGGCAATATCGTTTTCCAATTCCCAAACATCCTTGTCCGATCCGACTTTCGGCAGATGTGGGATGGCCGGCGTGTCGCGGTAGATGTAAGAACCGGACGCGGGTTCTCCGCCAGGCTGCCACTCAGCGCGATCGCTACGAACGAAGGGGAGAATGGCAGATACCTTCACGGGTTTGGCGCGAACTTCGTCGTCCCTCCGACAGCCTTGGTCCGCATCGACCAAGATACGGGGATTTCCAAACATCTCTTATACGACGTAGACCGCGATCTGATCTATGGCAGCTTCTACGGGACCTACACTGAGGGGTTTGGGATTCAGATGGCAGTACAGCAGCCTGAGGCCCGCATCATTCGGACGAGGAGCGGAGAGGAAACAGTTGGCCTAACGAGCACATCGGTCACTGGTGTTGTTGCAGTTTTGGCGTCGGACCCCTCGTCCTGGGAGCGGGAGCGCATTTTCACCGAGGAACGAAACAAACTCGAAGCCCAGCGCGCTTTCGTCCAATACGGTGTCGGCGTCCGCCATACCCACGACGACGCGATAAGAGATATCGTCCAATTAATCGCGCAACACGGACACCGGGGCGCTTGGCTTTGGGACCCCTATTTGGAGACCGAGGACTTGATCGAAACCTTCTTCCGGTGTCCGCATTTTGGGACCGAGTTGCGCGCGCTCGGATCGTACCGGTTAGCGGACAAGTGGTCCTCCGCAAACCGCGTGAAGGGGTGGAGGAAATGCATCGCGGCCGGAGTTGAACGCTTTCGGCTTTGGAGGATGACCGACCAAGGGCGAACGGTTTATAGGCTTGCTGGCTGGCAAGAAGACGAACGCAGACAACTTGATGCCCAACCGACGCAGGCCCGGCTTGGACTACGGGCTGAGTTTCGGGTCCAGCAGCCGGCGCGTGGATGGCAATTCCACGACAGGTTTCTTCTCTTTCCGAGGACGGGCATGACGGGTGTGAGGCCGCGCGTTTGGTCTTTGGGAACTTCTGTAAACGGCGTTGGGCGTCGACACCACATTCTCCATGAGGTTTCGCATCCCGCTCATATAGTCCGGAGTTTCGAGGAGCTGTGGGCCGCTGTAGCGGACCCAAGCTGCCTGGTGTGGAGAGTATGATTTCAGCAAGAACGGGAATAGAGGGAATGGTCGCCGTAGCCAGAACCACTTCCCCGAATCCAGCGATACAGAACCTGATCCAGAGACCAGGGACGGTCGCGGAGATTGTTACCGGAGATCCATCCGCTTTTCTCAATGAGGTTCGAGGCCAGATAACCCCTGAACTGAGGCGCGTCATGCTTCCGGCTCTCGCGCTACCGTCGCAAGCAGACATTGATACGGCCGCGACTTCGGTCTCGGCTGTCATAAATGGCGCAAGGGGCTCTATCGCATCCCTCCTTCGAGCGCTCCTTGTTCTTCACGGCATTGATAATCCAGCCGGCGAACTTTTCGAGGTCCTTCTTCCGCATCTCGAGATATCCGCTGAAAACGTCCCGCAAATCCTCAAGGTCGTCCAGGGAATTCAAATCCGAATGGACATCCCACAGAAAGCGCCGCAGCACGAACGAGACTGGGCCGAGGGGTTTCGCAAGGCACTTGTGAGCAGGGACTATCGCGGCATTGTGGAGTTTCTCGACAAGCTTGATCGCGGCCGGGGTATTCCGACGCAGCCTATGGTCGAGTACTGCGCCGCTCTTTCGGCCAAGGCCGCTCCATCCGAATTCGCGACGCATCTGGATGCCAGGGCGAACAAGGAGTTTCTTGTCGTCCATGCCTGCCTTAGGGCACTTCCATTCCCGCAACTGGTCGAAGTTGCGTCCCGCAGCCACGCCTTTTTGATCAAACTACACGCCCTGGAGTTGATTTCGAGAGGACGCGGCCGTCCTGCAAGCGGCTTCGTGGCAGACCATTTTTCTAATTTGATCCGGACACTTTCCTGCGACGACGATGGCTGGCGGCAGATGTGCACGCACTTCGGGCAATTCCCTTCCCGCCACCCGCTCCTTTGGTTCGCGCTCGGGCAGTCTCTCCATGGAGTCACTTCGGAGGAGATCGCCCTGCTTGTCAGAAACTTCTCGCCAGGGGACATGTTGGAGCACGACAACGAGGCCCGCGAGATTCTAAACGGGCTCCATTCAACGGGGTGCCGCAACACGTCTCTTGACGTGTTCTTGAGGGAGAGCTTCCGGGTCTGGAAGCAGCGGCTGCGTTCTAGGCTGAGGAGCTCAGAATCAATCACTACGGTGGCACGTGCTACATTTCAATCCGCTGTCGTTGAGTTCTTTAAGGAGAAAGGCGAGGCATGGCTGCGCCGCCACATCCAGCGGCTCCTTAGCAACCTTCGCGAGTCAGAAAGCCGCTGGTTTGCGTCTTCCACCGAATTCGTGGCACACAGAGTCCTCTTCGCCATGTACCTTAGTCCTTACCTTGAGGCCTATCAAGGTGTAAAGGCGGCGGGAGACCTGGCGTTCGAGTCCGGGGCACGGGAGGTTCTCCAGGATCAGTACGACTTTGCGTGCTTTGGCATTTGGCAGGCAGGGGCAGCCTATGCCTCATGGGCTATCGGCTGCCTATAGTGCGCTGGAGCCGCCGAAATGCTACGATCTGAAGAGCGAAGTCATTGCTTCGCGCCAAATTCCTTAGCCAACGCTCCGAGACCGCACTTCGTCCAACAGTCGCGGGCATCGACAGGACGTAATGCCTTATCTGCGGCGCGAGGTTCAGGAGGTTCAGGATTTGCGTCAGACGTGTTGGGTTTATCCCGATCTGGAGCGCGAGACCCGCGCGGGTGAGCCCAGGTTCAGCGCTAAGGCGCCTCTGCCACTCCATCGCCGACTGAAGCCTGGTGCGAACCGACGGAACTTTGGGCAGACGGACTCGCGCTTGGCGGCTTGCGCGGTACTCCTCCTCGGGCAGGAGCGCCTTCTGTCCTTTCCGGACGTTGAGGATGCCGAATGGAAACTCGAATAAAAGCGGGAAAAAGTTTTGATGGGCGTCGGACTCGGGCAGCCAGATTTTTTTCGCCGAGTCTCAAGCCCAACGCTTTCGCGCTCGATCTTCCGGACCGGCCTTTCCAGGTCTTCGCGCCGAATCTGAATTTGGCCGAGCGTGCCCATGAGAGCGCGGCGCCGCGGCATGGCTTGCGCCGGGCTTCCATTTCTTCTTGCCGCCGAACTCTTTGCGCTTATCGCCGCCGGCTCCGGGCTTCGCGCTCCAATCCTTTTTGGGGCCGCCGAAAGCGGGGCGTTTCTTCCATTCCTTTTTGCCGGCAAAACCCGGTTTATTCCCCCAGCGCTTTTTGGGCTTGAAAGACCCTTCCCGCCGGCTTTCGTCCGCCCGGCGCCGGTCCTTCCCGGAGCGCCGCTCCACGAAGCCGGGCTTGCCGGCTAAATCATCCGGCCGCCTTTCTCGTGGGCGCGCCTCGCTCACGAATATCCGGCGCGAGCCCAGCGTCGAGCCGTTGAGCTTGCCGATCGCCGAGCGCGCCTCGGCCTCCGTGGACATCTCAACGAAGGCCAGTCCTCGGGAGCGGCCGGTCCCCCGCTCCAAGAGGATGCTTACGCCGCGGACCGTGCCGCAGGCTCGGAACAGCCTGGAAAGCTCCGTCTCGGTCGTTTCGTAGGGAAAACCGCCGACGAATAAATTGTTAGTCATTTTAAAGCGGCGCCTCCGCGCGCCGAAGGACGGATTCCGAGTTTTTTCTTCCCGGCCAGGTTCAACTGATTGGGTATTTTAGCTTTTAACGAGAGCCCACGGACGGGCGGCCGGATTTTCCTCAGTTGGCGCCGGAATAATCCGCCCCGTCGCGGGCAAGCGCCCCGCGGCGGCGGGTTTTCCGGGCATGGCCGGCGGGCTTGATTTCCCTCAGCGTGGCGAGCCGGACCGTCGCTTTTCGCCAGCGAATGAGCGCCGCGCTGATCTCGACGCGCTTTTCCTCCGCGCCCGACTTGATGGTCTTGACTTCCGCGGCGCCTTCCGCCGGCAAGGCATAGGGCAGGGGCCGGCCCAGCAGATATTCCCCCCGGCGGCCTAAAAAAGACTCGGCGGCGGCATTGGCGTAGCAGATGGCTCCTTTCGCGTTGACGATGATCTTGCCGTCGGGATCCTGCGCGAGCACGTTTTCGAACTGCGCCGCCTGCCGCGCCCTTTCGATGGCGTGGACAATCGCCCTTCTTAGAAAATAATCGTTGATCATCCCCTTGATCAGGTAGTCCTGCGCTCCCAAGGCCAGCGCCTCGAGCGCGACGGACTCGTCGCGGAGCGCGGTGAGCACGATGACCGGCAGCTCCGGGCTGCGCGCGCGGATGCTGAGCAGGGAGCCTATGCCGCGGCTGTCGGGCAGGCCCAGGTCCACTATCGCCGCGTCGAAAGACTGCTCCTCCAAGAGCCCGCGTCCCTTTTCGAGGGTCGCGGCGGCCGTAATCTTCATGGGCCGGCCGGATCCTTTTTCAGCCAAGAAATATTTGATGAGGAGGACGTCGTTGGGATCATCCTCGATCAAAAGAAGGTTCAAGGGTTTTTCATCCATAGCGCCTCCTGGGCGGCCGGGGCTCCGGCCAGCGGCAGCGTGAAGTAGAAGGCGGAGCCCCGCCCTAATTGACTCTCGGCCCAGACGCTTCCGCCCTGCGACCGGACCAGATCCCTGACAATGGAAAGCCCCAGCCCGATTCCCTCACGCCGTCCCTGGGGATCGTCCAACTGAACGAACTTTTCAAAAATTTTATTCAGGTTCTCCGCGGCGATTCCGCAGCCTGTGTCGCGCACCGACACAACGGCGCTCCAGAAGCGGCTTTGATCGCCCCGGCAGGCGGAAAGTTCGATTGTCCCGCCGGGCGCGGTCGACTTGATCGCGTTGGACGCGAGATTGGTCAGGATTTGCAGCACACGGGCCCGGTCGGCCAGGACCGGGGTAAGCCGCGCGTCGACCGGCGCGGCCGTCAAGGACACCTCCTTTTTTCTGGCCCATGGCGCGAGCCCCTGCACCGTCTCGCGCATCACCGGCGCCAGGACGCACGGGGCGAGCCGGACGCTCAAGCCCCCCGATTCGATTCTGGAGAAATCAAGCACTTCGTCGATCATCTCGTGCAGGCGCCGCGAATTGCGCACGCAGATGGCCAGATATTCGGATTCCTCCGGGCCCAGGCGGCTTCCCAGGCTTTCCTCCATCAGTTCGAGGGCGGAGGAGATGGAGGTCAGCGGCGCGTTGAGCTCGTGGGTGATGCGCGAAACGAACTCCTCCTGGAGCTTCTGCGCCTCCTTGAACTTGGCGGCGTCGGGGAGGGCGGCGTAAGTGCCCACCACGCGGCCGGCCTCGTCGTGGACGATGGCCACCGAGCGCCGGATCGCGCGCTCGACCATGGCCTCGGCGAGCAGGGGGACCGTCTCGGACAAGGGGCGCCCCGGCTTCAAGTCCAGGTCGGCCGAGATGGCCAGCATCTGCTCGTCGGGTTTGACCGCCTCGGCGAGCGGCTTGCCCGCGATTTCGGCCAGGCTCTTTCCCGAAATTTCCTCCGCCGCGGGATTCATCATCAGGACGTTGCCTTGGCGGTCGACGATGACCTTCCCCTCGGCCGCGGCGCTCAGGACCCGCTCGGCGCGCCCCTGCTCCATGGAAACCTTTTCCTTCTCCTGTTCCAGCGACCGCGTCGCCAGGGCCGCCTGCCGATCCAAGGCCTCCTTGATCGTCTTGAGCGCGTCCGCGTAAACGCGCGCGCGCTCCCGCGGATCGCTCACGGCGCCTTCGACCAAGCCCTTGAGCAGCGGGACAAAGCCGCCGCCGCGCTCCTGGGCCTGGCTCTTGCCCTGACCATCCCGGCCCTCGGCCTCGCCCGGCTCGGCCGGCTTATGGCGCGCCTGGGACCTGGTGTAGACGGCGTCGTCCGGGCGGATATTGCGCACGCCCCGCTGCTTGAGATAATCGGCCAGAAAGCCTCCCCCGCCGTTTTTGGGCGCCGCCGCCAGTTCGCACAGTGCCGTGAACTCGTAGAGCTTGGCGCCGCGCAGGAAGGTCAGGCTGCCGATGCCGTGGTTGAGGTAGATGGCCTTTAATATCTCGGGCGCCTGGCTCGTCGAGGCCACGTTGTCCGAATTGATCAGCCACCGGTCCTGCGCCAAAGCCACCGTCACGGAGGCCGGAGTCATCTCGGAGACCAGCCCCTCGAACGCCTTATACGCCTCTCCCAAGGCGGCCACGGCCATGGGGTGGCTCGACCGGTAGAGGGAAGCCTCCTGGGCCGCCTGCCCGAGCAGCTTGAGAAAGGCCAGGCCCGACTGCCTTTGCGCTGTTTTTTGCTCGGTCATAATCAGGCTGCGGCCGCCGGTTCCCCCTTTTCGGCCTTGGCCAGCTCCAGGCCGCTGAGCAGCAGCGGATCTTCCGGGCAAAACTCGAGCGCGCGGCTCAGGATTTGCCCCGCTTCGCCCACCATGGCCTTTCTCAGCTTGACCATGGCGAAATCATAGAGCGCCAGGGAATTTCTCGGGTTGATTTCCAGCGCCTTGAGCAGGTGGAGCTCCGCCTCGTCGAGGCGGTCGCGCTCGCACAAGGCGACTCCCAAATCGATGCGCGCCCCGCACAGGTTCGGGAAAAGATCGAGCGCCTTTTGGATGAGGGGATTTTGCGGATCGCAGCCCGTGGCGCGCCAAAGCTCCCAGCAGTTTTCCCCATCGTAGGGGCTCAACTCGCAGGCCCGCGCCGCCTCCCGGATTGCGGCCTCAGCGTCCTCCATGACGCCCGCGCGCAGGGCCACGGCCATGGCGCGGTGGGTTTGGCCGACGCCTGGCCCCAACTCCAGCGCCTTGCGCGCCTCCTCGAAACAAAGGCCGTAATAGCTTAGGCACTCCTGCCCGTTTTTTTCCCGGCGGCTGCCCCAAAAGGCGTAGGTTTCGGCCAGGGCGCCGTGAACAAGCGCATCCTCCGGCCGGGATTCGAGGGCCAGCAGGAACAGGGGCGCGGCCCTCGCATAGCCGTCGAGGTCGAACTCGAGCATCGCCTGCCTGCCCGCGACATAGAGATTCACGGGCAGGGCGCCGACGGATGGTTCGGGCATGTCATTCCCCCACGATGAGCTTCAAGGCTTCAGGCAGCGAGGTGAGCCCTTGGGCCACCATGTCCACGGCCGCCTGGCGCAGGCTGGTCATGCCTTCCTTGACGGCCGCCTCCGAGATCGCGTCCGGGCTCCCGGCCGAGAACACCGCTTCGCGCATCGCCGAGCTCTGCACCGGCATCACCTCGAAAATGGGAGCCCGCCCGGCGTAGCCGGCCTGCTGGCACCTGGCGCAGCCCCGACCGCGGTAAATCTCCCTCATGAGCGCCGCTTCCTCCCCGCTGAAAAATCTTTTGTCCTCGTCCGTGAGCGCCGAGGCGATTTTACAGGCCGGGCAGAGGAGTTTGACCAGGCGCTGGGCCGCCACGAGCTTGACGCTGGCCGCGACCAAATAGGGAGCGACGCCCATGTGGGTGAGCCGGGTCACGGCGGCCGGCGCGCTGTTGGTGTGCAGAGTCGACAAGACGAGGTGCCCCGTGATCGACGCCTTGATCGCGATTTCGGCCGTCTCCTTGTCGCGGATTTCACCCACCAGCATGATGTCCGGGTCCTGCCGAAGGAAGGCGCGCAGGGCGCGCTCGAACGTGAGCCCGATGGCCGGATGCACGGGAACCTGCGTGATTCCAGGAAGGCGGTACTCCACCGGATCCTCGGCGGTCATGATGTTGACGTCGGAATTGTTCAAGGCCGCGATCATGGTGTAGAGGCTGGTCGTCTTCCCGCTGCCGGTGGGTCCGGTGACCAGGATGAGGCCGTGCGGGCTGCGCAGCGCTTTTTCTACGCAGGCGAGGTCGCGCGGGCTCATGCCCAGCGTGGCGATGTTCCCCTTGAGCTTGCTTTGCCCCAGCACGCGCATCACGATTTTTTCCCCATAGATGGAGGGCAGCGTGCTGACGCGGAACTCGATTTTCTGCCCCTTGATGACCGCCCGGAATTGCCCGTCTTGGGGAAGGCGGCGCTCCGTGATCACCAGGTTCGACATGATTTTGACGCGGGCGGAAAGCCGGGGATGGACGGCGATGGGGAGGCTGTAGACGGTCTTAAGCGCGCCGTCCAGGCGCATGCGCACGCTGACCCGCTTTTCTTGCGGATCGATGTGGATGTCGCTGGCCTTCATCTTGACCGCCCGGAGCAGAATCTTGTTGACCTGGGTGATGATGGGCGAATCGTTGGCGAGGATATCCAGGTTTCGCGCCTCGTCCGCCGGCTTCTCCTCCGTCTCTAAGGGAAACGTCTCAAGGCTCTCGTTGGAGTCCAGCCACGACTCCTCGCTTTCCTCCTCGGCCGGAGCCTCCGCCGCTTCTTTTTCCGCGGGCTCCGGCGCGAGCACTTCCGGCGCGGCGTCCGGAGCCGCCGGCGCCCGCGGGCCCTGTTCCCCCAGAACCTTGCCGACGGCTTCCAAGAGGCGGCTGTTGGGAACAGGCTTGTCGAGGAACTCCGAGATGTCCAGGCCCAGATCCTTGATATGAGGCCGATTGGCGGCCCCGGAAAACATGATGATGGGAATCTTGCGGGTCTCGAAAACGCTGCGGACATCCTGGATGAGCTCGTAGCCGTTCTTGCGGGGCATGTTGAAGTCGACGATGACGAGATCCGGGTGCTTGTCCTTGATGAGCGCGAGCCCCGCGGCGCCGTCCGGAGCTTCTAGAACGTCGTAGGCATGCGCCTTGAGATAAGAGCGGACCAACGTGCGATAGTCCTCGTTGTCATCGATGACCAGGATGACGCGTCGGCGAGGCGCTTCTCCCAGCAAGGCGCGCAAGTCGCCTTCTAGCGCGGAGATCGAATCGGCTTGGGGCATACCTGGTCCGGGCCTTTTGTTTAAACTGCGTTAGCTTATTTTGGCGCGGGAACCGCGCCGGATCAATCGCGCGCCTGTCACGCCCTGTCACCCGCCTCGCTTGCGCGCGGCCAATTTTTCCCCTAGGCCTTGACAAGCAACTATTTAGTTGCCTATAATAAGGGCATGGAAAAGCTCGCCGTCCCAAGCGCCGCGGATTTGGTCTTCAAGGCTTTGGCCGACGCGGGCCGGCGCCGCCTCCTGGACCGCCTGCGCGTCAAAGGCGGGCTCACCTTAAACGCGCTCTGCGCGGGCATGGACATGAGCCGGCAGGCGGTGACCAAGCACCTGGACCAATTGGAGGCGGCGGGCCTGGTGGAGACCCGGCGCGCCGGACGGGAGCGCCTGCACTACCTCAACCCCGTGCCTATCCACGATTTGGCGCGGCGCTGGATTCGGCCATTCGAGGAAAGCCGTTTGGACGCCCTGCGGGAACTAAAAGCTCACCTGGAGAGATGACATGACCACGAAAACCAAGACCGAGACCTTCGTCTACGCGACGTTCATCCGCACCACGCCGGAGAAGCTCTGGGAGGCCCTGACCAGCGGGGATTTCAGCGAAAAGTACTGGATGGGCTTTCGCATCGAGCTGGAGCAGAGAGTCGGCGGCCGCGTGCGCATCCTGCCGCCCAAGGGGACCGAGAGCAAATTCGGCGATCACGCCGGCGAGGTGCTGGCCTGCGAGAAGCCCCGCACGCTGACCTACACCTGGAACGTCAAGGACGCGCCCGAGCTCGCCGCCAGGCGCGACGGGCTTTCGCGCGTCACCTACGAGCTCACGCCCATGGGCGGCGAGGTCAAGCTGCGCGTCATCCATGAGAACCTCCTGCCCGAGGACATCGTGGCCGACCCCGGCACGTTTAAGGGCGTCAACAACGGCTGGCCGGCGGTGATGAGCAGCCTGAAGAGCCTCTTGGAGACGGGCGAGGCCATCGCCTTCGCCCCGCCCAAGGAGTGGAAGAGCTGCTAGGCGGCGGAGACAGATCGCAAGGAGGGAACATGGCGAAGGTCATCTTTGGAAAACATTCGTCGGTCGTGGTCCCGCGGCAGGACCGGGACGGCATCCGCAAATTTTATTGCGATGTCCTCGGCGGCAAGATCACGAAAGCGCAGGACGAAAGGGACTTCCTCCGTTTGGGAGAGGACTTCTATATCGTGTTCCTCTACGGGGATGTTCCCGATGAAAGCGCGTTCTTGCGGACCGCAAGATCAGTCTGGCTGGAAATCCAGTCCGACGACGTGGAGGCAATGAGGCGGAAGATCCTCGAGTCGGGCCTCGTGCGGAAGCTCGAGGTGCCGGACCCTCACCTTTATTTCCAGGCTCCGGGAGGTCAATGCCTCCGGTTGGTGGGAATAGACGAGGATCTCTCGTTTTATGAGGGAGCCGGGGAAGGCCCGAACGTCGGGAAGGTGAAAGAAGCGCTCAAAAGATTGTGAGCTTACGATAACTCGGCATAGCTCGGCTTGAGAAAATTAAAGAACATCGTCCGCGCGAGGAAGCTCCGGTCTCCCCGATTTTCGCGACCAAGGAGGCGACGAGCCGGCCGTAGCGGAACCGCATCCCGCGGGATAATTTCATGGAGCCCATGGGGTTCCGGCCGCTGATTAATCGGGGAGGCCCGTTTCGGGCGCCGGGGCGATGAACTGGTAGGCCCGCGCGCCCAGGACCGTGCCCAGCACGGGCGCGATCCAGTAAATCCAGTTGCTGGTAAAGTCCCAGCACAGGAGCGCCGGAGCGAAAGAGCGCGCCGGGTTCATCGACGCGCCCGACACCGGCCCGCCGAACGCGGCCTCGAGCGCGATGACGGCGCCAATCGCGATGCCGGCCATGGCGCCCTCGGCCCGGTCGTCCGTGGCCACGCCCATGATGCTGAACATCAGCATGAAGCTCAAGATCAGCTCCATGACGAAGCTCTGCAAGACGCCGTGGGCCGGAAGCGTCATGCCGAGAGTATTGGGCTGGCCCAGGAACATGATCTTTAGCGTCGCGGACGCGGCCACGGCGCCCACGAGCTGGGCCGCGACGTAGGGCGCGATGTCGGCCGCCTTGTGGCGCCCGGCGGCGTAGAAGCCCAAGGTCACGGCCGGGTTCATGTGCGCGCCGGAGATATGCCCAATCGTGTAAATCATGGCCAGGACGATGAGGCCAAAGACCAAGCTGATGCCCAAGGCCGTCACCGCCCCGCCCGTGACTTGGTTGACCACGACGGCGCCGGTCCCGGCGAAGACCAGGCAGTACGTGCCCAGGACCTCGGCGAAAAACTTGGAGCGGGTCATCGGCCGGCTCCGGCCGCGAGATCGCGGATAAGCCCGGCAACCTTGGCCTCTATTTGCTCGATCACTTTTAGGAACTCCTCGCGCGGCATATTTTTCGGGTCCGGGATGCCCCAATCGGCGCGAGCGCGCGCGGCCACCGCCGGGCAGGCCTCGCCGCAGCCCATGGTGACCACGTAATCCCACGGCCCCGCCGGAACTTCCGCCAAGCCCTTGGAGCGGTGCGCGCTTAAATCAAGGCCGCGCTCCTTCATCAAGGCCGCGGCCGCGGGGTTGACCTCGCCCGACGGCTTTGAGCCCGCGCTCCACGCTTCCAGCGCGCCGCCGCCCAGCTTCTTGGCGAAGGCCTCGGCTATTTGGCTGCGGCAGGAGTTTTCGACGCAGACAAAAAGAACTTTTTTCTTTTCCACGCCGCCTCGGCCCTTAATCACAGCGGCGGCTCTTCTTGCGATACGCGGCAAAGCGCTTGGCGTCCGCCGCCAGAACGGGGACGTCGCGAAAGCAGTCCTTGACGCCGGCAATTGTCCGCGCCTGAAGCCGATGCGCCGGCTTGCCCAGCGAATAATGCCGCCAAAATCCTTCCCGCCGGTCGGCGACCAAGCCCGCGCGCTTCAAGTAGCCCAGATGCCGGGAGACCTTCGACTGCGGGACCCGCAGGACCGCCATCAGATCGCAGACGCAGAGCTCGCCCTTGGCCAGCAGATGCACGATGCGCAGGCGCGTCTCGTCGGCAAGGGCGCGGAACGTCCGGTCGGCGTTCATATCTGTTTAGGCGGATATATTATAAAAACAAATCCCCGCGGATTCCAGGCTCCCGCCTCAACGGAAAAAGCCGTCGAAGTCGGACATCTCCATGGGGTGCAGCGCGACGTCGCCCGGAGCGCGCTTGGCGAGATAGAGGTCCGCTTGGCGGGCGCCCAAGACCGCGTACTGGGCCTCGATGGGGTTGAGCTCCAGCGTGATGACGCCCTTGCCGAAGAGATTTCCGGTCGCGGCGACGCCCAAAACCGCGACGTCCTGCAGCATCGTTTCGGCGACCATCTTCTTGGGCCCCTTGGCGGAAGAGACGTCGAAGACCGCCAGCACGTCCACGCGGTCGCCCGGCTTGACGCCGAGCAGCTGGCTCTCATCGATGGGCACGGAGACCGCGCGGTATTGCGCGTGCAGGGCGGACGCGCCGACGGCCTCAATTTTGGCCTTTCCCGGCGCGGCGCTCGGGGCCGCGATGCCCGGCGGCGCCGAAATCGCGAACGCGCCGGAGCTTAAGTCCTCGGGCGAGAGGACCAAGGCGGAGGGGTCGCGCGCCAGCATAGGCAGAACGTCGTCCTCCGGAGCCTGGGCGGCGGCTTTGCCCGAGGGCTTGTCCGCCGCGCGCGCGCACGGCGCCGACAAAAGCAAGGCGGAGAGCAAAGCTATTTTCCGGTTCATGGATGAAGTGTAGGCCCTCAAAGCGTTCTCGTCAACGGCCCTTGGTTTTCTTATAATAGACGCGCGATGACTCCCATGGACAAGTGGCTGGCCGTCGTTCTGACGACCGTCAACCCCTTGACCGGTCGCAGCGTGTCCATCCCGCTGGGCTTGGGTTTGGGGCTGCCGCTCTTCTCGGTCTCGGCGGCGGCGGCCGCGGCGAACTTCGCCTTGGCGCTGGCGCTCATCGTCTTCATCGAGCGCTTGGAGCGCTTCCCGCGCATTCACGGCTATTTTGAAAAGAAGCGCGGCAAGACGCTCACGCAGTTCATCCAGGGCCGGGGCCTGCTCTATTCGGTCATCCTGGGCCCGCTGGTGCTGGGAACCTTCACGGTCGTGCTGGTGTTCCAGGCGCTCGGCGCGGACAAAAAGCGCATGGCGCTCTACAGCCTGGTCAGCGCCGTCCTGGTCACGGCCGTCATCGCCTGGATGTCCCCCTTCATGCTGCGCGTTCTGAAGCAATACGAAGCCTTCTTTAAGCCCTTTTTCTCGGGCTACCCAAAGGCATGAGGCTGCGGCCGGCGTTTTTGCTCTTGGCGCTGCCGGTCGCGGTCCAAGCCGCGCAAAACCCGCGCTCGGATTTTGTGTCCATTCAGCAAGCCGTCCCCGGCGTCATCGTGGAGATGCGCTACGCCGGCCACCACAACTTCACCGGCCGCCCGGTCGCGGGCTACGACGCGCCCAAGTGCCTGCTCACCCGAGAGGCCGCGCGCTCTCTTTCCGCGGTCGAGGCCGACGCCAAGAAGCGCTCCCTGACCCTCAAGGTCTACGACTGCTACCGGCCGCAAAAAGCGGTCAACGACTTCATCGCCTGGGCCAAACGCCTTGACGACCGCGCGATGAAGGCGGAGTTCTACCCCCGCGTCGCCAAAAAAGATCTGTTCAAGGACGGCTACATCGCCGCGCGCTCATCCCACAGCCGGGGCAGCACGATGGACCTGACCTTGGTCCCCCTCCCGGTTCCCAAGGAAGCGCCCTACCGTAGGGGCGAGAAGCTTTTTGCCTGCACCGCGCCCGAGGGCCGGCGCTTCGCGGACAACAGCATCGACATGGGCACGGGCTTTGACTGCTTCGATCTCCTGGCCCACCCGGACAACCCCGCCGTGGGCAAGCGGGCGCTGGCTAATCGCAGGCTGCTTCGAGCCTTGATGGAAAAGCACGGCTTTAAGGGCATCCCCGAGGAGTGGTGGCACTTTACGCTTAAGCGGGAACCCTTCCCCCGCCGCTACTTCAACTTCGACGTGCGCTAGCGCGCGGCCTCAGAACAAATCGATTTTCCAGTCGTTGTGCCGGCCCACGGCCCCGTTGTAGCCGGTCATCTCGAACTCGCGCGCCAGCGCTTTTCCGAGCGCGCACGCTCGAGCACCATGCGGCCGGCCTTGGTCGCGACGCCGCGCCCACGAAAGGCAGGAAGGATCATCCAGCCCATCTCCGAGATGGGCTCGCCCTTTAGCTCCGCATCCCAGATGCCGATGACGCCCGCGGGGCCTTGGGCGTCCCCTCGGGGATAATCGCGAAATACCACACCCGGCGCTCCCGCACGCTTTTGAGCCGGCGCAGGTGGTGCGAGACGATTTTCTCCTCCGGGGGCGGGCAGCCGGTGGTGCCGGACGTGCTTCGCGGCAAGCGCCGCCTCACGCGCAAGCACATCGAACGGCTCAGCCGCCGATTTCGCGTCAGCCCCGCCGCCTTCTACCCGGCGGCTTAAACTTCGCGGCTGGACTCTAATTCCCCGCCGAGGCCAGCCGCCGTTCCCGGCTCGGGCGCCGCGAAATAAAGGCGCGCCGCCCCGTAGGCGGCCGTCGCGAGCAGGACGCCGGCGGCCACGTCCCAGAAGTAGTGCTGCTTGGTGGTCAAGGTCGAGACGCTGATGAGGACGGCCCAGACAAGGCAGGCCGCGCCCAACTTCGGCCGGCTGTGGCGCACGGCGAAGGCGGTCAGGAACGCCGTGGTGACATGCTCCGAGGGCAGGCAGTTCCTGGGCAGGTCCAGGCGGTAGACCATCGCCAGCGGCCAGGCGATGAGGCCCCCGCCGGCCAGCTCCGGCCGGGGATAGACCGTCGGGTAGGCCAAGAAGACCACGAGGCAGACCGCGGCGGCGGCGATGAACGCGGCCAGCATGGCGCGGATGCCGCGGTCGTCGCGCACGAAGGCGGCCGCCAGCAGCGGGAACGGGAACACCGTCGCGTAGATCCAGCCGGTCCAGGGCAAAAACGGCACGGCCCTATCGACGGCCGTCAAGGGAAGAAGGCGCGCCGCAGAAAAATCGAAAGTAGAATTTGGGCGCGTCCTGGGCCGAGGTTGAAATTCTCGTCGTGGCGGCGCCTCTGTTGAGGCGCGCCGGCCGCGCGCTACTTTCGACGACCCGTCAGCCCGGGGTCATGG
>Ga0307373_10001054_pt1 | contig 52232 bp, 50 predicted proteins | sample OX2MG_FD_202534 | JGI IMG/M metagenome (GOLD analysis project Ga0307373, IMG submission 202534) | Soil microbial communities from Risofladan, Vaasa, Finland - OX-2 | ecosystem: Environmental > Terrestrial > Soil > Coastal area > Acid sulfate soil | place: Finland: Risofladan, Vaasa | collected... | reverse complement strand
ACGCCGAGGTTCTCGAGCACAAGCGCGTGACCGCCCTCAGCGGAGCGATGGCCGAAAAACAGATGGGCGAAGAGGCCGGGGCTCAGCCGCTCGGCCGCCACCGCGGCCGCCGTGGCGATAAAACCGTCAACCACCACCGGCACGTGCAGCGCCGCGCCGCCCAGACATACGCCGGCCATCGCGGCGATCTCGAAACCGCCCACCGCGGCGAGCGTCGCGAGCGAATCTTCGAGCTGCGCGCCATGGAGCTGCAGCGCACGTTCGATGACCGCGACCTTGCGCCGCATCCCCGCGTCGTCGACGCCAGTGCCGCGCCCCGTCAGGCGCGCCGGCGCAATCCGCGTAAACGCCGCGAGCAACGCCGCCGCCGAGGTGCTGTTGGCGATTCCCATCTCGCCGATTCCGATCAGCGTGGCGCCGGCCGTGCTCGCGCCGCGCGCGACTTCCATCCCAACTTCCAGCGCGGCGCGCGCCTGCGCGACGGACATCGCGGCCTCGCGCGCGAGGTTGCGCGTGCCCGCGCCGATACGCCGATAGAGAACCCCGGGCAACGCATCGGCGCTGGTATCGGCGGCCACGCCAACGTCGGCGATCCACAGCCGATAACCGAAGCGCCGCGCGAGCACGCTGATGGCCGCACCGCCGCTGGCGATATTGCGCAGCATTTCGGTGGTGACCGCCTGCGGATAGGCGCTCACGCCTTCGCCGGCGACGCCGTGATCGGCGGCGAACACGCACAGTGCGCCGCCGCCCATCCGGGCCGCCGGATCGCGCCGGACGGCGGCGTAGCGGCGTACGATTTCCTCCAGGTAGCCAAGGCTGCCAAGCGGCTTGGTCAGCGAATCGAGCCGGCGGCTGGCCTCCGCGGCCGCGATCTCGCCGGGCGGCGCTATTGCCGCGAGCGTCTCTGTGAGCACATCCATCGAATCCCGTTTCCTTTGCTCCATTGTTGGGCTATTCGCCGACTGACTATTATATGACTGACTAATCGAAGTATGCCCGGGCGGCCGCGATCAATTGCTCGTTCTCCTCGCGCAGGCGCACTGCAACGCGATACAAGCCGGGGCCACAGCCCGGCAGGCCGCGCAGATCGCGCACCGCAATACCGTGCGCGAACATATGCCGCGCGAAGCTGCCGCTACGCCCATCCCTGGCAACTTCCAGCATCAGGAAGTTGGCGCACGACGCAAAGCTATGGATGCCTTCGATCGAGGCGAGTGCGTATCCGAGGTGCGCGCGTTCGGCCACTACCAGGATGCGACTTCGCGCGGCATAGTCCTCGGCCACATCGAGACAGGCATTGCCGACGCGTTCGGCCACCACGTTCACCGACCACGGCTCGATAGCTTCGCGCAAGTGGCGCGCCGCTTCGCGGCCGGCGACCAGATAGCCAAGACGCAGCCCGGGAATCGCGAACATCTTGGTCAACGAGCGCAGCACGATAACGCGCGAATCTTCGGCAGCCAGACGAATGGCCGAGTGCTCTTCGCCCGCAAAGTCGATGAAAGCCTCGTCGAAAACGCACCAGCATCCGCGGCTGGAGCATCGCGCGGCAATCTCCGCCGCGTCACCGATGCTCAGCATGGCGCCGGTCGGACTGTTGGGCCGCCCGATGAAAATCGCATCGGCGCCCTGTTCGAGCGCGCGGCCAACTTGCTCGATTTCGATGGCGAAGCCGCGCTCGCGGCTCGCCGGTATCGCGCACGGCGCCACGCCCGCGACGATCATCGCATTGGCGATTTCGCTGAAGGTCGGTATCGCCACGAACGGACGGCGCGGACGCAGCGTGCGCGCGAGCAGATGGATTAGCTGCGTCGAGCCGTTGCCGACCACGACGTTGTCGGGTGCGACGCGATGGCGCTGAGCCAGCCGCGCAGCGAGATCGCCGGGATAGGGCGGTGGATAGCGCGCGATGAGCGCGGCCGCGTCATGGTATGCGGCTAGCGCCTGAGGCGGCGGACCCAACGGATTGAGGCTGGCGCTGAAATCCAGCGCACCGGGCGGCGCGCCGCCGCCGTGAGTCCGGTCAATCTCAAGCTTCATCGTACCAGCTTCATGGTGAAGGACTGATGGCGCGCGGTTCATCGTATGTCAGCGGCCGAAGAGCGCATAGCGCAGGAGCGCGAGCAGACAAAAGCCTGTCGCCGTCGCGATACGCATCAAGCGGCGCGCCGTCGCGATATCACCGATCTTCACCGCGCGTTCCCCGCGCCCCAGGCGCGCGCGATGCTCGACTTCACCCGCGTATACCGCGTCGCCGCCTAATTCGATTCCGAGCGCGCCCGCCATCGCGGCCTCCGGAAAACCGGCGTTGGGGCTCGCGTGCTTGCGCGCATCGGCGCGGCAGGCGCCGAGCGCCGCGCCGCCGCGTCCCAGCGTCAAAGCCGCCGCGGCGGCCAGGCAGAGCGCGGTAACCCGCGCGGGAACGAAGTTGGCGGCATCGTCGAGCCGCGCCGCCGCGCGTCCGAAGTAGAGATGGCGCGCGTCACGGTATCCGATCATCGAGTCAAGCGTGTTGATCGCCTTGTAGGCGAGCGCGAGGACCGGCCCGCCAACGAAAAGAAAGCACAGCGGCGCCACCACGCCATCGGAGCAGTTCTCGGCAACCGACTCGACCGTGGCACACACCATCGCGTCACGGTCGAGCGTGGCGGGATCGCGGCCGACCAGCGCAGGCATCGCCGCGCGTGCAAGGTCGTCGCGCTCGCGGCCGAGCGCCCGACCGACTTCGCCAGCGGCACGATCAAGACCGTTTAGCGCGAGCGTCGTCCACGCAATCAGCACGGCGGCCGCCAGACCAAGCCAGTTGGCCGCGGTCGAGGCAACCGCGATGACTATCCACGCCGCGAGCGCCGTGACAATCACCACCGCCGAGGCGAGCAGCGCGCCGCGCCAAAGGTCGGCGCGCGCTTCGCCGATGCGTAGGCGCGCTTCGCCAAGGGTTACGGCACGGCCGATGAAGCGCACCGGATGCGGCATCCACGGCGGATCGCCAAACACCAGGTCGAGCGCGAGCGCCGCGGCGATCGCCGTGGTCGAAATGTAGAATCCGTTCTCCACTCCTCCACCGCCGCTCAGCGTATACGGCGGATGGCCCGCGTGCAGCTTTCGAGCACCGCGCGCGCGATTAGCTCGCCGAGCAGCGTGTGTTTGCCGCAATAGCGTTCGGCGCGCACGCCTCGTGCGGTCGCGCGCACCGGCGCGGCAATCGCGACACAGTCGGTGCCGGTGCCGGTCGCCGGAGCGCCGGAGCGAACGCTTCTGATCCCGGCCTCGAGCACGGCGAGCACACGCGCCTCCGTGGCTATCTGCACCGCCTCGACCATCGCGGCGCGCGTCAGCGGACGGTTCACCACGACGATGAGATTGATCGTGCCGGCATGAGTGGAAAAAACCGTCGCGCGATCGCCGGCGCGCAGCGCGTTGGAAAATCCCGCCGTGCACCATGCGCCGGCGCTTACGCCGTCGCGAGTGGCAAGTGCATGGCCGACGCGCGCCACTTCCGCGCCGGTCATCAGCGCGACGGTCCGCCGGGGGTCCTGTCCCGCGGCGCGAATAACGCGGGCGAGGTAGGCACGCGGCGCGCGCATCGCTTCGCGGTCGTCGACCTTAACCTGCTGATTCGCGAGCAGACGGGCGACGCGGATTCCACCGCCGAACGGCGCCCAACTGAGCACGCGGCACGCCTGGTCCGGAACGATCCATAGCGTGCGCGCGTCAATCCGCCAGCACCATGGCGCGGCGGCGGCCCTGGCGTCGAGCGCGCGGCGGCTGGCCGCCGTCTTGTTCGACGGTCGCACGGAGCCGCCGCGCCGGCCCGAGGCTTAGGCCGCCGCCTTGCGTGCCGCTTCGAGGGCGGCCTCGAAGTTGGGCTGGTTGGCCACTTCCTTGACGTACTCGGCGTAGACGACGTTGTCGCTCTTGTCGAGCACGAAGACCGCGCGAGCGAGCAGATGCAGCTCCTTGATGAGCGCGCCGTATTTCTGGCCAAACTCGGCCGCGCGCCAGTCGCTGATCGCGATCACTTTGTCGACACCGGCCGCGCCACACCAGCGCGCCTGCGCGAACGGCAGGTCCATCGAAATCGTCAATATCTGCACGTCACCAGGCAGCTTGGAGGCTTCCTCGTTGAAGCGGCGAGTCTCGGCGTCGCACACGGGCGTGTCGATCGACGGGATCGCGGCGATGATTTTGACCTTGCCCTTGAACTGGTCGAGCGTCACCGGCGCAAGCCCCTTGCCCACGGCGGTGAAGGCGGGCGCCTTCTGTCCGGGCTTGAGTTCCGGGCCCACCAGCGTCATCGGATTTCCGCGCATCGTGACAGCGCCTTTGCGTTCTTCAGCCATCGTCAATTCTCCCTGGTCAGATTACCGGACGCGGCGAACCAGTGCGGCGGCCGGCGCTACGGTTTACCCCGAATTGGCCGTCGTGTAGCGGCGGCGGCGTTCCTGCTCGATCAGATCGGCAGCCTCCTTATCCGGACGCCGCGGCAGGAATCCGGGCGTGTAATCACTTTCCTCCCAGCGGCGATCGTTCGGATCCCATACGTAGGGCAGCTTGACGATCGTGCCGGGCCTGCTAATGGTTTCGAAGGCGCCGAGCGCGTCGCGGATGATTGCGCGCTGGTTTTCCCGATCATCCGGCTTGCCCGTCTGATGGCCGAGCGGGTAGTTAAGGAATACCGCGCGCGGCGGGTTGACGGCTTGCGTTATGTCGTAGGCCGAGGTCATGCACAGTGTCGGAATGCCGGCGGCTTCGACTTCGCGGGCGATCAGTCCAACGGACTGATGGCACACGGGTCAAGCGGGTACCAGGTAAAACGCCTCCACGTCGCGGCTGCGAAGCTCTTCGACGATTTTCGGCGCCAGTTCCTCGCGTACCTTGCGCGCCGAGTAGATTCCGCCCGCGAAAGTGAAACCCGGATCGCACAACTCTCCGATACGGCCCTCGGCCTCGAACTCGCGCATGCGCTCGAGCGGAAAAACGCAGTTGGGATCCTTCTCGGCGTCCCTGGTCGGATAGCCGAAATGCCAGATGTTGAGTTCGTCCCGCTTCGCGTTCTTCGGGATGAGCCGGTAGCTCGCGTCCTCGCGACGAAACCGCGGTTGATCGCGATAGAGCACACCGCCCGAGCTCATCAGCGCGACCTTGCACTGCGCCAGCGGCTTTTTAAGCGGGGTCCATGGCGGCGGCTCCCCGTTCACCACCCATCGATAAGGCGCGTAGGCGTTGTACAACTCGCGGGTGCGGGGGATGTAGTCAATCGGCATCGATACACTCCTCGTGGGCTTGCGTCCTGGTGCGGCGCGTCCCAGGACGCGTCGGGCGGAAACATCATCTTACCTGCATGGAATTCGCGCGCAATGAAATCGACAAAGCCGTGGCACACCTCCGCGACGCCCGCCATACACCCGGCAGCGCCGAAGCTCAGTTCAAATCTATTGCTCATCACGCCGGGGTTCAAACGGGCGCTTTATTGACGGCGGCTCAGCGAGCGCTCAGGCCGCCGTCGACGATCAGCTCGGTACCGGTGATATACGAGGCATCGTCGGAGAGCAGGAAAACGATTGCCTTGGCGATCTCCCACGGCGTGCCCTGGCGGCGCATCGGGATTCGCGGCGCGACGCGCTCCTCGCGGTCGCCGACCAGCCGGCGCACCATCGAGGAGTTAATCAACCCCGGCAGGATCGTGTTGACGCGAATCTTGTCGCGCGCGTGGGTGACCGCGACCGAGCGGGTGAGCCCGAGCAGCGCCGCCTTGGTGGTTTCGTAGGGCAGGCCCGAGCCGGTGCGAATCGCGGCCAGCGAGGAGACGTTGACGATCGCGCCGCCGCCGGCCTTGGCGATCTCGGGCACCGCGCATTTCATCATCAGGAACTGGCCGCGCACGTTGACGTTGGACATCGTGTCGAACTGCTCGATGGTGGTCTCGAGCAGGCGGCCGCCGATCGCGATCCCGACGTTGTTGACCAGCAGGTTGAGCTTGCCGAAGGCGCGCACCGCGGCTTCGCAGGCGCGGCGGCAGTCGTCTTCGCGCGTGACGTCGGCGGCGACCGAGTCCGCGCGGCCACCCTCGGCGCGAATCGCCGCGGCGGTCTCGCCGGCCAGCGCTTCGGAGCGATCCGCGACCATCACCGCGGCGCCCTCGCGGGCGCACAGGATGGCAGTGGCGCGGCCGTTGCCGATCGAGAGCGTCTCGCCGGCGTTGGGCGGCCCGTCGGCGCCGCCGCCGACGATCAGGGCGACTTTTCCATCGAGGCGTCCCATCGCAAGAAACCTCCGTCATGCATCGAGCGGGATCCCGCGAGCGCTGCGCCCGTCATGCGCCGAGCTTGCGCTTGATTGCCGCGTAGCCGTCGAGCATCGGCAGCACTTTGTCGGCCGGCGCCGGCGGCAATCCGAAAATAAGTTCGTGAAACCCGATCTCAATGAGCTTTTTCGCCTCATCCTCGCTCGGCGGCACGCCAAAGACCGAAAGCGTGAGCGACTCGAAGCGCCGGCCGGCGCGGCTCGCCGTCTCGCGCAACTGTTTCACCCCTTCGGCCAGCGTATGTTTGGGCCCCCGATAAATCGGCATCCATCCGTCGCAGTAGTCGACCACCCGCTCGAAGCATCGCTTGGCCTCCGAGCCCAGCAGCACCGGCGGCCCGCCCTGCTGCACCGGCTTGGGAAACGCCAACATCGGCGAAAAGTTCACGAACTCACCGTGATACTCCGCCGGATCCTTGGTCCAGATGGCGCGCATCGCCAAAATCCGCTCGCGCAATAGCGCCCATCGCTTGCGGAAATCCGTGCCGTGATCCTCCATCTCCTCGGCGTTCCATCCGCCGCCGATTCCCAGCACGAGCCGTCCGCCCGAAATCAGGTCGAGCGAGGCGCACTCCTTGGCCAGCACAATCGGGTCGCGTTCGATCACCAGGCACACTCCGGTGCCGAGCCTGATGCGCTTGGTCGCAGCGGCGGCTGCTCCCAGAGCCACGAACGGGTCATGCGTATGCCAGTACTCCGTCGGCAAGTCGCCGCCGCCGGGCCATGGGCTGCGCCGGCTGGTGGGAATATGCGTATGTTCGGGAAAGTAGAGCGAATCGAGTCCGCGCTCCTCGACCGCGCGCGCCAGCTCGACGGGCTGGATCGCATAGTCGGTCGGAAACATCATCGCGCCAAAAGTTGTCGACATCGTGGCCTCCGCCAGCGGGTGCTGATTTACGTCGCGCGTGGGGCGACGCTTGATCGCATACCACGGGCGCGGCCGTTCACCCAAGGGACAACTGGCCCATTGCCCGCGGGCGCCGCTGCTTGCCCGCGAGGGGGCGCGCTGGATACAAGAGGAGAGGCCTTCACTTCGCGCGAGGGAGGGACTCGCCCCGATGACATACGACCTCGTAATCAAAAACGGCACCGTGGTCGACGGCACCGGTGCTCCGCGCGTGCGTGCGGATGTCGCGATCAAGGATGGAACGATCGCGGAAATCGGCAAGGTCGGGGGCGCCGGCAAGCGCACCATCGATGCCGGCGAACTGATCGTCGCGCCGGGCTTCGTCGATCCGCATACCCACTACGACGCGCAAATTTGCTGGGACCCGCTGCTCACCTGCACTTCGTGGCATGGTGTGACCTCGGTCGTGATGGGCAACTGCGGAGTCGGGATCGCACCGTGCAAGCCCGAGGCGCGAGAAGTAGCGGCATGGGATCTGGTTAACGTCGAGGCGATTCCGTTCGACGCGCTGAGCAAGGGCATCACCTGGGACTGGGTGAGCTTTCCCGAATTCATGGCCGCCGCCGAGCGTCGCGGCGTCGGGATCAACGTCGGTTTTCTCGCGCCGCTCACGCCGTTTCGCCATTTCGTGATGGGCGAGGAATCGATGAAGCGGGCGGCTTCGCCCAACGAGACCCAGCGCATCGCGGCGCTGCTCTACGAGGCGATGGCGGCGGGCGCGATGGGCTTCTCGACCACCACGCTCGCGCAGCACATCGGCTTTCGCGGCCAGCCGCTGGCCTGCCGCCTGGCCGGCCGCGACGAGCTCAAGGCCTGCTCCAACGTGCTCAAGGAACTCGGCAAGGGCGCGATCGAGATCGCGCTGACGCGCCGCGCGGGCCAGGTGCTCGACGACGAGTATCAGCTGCTCGACTTCCTGCTCGCCGAAAGCGCACGGCCGGTGACCTGGCTAGCGATGGCGTCGCGGCCGGACAAGCCCGAGTACGCGGAAGAGACGCTCAAGCGCCTGGAACCGCTGATCAAGCGCGGCGGCGTGCCGCAGGTCCTGTGCAAGCCGTTCGTGGTGCAGATCGATCTGCGCAACCCGTTCAGCTTCGCCGACATGGAGGCGTGGAATCACGTCTTCAATCAGCCGCCCGGGGCGCAGAAGCGGATATACGCCGACCCGGCGTTTCGCGACTCTTTTCGCAAGGAGTTGACGCGGCCGCATCTGTTCAACGGCAAATGGCATCGCGTCGAAGTGCTCGAGGTTGCGAGCCCCGCGCTCAAGCCGCTGGAGCGCAGAACCGTCGCCGACATTGCCGCCGAGCGCGGCCGCGACCCGCTCGACACGTTTCTCGACCTCGCGCTGGAGGACGACCTCAACATCCAATACACGATGGCGCAGTACCACGAGGAGGGAATCGGGCGGCTGATCGGCGACTCACGCACGATGCTGGGGCTTTCCGACGGTGGCGCGCACGTCGACATGCTGTGTGACGCGGGCTACTGCACCTACCTGCTCGGAAAATGGGTGCGCGAGCGCCAGGCGCTGACGCTCGAGCACGCGGTCAAGCGCATCACGTCGGAGCCGGCGGATTTCTTCGGCATCCAGCGGCGCGGGCGCCTTAAGCCCGGCCTCGCCGCCGACCTCGCGATCTTCGATTACAACACCGTCGGCTCGGCCAAGCGCGCGCGGATGCAATACGATCTGCCGGGCGGCGGGCGGCGGCTGGTGATGCCGGCCGAGGGCATCGAGTACACGATCGTCAACGGGCACGTGCTCTACGAGCACGGGCGCGCGAGCGGCGCGATGCCGGGGCAGGTGCTGCGCTCGGGACAGTGCTGAGCGGATGCGGCGTGCTGAGCGATCCTGCGCGCGCAGGCCGATCGGCCCGCCGGCGCGCTTATAGAGCGAGTCTGCGCGACCTGCGCGCGGGTGTATAATCGGAGCAGCTTGGATCCCGCGCGCGCCAAAGCGGCGCGCGGCTGATGGCGCTGGCGGATAGCTCGATCATCGGGGCAAGGTAACAACCATGACAACGACGATCTTGGGATATATGAGCGCGGCGATGCGGCGTGCCCAATATGAGCAGCTTCAGGATGGCAGCGGCGGATGGTATGCGCACATCCCCGGCTTCGAGGGATTGTGGGCGAGCGGCCCGACCATTGAAGAGGCGCGCGCAGAGACTCTACGACGCGCTCGACGGCTGGCTGACCGTCAACTACGTGATCAGTAAGCTCGATCTACCAGATGTCGGAGTACAGCTTGGCGTCGAAGAGAAGGTGTGAGCCGTCTTACGCCTTGTTCGCGGACGGAGTTCATCCGCAAACTGCGCGCCCTTGGCTATGGCGGCCCCTATGCTGGCGGTAAATGAGTACATGGCGGCTACGGGAAAGGGCCCCATCACCATCCCCAATCCACACAAAGGCGATATCGATCCAAGTCTGCTGTCGAAAATCCTGAGAGACGCGCGCATCGACCGCGACAAATGGATTGACGCATAGCGCCGGCGGCGTGGCCGCCGCCGGCGGTTCAGCTCACTGTCCAGCCCGCGTCGATCACGAACGGCGCGCCGGTTGCGAAAGACGCGTCGTCGCTCGCCAGGAATAGGGCCACTTTCGCGATCTCCTCGGGCAACCCCATCCGATTGAAAACGGAAATCCGCTTGACCGAACTTGGCCGCGGCGGCTCGCCCTGCCTGATGCGTTCGGCCATCGGCGTCTCGATCGCGCCCGGGCAGATGCAGTTGACGCGGATGTTGTAGCGGCCGTATTCGAACGCGGCCACGCGCGTGAGCGCGATCACACCGGCCTTGGAAGCGCAGTAGGCAGCACTCCCGCGGATCGCGATCATCCCGGCGATCGAGGCCTGATTGATGACCGAGCCGGCGCCGAGCTTGACCATGTGCGGCAGCACGTACTTCATCCCGAGGAACACGCCGCGCAGGTTGATCGCGATCACCTTGTCGAAGGCCGCCTCGCTCGTCTCGGCGAGAAAGTTCGTTTCGCCCTCGATACCGGCATTATTGTAGAGCACGTTGGGCGGGCCGAGACGCTCGACCGTCGCCGCGGCCATCCGCGCCACGTCCTCGGACTTTGCGACGTCGGCGCCGATCGCAATCGCCTCGCCGCCAGCTTTGGTTATCTCGCGGGCGACGTTTTCGACTGCGGCCTCGCTGATATCGGCGGCTGCTACTTTCGCGCCCTCGCTAGCAAACAACAGCGCGGTCGCCTTGCCCATCCCCGATCCGGCGCCGGTTATCAGCGCCACTTTTCCCTTGAGTTTCATTAAGTGTCGATCCTCCTTGCGATCGCGGCCGGCAGCCAGGAAAACTCGCCGGTCCGCGTGTTATTCGAGTGGGCCCCAAGCGATCCTCTACCCGGACCCGGGCAAGACCGTACCCAAGCCTGTACCCAAGGCTGTACCATCGATAATCGAGGTCGGGAAAGTCTTGTGCGGCCGCCAAGGACGAGGAGAGTGTGGCGCCGGGCTGATGGCGCTCGCGACCGCCATGCCATGACAACCCGCTGCGCGGCATTTTCACCGCCCAGGAAGCAGCGCGCCGTGTTACATCGCCATCGGCGCCTTCTTGCCGACGTGACCGCCCTTGGCCTCGCAGGATTTGGCGTCGATCGTAACGATGTAACCCTTACCGGCGCACGAATTCTTGCCCTTGCAACTGTTGGTGGCGGTCTTGCACGCGCTCTGTCCTTTGCACGCATTCGCGCCCAGGCACTTGACTTGCGCCGCCTGCGGCGACGCACTCGGCGCGGCCGCGGCATTCAACGCGCTCCCGCCGAATGCCAATGCGACCGCCGTCGCCAGGATCGCTCCTGCTACCCTCGGTGTCTTCGCTGTCTTCATCGCCAAGTCCTTTCGTGTGAATCCGACTTCAGGCTTGCACGAACAATAATCCGCCTGCAAAAGCAAAGTTCAAGTCCAGTTTCAGTTAAAGGCCCTTTCCACGTAATGCTCTAGCCCTGCCATTTTGATGTAGCATTGGGTCGGGAAAGTCTTATTTCGTTGCAGGCAACAAAGGCGATGGGGCGGGGTGTCGGGCTGGTAGTGCTCGCGGTGGTGGTGTTCGCGTCGGCGCCGTGCGCGGCGCTTGCGCAGCAATCGCTGGAGGTGGCGCCGCCAGCGCCGCAATCGCAACCGAGTTTCCGTCCGCGGCCCGCGCCGACCATGCGGCCGGCTTTGCCGCCCTCCCAGCAGCTCGAGGAAATCCCGTCCGCAATTAGCCCCACGCCTGAGCCGCCTCCGCCGCCGCCGCAGTTGCCGCCGCCTCTTCCGCCTCCGCCATTGCCGCCACCGCCGGCGTCGATGCTGCACGCGCAGCCGATCCTGCCGGCGGTGTTCCGCGGATGCTGGGACGGCCGCGTGGACTATCTCGATTCGATCGAACGAGCGTACGGCGCGCCCAAAGTCGGGGTGTGGACGCCGAAGACTTATCGCATCTGCTACCGACGCGTCGGCAACGGGCCGTTCGAGCTGACGTTCGGCCAGGTCGGCGTGGACCCCAACACGAAGATCGTCAATCCTGCGGGGCGGATGGATCTCATCTCGACCGACGGCCGCGACGCGGCACGGATGCGCGCGCAGCTACACTTCGACGAGTACTACGTGCATCGACGCTTCGGCAGCCAGACGTTCGCGGTCGACGAGGAGACCATTTTGGACTGCAACATCCAGGGCAACGGCGCGATGATGATGCGGGGGCAGGTATTCGGCCGGCGCAACGGCAGGCCGTGGTTCCGCGCGAACTGGCACGCGGTGTTCTCGCGCGTCCGAGGCTTGCCGGAGTGAACGCTAACGGCGGAGGCGGCCGGCCGTGTCAACCCGCGTGCGCAGGGCGTGCAGCTCCCCGGTGGTCGGCGGCTCGGTCGTCGGCACCGACGGCGGAATCACCAATTCGAATCCCGTGCTCTCGCGCACCGTCGCGACGCTGACTCCCGGATGGAGCGAGCGCAGGCGCATCCGCCGCGTCTCCTCCTCGAAGTCCATCACGCAAAGCGGCGTCACCACGTACTTCGGACCGCCGCCCGGAAGTCCCAGCTTGCGGCGCGCGTCGGCGCCGCCGGCTCCCCATCCGTAGGCGCTGACGTAGTCGCAGCGCTCGACCAGCAGGCGCGGGCTGTGGCTGTTGAGCACGATGTAGTAGCGACCGACGTGGGTGCTGAGCGTCGGCGTGCCGACCGAACCGGGGCCGCGGAACTTCAGGCGCCGGTAGTCGGAACCGATGCCGATCAGGTTGGTGTTGCCGAAGCGGTCGACCTGGATGCCACCGATGAAGAAGACGTGGTTGCTCCAGTTCTTTAGCCGGTCGAAACGATGGCCGGTGTCGCTGTACGATTCGGTCCAGCGCACCACCCGCCGGTCCCATCCGAACGCGGGCATCGGGATGGTTTCGAGGTCGGCGACGTTCATCCGCGCCCCGAGAAAAACCAGTTCCATGTTGGGGCCATGCGTCAGATGAGCCAGGCGCACCGCCGCTTCGGCCACCGGCATCGCGACGCCGACGCGCAACAACTCACCGTCGTTGAGGTCGCGCGCCAGGAACGCCGCCATCAGTTCCTGCACGCCGTATTCGCCTGCCATGCTGTCCTCGCTATCCATCAGCGACGCTCCGTTCGATCCGCCGGCTGGCGCCTTACGCGGTCCATGTACTCCCGGCGCTCTCTGCCACGGCCGCGGCGTTGACACGCTGCACGTAGCGTATCGGGAAGCGCCTGCTGAAGACAAAACCATAGATCAGCAATCCCATCGGGATCAAAAATCCCGGCACCAGCCGGCCAAGGTTGCCGCCGACCATCACGGCGATCGCGCCGAAGCCGACGTTGACGCTGAACAGGCCGCACCAGAAAAGCGTCATGATCCGGTTGAGCCGATGGAAGATCGGAAGGTCCCAGACCTCGGGCGGTTGCTCCTCGCGCGCATAGGTGGCGGTGAACGGCCTGCCCAGAGCGATCGACGCCCATCCGGCGACGGCGAAGAAGGACCAGATGATCATCGCCTGGTAGACCGGCAGGGCCGTCGAGTGCAGACCGATCATCATAATCGATGCGGTGACGAAGAAGGCCAGCGTTGTCCAGTCCATCAGCTTGACCGTCGTCCGTCGGCGTATCACAGCGAGATAAACCAGGCACATGATCGTGCCGCCGGCGGTCGCGACGCCCCAATGGTTGCCGCCGGAGGCGAAGATGTAGGCCAGCCACGGCAGAAAGCCGAGCAGCGCCATCCGCTTGCCCGAGATTTTCTTTTCTTGCGCCACGCACGCAGTTCCCTGGATCGGAATACGGGACCGGAATTCGCAATCAGTATTCGTGCAATTCGAGCAGCCGCCGCAGGCCGATGGTTTCGAGATAATCCGCGAGACCACCGGGCTGGCGGCAGTGGCGATCCAGATATTCTTCGAGCGCCGCGCGGTCGCCGCCGGCCGCTTTCTCGGCCGCCCGCAGGTAGGCGTGCAGATGCGAACCGTCGGTGATATAAAAGCCGCGGCTGTAAAACGGATGCGCGCCGAAGGGCGCGCGCACGATCGCCTCAGCGGCGGCGATGGTGGTCGCCCACGGGTCCGAGCGGATATCCTCGTTGGAGATCACCTGCTCGACCTGCACGATAGTGCGGTCGGCGGCGCGGTGTTGGTAAAGGTCGAGCCATCCGGGGCCGCCCAGATGGCGCACGTTGCCGAAGGCGTCGGCGGCGGCGGCGTGCAGCAGGGTCAAGTCCGGCTTGATCGGCGGCACCGCAATCAATTGTTCGCCGCCAATCGGATCGCGGAACAGTTTGAGGTCGGGATTCACCTGCGGCAGCGACGTGCCGAGTCCCGCTCGCCACGGCATGAACGGCAGCATCTGGGCCGCCGCTTGCAGCCCGGCACACAGGATGCCCTCTTCGCATTCCCAGACTTCGATTTCGCCGCGTTCGGCCGCGCGCCGAAACGAGGGCAATACGGGCACACCCGGCCCGCCGCCAACGTAATAGCTCACGGTCTTGCGCACGCATCCGGCCGCGATCAACATGTCGAGCGCGAAGCCGCTGGCGACGACGGTCAGATTGCGCGCGCCGCGTTGAATGATCCCGCGCACCAGCGCCATCGGCGCGGGCTCGCCGATCGCAACTGTCATCCCGTCCTCGACCCAGGCCGCGGCCTGCCGCTCGTCGATGATTCGTTCGCGCCGTCCGCTGTTCATGACCGCGCCCGTCTTGCCTCCAATGAGCTGCCTGCGATGGGTTGCCGGCTCCGATGCGTCCCTACTGTGCGGCCAACCGGGGCCGCTCGGCAAGACCCGCGCGCGGCTAACAGTGGCACCCCGCAGTTTAGTAGGATTCAGCCCGTCGATTCCTATCCGCATACCAAGCAAGGAGAGTAAAGGTACGGGATGAGCAAGTTCGAGGAGTACCAGAATAAGTACAAACACATCACGATGGAGCGCCGCGACGGCATCATCCAGATGACGCTGCATAGCGAAGGCGCTCCGCTCAGGTGGGGCGGCCCGCCGCACGAGGAATTGTCGTACGCGTTTAACGACATCGCGCGCGACCACGGAAACCGCTGCGTTATCATCACCGGCACCGGCGACGCGTTTTGCGCCGAGGCTGATGCCGGCGGAGGGCGTGGCGCTGCGCCGGGCAAGACCGCGAGCGGCGAACCTGCGCCGCCGCCGCGGTTCGGCGTCCGCACCACGACCTGGGATCACATCTACAACGACGGCAAGTATCTTTTGATGAACCATCTCAACATCGAGGTGCCGATGATCGCAGCGGTCAACGGCCCGGCGCTGATCCATGCCGAACTTGCCGTGTTGTGCGACATCGTGATCGCGTCCGAGAACGCGGCGTTTCAGGACGCGCCGCACTTTCCCAACGGGATCGTTCCGGGCGACGGCGTGCATATCGTGTGGCCACTGGTGCTGGGCCCTAATCGCGGCCGCTACTTTCTGTTGACGGGGCAGAAGCTCTCGGCGCGCGAGGCGCTGGACCTCGGCGTGGTCAGCGAAGTTGTGCCGCGTGAGCGCCTGGTCGCGCGGGCCTGGGAACTGGCGGAGCTAATCGTCGCCAAACCGCCGCTCACCGTGCGCTACGCGCGCGTCGCGATAACCCAGCAGCTCAAGCGCCTGATGCTCGACGATCTCGGCTACGGGCTCGCGCTCGAAGGCCTGGCCGCGGCGATGTCATGGCCCGGGGCCAAGGGCCCGAAAGCCTGATATAAGAGGGCAGCGAAAAAGGAGACGCATGCGATGATTTATGAACTTCGGACTTACAGCCTGGTGATGGGCGGCGTGGCGCAGTACATCCAGATCACCAAGGAAGAACTGTTGCCGATTCTGGCCGAGCACGGGCTCAAGCCGCTCGGCTACTGGTCGACGGACATCGGGCCGCTCAACGAACTGGTTCATCTGTGGGCATTTAACGATCTGAACGAGCGCCAGCAGAAGTGGTCCGCTTGGGGGCGCGATCCGCGACGCGCGGCGATCGTGCCCAAGTTGCGCTCGCTGGTGGTCAGTCAGAGCAACAAGATCATGACGCCGGCGGAATTCTCCGGACTGAAGTAAGGGCGGCGCTCGCCGCGCGTACGCAGATACAGGAGATGGTATGAAGCTGGGACTTTTTCTGATGCCGTCGCATCCGCCGGAGCGCGGACTGCTCGCGGGACAACAATGGGACCTCGCCGTGCTGCGCGAGGCCGACCGCCTGGGTTACAGCGAGGCGTGGATCGGCGAGCACTTCACCTCGCGCTGGGAGCCCAATCCCGCGCCCGACCTGCTGATCGCGCAAGCGCTTAACCAGACGCACCAGATCAAGCTCGCGCCCGGCGCGCATCTTCTGCCCTACCATCATCCGGCCGAACTCGCCTGCCGCGTCGCCTACATGGATCATCTCGCCCAGGGGCGCTACATGCTCGGCATCGGCGCGGGCGGCTTGCCGAGCGATTGGCAGTTGTTCTGCGTCGACGGTATGAAGGGCGTCAACCGCGACATGACCCGCGAAGCGCTCGACATCATGCTCAAGGTCTGGGAGAGCGATGGCGGCGTCGAATACAAGGGCAAGTTCTGGAGCGTGAACGTACCGGGACCGATGCTGCGCACGTTGGGCCATCATTTGCGCCCGCTGCAGCGGCCGCATCCGCCGATCGGAATCGCCGGGCTCAATCCCGGCTCGGAGACGCTCAAGCTCGCCGGCGAGCACGGTTTCATGCCGCTCAGCCTCAACCTGAGCACGGGCTACGTCGCCACGCATTGGGACGCGGTGCTCGAGGGAGCGCGGCGCAGCGGACGGCGACCGAGCCGGCAGGACTGGCGAATCGTGCGCGAGATTTTCGTCGCCGACACCGACGAACAGGCGCATCGCAATTGCGTCGGCAGCATGATGGGCCGCATGATGCGCGAATACCTGCTGCCGCTCATGAACGATTTCCAATTCATCAAATACCTTAAGCACGACCCGTCGGTTGCCGACGACGCGGTGACACCCGAATACCTGGCCGACAACGGATGGCTGGTCGGATCGCCGCGCACGGTGCGCGACAAGCTCGCCCGGATGTACAAGGAGGTGGGCGGCTTCGGCACGCTGCTGCTCTTCACCTTCGACTACGCCGACGATCCCGAGCCGTGGTTCAACTCGATGCGCCTGCTGGCGGAGGAGGTGCTGCCGCACTTCCGCGGTCTCGACCCCGACCAACTCGGGCAGGCCCCGGCCGCCAATCCGTAAGACACCCCGATGGGCGAACCGGCGGCCGCGGAGCGACCTCGTCCCGAACTGCGCCGCCTGCGCGTGGCGCCCAACAGGCTCGGGCCCGCGGAAACCCTTCCGCGTCGCCTCAGAACCGGTCTTTCAGTTCGCGGGTCTTGGCGAAGATCGCGACCGGCCCCTCGCCGACTGACGGATCGATCTTCCTGAGGCTCGCGCGCAGCTCCGCGCTATCGGTGCGCAGGAAGGGGTTGAAGCGCTTCTCGTCGCCAATGGTCGAGGGAATCGTGAATTTGCCTTCGGCCCGCGTCTTGCGCGTCCACTCGTACTTGGCCTTGAGCGCCGCGTTGTTGGGCTCGAGCGTCAGCGCGAATTGCAGATTTTTCTCGGTGTACTCGTGGCCGCAGTAGACCTGCGTATCGTCCGGCAGGGCGGCGAGCCTGCCCAGTGAAGCCACCATCGTGTCGGCCTTGCCCTCGAACACCCGGCCGCATCCGGCGATGAACAACGTGTCGCCGGTGAACACCGCCTTGAGCGTGGGGAAATAGTAGGCGATATGGCCGCTGGTGTGGGCGGGAATTCCAATCACGCGCCCGCGAATCGGGCCCACCGCCACTTCGTCGCCGTTATCGACTTCATCGGTCATCGCCGGAATCCGGCCGCCCTCGCCGCGCGCGCCATAGACGCGCAGCCCCGGTACGGCACGCACCAGGTCCTGGTTGCCGCCGACGTGGTCGGGATGCCAATGCGTGGGCAACACGGCCACCAGTTTGAGCCCGCGCCGGCTTACCTCGGCCAGCACCTTGTCCGCCTCGGAGCAGTCGACCACGCCGCACTGTTTGCTCGCGTCGTCGATCACCAGGTAGGCGTAATTGTCCTCGAGCTGCGGCACCGCCACAATCGCCATCGCCCTACTCCTTATCAGAGGTATATTTCGCGCCGGCGCGGCCGGCGACGTTTACAAACCCACGATGCTGTAGCCGACGTCGACGTAGACGGTCTGGCCGGTGACCCCGCTGGAAAGATCGCTCAGCATAACGGCAGCCATCTTGCCGACCTCCTCGGTCTTCATCCCACGGCGCATCGGCGAGCGCTCCTCGACCTCGTGCGCCATGGTGAAGTAGTCGCGGATGGCCGAGGACGAGAGCGTGCGGGCGGGCGCGGCGCTGAGCGCGTTGACGCGGATGTTTTTAGGCCCGAGATCGACCGCCAGATAGCGCACGCAGGCTTCCAGAGCCGCCTTGGCCACCCCCATCACGTTGTAATTGGGCACCGCGCGCACCGCGCCGAGGTAGCTCAGCGTCAGCACCGAGCCGCCGCCGCGGGCTTCCATCAGCGGTTCGGCCGCGCGCGCGAGCGCCACCAGCGAGTACGCGCTTATCTCCAGCGCCTTGGCGAAGTTGCCGCGGCTCACGGTCAGAAAGCGGTCGCGCAGATCTTCGCGGTCGGCGAACGCGACCGCGTGGACCAGCATGTCGAGCCCACCCCACAGCTCGCGCAGCTCCGACATCGTGAGTCCGATCTGAATATCGTTGGTGACGTCGAGCTCGCCGACCACCAGCGCGCCGATCGATTCGGCGAGCGGGCGGACGCGCTTCTCGAGTACGTCGCCCTGGTAGGTGAGCGCGATCTCCGCGCCCTGCGCCTTGAGTTCCTGTGCGATCGCCCAGGCGAGGCTCTTGTCGTTGGCGACGCCGACTATCAGCGCGCGTTTGCCGTCCGCTATGCCCATTCGGCGGGCTCCTTTTTATTTTTTTCTCTCGCTTGCGATCGGCCGCCGCGCGCGGGCTAAGGCCAAAGTTCGTTCGGCGCGCGGGCGGCGGTCACACCCACGAGCATAGCCACCCGGCGGGCGCGGCTCAAAGCCCGTCAGGCCGTGATTTTCATCAGGTCGTACGCCATCTCCATCCCGATCTCGCCCTGGTGTTCGAGAACCTCGCGGCCCAGGTGCGTGAGGATCATTCGCCTGGCCGTGAAGCGGGCGCGGTTGCGCTCGATGGCCGGGTAGTTGAGATGGAAATCGAGATGGTCGCTCTCGAAGTAAGTGCACTCGCACAGAAACAAATCGGCGCCCGCGCTGAGTCCTATCAGCTCGTCGGTCCATCCGCTGTCGCCCGAGAACGCCAGCGACTTGCCGCCGACGCTCACCCGCAAACCGAGCGAGACGTCGGGCTTGGTGTGCGGCGTGCGGATGGTGGCGACGCGCGCCGGGCCCACGCGTGCGGTGCGCCCGGCCTCGAGCTCGACGAACCTAAGCTTGCGCATCAGGGGATGCGTATTCATGCCGGGATACATGTTATGAAAGAGGGCGCGGGTGCGCTGCTCGAGGTGGCGCGGACCGGCGATGGTCAGCATGCGCTTGCGTGGGCTTTCCCACATGTACTGCAGCATCAGGAAGGGCAGCCCGGCGAAATGGTCGCCATGCAGATGGCTGATGAGAATGAAATCGAGGTCGACGGGATTGATCCGGGTGCGCTTGAGCGCCGGGAGCAGCGTCGGGCCGGCTTCCATCAGGATATGCGCGCCGCCGGCTTCAATAACGTAGCCGGCCTGAAAACGGCCACCGCTTGCGAAGGCATCCCCCGCACCCAGCACGGTTACCCCAAAGTCGCTCACCGGCGACAGATTACCCGATCCGGCGGGGTATCCGCTATATTACCATCCGGCTCAACGAGCGGCGTCATAGTCAAGGAGAAGTGACGATGAAACACGTCAAAATCGGTGTTGGATTCGGGCTTTGGCGGCTCGGGATGCCGAGCCCGGAGACCATCGTGCACGTGGCCGAAAAGGCCGAGGAGTGGGGGCTCGATTCGTTCTGGCTCTCGGACCATCTGCTGTCGCCCTCGCCCGAACTGGACGTCGTCGCGACGCTCGCGGTGTTGGCCTCGCACACCTCGCGCATCAAGCTTGGCCCCAGCGTGCTGCTGCTCAACCTGCGCCACCCTTTGACGGTGGCGAAGTCGTTCGCGACCCTCGACTACTATTCGCGCGGGCGGATGGTGATGGCGGTGGGCACCGGATCGAACCTGGCGGATTATCCGGCGACGGGAATCGCGCTGGAATCGCGCGGGCGGCGCCTGGACGAAGGCGTCGAGGTGCTGCGCAAGGTATGGACCCAGACCAACGTGAGCCATCACGGCCGCTTCTTCAATTTCGACAACGTAACCCTCCAGCCGCATCCGGCGCGGCGCACCAACAACGACTCGGGCACGATCGACATCTGGGTCGGCGGCAAGTCGGAGGCGGCATTGCGGCGCACGGCGCGGATGGCCGACGGCTACTTTGCGTCCTTTCTCGCGCCGGACGAACTCGCCCGCAACATGGCCGCCATCCGCGGCTATGCGGCCGAGTACGGGCGGGCCAACGCCCGCATCGAGTCGGGCCTGATCCTGCTTTGCCGCCTCGGCCCCTCGCGCGAACGCGCCAAGGCCGAGCTGGAGCCGGTGGTGCGCACGCTGGACCGCGGCGGCCAGGAGTTTCTCGATCGCACCGTGTTCGGCTCGCCCGCGGATATCATCGAGCGCCTCAACGAGTACATCGCAGTGGGCCTGGACAAGTTCGTGCTATGGCCGGTGGCCGAGCCGCAGGCCTGGGCGGAGCAGGTGGAGATCGTCGGACGCGAGATCGCGGGCCATTACACGCGCCTGGCGCAGGCGGCGGCCTAAGCGCGGTTGCCTCGCTCCGGGCGCGCGCCCCCCGGAGCACGCACGCGCCCTCGACATTAGTTGCATCATGAAACGCCCGCGTGTTAGGCTTCGTCGATGCGGCGCAAGACCTTCGCCCACATGAATTGCTCGATCGCCCGCGCGCTCGAGCAGATCGGCGAGTGGTGGACCTTCCTCATCGTGCGCGAGGCCCTGATGGGCACGCGGCGCTTCGACCAGTTCCAGGGCAATCTCGGGATCGCGCGCAACATCCTGGCCGCGCGCCTGAAAAAACTGGTCGCGCGCGGAATTCTCGAACGCACCGTCGTCTCCGGCGACGCGCGGCGCCTCGAATACCGGATGACCGCAAAGGGCTGCGCGCTGTTTCCGGTTCTGATGGCGCTGCGGGAATGGGGCGACCAGTGGGTGGTCGGCCCCGGCCGGGTTCCGGTGATCGTGGTCGACCGCGCCAGCGCCCAGCCGATCGAAATCCGTGTCACCAGCCGCGACGGCCGTCCGATTGGATGGCTCGACGCCAGGATGATCCCGGGACCGGGCGCTCAGGCCGCTCTCAAACGGCGCCTGCAGCGCGCGCGCAAGCCGTCGGCGACGCGCGACGAGACCGCCCGCCCATCTGTCAAAGCCGCGCAAGACGCCCATCCAGCCTGAGGGGGGCGAGAAGATTTTTCGGGAGTCGCGGATCGCTTTTGTCACTTTGTTTGCGCCCGCGGATTTAGGACAATCGCGTATCGCTACAGCAATCGCTTACGGTTAGGAGAGGACGGCCATGGAAAACATCCGCTTCGACGAGGTCGACAAGCTGCGCTCCAAAGTCAGCCAGGAGTTCAGCGCCTGGAGCAAGCCGATCGACGTTACGCAGGACAAGATCAACCAGTTCGCCGACGTGACCGGCGACCATCAGTGGATCCATATCGATATCGAACGCGCCAAGCGCGAGAGCCCGTTCAAGGGACCGGTCGCACACGGGTTCCTCACGCTGAGCCTCCTGCCCGCCTTCGAGATCCCACGCGAGTGGAACGTCACCAGCTTCCGCAACGTGGTCAATTACGGCGCGAACAAGCTGCGCTTCATCTCGCCCGTACCGGCAGGCGCCAAGGTCCATGCGCGCTCGCGCGTGGTCGCGGTCGAACCGAAGCCGCAAGGCACGCAGATGACGACCGAGACCCAGGTCCAGGTGGTGGGACAGGACAAGCCCGCGCTCATCTACGAAGGGATTTTCCTGTACGTCAAGTGAGCGCGGATTTTCGCCCAGCGCCTCGGGGAGAAACGGCGGCACAACAGAGGAAGCCCCGCTCGCGGCGCGGGGTCAGGCCGGCTCTTCGTCGGACTCCTGGAGCGACGCGGTCTGCAGGATCTCGCCCGAAACGTCTTCCAGAAAACGCGACACGTGTCCGAGAGTGTAGCCCAGCGCCCGGTCGAACATGTGGATCGGATACGAGATGTACAACTCGTCGCGCGCGCGCGTGCTGGCGACATACATCAAGCGGCGCTCCTCCTCCAGCTCCTCCGCGCCGACGCTCTGCGGGCCGGGGAAGCGCCCGTCGGCGGCCCAGATCAAAAACACCACGCGCCACTCCAGCCCCTTGGCCGAGTGGATCGTGCTGAGCGTGAGATAGCCCTCCTCGGGCTCGACCGCGAGCACGTCGCCCAGCGAGTCGTTGGGCGGCTCGAGCGCCACCTCGGCCAGCATCGATTCGAGGCTGCGATAGCGCTCGGTGATGGTCTGGAAGTGCTCGAGGTCGCGCTCGCGCTTGGGGTAGTCGTCCGGATAGCTCTCGCGCATCAGCGGCAGATAGTATTCCAGCGTCCGCGCGATCTGATCGGCGGGACGCGCCCCGGCATCGCGCCGCAATTCGGCCAGCAGCGCGGCCAGACGCGCCGCGGCCGCGGCCGTTGCACCGGAGCTCGAGCCGGGGCCGCCGCCGGAGCGCGTGGCGGAGCCCATCGACTGGGCGGCGCGCGCCAACGCCTGCTCGGGCTGAGGTGCGGCGACGATTTCCTCGATCAGGCGTTCGGCGCGGCGATGGCCGACTCCGGGCACCAGCATCAGCGCGCGCAGCCAGGACACCGCGTCGGCGGGATTGACGATCACGCGCAGGTGCGCGAGCACGTCCTTTATGTGGGCGGTTTCGATGAATTTGAAGCCGCCACGCTTGATGAACGGGATGTCGCGGCGCTGGAGTTCGAGTTCGAGGTCGAAGGCGTGGAAGCCGGAACGGAACAGCACCGCGATCTCGCCCAACTCGACACCCTGCTCGCGCAGCTCCAGGATGCGCTCGGCGACGAAGCGCGACTGCATGTGCTCGTCCTGCGCGCGGACCAGAAGCGGGCGGAACTCGCCGCGGCGCTCGGCGGCAAGCACCTTGGTGTATTTGTCGGCGGCGCGTGAGATGACCTCGTTGGCGACGTCGAGGATGCCCTGTAGCGAACGATAGTTCTGTTCGAGCTTGACCACGCGCGCGCCGGGGAAGATTTTTTCCGGAAAGTCCATGATATTGCGGAAGTTGGCGCCGCGAAACGAATAGATCGACTGCGCGTCGTCGCCCACCGCCATCACGTTGCGATGGGTCGCGGCGAGCAGGCGCACCAGCTCGGCCTGAATCAGGTTGGTGTCCTGGTACTCGTCGATCATGACGTAGCGGTAGGTGTCGCTCAGGCGCCGGCGCACGCTCTCGTGCCGCTCGAGCAATTCGGCCAACCGGTAAAGCAGATCGTCGTAGTCGAGCAAGCCACGCTCGCGCTTGTAGGTGTCGTAGGCGGCGGCGAGCCGCACCAGGTCGTCGCGATGCTCGACGAGGTGCGGAAAATCCAGTTCGATCTCCTCGCCCAACTCGCGGCGCTTGTTGCGCGCCATGCTGATCGCCTCCGTGATCGTGCCCTTCTTGGGAAAGCGGCGATCGCGCGAGCCCAGACCCATCCGCGTCCGCAGCAGGTTGACGACGTCCTCCATGTCGGAGCGGTCGAGGATGGTGAAGTTGGGCTTAAGCCCGATCGCGGAGCCGAACTGCCGCAGGGTCAGGTTGGCGAACGAGTGAAAGGTGCCGCCCGCCACCGCGCGCGTGCGATCGCCGACCAGGTGCTCGACCCGCCGCAGCATCTCCTGCGCCGCGCGCCGGGTGAAGGTCAGCAGCAGGATCGCGCCCGGCGGGACGCCGCTTTCGATGAGCCGCGCGACGCGGTAAATCAGCGTGCGGGTCTTGCCCGAGCCCGCGCCGGCGATAACCAGGATGGGACCGTCGCGATGGGTTACGGCGGCAAGCTGCGAGGGATTGAGCAGCTCGGCGTACTTGATGCGGAAGCTGCGCTCGTCAACCTCCGCGCGCGCGGAGCGCAATAGAATTACCTTGTCGGCCACGGCCCGACAATCTTATCACGGCGCGCTTACCACGGCGCGCCGCGATGTCTCAGGGCTCGTGGATCATGCGCCCGCGGCTGTTTGAAGTCGCCGAAGGAGCGGGCTATACAATGGAGTGAAATCCGGCTCGCGAAGTTTTCGCTCACTGAGGGATGCGGCGGCGCGATTGTATATGCCCAAGCGCGGAAATATGCCCGGCAGGTGCTTTGTGTGGTTGGCCACCTGTTTTTGTCTTTTCACCCTCGTTCAGACCGCGCGTCCGCTCGAATCCATCGCCCTCCTTTCACGCCCCGAGGTCGCGGTCAAGTACTACAAACTGACGCGCCACACCTTGAAGGAAGTCGGCGCCAGCGTCGCCGACCTCTCGATCGATGCGACGACCGGATTTGGAGAGCCGGCCCCGGAGACTCCGCCGCAAAGCTCGATCCTCAACCAGGTCGACGTGCCGGTCTGGCCCGCCCGCAAGGTGGTTCACCGCCGAATTCCGCCATCCGCGCCCGACGACGCCCACTGACATTCTCCATACCGACTGGTGCGTGGATGGAGCGCCGGAAAGATCCCGGATCCGCTTCACTCCACCGGTTCGGCCGCGTTTGAAGCGGCTTACCGCGATCGTTTTCGCTCTGTGAGAAGAGCTTGCGGATACGGAACAGAGAGATGCTCAGAAAATATACGCGTGCGAATCTGAAACTTTTCGGACTAAAATTCAATGAACAGTTGTTCGGCGGACGAGCCGTCCGCGAGGCCAAGGCCATTTGCCCTAGCCTGACGAATGCTGGCCCCGCTAACGGGGAACAGGCAACCCGCGACGATTTTGGATCGGGGCGCCGATTGCGCCGGCGCAGGCGCGAAACTCACTAGAGAGGGCGCTTCGAGGCAGCCCGTATCAGAGCTCCCGGCCGCCGGCGCATCGACGCAGCCGGCCGGGTAACCGGTCCAACAAACGAGAGGCGTAGTCGTGCCGAAACTTCGCAAAATTCTGTGTCCCATAGATTTCGATTACAATTCCACCGCGGCGCTTGAAATTGCGTGCGAACTTGCCGAGGCGAGGGGCGCAACCGTTCATCTACTTCACGTCGCCAGGGTGCCATCGCAGGACATGGACGTTCCGGTGCCGTTCAACGAGAATCCCAGATGGGAGCGGACCGCAATGGCCAAGCTCGAGCGCATCGCCCGCGACAGGCTTGAAGGGAAGGTTCGTTATGAGCTTCACGTAGTCAGCGGCACACCCGACGATGACGTGGTGCGAATGGCTCACGACCTGGAGGTCGATCTGGTCGTGATGGCGACGCATGGACGCAAGGGACTGAGCCATCTGATCCTCGGCAGCGTGGCGGAACGCGTGATGCGCGAGGCCGATTGCCCAGTGCTCACCATGAGAACGAACGTGAAGCACGTGAAATCCGCGTAGCACGCCCAGGCGCGCGAAGTATAGCCAAATGAGGCTCCCAGTCACCGCCGTATTGGCGTATCGCGGCATATTACCAACGTGTTAACCGCACGGGTTGCCGCACGAAGCACCGCTGAATACACTATCGGCCCTGTGGCGCATCTCTATCATCATCGGAGCTTAAGGATCTCAGGGCTCCTGGGATTGCTGCTCGCCCTCAGCCTGACCGTGGTGGTGCCGATTCACCTGGACCATCGATTCTCTCCAGCCTACAATACGCGGCATGCGAATTTACGCGCGGCGCATCACACCGTCGTCGACCAGATCGACGGCCGCCTCGAAGCACGAATCGACCGCGCCGGCCGCGCGGCGGCACCGGGCATTATCGCCGTGGCGATGCCTTTCGCGTTGGACCCGCCCAACCTCTTGCCGCACACGACCGCCGGACCGCCCCGCGCGCGAATGCTGAGGCATCTCCGGGTCGCGCACAGGTGCGACGACGACGGGGACCCGCCGAGCCATACCGCATCCTTGCGAGTCTGATTCGCGCCGCGGCGGTTTAAAGCCGACGCGACATGAGATGGACGGCAGCCCCCGCACCGGATGCGTGGGCGCCAAGGTCGGTCGAGGTGTGCGATGCCCTCATTTTCGCTGCGCAATCCCCACACGATAATCGTGGGGGCGCTGATTATTACCATCCTCGGGTTCAACGCATTCGCCCGGATGCCGGTCGACGTCTTTCCCCCGTTGCATATTCCGGCGGTAATTGTCGCCACGTTCTATCCCGGGATGCCGCCGCAGGAAATGGAACGCGACATCACCACCCGCTTCGAGCGCTTCTTCACCATGGGCAGCGAGATCGAGCATATCGAGTCGCGCTCGCTGCCGGGCGTCAGCATCATCAAGGTGTTCTTCCATCCCGGGATAAACCTGGGCGCCGCGGCCGCCGGGTTGGGTGACCTGGCGATGGCCGACCTGCGGCATCTGCCGCCGGGCACTTTGCCACCCTTGGTGCTGCCCTCGGGCGCCTCGTCGCTGCCGGTGGTGCTGGTTACGGTCTCGGGCAAGGGTTTTAGGCAAGCCCAGTTACGCGACCAGGCGCAGTATAACATCCGCAACTGGCTCGCCACGGTCGAGGGCGCCTCGGTGCCGCCGCCGTTCGGCGGCAAGTACCGCCAGATCATGGTCTACCTCGACCGCGATTCGTTGCAGGCGCGCGGGCTGACCCCGATGGACGTGGTGCACGCGCTCAACCGCGCCAACCTGATCATCCCGGCGGGCGACGCGAAGATCGGCACGCAGGACTACTTCGTCTATACCAACTCGATGATCGACCACCCGGCCAACATCAACAACGTCCCGGTGAAGATCGGCGCGGGGCAGGAGCCGGTCTACGTGCGCGACATCGGACATGCCGAGGATGCCGCCGAGATCCAGCAAAACATCGTGCGCATCAACGGCCAGCGCTCAGTCTATATCCCGGTGCTCAAGCAGAGCGGCTCGAACACGATCTCGATCGTCAATGGCATCGAGAAGGTGCTGCCGAAAATCACCGGGATGCCCAAGGGGATGAAGCTGCAGGCGATTTTCAGCCAGTCCACTTACATCATGAACGCGATCGACGCGCTCGAGCATGAGGCGGTCATGGGCGCGGTGCTGGCCTCGCTGATGATCCTGATCTTCCTCGGCAGCTTCCGCTCGACCTTTGCGATTTTCCTCTCGATCCCACTGTCGATTCTGGCCGGCGCGTTCGGCCTGGCGATGTCCGGATCTACCATCAACATCATGACCTTGGGCGGCTTCGCGCTGGCGATCGGGCGGCTGGTCGACGACTCGACGGTGGTGCTGGAAAACATCAATCGCCACCTGGCGGAGGGCAAGGAGCCGAAAATTGCGGCGCGCGACGGCGCCGAGGAGGTCGCGTTGCCGGTGCTGGCATCGACCATCACGACCATCATCGTGTTCTTCCCGGTGATGTTCCTGTTCGGGGTGGCGAAGTACCTGTTCAGCGCGCTGGCGCTGGCGGTGGTGCTGTCGATGCTGGCGTCGTATCTGGTCGCGATGAGCGTCATCCCGATCTACTGCGCGCGCTTCTTGACCGCGGAGTCGGCGCGGGAATCCGAGGAAGGCACCGCTCACGGGCCGTTGGGCGCCTTCATGCGGGTTTACGAGCGGATGGCCGCGCGCTACGAACGAATCCTCGAGCGCGCGCTCGATCACAAACTGCTGGTGATCGGCGCGGTTTCGGTGGTGTTCGTTCTGAGCATGATGATCTACCCGCTGATCGGCACTGAACTTTTCCCGCAGACTGACGCCGGCCAGTTCATCATCGACTACCGCGCCCCCGTCGGCACGCGGATCGAGCTCACCGAGCGGCTGACCGAGCGGATGGAAAACGCGGTACGCCAGGTCATCCCGCCCCACGAGCTTTCGACCATCGTGTCGAACCTTGGCCTGGCGCCCGGCTTCTCTTCGATCTACTCCGCCAACGCCGCGCCAGACTCGGGCTTCATGATGGTAGCGCTCAACCCGGCGCATAAGGTCTCGACTTTCGTATACATGCGTCGGCTGAAAAAACTCCTGCCGCATGTGGTGCCCGAGGTGCGAACCTTCTTCACCTCCGGCAGCATCATCGATTCCGTGCTCAACTTCGGGCTGGCGGCGCCGATTGACGTGCAACTCACCGCGCCAACCTACCATGAGCTGTTCCCGGTGGCGCGCGCGGTCGAGGAGGCGCTGCGCAGCGTCCCCGAGGTGTCCAACACCTTCATCCCGCAGGAGGCGGACTACCCGACGCTGCGGATCAAGGTGGACCGGGTCAAGGCGGCGCGCCTGGGCCTCAACCAGTACGATGTGGTCGCCAACGTGATCACGGCGCTGACTTCCAACCAGATGATCGCGCCGTCGATCTGGATCGACCCCAAGTCGGGCAACGACTACTTCCTGACCGCGCAGTATTTCGAGCCGGAAATCAAGTCGCTCGATACGCTGCTGAACATCCCGGTCTCAGTCGCACCCGCCAGGCACGCGCGCGAGGATGCGTTGACGCTCCGTGACGTCGCCTCCATCGTCCCCGAACGCCATCCCGCCGAGGCCGACCACTACAACATCCAGCGCGTGGTCGACGTGCTGGTCGCGCCGCGCACCCAGGACCTGGGCGGGACGCAGCGCGCCGTGGTCGCGGCGCTCCGGCACGTCAAGATGCCCGCGGACATGAGCTACGAGCTGCGCGGCTCGGTGGCCTCGATGCAAAAGTCGTTTTCGAGCTTTGGCTTCGGGCTGGGGATGGCGGTCATCCTGCTATACCTGGTGATGGTGGCGCAGTTCCGCTCGTTCCTCGACCCGGTGATCATCATGTTCGCGGTGCCGATGGGAATGATTGGCGTAATGTGGACGCTCTACCTGACCAACACCACGCTCAATATCGAATCCTTCATGGGCATCATCGTGATGGTCGGCATCGTGGTCTCCAATTCGATCCTGCTGGTGGACTTCGCCAACCAGCGTCTCCGCGAGGGCCAGCCGCTGCGCCGCGCGGTGGTCGAATCGGCGCGCATCCGTATGCGGCCCATCCTGATGACCGCGCTCGCCACCATCGTCGGCCTGATGCCGCTCGCGCTCGAGTTGGGCGCGGGCTCGGAGGCTTCGGCGCCGCTGGCGCGCGCGGCGGTCGGCGGCCTGGCCGTGTCGACCATCTTTACCCTGATACTGGTGCCCGCGGTGTACGAGGCTTTCTATTCACGGCGCGGAGCGGAGGCGGCTCGATGAGGCGGTTGGACGGAATGAAACGGTTTAGCACCATGGCGTTCGCGCTGGCGATGCTGTTCGCGGCCACCGCGCCGCTCGCCGGATGTCATCACGACGAGGTCGACGCTCCCTCGATGGCGCCGCAGGTTGTTGTCATCAGGCCCCAGCGCGGCGCGGCGGTGCGCGCAATAACCCTGCCCGGCGACGTGGTCGGCTATTATCAGTCGGCGCTATACGCCAAGGTCACCGGCTATTTGAAGAACATCCTGGTCGACAAGGGCGACCGGGTGAAAAAAGGCCAGGTGTTGGCGAACATCGAGGTTCCCGAGTTGCGTCAGCGCCTGGATCGCGCGCGCTCCAATCTGCAAATCCAACAACTGACCTACGACCGGCTGGAGCGGGTCTGGAAAGGCGACCCGCGGCTGGTCGCGCGCGAGGACGTAGATATTGCGTACAGCAAGTTCCAGCAGGCGCAGGCCGAGGTCAACGAGCTTGCCGCGATGGTCGCATATACCCAGATCATCGCGCCCTTCGACGGAGTCGTAACCCAGCGCTTCGTCGATCCCGGGGCGCTGATCAGAGCCGGCGGCCAGGACACCACGACTGCGCCGATGGAAGGCACGGCGAGCGCGGGCGGAAGCGCGGCGCCGGTGGTGAGCGTGGCCGATATCTCAAAGCTGCGCGTGTACGTATACGTGCCGCAGGACGCGGTCGGTTACATCAAAGTCGGTATGCCGGTGCTGCTCAAATTCCGCGAGCTGGCCGGCCGTGGGTACACGGCCAGGGTCGCGCGCTTCGCGCATTCGCTGGATCTGGCCACCCGCACGATGCTGACCGAGATCGACATCGACAACTCCCGGGGCGAAATCTACCCGGGCATGTACGCCAACGCGACGCTCGAGCTCGAGCGTCATAGCGACGCGCTCAAGCTGCCCAACAGCGCGGTCGGCGACTCTCCGGACGGCGGCCATTTCGTGTTGGCGGCCGTCGACGGCCGCCTCAAGGAGATTCCGGTCACGGTGGGAATCAACACTGGCGTCTACATGGAGATCGTGTCGGGGCTCAAAGGCAACGAGGAAATTGTGCGCTCGCTAACGGCGGCGCTGAGTAATGACGAGCGGGTCCGCACGGTGCTCGACGATCATTACCACCTGGGCTTCGAGTCCGAGTTGGCCAAAGTAAACAACAACTGAGCGGAGAGGAAAGATCATGCTGCTCAAGCTTGAGCGCGCGCTCGGCGTCGCGCTGTTTTGCCTGGTCGTCGCACCGTCGCCCGCGCTGTGGGCCGTCTCGATGCCCACACCGGGCCAGCGTCTGACGCTCGGCGATGCGATCGGTTTCACACTGGAAAATCATCCGCGGCGAATGGTCGCGAGTTCGGAGGCGGGCGCGGCCGAACAGCAGGTCGGCGAGGCGAAGTCGGCATTGCTGCCGCAAATCTATGGCGCCGCCGACTACCTGGGCTCGACCCAAAACGGCATCGGCGCGGCGAACTATTTCAACCCCGGCTTCATCCCGCGCCACAACGGCGCGGCGGGCCAGCCGCAGAGCTGGTCGCTGGAAAATAATTATCTGGGCGCGGTGGGCGCGTCGCAGTACCTGTTCGACTTCGGCCGGGTACGCGGCGCGATAGCCGAAAGCCGCGCGCAGGCCGCCGCCGCGAGCGCCGAGCTCAAGCTCACCGATCTTGACCTCATCTTTCAGACCTCCCAGCGCTACTTCGCGCTGCTCGCGGCCAGGCAACTGGTCGCCGTTTACGAGGAGGCCATCACACAGCGCCAGGAACAGGTGCACGAATCGACGGTCAAATCGGCTGCCGCGCTGACTCCGCAAATCGACGTCTACACCTCCCAGGCGCAACTCGCGCGCGCCGAAACCCAACTGCTCGCCGAGCGCAACGAGGTCCTCAAGGCCAAGGCGGCGCTGGACAACGCGATGGGCCTGGGGGAGGAGGCGCCCGACTACAAGCTCTCACAGTCTCTGAGCGCCAGCGACGTGGTTGGATCGGTCCAGCAATACATCGAGACCGCGATGAGGCTGCGGCCCGACCTGCACGCGCTGGAGGACCAGGCACGCGCGGCTGGCGCCAAAGTGCGCGAATATCGCAGCGACCTGTTCCCGACGGTGAACGCGGCGGCCGGCTACAACACCGTAGGGACGGGACTCCCGGCGGCCAACAACTACAACATTGGGCTGGTGATCAGCTGGCCGATTTTCAACGGGATGCTGACGACGCATCAAATCGAGGAAGCTCGGCTACGGCGCGATGCGGTCGAGCATTCGATCGCCGATTTGCGCCAGCGCATCCTGCTCGAGGTCAAAACCGCGTTCCTGGACTGGCAGAACGCGCACGAGGAGATCCACGAGGCGCTGATCACGCTCGACGCCTCGCGGGTCGAGCTGGCGCTGGCACAGAAGCGCTACGCCGCCGGCCTCGGCAACATCATCGAGCTGACCGACGCCGAGCACGACTTCATCCAGGACAAGGCCGCCTACGTCAACACGCTGTACGCATTCGCCGTGGCCCGGGCGGGCTTGGAACGCGCCGCCGGACAGTCGCTCGAAGACCATTGAGCGCGCGCCGTGCGCACGGCTAATACATGATGAACGGGCCCGGCCACAGCATCATGTTCATCTGTTCCTGCTGAGCCGCATCCTCGTTCATCTGCGCGGCCTCCTCCTCCTGCCGGGCGGCCCGCTGGGTCAACCTTATCTGTTCGTAGTGCTGGTAGCTCTTTTCGCCGCCAACGTAGACGCAGTGGCAATTCACCGGGTCGTTGAACCAGTAGCGCGGTTTGCCGTTGTCGATGTAGTAGCGAAGCTTGAGCGGTGTCAGCCGCTGAGTCTCGGCGATCCGCGCGGGCGTGTCGGCGGCCAGCATGCGGAAGCCGGCCGCCGCCAGCATCGGCTCGATCCGCTCGGCACGCTGCCGCGGCGTCTCTCGCATGAAGCAGCCGGCGAGTAGCCCGGCGATTGCGATCGCGAAAGCCACGGCGAAACGCCGCGGCGGCTGTCCTGAAAAAAGGCGGCGGCGGCCGCGGATGAGCCGGGGAGGACCCATCCAGCACCGCCGCCGCGGCCGGGGTATGGTGGAGGCTATCTCAGTAGTTGAACTCCATGTTGGCGAAGATCGAGTGCGAGTCACGTTGCACCATGTCAGGGATGCTGCCGGTCTTGGGCAGCTGCTGTCCGTTGAAAGTGCCGCCCGGCGAATAGCCTAGCGGTTTCAGCACCGAAATCGGAATCGACTGCTGGCTATGATAGTAGGAGAGGTTCTGCGAATCGATCGCGAAGCGCAGGTACTCATTGTACTGGTAGCTTATACCGAAGATCCAGCGCTGGAAGTCCAGTGGATCGCTCGCGAAATTGGTGTTGGGCTGGAACAATTCGAACATGCCGAACAGCGTGAGCGGAGTTTCCGGGATGTGAAAATGGCCGAAGACATCGAAGCCCTGCTGATCGGCCTGGCCATTGTTCAGCATTGCCTCCTGCGCCGCCGCCTGCGGCCCATACGTGTTAAATACCGCATAGCAGGGCGCTACGATCTTGCCCTTCACGACGGTCGTCGAGCCGTTGCCGCAAGTATTGCCGGCAAAGGTTCCGGAAGTGATTGGCTTGCCGGTCGCGTAACCGAACGCGTCGCCCGGACCGCTGCCGGACCACAGGTTGGAGGCCCCGAATGCGTTGCGGCCCGCGTCGTATTCGCCCGCGATATTCCAGTTCTCGGTGGAATAATGCACCAGCGCCGCAATCCTCTGGATGTGAGCGTTGCCGCCCTTCAGCGCCGTCGGCAGGTCCGCCGTGTCGGGCGCCGTGTTGCCATAGCCATAGTTGTAGAAGCCGGTTATGCCGAGCCCCTGGTAGCGCCACTTCGCGCCGAACGGATAGACGGAGGCCCGCGCCATGAACTCCTTGGTATCCGTCTGCTCGAAGGCATGGAAGCTGGCGTTGTCGTAGGCGCCGAACGAATAGTCGGCATACTGCAGGCCGTTGAATTTGATCGGCCCCTCCATCTGCGCGCCGGTCTGCGTCGAAGACAGGCTCAAGTAGTTCCACGGCGTCAGGTTTACGTAGCGGAATCCATAGAGCTGCTCTTCCCAATCGACCAGCGGGTTGGAAACCGCACCAAACGAAACCGTCCCGCCTTTAAGCATCGGAACCTGGTCCCATAGGCCGTTGTAAGTCAGGTTCGCGTACTTGATACGCACGCCCATGTTGCCGTCCAGATTGCTGCCGAAGCCGGTGGTCTGACCAATCTTGACGTTGGACGATCCGATGGTCTTGTACATATTCGGCGTTATTCGAAGCGTCCAATCCTTGGTGGGAAAGAAAAAGAAATTGAGATAGGTCCGGGTGATGTCGAACGAGTTGTAGCTGTTGTTGCCTGGACCCGGGCTGGTGAGCTGAGTCAATTCCTGCGGCTGGAAGCCGGTGTTGGTATAGAACCGGTAATCGCCGTATAGCAACGCGCCGAGCCGGAACTTGTCATGGAAATTGTCCATGTAGCTCTTCCACGCAGGCTGCATCTCGTTGACCTGCTGGGCCAGCACCTGGTTCTGCTCCTGTAGCTGCGCGGCGCTCTGCCGAACCTGGGCTTTGATCTGCTCGTCGGTCTTGGCCTGGACCTTCTGCTCGACGTTCTGCTCGATCGCGGCCGTGTCTGCTGTGCTCAGCGATAGCGGCACGCGTCCTCTGCCGGGCCGGACGAAGACCTGCCCGGTGCGTTGGTCCACCCACAGCTTTACCGCGCCGCTGCCGGAATCCTGCGCGGCCACGCGTTGCGCTCCAACCGTGGCGACCCCCACCACGGTTATGATCCCGAGCACTAGAATGAATAACCTGTTGCCTTTCATTAACCCTCTCCTCGGCATTCGGTCGTTGTGCCGACTGACCCTCGTTGCGCCATCTCCATGGTTGCGGTGACTAGGTGAACCTCGTTACCGCCGCTCAGCCGCCCGTCCGGGCCCGGTAGAGTTCGAAAGTCGTGTAAACCTTGCCATCGGGACACGCGAATCGGCTGGGCGACGAGATCGCCACGATCGCGCAGTCCTGCACCCGTACCCATGGCGGGACCTTGGCCGCCTCTTCCTTCGCGGTCAGTTTCATTCCGGTCGTCTTGACGAACCTCGGAGCTCCCTGTTGCGCCGAGGCCGGCATGGGCGTCATCGGCGGCGGCGGACCCCATCCGGCCGTCGATGCGCATCCCACGGCTGTCGCCAGCGCGGCCCCGGCGATTAGTCCCAGTCCGAATCGACCTACTGCTCCCAGTTTCATTTGACCCCCTGCGTCGCGGCCCATCTGCCGGGGCGCGACCTCTATCCGCTTCAGTTGCTTTTCTTCGAGCGCTATAAACCGGGCCGACAGCGGCGCGCTGTTCGGCGGCGACGCGTACCGGTGCCCGTCGCGCGGTTTCCTGGCCGTCTCCTCCGGTTTTCTGGACGTGCCAGCAATGTTCCCGCGTAGGGATACTGCGCACGGCGGGGGTTTTAAAGGCGAAAGGTTACGTGCCGGTTACGCCACGATTATCCGGGCTTGAATTCATCCGCGAGCAGTGTCGCGCAAATAGCTGAAGTCTTTGTTTTCGAGGACTTGCACGCGCCGCCCGGCTCGTGAGAATTTCGACTGCCTGCTCTCGCGCGCAGGCGACTTCGATGCATAAAGCTCTCGACGGCGTCAATCTGATTGAATTCGATTCAAACCTGGGCGCGGCCTGCGCTGCGATGCTGCTCGCCGAGCAGGGCGCCCGCGCCATCCGGGTGGAACCGCCGGGCGGCGCTCGCACACGCGGCACCGCGCATTTCCACGCGCTCAATCGCAGCAAGCGCGCACTGTTCCTCGACGTTCGATCGGCCGGCGAGCGCGCACGGGTCGAGCGACTGCTCCGATGGGCCGACGTCGCGGTGTGCGGATGGACCGGAGCGCGGATGCGCGAGCTTGAACTCGATTACGCGGCGCTCCGCCGGATCAATCCGCGGCTGGTCGCGCTGCACGTTCCGCCGCTCGGAAACCGCGGCCCGCTCGCGGATTTCGACGCCAGCGACGAGTTAACCTCCGCGCTCGGCGGCATCTACGGCAGCCAGTGGGCGCTCAGCGGAAGTCCGGTGGCGCTGCATTTTCCCGCCGCCAGCTACGCGGCCGGCGTGCTCGGCGCGACCGCGACGGTCGCGGCGCTAAGTGCGCGCGACTCGGGCGGCGGCGGACAATTGGTCGAGGTCTCGCTCCTGGCCGGCGCGTTTTCGCTCCAGACCGGCGGCATCATGCGCCACGAGAAGATGACCCGCATGTATGAAGGGCCGCTCGACCCGCTCGGCCCGATTCCCTGCTACCGGCTGTTTCGCGCCGCCGACGACGAATATCTGTTCGTGGCCTGCGGCAACGTGACGTTCTGGAACAAGCTGGCGCTGGCGATCGAGCGGCCCGAGCTGGTTTCCGACCCCCGCTTCGAGGGCGCACCATGGGGCGTCTCAAGCCAGCATCGCCAGGCCCTCAAGGACCTGCTGCAGGAAATAATCGCGACTCGCCCGCGTGAAGAGTGGCTCGGCATCCTGCGCGAAAACGACATCCCCTGTGCGCCGGTACGCTCGCGCGCGGACTTCATCGACCATCCGCAAGTCGACGCGCTCGGGATGCGCCGGGCGATCGACGATCCCACGCTCGGCCCGACCATCCAGCCCGGCATCGCGGTGGGCCTCGAGCTCACGCCCGGCGAAATCGCAGGGCCGGCGCCGGCGGTCGAAGATGATCGCTTGATCGAGGAGTGGCTCTCAGAGCCGCCGTCGCACTCGGACAATGGGATGCCGCATCTCGGCAAGTTCACCCGTGGACCGCTCGACGGCCTCCTGATCCTCGACTTCTGCAGCTACATCGCCGGCTCCTACGGCCCGATGATCCTCGGCCAGATGGGCGCCGACGTGATCAAGATCGAAAGCCTCGAGGGCGACGCGTTCCGCCACTTCGGCTTCGGCTTTCTGGGCTGGAACCAGGGCAAACGCGCGCTTTCGGCCGACCTCGCCGCGCCCGAGGGACGCCAGATTATTCACGGCCTGGTCCGCCGCGCCGACATCGTGGTCGAAAACCTGCGCCCGGGCCGGATGCGCCGCTTCGGCCTGGACTACCAATCGCTCTCGGCGATCAATCCGCGCCTCATCTATATGTCGGTCAACGGCTTCGGCAACCGGGGGCCCGAACACAACCAACCCGGCTTCGATCCGCTGCTGCAGGCGCGTTCGGGCCTGATGGCGGCCGAGGGCGGCCATCATCAGCCGCCGCTCTATCTCACTTGCGCGATCTGCGATTACGGGGCCGCGATGCTTTCGGCGTTCGGATGTGCGCTGGCGCTGCGCGCGCGCGCGCGTCTGGGGCGCGGCCAGCTTTGTGAGACCTCGCTGTTACAGTCCGCGATGGCTTTCCAGGCAGGCGAGTTTATTTTTTACGACGGCCGCCCCGACCTGGAAAACGGCCGCCCCGAATCGCGCGGCCGCTCGGCGCTCTGCCGCGCCTACCAGTGCCGCGACCGGACGTGGCTGTTCGTCCACGTCGCGGAGCCGGCGCAGTGGGAGGCGATGCGCCGCGTGTGCGGGCTGGGCGACGACACGCCGTATGCGGCGGCCGCGCGCGCGCCCGAGGACAGCCGGCTCGCGCAGGCGATCGCCGCGGCATTCGCGAGCGTCGACCGCGCCCAGGCGCTCGCGGCGTTGAACGCGGCCGGTGTTCCGGCGCTGAGCACGCATCGCACCGCCGACCTCTTCGGCGATCCGCAGGTCAATGCCAATGGGCTGCTCGCCGAACTGTATCATTCGCAATGGGGCGGGGTCGTACAGACCGGCACGCTGGCGAAGTTCTCCGGAACGCCGGGCAAGGCCGAGCACGCCGCGCCGCTTTTGGGCGAGCATACCGACGAGATTCTCGCGCGCCATCTCGGCTACGACCGCGAACGGATCGCCGATCTCCGCCGCCGCGGGATCGTGAAGTAACCGGGCTGTCGAGATGCTCGGCGGGCGCTCCCCCCTGCGCCCGCAATTGCGCTAGGCTAACGAGCGTGGACGGCGGGTGCCCCGTTTCGTTGCCGCGCCCGCCCATCCGCGAAGGACCCATCCGCACGCGAGGTGACCGATGGCCAAGCCCAGCCCGCTGCTCGATTGCGACGTCGCCGCGCTGGCGCAAAAACTGCGCGCCAGGGAAATTTCGCCGGTCGAACTGACCGAGGCCTACCTCGATCGGATCGAGGCGGTCGACGAAAGCATAAATTCCTACATCACCGTGACCGCCGACGTGGCGCGCGAGATGGCGCGCAAGGCCGAGGCGGAGATCGCGGCCGGGCGATGGCGCGGGCCGTTTCACGGCGTGCCGATCGGGCTCAAGGACCTCTGCTACACCAAGGGCATCCTGACCACCGGCGGCTCGAAAATCCTGAGCGAGTTCGTCCCCAACCACGACTCCACCGTGTGGACGCGGCTCAGCGAGGCGGGCGCGGTGTTGCTCGGCAAGCTCAACCTGCACGAGTTTGCTTACGGAGCGACCACCAATAATCCGCATTGGGGCGCGTGCCACAATCCCTACGACCTCCACCGCATCCCCGGCGGCTCCAGCGGCGGCTCGGGCGCGGCGATCGTTGCGCGCACCGCCGCGGCAACCATCGGGACCGACACCGGCGGCTCCATCCGCATTCCGGCGGCGTGTTGCGGATGCGTCGGACTCAAGCAGACTTGGAGCCGCGTCAGCCGCTACGGCGTGATGCCGCTCTCCGACTCGCTCGACCACGCCGGACCGATCACCCGCACCGCGCGCGACGCCGCCCTGATGCTCAACATCATTGCCGGCTACGATCCTAACGACGCGACCTCCAGCCGCGAGCCGGTGCCCGACTACACCAGCCGGCTCGGCGGCGACCTCAAGAGGATGCGCGTCGGCGTGATCCGCGAACTCAACACCGGCGTGTCGGAGCCGGTGGCGCGAGCATTCGCCGCGGCGCTCAAACAACTCGGATCGCTGGGCGCCACGGTCGAGGAGGTTTCGATCCCGTCGTTCGTCGAGGGTTCGCTGGTCACGATGGTGGTGCTGATGGCCGAGGCGCTGGAATTTCACGAACAGTGGATACGCGAGCGGCCAGGCGACTACGGCGCCGACGTCCGCTCGCTCATCGAGACCTCGATGACGATTACGGCGGTCAACTACGTACGCGCCCAGCGCGAGCGCAACCTGATGCTGGCCGAGGCGCTCGCGGCGCTGCAGGACCATGCGGTCCTGCTCGCGCCGTCGCAGGCGACCACTGCGCCGAGGATCGACGAGCGGTCCTTCGACATGATCGCCAACATGGTGCGTTTCACCGGACCATTCAATGCCACCGGGCAGCCGGTGGTCTCGATTCCGACCGGGCTCTCGAATGAGGGGCTGCCAGTCGCGATGCAGATCGTCGGCAAGCCGTTTGACGAACTCACGGTGTTGCAGGTGGCCGACGCCTACGAACGCGCGCGCGGCCCGCTGCCGCTGCCGAAGGTTCAATGAAGCGGCCCTGGGGTCATCCTGAGCGCGGCGAGTCTGCAGGCGCAGTCGAAGGATCTCGCGCGGGCCGCCGCGCGTAACGGCAACTTATGCAACTTATGGATGAAGCGCTGGAGGAATGGCGATGGCACACCTGACCGCGCACACGGCCAAGGCGATGGCGTTGGAGTTGTACGGCTATGAGCTGACCGACGAAGCGGCGGAGGCGGTCGCCAACGCGGCGGGCGCGATGATCACGCGGTCGCGCAGCCTCGGCAAGCTCGATCTAAGCGGCGTTCAGCCGCCGTTCGGTTACCCCACCTTGCTGGCCGAGGCCGAGCGGATTCGAAAACGGGGCTGAGGTTCCGGGCCTTGTCCGCACGGTGGCTTCTTCAGCCGTGCGCATGGCGGTGAATTTCGGATCGACCCGGAACCGCGGTCAGAAACGGAATTCGCACAGCACGAAATCGTGATCGGAGACCCGCCGCCCGACGATCGAAGTGCGCGCGGGCACGACCGCGGCCGATCCGTCCACCGGCCGGATTCCACGCGCCGCGATCCAGTCAAGCTTCGGACGCCATCGCGGCGGCACCAGCCGGCTCACGGTGAAGGTCGGCACACGCGCAAGGTTCGCCCCCTCGATCGAAAATCCATGCTCTCTTATCCGATCGAACAGCGGCTCGTGCGGCTGCGGCTCGCGAAAGCGCCTCGGATGCGCGACTATCGCCGCTGCCGCGCGCACCAGTGCCCAGCGCCGGTCCATGTCCATCGTGGTCGTATTGAGGTCGCCGCCGATAATGGCCGGCGCCTCGTTGCCGATCGAACTGAGCAAATCTTCCATCTGCCGTCCGCGTCCCGCGGGGTCCCATAGCCGTTCCAGATGCGCGACCCCCATCGTGACGCGGCGGCCATCGACGTTGATGCTCGCGAGCAACCCTTGGTGAACGCCACGCAGACGGCGCGGCACGCGTAGATGCGGCGGTCTGGACAGCGGGACGGCGCGGAAGCCGTCGAGCGGTTGCGCACACAGGATGGCGTTGCCGATCGCGCGGAACTCGCCGCCGTCTCCGGCACGTCCGAACGACGGCAGGAACGCAAAACTCATCTTGAGCGCTTCGGCGAGCCCCGGCGCGAATTCGACCCATCGATGCCGCGGCATCCGCCAACTCGCCTCGCACAGCAGCAAGGTGCCCGTGTCGGCCAGCGGCGGACGCGAGAGACAGGCGAGGATCGCATGAAAGTCCGCGCCGCCGCGGGCGTTGAGGACCGCGACCTTGAGCGCGGAGCGTGTGGCGACCGGCGGCCGGTTAAGCGCCATCGGCTCGAACGGCGGGCTCGAAGATACGGCCGTTGCGGCGCGCCGCGCCGCGTCGTGAATCGCCATCCAGCCCTCAACCGGCGCAGGTCCCGGTCACCCTCCGAGCTCTTCCCTGAGGGCGTCGAACGACGTAATCGGCGTGGTACAGGTCCGCTCGCGGCACACGTAGGCCGTGAGCTTGCTGTCGACCTGCGATTTGCCCCGCACCGGCTCGGGCACGAAGCCGCTCGCCGACGCGCGCGGGTCGGCAAGGAACAGCGCGCGGTTGGGCAGGTAGAGCAAGCCCAACCGCTCGATCCATTCGTCGAGGCCGGCCGTGCCGCGCTCGCCCACGATAACGATCTCGGCCGCACCGCGCTGATAGAGATCGATCGCCTCGAGCATGTGCGAAAATGCGAAGGGTTGCTGCTCGACGAAGCTGCGGAGCAGGCTGAGCGCGCGTCGGGCCTCGACGAAGTAGCGTTCTTCGCCCGTGTAACCGTGAAGCCGCAGCAGCACCATCACCGCCGCACTGTTGCCCGAGGGGGTCGAGCCGTCGAACACCGCCTTCGAGCGCGTAATCAGCCGCTCATGGTCGGTCGAAGTGAAGAAGAACCCGCCCTTTTCGGCGTCGAGAAAGCGTTCGAGGATCGCGTCGGCCATCGTCCGCGCCAATTCGAGGTGGCGGGCGTCGAGCGAGGCTTCGTAAAGATCGACGAGGCTGCCCGCGAACAGCGCGTAGTCCTCCAGGTAGGCATTGAAGCGGGCGACGCCGTCCTTGTACGAGCGCTTGAGCGCTTGCCCGTCCCACAACCGGGTCATCACGAACTCCGCGCCACGCGCGGCGGCCTTTAAGTAGCGCTCGTCGCCGAGCGTCCGAAAACCTTCGGCCAGCGCGCCGATCATCATCCCGTTCCACGCGGCGAGGATTTTTTCGTCGCGCGCCGGTTTGACTCGCCGCTCGCGCGCCTCGAACAGGCGGCGGCGAATCTCGCCGATCGCCCGCTCCATCTCCTCCGGGCTTTTTTTGAACAGCCTGGCGGCTTCGTCGGCGCTGATGGTGCGATGCAGGATGCTGGCGCCCTCGAAGTTGCCCTCGGCGCTGATGTCGAAGTAGCGCTCCGCGATCGCGCTCAGCTCCTCGCCGAGCGCCGCGCGCGCCGCATCCGGCGTCCAGACGAAAAACTTGCCCTCTTCGCCCTCGCTGTCGGCGTCCTGGGTCGAGTAGAAACCGCCCTCGGGGCTGGTCATCTCGCGCAGCACGTAATCGAGAATCTCGCGCGCCACGGTCAGGAACTCGGGCTCGCCCAGGGCGCGGCCGGCGTCGAGGTAGAGCCGCGCCAGCAAGGCGTTGTCGTAGAGCATCTTTTCGAAGTGCGGCACCAGCCATCGATCGTCCACGCTGTAGCGATGGAATCCGCCGCCGAGCTGGTCGTAGATGCCGCCCTTGGCCATTTTGGTCAGCGTCTCGCGCACCATGTGGCCGAACTCGAGATCGCCGGTCGCCTGATACATCCGCAAAAAAAGCGAAAACACGAAACTGTTGGGAAACTTGGGCGCGTTGCCCAATCCACCATTGATCCGGTCGTAATGCTCGGCCAGCGCGCGCGCTCCGCTCTCCGCCATATCCGGCCTAAGCTCGCCGCCGTCGGGATTGAAATCGGCAAGTCCCGAAAGCCCCTTGCCGAGCCGCTCGACGTTCTGACGGATATCCTCGGGCTTGGTGCGAAACGCGTTGGCGATTGCCGTCAGCACCCGCGGAAAGCCGGGCATCCCCTGGCGATCCTCGGGCGGAAAGTAGGTGCCGCCGTAAAACGGCTCGCCATCAGGCGTAAGGAACACGGTCAGCGGCCATCCTCCTCGCCCGGTTAGAAGCTGGACGGCGTCCATGTAAATCTGGTCGAGGTCCGGACGTTCCTCGCGATCGACCTTTATCGAAACAAAGTTCTCGTTCATCAACTGCGCGATCTGTTCGTTCTCGAACGACTCGCGCTCCATCACATGGCACCAATGGCATGCCGAATAGCCGATGGAGAGCAGCACGGGCTTGTTCTCCGCGTGCGCCCGCGCCAGTGCCTCGTCGCTCCACGCGTACCAATCCACCGGATTGTGAGCATGTTGGCGGAGATACGGACTCTGCTCGTTGATCAGGCGGTTGGGCTTGCGCTCCGGGGCCCCGTGGCGGTGCTCGTCGCTCATCGCAGTCTTGTCTCCCGGGAGTTTTTTTCCCGGCGGAGGCCGGATACTTTTGACGGTAGCATGCGTCGCACGGACCTTTCCATCCGGGGTCGATCGCAGGCGCACGCGAGCGCGATTCGGAACGCGCGCGCACCGGCATTCGCGGGGACTTGAACCCTACGAACGAGGCTGCGAACCTGATTGCGAAATGGAAAGCCCCGCCGCCCCGCGCCGTGCCAACGAGCGCCTCGACGCAGAATCAATCATAGCCTCCGAGGGATCGCCAGTGGTTGCGCCCCGAGAGGCGACCGTCGAGATGTTCGGCTACACCCTCTCATGGCGCGCCGCCGCGACCGCGGTGCTGATGCTGGCGGCAGTGCTATTTTTTGCCCGGCTGGGCGCTCGCGCACTGTGGTCTTCGGAATTCCGTTGGGCGGAAATCGCGCGCGAGATGCATCTCACGGGGCGCTACTTCTGGCCGACCATCAACGGACACGTCTACTACGACAAGCCGCTCGGCTCGTACTGGCTGGTGATGGCGGCGACGTGGCTGACCGGAGGACTCGACGAGACTTCCGCGCGGCTGCCCTGCGCGATCGCCGGGCTGCTCGGCGTATGGCTGTTGCTGCTGGTGGGGCGACGCCTCTACGACGATCGCACGGCGTTGCTTTCCGGACTCGTTTTGGCCACCAGCTTCAGCTTCGTCTTTTTTTCACGTCACGCCTCCGCCGACGTCGAAACCGTCACCGGGGAACTGGCGGCCTTCGCGTTGTTCCTGCGCAATGAGCGGCGGCAGGACGGATGGTGGGTGGTCGGCCTGTGGCTGGTGATGGCGGCGACCTCGCTCACCAAGGGACTGCTCGGCTACGTGCTGCCGCTGATGGTGCTCGGAGTGTACTCGTGCCTGGCGGACGGATGGGCCGAGCTGGGACGGCGGCTTGCGCGCGGCCCCCTGCTGGGCCGAATCGGATGGCTAATCGGGCGCAATCGATGGCTCTTCAATTGGAAGTCACTGGTTGCGATCCCGCTCGGCGCGGCGGTCTACTACGTGCCGTTCGCGATCTCGGCCGCGCGCACGGGCTCCGAGAAGGGGCTCGAGATGGTGTACCGCGAAAACGTCGTGCGGTTCTTTCATCCGTTCGACCATCGCGGCCCCGTCTATCTTTATTGCTACGTGATCTTCGCCCTGATGATGCCGTGGTCGGCCTTCCTGCCCGCCGCGCTCGCCGAGGCCCATCGGAAACCCGCCGGCGACCGCGCCGATGCGGCACGGCGCGGTCATCGCTTCGCGCTGGTCTATTTCTGGGCCACCTTCATCTTTTTCACCCTCTCGGGATCGCGCCGCAGCTACTACCTGTTGCCGATCCTGCCGGCCGCGGCGCTGCTGGTTGCGCGAACGCTGGCCACGCCGATGCAGTCGCTTTCGCCACTGGGGCGGCGCTTGCTCGAACTCGGTTACGCGGTCGTCGCCATCGGGGTTGCGGGTGGAGCGATCGTGATGCTGCCGCCGCAATGGATCCTGCGCGGACGGCTGGCGACGCTGCCGCCGGCTCCCGACCGCGCCATCTATGCGATGTGCTGGGCGATTTCGCTGCTCGCGGTCGTCTATACGCTAAGAAAATTCGAGACGCTGCGGGTGGCGATGTCCACGACGGTCGTCGGAGCGCTTTTCCTGGCATACCTGTTCATCTTCGCAATGCCGGCGGCGGACAGGTGGCGCGGCGAGAAGCGCTTCGCCGAGGACATCCGCCGCCAGATGGGACAGGCGACCTCGGGCGTGGTGCTGTACAAAACGATCGGTCCGCTCTACTACCTCGACCTGCCGCGGCCGCTCCCGTCCTACGATGATGCCGGCAAATTGAAGCGCGCCGTGCTCGAGGGCAAACTGCGCTGGGTGATCGTGCGGCGGCGCGACCGCGACAGTCTGCTCAGTCAGCTTGGCGGCGCGGACAAGGTCGTTGCCAGTGAGGAAGCCTTTCCCTTCGAGTCGCGCCAGCACGTGCTCAACAAGGAGGTCCTGGTGGCCGTCAGGCCGGCCGCCGCGACAGACGGCCGGCACTGATGGGGCGCGCACGCGCCGGCCCGCCTACAGCCGCATCGGCATCACCACGTACGTGAATTGCGAATCCGCCGCCGAACTGATCACGCCCGGACTGACCTCGTCGCTGAGCCCCAGACTGGCATCGCTCTCGGGCGGCATTACGCCCAAAGCCTGAATAAGATAGGCGGCGTTGAAACCGATCGAAAACTCGTCGCCGTTGAAATCGACGTCGATGGTCTCGCTCGCCTCACCCATCTCGGGGCTGGTCGAAGAGACGGTCAATACGCCGCTTGCCAGCCCCAGCTTGACCCCATGATAGCGCTCGTTGGAGAAGATCGCGGCCCGCTTTATCGCATTGAGCAGCGCGTCGCGTCCGACTGCGACGGCATACTTCGACTGCTTGGGGATTACCCCGCGGTAGTCGGGAAATTCGCCCTCGACCAGGCGCATCGAGACCTCGGTTGCCCCGCGCTTGAGCCACGCGAGCTGCCCGTCGAGCATCAACCGCACCTGCTCCTCACCTTCCTGGTCGAGCAGCTTGCGCAATTCGGCCAGACCCTTGCGCGGGACGATCGCGTTACCCTGCATCTCGAAGCCCTCGGCCTCGCGTTCGATCATCGAGAGCCGATGGCCATCCGTGGCGACCATCCGGGCGACGCCCTTGGAAGCCGCCTCCACCAGCACGCCACCCAGATTGTAGCGCGCTTCGTCGGGGCTGACGGCGAAGATGGTTTTGTCGATCATCGTCGCCAGCACCCGAGTGGCGATCGTGAGGTCGCCTTTGACCGCCCCGCGGACGGCGTCGCCCTGCGGTTTCGCTTGTGCCTGGCTGGGCATCGCCGGGAAGCTGCGCGGATCGAGCCCCATCATTTTGAACTTCGCTCGCCCGCACTTGAGCTCGACCCAGTCGTTGTCGAGCGATTTGAATGAAACTTCCCCGCCTTCGGCCTCGCGCACGATTTCGAATAGTTTGCGCGCGTTCAGCGTGACGCTGCCTTTCTTGTCGATGCGGCAGGGAATTTCGGTGCGGATGCCGACTTCGAGGTCGGTGGCGGCCAGGCGCAGGTTGGCCCCGTCGGGCTCGAGCAGCACGTGCCCGAGTATCGGCACCGTGTTGCGCCGTTCCACGATTCCCTGAACCAGCGACAGGCTGCTCTGCAGCACCGCGCGCTCGATTACCAGTTCCATTTAACCTCTCGTTATCCTCTCGTCGCCGCGCTCTTCTGATCCTAAAGATCTAATTAGATCTAAAGATCATAAGATAAGCAGTAGGCGCTGTTGATTTGTTGATTGGCGGTGCAACCCTTTGTAATCGTTGCACGATCGCCAGTGACCAAACAGTGCATCGCGCCCAGCCTGCGATCGCCCCCCACGCCGCTTCACCCGCTGCCCTGTCGATACTGTGGGTATCCTACAGGACTTTTCCACAAAGTTGTTAGAGTCCGTCACGCCGCCCGCTGATCGAGTTTGAGTTCGCGTTCGATCTTTTCGATCGACATGCGGAAGGCCGAATCGTTGCCCACCCGGCGCGCAATCAGATTGTAGGCGTGAATCACCGTCGAGTGGTCACGGCCGAAATGCTCGCCGATCACCGGAAACGAGTTGTCGGTGAGCTTGCGACACAGGTACATCGCCACCTGGCGGCAAAACGCGATGTGCTGGGTGCGCTTTTTCGATTTCAGGTCGACCAGCCGGATATGGAAGAAGTCGGCGACCGTTTTCTGGATGCCATCGATGCCGGGACGATGGTCCTGCACGCGGATGAGGTCGTGGAGCGCCTGGCGGGTGAACTCCACCGTCACCGGGGCACGGTCCATCGAGGCCAGCGCCGCGAGCCGCGTCAGACATCCTTCGAGCTCGCGCACGTTGGAGGACACGTTCTGTGCGATGTAAAGCGATACGTCGGAGGGCAGGCTCATGTTCTCGTGCGCCGCCTTTTTCTGCACGATCGCCACCCGCGTCTCGAGGTCGGGGGGCGCCACGTCGGCGATAAGCCCCGACTCGAAACGGTTTCTCAGCCGTTCCTCGAGTCCCGGAATGTCGCGCGGCACTTTGTCCGAGGTCAGCACGATCTGGTGGCGATCGGAGTGCAGCGAGTTGAAGGTGTGAAAAAACTCCTCCTGGGTGCGCTCGCGTCCGGCCAAAAACTGCACGTCGTCAAGGATAAGCACGTCGACGCGGCGAAACTTCTCCTTGAACTCGCCCATCCGGTCGCGCCTGAGCGAGGTTATCAGCTCGTTCATGAAAACCTCGGCCGGCATGAACAGCACCTTGCGCTTGCCGCTGTTCCACAATTGATGGCCAATCGCGGTCACCAGGTGGGTCTTGCCCAGCCCCACGCCGCCGTAGATGAACAGCGGGTTGTATTTTTCACCCGGCTGGTTGGCGACCGCCAGCGCCGCCGCATGGGCGAACTGGTTGGCCGAGCCGACCACGAATTCGGCGAAAGTGTAGCGCTCGATGAGTTGCGGATGGCGGTCGCGCGGCGCGGCCTCGGCGGCCGACGGGCCCGGCGGCATCGTGCGCCGCACGGCCTCGTGCAGATTGCTGTTGCCGACCAGTCCCAGCGTGAGCTTAACGTCTACCGACTGCCCGAGCTCGGCCGAGAGCGATTGGCGGAGCAGTTCGAGGTAGCGATCGTTTACCCAGTCGCGAAAGAAACGGTTGGGAGCTTCGAGAGTGGCGGTTCGCCCTTGCATCCCCAGAAAATTCAGCGGCCCAATCCAGGTCTCGAATCCTACCTGCCCCAACGAATCACGTATCCGGTCCGCAGTCCTTTGCCACAAGCCTTCCATTTTTCCCCTCCCCAGGAAGTCAGTGAGCCGTCATCCAGGGCGCGCGGTCCCCCCGCCGAATCGAGCAGGCTGCCGGCTAAACTACGCACAAGCTTATGCACAGCTGTGGATAAGCCGATTTTCCCTCGTTGGCAGACCATCGATGCAACGCGCCGGCGATGGTCTATCAACTCTAACCACCCGCAATCCGAATCTCATGGACGCGAATTCAAAACAAACTGTTGAAAAGGTCGAGCGCCTCGCAGTCACCTTGATCTCGATGCCGTTCGCCACGGCGGCTTGCACGCGACAGCGCGTCGATGTCGTGGAACGTGTTGGCGAAGACACCGTGATAGACTCTTTGCAGAGATCGCTCAAGCAAAAGCGATCGCACGTTCACAAGCTCGTGATTTTTTTCATGAATCGTGAAAATCAAAATAACCGCGCGACCGCGTCGTGGGAGCCTGATTTTCATCGATCGCGCTCGATGGCTCTGGGAGCCGTTGTGTGGACATGATTCTTCGCGGCATGAGACGCTAGCGCGTGTTTGACTGCCATGTCGGCAAATGTTAGCGAGCAAAGCGCAACTATGATCGAAAAGAAAAATTCCGCGGCGCTGCTGGCTCGCGCCGCCGCCGTCATCCCCGGCGCCGTCAACTCGCCCGTGCGCGCATGGAAAGCGGTTGGCGGCGCCACGCTTTTCATCGCGCGCGGCGAAGGTCCGATGGTGATCGACGCCGACGGCAACCGCTTCATCGATTACGTCGGATCCTACGGTCCCGCGATTCTTGGCCATGCCCGCTCCGAAGTCGTGGCCGCGGTCGCCGAGCAGGCCGGCCGCGGCTTCGGCTATGGGGCTCCGACGGAGCTGGAAGTCGCAATCGCCGAGTGTATCGCCGCCGCCGTCCCGATGGCGCGCAAGGTGCGCCTGGTCAGTTCCGGCACCGAGGCCGGGATGACCGCGATTCGCCTCGCGCGCGCGGCCACCGGCCGCTCCCGCATCATCAAGTTCGACGGCTGTTACCACGGCCACAGCGACGCCCTGCTGGTCCGCGCCGGCTCGGGCGCGATGACCCTGGGAGTGCCCGACAGCGCCGGAGTGCCCGAGGCGCTGGCGGCGCTGACGCGGGTCGCGCGCTATAACTCGATGGAGGCGGTGGAGCGCTACTTTCTCGCGGAACCCCGCGAAATCGCTGCGGTTATCGTCGAGCCGGTGGCGGCCAACATGGGCGTGGTGGCGCCCGTGCCGGGCTTTCTCAAAGACCTGGGCGACCTCGCGCATCGCCACGGCGCGCTGCTAATCTGCGACGAAGTGATCACCGGCTTTCGCCTGCGCTATGGTACGGCGCACGAGATGTTTGGCGCGGAGCCCGACCTGATTATGCTGGGTAAGATAATCGGCGGCGGGATGCCGATTGGCGCGGTCGCTGGGCGAGCCGACTTGATGGACTTGCTCGCGCCGCTCGGTCCGGTCTATCAGGCCGGGACGCTCTCGGGTAACCCGGTGGCGGTGCGCGCGGGCCTCGAGACGCTGAAGATTCTTGCCCGCCCCGGAATTTACGAGCGTCTGGAGGCGACCTCGGCGCGGCTCGGCGACGGGATGGCCGAGGCGCTCAGCCGCTCGGGCGTGAGCGGCTGCATCAACCGGGTCGGTTCGCTGGTGACCGCGTTTCTGGGAGTCGAAGCGGTGCGTGAGGCTGAGGAGGCGCGCCGTGCGGATACGGCGCTGTTCGCGCGGTTTTTTCACGCGATGCTGGAGCACGGAATCTACTTGCCGCCCTCGCAATTCGAGGCGATGTTCGTGTCGGCGGCCCATAGCGCAGCCGACATCGATCGAACGGTGGCCGCCGCGCGCGATTCGCTGGCGCAGCTTGCCAAAACCTGAGCGCCAGGCCTTGAAGGTCGCGAGGCCCTGAGTGTCAAAGCAGCCCCCTCCGGACGAGTCGTCAGCGGGCAAACCGAACTTGTGGCGGTACGCCGCGATCGGGGCCGAGCTTTTCTCGCCGATCATCGGCGGCTCTGTGGCCGGCTACTATATCGACGCCCATTTTCACACCGGTTCCACTTGGACCCTGGTCGGGCTGCTGGGCGGCGTGTTCCTCGGATTCTACCGTCTGATAGCCGAAGCACGCGCCTTCCGTAAGAATCTTTGATCGTATGACGTGGACAGTTCCGACGATCGCCGGGATTCAGTGCGTCGCGGCGGTGATAACCGGGGCATTGAGCCTGCTGCTGCTGGCGATAGCTTCGCCCGCGGCGGCGCTGGGATGCGCGGTCGGCGGCGCGGTGATGATCGCGAATCTCTTTCTGCTGACGTTCGTCGGCCGATGGATCGTCGCGGTTGCGACTCAGAGCGGCGGCGCGAACCGGCTCGGGATTGTTGCGGCGCCCCTGAAATTGCTGTTTATTGTTACGGTCGTAGCTTGGCTTCTAAGCCGCACCAACATCAATGTTCCGGGCTTTGTGCTCGGCGTCTTGACTCAGCCGGGCGCGATCTTTATTGAAACTTGGCGCGTTTCGTCGCGGGCCGCGTAGCGGTCTGCGCTCCGGCGCGGAGGCGATAGCTTGAACCCGGTCAATTTCATCGATCTCATCTCGGCAAGCGTGCATCTTCCTTCGGTCGTGGTCGGCACCTGGATCGCGATGGGAATCCTCATCATTTTTGGGCTTCTGGCGCGGCGAGCCCTGATGGCCTCGACCGATCCGACCGTCCCCGAAAGCGCAATCACCTTGCTTTCGGTCAGCGAAGTGCTGACCGAGTGGCTCGACGGATTCGTCGCGGGCGTGCTCGAGGGTCACGGCACGCGCCGTTACGTTCCCTTCTTCGGCACGCTTTTCATGTTCATTCTCACGGCAAATTTCCTCGGGCTCATCCCGGGGATGGAGCCGCCGACCGCCGACACCGACCTGACCTTCGCAATCGCCATCATCTGCTTCGTCTATTACCTCTACCAAGGCTTCAGGCATCAAGGGCTCTATTACCTGCGGAGCTTCCTGGGCCCGCTATGGTGGCTGGCGTGGTTTTTCGTGGTGATCGAGGTCGCGGACAACCTGTTCCGCCCCTTTTCGCTGGGCATCCGTCTTTTCGCCAACATGTTCGCCGACCACAAGGTGCTCGGGCTGTTCACCGGGCTCACCAAGCTGGTCATCCCGCTGGCCTTCTATGCGCTGGGCTCGATCGTCTGCATCGTTCAGGCCCTGGTCTTCGTGATTCTGGCGGTCTCGTACGTCCGGATGGCGAGCCATTCGCATTACTAACCGAGAGCTGTTCCGGCGAGGCCCAAGGCCCGCCGAAGGATTCGGCAAAGCAGTAAACAGTAAAGAGTGAAATTCGCGACCAGGTCGGGTCCGGTTCGCGGGGTGGAAGAGGATAGAGGGGATAAAAAAGAGCCATGGATCTGACTGATGGCCGCGAGCAAACCAAGGAGGAGACGTAATGATTCGACGGTTAGGAAAATGGTTCGCCATGGCGGCGGCGATGGTGCTCGCGAGCCCGCTGCTCGCGATGGCGCAGACGGCCGGGAGCAGCGGCGGCGGCGACGGCTTGCGCGCGGGACTTATCGGGCTCGGCGCCGGCCTCGGTATCGGGATTGCGGCGCTCGGATGCGGGATGGGTCAGGGCAAGCTGGCGGCCTCGGCGATGGAATCGATCGGCCGTAACCCCAACAGCACCAACCAGCTTTTCGTGCCGATGATCATCGGACTCGCCTTCGTCGAGTCGCTGACCCTGTATTCGCTGGTCATCTCGTTCATCCTGCAGGGCAAGATTTGATCAAATAGCCGGCTGCGGTGAAAAAATGAAACCCGGAAACGGGGCCCTAACCGGCCCCGTTTTCTTTTGGCGCTGACTTTGCGGGTGCCGCCCTGCGGACTCGCTCCGCGCAGGATTACAGAAGATCGGTCAGCCTCGCTTCGGGATGATCGAAGATCGCGCGCGGACTCGCTCGGGACCACACGCGCCAGCATTGGCGAAACCAATCAGTCGCGGCGCTTGGCGCCCTGAAGAATGTCGAATTTGGCGCGGCGGCGATCGCGCCTGAGCAGCACGTACATCGCACCCGCCCCGCCGTCGGCCGGCCGCGCGGTCGCAAAGGCCAGCACGTACCCGCCCATGTGCCCATGCGAGAGCCACTGCGAGGCGGCATGCTTGAGCACCGGCATCCCGCCGGGTGACCGCAGACCGCGCCCGTGCACCACCAGCACGGCGCGCAGCCCTTTACGCACCGAGCCCACGATAAATCCTTCGAGCGCCAGCTTGGCGTCGGCCTGGATCATCCCATGGAGGTCAATATGCGCCTGCACCGCGAACTCGCCACGGCGCAGGCGTGTCACCAGCCGCGGGTCGAGCCCCAGGCGCGTGCCCTCCGTGTATTCTTCGGTCTCGGTCAGCTCGAAGGCGCCCACTCCGGAAACCAGGTCCGATAGCTGTGCGAGAACCTCGGCATCCTCGCTGACGATTTCGCGCGTCACCTCGGGCTTGGGGACGACGCGCGCGGGACCCTGGTCGCCCAAGCGACGCACTCCGTCGACGGCCTGACGAAACATCGCGGCGTCGTCGAGCCCCGGCGCCATTTCGGGCGCTATGGGCGTTGCGGTGACGGCGGCGACAGCTCCGGCGCGCTCGAGGGACTCCATTTTCGCCGGGGTTCCTGCCGCGGGTTTGGCTGGTACCTTACTTGAAGCCTGGTTCGGGCCTTCGGGTTGAGGCCGCGCGCCAAGCATCTTTTTTAGATCCTTGAATGGCGAGTTGAAGGCCGGCTTTTCCGCTTTCGGCTCCGGAGTTCGGCGCGGCGGCGGGGATTTTCGCCTCTTGGCCATCCGAATAAGCCTACCCGTTGTTTCCACGGTGCGCATCCCGACGATGCGCGCGGCGGCGTTTGTGGCCGCTCCCCCTCCGGAGAAGCAATCGCTCACGCGCGATCGAATAGCCGAGTCATCCGGCGCCACAGCGTTGGCATGGCACCCGCTTCGGTGGAGAATACAGTGTCTTCAGGCCGGGAAAGGATCTCGCGATGCGCAAACTCATCCGGACAGTCATCATCGTGGTCGCAGTCGTCGTTGTGGTCGTGGTCGGGGTGGGAATCTACGCCGTGCTCAACCTCAACGGGATCATCCAGAAACAACGCGGCCTCATTCTGTCGAAAGCCAGCGACGCGATTGGCCGCAAGGTCGAGGTCCGGGACATCCATGCGAGTCTCGGATGGGGCGTGATCGCCGATTTGCGCGGCGTCACGATCGCGGACGACCCGAGGTTCTCGCAGACCCCGTTCGTGCAGGCCGCGGACGTCTACGCCCGGGTCGCGTTGATGCCGCTGCTGAGTCGTCGCGTCGAGGTCGAGCAGGTGTCGCTCAAGCAGCCCGTGGTGCACATCATCCGCAATCAGCGCGGGCAGTTAAATGTAAGTTCCATCGGCAA